>Ga0196962_10000296_pt1 | contig 23435 bp, 25 predicted proteins | sample S3v_20metaG_FD_183186 | JGI IMG/M metagenome (GOLD analysis project Ga0196962, IMG submission 183186) | Soil microbial communities from Anza Borrego desert, Southern California, United States - S3+v_20 | ecosystem: Environmental > Terrestrial > Soil > Desert | place: USA: California | collected...
CCGGCAGATCGACGTCCGGGAGGTCGATGTCGACGCCGTCGCCGACGAGCGCGTAGGCGCCGAACCCGAGCGCGGCGGCGACGATCACTACCAGTGCGGCCTTCAGTACGCCGCCCGAGAAGACCGGGTCCTCGCGCATCAGGGGATCCTGGTCAGTCGCATCGCGGGGCACCCTAGACGCTCCGTTCCGGGCGGCGCGGATCCGACCGGTTCGCTACCGTGCGCCGCGTTGTGGGGGGCTCAACCCCCGGAGAAGTGTGTGTGTAGGACTAGGTGCGACGCACCTCCTCGCGCACAAGGAAGCCCGAGGAGGCTGATCAATGCCAGAAGGCACCGTCAAGTGGTTCAGCAACGAGAAGGGGTACGGCTTCATCACCCCCGAGGACGGCGGCAAGGACCTGTTCGTCCACTTCTCCTCGATCGAGGGAGAGGGCTACCGTTCGCTCAACGACGGCGCGCGCGTCTCGTACGAGGCCGAGGACGGGCCGAAGGGCCCGGTCGCTGTCAACGTCACCGAGATCGCGGGCTCGCCTTAGGGCGCTTCCCCCGGCAGTCGCGCGCGAGCGCGACTACCATCGCAAGTGCCCTTCCTCGGGGGCGTAGCTCAGTTGGTTAGAGCGCCGGCCTGTCACGCCGGAGGCCGCGGGTTCGAGTCCCGTCGCTCCCGTTCTCTGTACGCCGCGATCGCGCTTGCCGCGGCCGTTCTCGCCGCCGCGCCGGGATCGGCGCCGGCGGCCGTCGATCCCGCCGAGCAACCGCCGTTCGACGGCCAGCAGATCCCCGCGCTCGTCGCGCCGGACCGGCTTGATCGTCCCCCACCCGGATTCGAGCTCAGCGCCACAGAGGCGATCGCGATCGCCTCGGAGACCGGTGAGGTGCGCGCCGAGGGCGATGCAGCGACGCTGCGCCCGACCGCGGCGACCCGAGGCGAGGATCGCTGGGAGGTCCGCTTCCGCGACGACGGCGGCGAGGTTCGCGCCCTGATCGTGATCGACGACCGCGCGGGCGAGGTCGTCGAGGCCTGGACCGGGAACCAGATCGAGACGAAGCTCGCGCGCGGCTACGAGGACGCGATCGCGGGCGATCTGAACGAGGCGTGGATCTGGATCCCGCTCTGCGTCCTGTTCGTGGCGCCGTTCTTCGATCTCCGGCGCCCGTTCCGGTTGCTGCATCTGGATCTGCTCGTCCTGCTCGGGTTCAGCGTCTCGCTGTTCTTCTTCAACCGCGGCGACATCGACGCCTCGGTCCCGCTCGTCTATCCCGTCCTCGGCTACCTGTTCGCGCGGATGCTTCTCGCCGGATTCCGCCGCCACGAGACGCGCGATCGGCTGCTGCCGGTCGCCCGCCGGTCCTGGCTGCTCGCGGCGATCGCCGTACTGGTCGTCTTCCGGATCGGCTTCGAGGTGGTCGAGGGGAAGGTGATCGACGTAGGTGTCGCGGGGACGATCGGCGCCGACCGGCTGCTCGCCGGCGACGACGTCTACGGGGCGGACTTCTCGGCAGAGCTTCCCGCGAGCGGCGACGTCCGCGGCGACGTCTACGGCCCCGTCAACTACCTCGCCTACGCGCCGTTCGAGCTCGCCTTTCCGTGGAGCGGCGAGTGGGACGACGTCCCCGCTGCCCGGGCGGCCGCGCTCGCGTTCGACCTGCTGACCGCCCTCGCCCTTTTCGCGCTCGGACGGCGCCTCCGCGAGACCGAGGAGGGGACGACGCTCGGCGTCGCGCTCGCGTTCGCGTGGCTCGCCTACCCGTTCTCGTTGTACGCGCTCGGGTCGAGCTTCAACGACTCGCTCGTCGCGCTCTCGGTCGTCGCCGCCCTGTTCGTGCTGTCCTCGGCGCCCGCGCGGGGGGCGCTCAGCGCCCTATCGGGTCTGACGAAGTTCGGATCGCTCGCGCTCGCGCCGCTGCTCGCCGCCGGGAGGGGCGATCGCCGCCCCCGCACCGTCGCGATCTTCGCCGCGTCGTTTTTCGCCACCGCCGCGATCGTCACCGTGCCGCTCCTTCCCGACGGCGGCTTCCGCGAGCTGTATGACCGCTCGGCGGGCTACCAGGCCTCGCGCGGGTCGCCGTTCAGCATCTGGAGCCTCGAGCCCTCGCTCGAGCCGCTGCAGACCGCGACCAAGGTCTTCGCCGTCGCCCTCGGGATCGCGGTCTTCTTCGTCCCCCGGCGGCGAACCGTGCCGCAGGTCGCCGCGCTCGCGGCGGCGGTCCTGATCGCGGTCCAGGTGACGGCGACGCACTGGTTCTATCCCTACGCGGTCTGGTTCGCTCCGCTGGTCCTGGTCGCGCTGTTCGCGGCCCAGCGCGGCCCGGAGCCGGTTGTGGACCGCCCGTAGGCGAAGTTCCGATTAGTTCCGACGCGGCCGCCGGTCACTAAGGTGAGGCCATGTGCCGAAACATCCGAACACTCCACAACTTCGCTCCGCCAGCGACCGAGGAAGAGGTACGCGACGCGGCGCTTCAGTACGTGCGGAAGATCAGCGGTTCCAACAAGCCCTCGCGCGCCAACGCCGAGGCGTTCGACGACGCCGTCGACGCCGTCGCCGAGGCGACGAGAACGCTGCTCGACCGCCTCGTCACGAACGCGCCGCCGAAGGACCGTGAGGTCGAGGCGGCGAAGCGCCGCGCCCGCGCCGAAGCGCGGTTCGCGTCGGCCTAGGACTCGGGCTTCAGCCCGGCGGCCTCGATCGCGGCGTCGCGATCGCGGTCGAACGTGAGGCAGACGACGCGATCGCCGCGGAACACCCAGGCCGAATGCATCGTGTCCTCGACGGCGACGCCGCTCTGACGGCCCACCGCCGCCTGGCGTCCGGAGACGAGCACCCCGTCGTCCCCGAGCTCGGTGACCTCGTCCGCGATCAGCCTGTAGTCGCGCCAGTGACGCAGGAACTCGCGCATGAACTCCGCGACCCCGGCCGGCCCGCGGGCGACCACCTGTTCGCGCGCGTCGGGCATGAAGCTGACGAAGCGGATCTCGGGATCGAACAGGTCGACCGCGGCGTTCATGTTGCCGCGCGCCCACTCCGCCCAGATCGCGCGGACAGCCTCGACTCGCTCCTGCGACATCGCAGGGAGTATCGCTCGCGGCCGGCCGCCGTCGTCATCAGGTCGCGGCTGCGAGCGGCCGCCCCGCACAAGTCGCTGCGGGCTTCGCCCTCCGCTCCGATAGCGAGCGGCCTGGCAGCCGCTTACAGGGCGCCGCCGGCGGCGGGAGGCGCGGACGGGTCGTCGCCCTCGTCGCCGACCTTCTCGCGGGAGAGGAAGTCCTCGATCAGCAGGACGTTGCCGTCGGCCTGCTCGACCACGTTCAGGAGGTCGTTCATCGAGCGGACCTCCTCGACCTGCTCCTTGATGAACCACATCAGGAACTCCTCGGCCGAGTAGTCGCCGCTGTCCCGGGCCAGCTTGAACAGGGCGTTGATCTCCTCGGTGACGCGCTTCTCCTGCTCGAGGGCCATCTTCACGGGACCGGCGACGTCGTCGTAAGTCGTCTGCTGCGACTTGATGTCGGGGATCCGGACCTTCTCGTCGGTGTCGAGTAGGTACTGCACCATGATCATCGCGTGATTCCGCTCCTCGACTGCCTGGCGGTAGAAGAAGGCGGCGAGCCGCGGCAGAGTCTCGGAGTCGTAATAGACGGCGGCGCCGATGTACTGCTGCGAGGCAGCGAACTCGTTTGAGATCTGCTCGTTGAGCGCGTCGGCGAACTTCTGGTCGGCCATCTCTCAGCTCCTGCGATCGCGGTGGACTCGTCGCACCCTACCGACGACGCCGAGTTCGGTCGCCCTTAGCCGGCGGCTCGGAGTTCGGCCGCCCTCATACGGTCGCCCTCATTCGGCCCAGCGGAACCCGATCTCGCTCGGCTGCGGGTCGAGCGGGCTGACGGGATGCCCCGGCTCCGTGCCCGCGGTGTTGTAGGCGGCGGGGGCGACGTCGTTCGGCGTGTCCGGGTGGAACACCGAGGCGAGGTACTGGATCTGCCCCCGGCCGGGCCCGAGCTCCCACTGGCCGCCGCCGTAGGCGCCGATGTTGCGCTCGGCGCAGTAGTCGTAGGCGGCGAACAGCTCGCGCAGGGGCCCGAAACGAGACGGCTTGATGTTGACCATCTTCGGCAGCCACTCGCGCCCCTCGATGTCGGCGACCGAGTGGATCGGCGCGTCCCAGGTGACCCGGTCGGCGACCGGCTCCAGGATCGGACGGGTCTCGTCGTTGATGTCCGGGTCCTCCAGCCAGGCCTGGGGAAACGCCTCGATCAGCTTCCGGTAGAGCTCGGGATCGGTGTCGACGTCGACCGGCGTCCCCTTGTACTGGCCCTTGAGGTCGAGCGAGTCGACGGCGCCGGTCTCGACCAGCTGCGCGATCAGATCGTCGGTCCAGTCGTTCGTCGGGTCGAGCTTGAACCGCAGCGTCGGGTAGACCTCGAGCCGCTGGCGAACCGGCTCGATCGTCGAGACCTCCTCGCTTCCCGGCGGCGTCAGCCGCATCGAGACGACGAAGGTGACCGGTCGCGCCTCGCGCCCGAGGTGCTCATGCAGGGTCGTGCCGGCCTGGCGCAGGGCGAGATCCAGCGCCGCCGACTCGAAAGCCCAGCGCCGGTAGTTGACCGACACCTCGCGCTCGGGCGGGCTCGGGAACAGGTCGAGCCCGTCGAGCAGCTCCGAGAAGGAGGCGATCGTGTGGGTGCCGGCGAGGTCGTGGACCGGGCCCGCGTCACGGAGGGCGACGTGGTCGAGCGCGTCGTAGACGACGTCCTCTCCGACCCCGTCGTGCCCGCCGCCCTTCAGCCGCACGACGGTCGTCAGCCGCTCCATCTCCGGCGTGATCTGAAACTCGTGGCCCTCGAGCTCGTAGGAGTCGATCTCGAGGGGGAGGTCGGCGATCTGTTCGAAGCTGCTCACGGGCAGGCGAGGCTATCCGATGGCTCCTCTCGGCTTACCCGGCGATTAGACGACCAGATAGGTTCCGCGCATGACCGAGGAGCTGAGCGCGGACGCCGGCAAGGGTCTGAAGGCGCTGGGGATCAATTGCACGCTGAAGAAGTCCCCCGAGGTCTCGAACACCGAAGCGCTGATGAACCGGGTGCTCGGGATCCTCGCCGAGCACGGGGTCGAGACCGAGATCCTCCGCGTCGTCGATTACGACGTCCGCTTCGGCGTCACCTCGGACGAGGGCGACGGCGACGAGTGGCCGCAGATCCTGGAGAAGGTCAAGGCGGCCGACATCCTCCTGATGGGGATGTCGATCTGGTTCGGGGTCCGCTGCTCGGTCGCGCAGATGGTGATCGAGCGCCTCGACGGCACCTACAACGAGACGAACGAGGTCGGCCAGTACCCGCTGTACAACAAGGTCGCCGGCGTCGTCGTCACCGGGAACGAGGACGGCGCCCACGCCTCGGCCGAGACGACGCTGTTCAACCTCACCCACCTCGGCTGCGTCGTCCCGCCGAACGCCGACACCTACTGGGTCGGCGACGCCGGCCCCGGCCCCTCCTACATCGAGGCCGGCGGCGAGAGCCACCCGTACACGCAGCGGACGAGCTCCTGGTGCGCCCACAACCTCCTCCACATGGCGAGGATCATGCGCGAGAACCCGATTCCGCCGATCGGGAACACGCTCGAGGACATGGGCGGCGACGCGATGCACGTCGGCTGACGAGATCCTCGGCGCCGGGACCGAATTCGAGCAGGCGCGCCGCGTCGCCGGTCTCGCGGACTGATCGCGGCAGTACCCTTGCCGACATGACCCGAGAAGAGGCGGAGCGCGAGCTCGAGCGGCGCAAGGAGCTGCGCCCGGAGCTCACCTGGCTCGTCGTCGGCAGCGAAGTCGCCGGCTGGAAGGTCGCGAGCGTGGGGATGAAGCCGGAGACTGCGGAGGCGGCCCGCGAGGAGCAGGTTGAGACGCGCGACGATCATCCACCCGCCGAGGACCCGCGGACGGTGCAGGACCAGCTGCTCCCGCCCTGGGCGGCGGGCGGCTTCTAGCGCTGCCTAGGCAGCGCGCAGGCCCGGGCCCGGGCGGACCTCGGCCTCGCGGGCGCCGACCTCTTCGCCGCAGCGGTCGCAGCTGAGCGAGATCGTCGGAGTGCCCCCGCAGTCGCGGTGGCGGAGCTCGATCGGCGGGCCGTCGCTGGCCATGTACTTGTCGCCCCACTCGCGCAGCGCCATCAGCACCGGGTAGAGGTCGAGGCCCTTCTCGGTCAGTCGGTACTCCTCGCGCGTTCGGATCTCGTCCTTATAGGGCTCGCGACGGAGGATCCCGGCGTCGACGAGCTTGCCGAGGCGGTCGGCGAGGAGCGAGCGCGAGATCCCGAGCGTGCTCTGGAACTCGTCGAAGCGGCGCACGCGCGAGAACGCCTGGCGGAGGATCACTAGCGTCCAGCGATCCCCGAGCAGGGTCGCCGGACGCGCGATCGAGCACTGCTGCTCTGCGAGCTCCGCCGCTCTCATCCCGCAAGCGAGGATAGCGACCTTGCGTTCGGATTACGAACCCTATAGCGTGCCCCCTTCTTTCCGCCGATCCGAGGAGGCCCGCATGCCGATGCTCGAACTGACCGTCCCCGAGGGGGAGCTGACCGACGAGGCGAAGGGCGAGCTGCAGCAGGAGCTCGCTGCGGCGCTGCTTCGGGCCGAGCGCGCTCCCGACACCGAGTTCTTCCGCTCGATCTCGTGGTGTCATCTGCAGGAGCTGCCGGCGGAGGCGATTCGCACCGTCGACGGCGTCGCCGAGCCGCACGCGGTCGTCAAGGTCACCACTCCCGAGGGGGCCCTCAGCGACCGGCGCCGGGCGGAGATGGTCGAGGAGATGACGAAGCTCGTCCTCGGCGCGACCGGCTGGGGCGACGAGGCGGCGCTTCGCGTGTGGGTGATGTGCCGCGAGATCGACGAGGGATCCTGGGGCGCGGGAGGCCAGATCATCCACTTCGAGCAGCTCCGGGCGGCGGCCAAGGCCGAGCGCGAGAAGGAAGGGTCCGGCCGCGAGCAGGTCCCCGCCGCCCGCGACGCCGCCGAGGCGACCGCCTAGGCGGCCGCGACCGGAGGTTGACGTGAGCGAGGCCACCACGACGAACGTCGCCGTCGAGCGAATCGGGGAAGTCGCCGTCGTCCGCATGAGCGCCGGCGAGAACCGATTCAACCCGGGCAACCTCGACGCGATCGAGGCGGCGCTCGACGAGGTCGAGGTCTCCGACGGCGCCGGAACGCCTCTCGTCGTCACCGGCGAGGGGAAGTTCTTCTCGAACGGGCTCGATCTCGACTGGATGTCGCAGGCCCCGGAAGGCGAGCCGGAGAAGGTGCTGGAGCGCGTCCACGCGCTGTTCGCGCGGGTGCTCGCGTTCCCGGCTCTGACCGTCGCGGCGGTCAACGGACACGCCTTCGCCGCCGGCGGGATGCTGGCGCTTGCGTTCGACCAGCGCGTGATGCGGGCCGACCGCGGGTTCTTCTGCCTGCCCGAGGCCGACCTGGGGCTGCCGTTCAGCCCTGGGATGTCGGCGCTGATCTCCGAGAAGCTGACGCCGGCGGCCGCGAACGAGGCGATGGTCACCGGGCGCCGGTTCGGCGGTGGCGACGCCGAGGCGGTGGGAATCGTCGACGCCGTCGCCTCCGAGGCCGACGTCGTCGATCGCGCCGTCGAGCGCGCCGCCGCCGGGGCCGGCCGGCAGGCGGCGGTCGTCGCCGCGATCAAGCGCGAGCTCTACGGCCCGGCCCTCGCCGCCCTCGGCCCCGACGGCGAAGGGTGAGGCAACTCGAGTTCATCGAGCCCGGCCGGCTCGAGTGGCGCGAGGCCGACGACCCGAAGCTGGAGGGAGATCGCGAGGCGCTCGTCCGTCCGCTCGCGGTCGCCACCTGCGACATCGACCTCCTGTTCGTCCGCGGGCTCGCCCCGGTCGAGGACCGGTATCCGTTCGGGCACGAGTGCGTCGCCGAGGTCACCGACGTCGGCGACTCGGTCGCGTCAGTGAAGCCGGGCGACCTCGTCAGCGTCCCGTTTCAGGTTTCGTGCGGCGAGTGCGAGCGCTGCCGCCGCGGTCATACGGGCAACTGCGAGCGGGTCGAGCGGATGGCGACCTACGGGCTGCCGATGGGCACCAACTACGGCGGCTTTCTCAGTGACTCGGCCCGCGTCCCGTTCGCCGACGCGATGCTGGTCCCGGTGCCCGAGGGCGTCGACCCGGCCTCGATCGCGAGCCTGTCCGACAACATTCCGGACGCCTGGCGCACGGTCGGACCACACCTGCGCGAGCGGCCAGGGGAGGCTGTTCTGATCTGCGGCGGCCCCGCGACGATCGCCCTGTACGCGACCCAGATCGCGCTCGCGATGGGCGCCGAGCGGGTCGACTTCGCCGGCGGCACTTCCTACATTCGCGAGCGCGCCGAGGCGCTCGGCGCGAACATGCTCGAACCCGAGTTCCCGAAGCGCCACGGGCCCTATGCGATCACGGTCGACGCCAGCGCCGATCCGGACGGGATCGCGTGCGCGCTGCGCTCGACCGAGCCCGAGGGGGTGTGCACGAGCATCGGGATCTACTTCGCTGACACACCGCTGCCGCTGCTCGAGATGTACACGAAGGGGATCCGCTTTCATACCGGCCGCTGTCACGCGCGCCCGGCGATGGACCCGCTCCTCGACCTCGTCGTCAGCGGAGCGCTGCGTCCCGAGGAGGCGACCGCCGAGACGGCGAGCTGGGACGAGGCCCCCGGCGCGATCGCCGAGCACCGCGCGAAGCTAGTGATCTCGCGCTAGCCGCGCGCCTTGAACGCCGCCGGCCGGAGGCCGGCCATCCGCGGCTGCAGGAACAGCTGTGACATCGCCTCGGTCGAGGCGAAGAAGAAGAACGCGCCCGCGCCCTTCTTCAGCCCTGCGCTGATGCAGGCGTCGGCGGTCGCGGCGGAGGTCTTCGTGAGCGCCATCCCCGACCCGGTCGGGTTGTGGCTGAACGAGATCTGGACCGACAGGTTCGAGCGGTTCGGCCGCGACTGCTTCTTGATCTTGCGGCGAATCTTGATCTTCCGGACCTTGCCCTTGCGCTTCACCTTCTTCTTGACCGTCTTGAAGACGTACTGCTCGAGGATCTCCTTCACCCGGCCGCCGAAGCCGGTCGCGCCGGCGTTCGCGCAGTGGTCCTGGGTCTGGACGCTGAGCGGCCCGAGGTGGCGGCCGCCGAGGCGGGCGTTGCGCTTGTCGAGCACCTGCGCGATCTCGCCGTAGTTCCAGGTCGAGATGTCGAGCGGGACCAGCCCGGCGCGCTTGCCGGCGCTGCTCGGATAGGCGGCGAGGGTGCCGCTGAGGGTGCTGGTCCAGGTCTTGATCCGCTTCAGCGCCGTCGCGTACTTGTCTCTCCACGGCGGCCGGGTCGGGTCGTCGTCCCAGTCCATCGGTTCGAAGTCGGTCATCAGCGCGAACACGTTCGGGTTGTCGAACAGCGAGAACGAGAACCCGGGCGAGAGCGGGTCGGGATTCATCCCGGTGAGGGCGATGATCCGGTTGCAGGGGAACGCGGTCTTCAGCTGGGTCGCGAGATCCGCGGCGACCGTGGGCGTCATCGGCGGCTCGGTGCCCGACGCGTTCCCGAGGAAGCGGGTGTTGAGGACGAAGATGTCCTGGGGGCGGACGCGGTTGCCGATGTAGCCGCCCTGGGTGATGGGGTGGGCCGGATCCGTGTAAGCGTCGACGTTCTCGTCGGTGTTGATCCGCAGCAGCATCGTGAACCGGGTCGGGCCCGATCCCGCCGGGCTGAGCCCCGAGGGCAGCGTGCACGCCTGAGCCGCCGCCGGCGAGGGGGCGACCGCCGCCCGACCGGCGCTGACGAGCGTGGCGCCGAGCAGCGCCAGCGCCACGACGAGCGCGAGCCGTGCCCATCGGGGGCGTGCTTGTTGGATTCCTGCCGTCAAAGTCGGAGACGAGCGACCAACGAGGTGAGCACGCTAGCCGCGAGCAACCAAGAACACGGGCGAGTGCTTGCAGTAGCGGTGGGGGCCCGCTCAGGCGAGGCAGTCCGCGGCGAGCGCCGCGAGCGACTCGATCCCGGCGCGCAACTCGGCTTCGCCCGAGTCCTCTTCGCGGGAATGGCTGATCCCCTCACGCGAGGCGACGAAGATCATCGCGGCGGGAACCCGGCGGGCGACCTCGGCGGCGTCGTGGAGGGCGCCGCTCGCGAGCACCGTCCCCTCGCCGCTGACCCGCTCGCACGCTCGTCGCGCGCGGTCGACCAGATCGGAGTCGAACCCGATCGGCTCGATTCGCCAGATCGGCCGTTCGGAGAGCTCGCAGCGGCGATCCGCGGCCGCCTGCGACGCCGCCTCCCGGACCGCCGCCAGCATCTTCGCGAGCGCCTTCGCGTCAGGGTGGCGAATGTCGACCGAGAGCGAGGCCTCGCCCGGCACCGCGGTCACGATCCCGGGGGCGAATCGAAGCTCGCCGGTCGTCCCGACGCCGCCGGCCGCGCCCGCGATCTCCTCCACCCGCAGCGCCGTCGTCGCGGCGGCGAGGCCGGCGTCGTGGCGGGCGTCCATCGGCGTCGTCCCCGCGTGCGAGGCCTGACCGGCGAAGACGAGGGCGATCCGCTCGACCCCGGCGCAGCCGCTGACCGCGGCGACCCGGATTCCCCGAGACTCGAGGATCGGCCCCTGCTCGATGTGGAGCTCGAGGTAGGAGTCGATTCGCTCCAGGCGCCGGGAGGCGCCGCCGATCCGAGCGAGATCGACGCCGTTGCCGGCGAGGACCTCGGACGCCGGGCGGCCGTCGCGATCGCGCGCGTCGGAGAGCTCGGCCGGGTCGAGCGTCCCCGAGGCGGCCGAGCTGCCGAAAAGGCTGCGCCCGAACGCCGCACCCTCCTCGTCGGCCCAGTCGACGAGCGCGAGCGTCCGCGGCGGCGGCGAGCCCGCTTCCGCCCACGCGCGGAGGACGCCGAGCCCCGCGATCACCCCGAGCGCGCCGTCGAGCCAACCGCCACCCGGAACCGAGTCGAGATGAGATCCGAGGGCCAGCGCCGGCTCACGTTCGCCGCGCAGGTAGGCCCAGGCGTTGCCGGCCTCGTCCACCTCGGCCTCGAGCCCGATCTCGGCGAGGAGCTCGCCGAGGAACTCGCGGGCCGCGCGCCACTGCGGTCCCCAGCAAAGACGCCGGGCGCCGCCCTCGTCCGCGGTTCGGCGGTTGAGCTCACGAAGGTCGGCGAGCACCCGCGCCGCGTCGACGGCCGGCGCCTCGCCTCCGGGACTCATCCGACCCGGTCGCGCCGCAGCGCCTGCGCGAGACAGTGCGGGCCGCCGCCGCCCAGCGTGAACATCGAGAGGTCCGGGGCATGCACCGTCAGCCCCCGTGCTCTTGCGGCGGCGTTCAGCTCCTCGGCCGCGGTCGCCGAGAGGATGCGATCGTTGCCGAGCGAGATCGCGTTGACCCCAAGGTCGAACGCCTGCTGCGCAGACACCTCGATGATCTCGAACCCCCGTGCGCGCAGCCAGGCGACCCCGCCCGAGGGCAGCGCCTCGACGGCGACCGCGGCGAGCTTCTCGGCGAGGACCGAGACGAGGACGTCGATGTGGACGTAGCGCTCGGGGATCGGCTGCACCCGCGCCTCCCAGCCGTCCGCCTCGAACCAGCCCGCGAGCTGACGCGCCGCCGCTTCCTGGGTCCGGGTCTCGCCGGCGCCGATCAGGACGGCGCCGGGCTCGACGATGAGGACGTCACCGCCCTCGAGGGCGCCCGCGGTGATCATCCCCCGGATCGGGATCCCGGCCTCTTGGTGGAAGCGGATCGCGGGCGCGTACTCGCCGCGGCGCCACCACTGGCTCAGCTGCGTGATCGCGGTGCCGTTCGGGCCCATCGCGCTCGAGTCGCGCGCGAACACCTGGTAGGGCAGGTGCGGGTCCGGCTCGAGCCAGTGGCAGCGGATCCCCTCCTGCTCGTAGACCGAGACCATCTCCTCGTGCTGGGCCGCCGCCCGCTTCGCGTCGTAGACATGGCCCGCGGCGAGCGTCGCCCGGGTGATCGCGCTCGTTGGGAGCCAGTGGAAGTGCTCGGGTCGGCAGAGGAGGACGTCGCGAAGCGCCCCGTGCTCGGAGTCGACCCCCCAGGGAGCGTCGGCGCTCACCGCCGCAACCTCACTCCGTCACCACCCGGATCGTGTGCAGGCTGCGGTCGCTGGCGCCGCGGACGAGGCCGCCGTGGGCGAGCGAGTCCGCGATGTAGGCGAGCGTCGGCGCCGTCAGCCGCTCGCCGGGGAGCACGTTGGGGACGCCGGGCGGATATGCCGCAAGCGACTCGGCCGCGATCCTGCCCTCGGCGCGGTCGAACGGCACGACCTCCTGGGCGCCGAGGAACGCGTCCCGGGGGGCGAGCTCGAGCGGTCCCCATGGAGGCGGCTCGGCGAAGGCGCCCCGGTCGGCTCGGTCCTGCGGCCCGATCTCGGCGACGGCGTGCTCGAGGGCGGCGACGAGGCGGTCCCCGGCGGGCCCGACCCGCTCGCCGATCCCGAACACGGCGACGATCACGTTCTCGGAGAAGAGCTCGAGGACGACGTCGTCGCGCTCGCGCATCAGCCTCGCGATCCGGTGCCCGGTCGCACCGGTACCGCGGACGTCGATCGAGAGCCGAAGCGGGTCCCAAGCGGCGACGCTGGCGCGGCCGGCGAGTCGCTCGTCGAGGACGTCGAGCCCGCGGATCGCCCGGATTCGCTCACGCGTGTCGCGGAGCGCCGAGAGCGTCTCGTCCAGGAGCTCGCCGCCGCGGGTGGCGGCGAACCGGCGGGCGGCGTCGAGCGAGGCGGTGAGAAGCGCGTTCGGGCTGGTCGACTCGATCAGCGTCACCGAACGGTCGACGATCCCCTCGTCGACCAGCTCGCCCGAGCCGAGGTGGAGGATCGCCGACTGGGTGAGGCTGCCGACGATCTTGTGGGTCGAGGAGAGGACGATGTCGGCGCCGCCGCGCAGGGCGCCGGGCGGCAGGGCCTCGTGGAAGTACAGGTGCGAGCCCCAGGCTTCGTCGACGACGAGCGGGACTCCGTGGCGATGCGCGACCTCGGCGAGCTCGGGGACGCGCGCGACGGCGCCGAAGTAGGTCGGCGAGACGAGCATCGCCGCGAGCGCGTCGGGCTCGGAGCCGAGGGCGGCGTCGAGAGCCTCGGGCGAGACGCAATGGGCGACTCCGAGCTCGGGGTCGATCTCGGGGGCGACGAACACCGGACGCAGCCCCGAGAGGACGAGTCCGTCGATCGTCGAGGAGTGGACATTGCGCTGGACGACGACCGAGCCGCGGTCGGGCGGGCCCTGCGGGGTGCCGCCGCTCGCGTGCGCGAACGTGAGGCAGATCGCGTGGTTCCCCCCCGAGGCGCCGTTCAGCAGGAACCAGCTGCGCTCCGCCCCCCACGCCTCGGCCGCGAGCCGCTGCGCGCGCTGGAACGCGGTCGGCTCGGGACCGATGTCGATCCCCTCGATCCCGGCGGGAACGTCGTGGCCGAGCGCGTCCGCGCCGATCACCTGCGCGAGGTCGGGATCGGCCCCGTAGCCCTTGTGGCCGGGGATGTGGAACCGGCCCGGCTCCCTCGCTACATACGCCGCAAGCGCGTCGAGGTAGGGGGCTTCCCGTTGGTCGGTCAAGCGCCGTGCGGTGGCTCGCCGCCGGCGTACTCCGAATAGGGGTACCACCATTCCTTGGCGGCGATCTCGCTCTCGATGTGGACGTGCTTCGTCTCCTGGAAGGCCTCCAGCCCCTCGCGACCGAGTTCGCGCCCCAGCCCCGACTGCTTGAAGCCGCCGAACGGCCCCGCGTCGTTGTCGGTGAGCGGGTCGTTGAACCAGACCGTCCCGGCCTTGAGCTCGCGCATGCAGCGCAGGATCGTGCGGAAGTCCTCGGTGTAGACGTTCGCGCCGAGGCCGTAGGTGGTGGAGTTCGCGAGCTCGATCGCCTCGTCGACGCTCTTCACCGGCACGAGCGGTGCGACCGGGCCGAACGTCTCCTCGCGCAGGAGCTCGGTCTCGGCCGGGGCCCCGGTGATCACCGCGGGGGCGTAGAAGTGGCCGCGGTCGCGTCCACCGGAGTCGCCGCCGACGACGAGCTCGGCTCCGGCTGCGACCGCGGCCTCGACCTGGACGGCGACCTTGCTGCGCTGGTTCGCGCTCACCATCGGGCCGATGTCGGTGTCCTTCTCCATCGGGTCGCCGAGGACGAGACCGCGAGTTACCTCTGCGAAGGCGTTGACGTAGTCGTCGTAGACGTCCTCGTGGACGTAGAAGCGCTCGGCCGAGGTGCAGACCTGTCCCGAGTTCAGGAACGCCGCCCAGGCCCCGCCGCGGGCGGCGACGTCGAGCCGGTCGGCGACGTCGGGGCAGACGATGAACGCGTCCTTGCCGCCCATCTCCAGGTTGATCCGCGCGACTCGGTCGACGCAGGCGCGCGCGACCTTCTTCCCGGTCTCGACCGAGCCGGTGAAAGCGACGCCGTCGACCCGGGGATCCGTCGTGATCGCCTCACCCACGTCCCCGCCGCCACAGAGGATGTTGACGACGCCGGCGGGGAGGTGATCGAAACAGGGGGCGAGCATCAGCGTCGACAGCGGCGTCAGCTCCGACGGCTTGCAGACCGTGGCGTTGCCGGCGGCGAGCGCCGGCGCCAGCTTCCACGCGAGCAGCAGCAGCGGGTAGTTCCAGGGGACGATGCAGCCCCAGACGCCGTGGGGCTCCTTCAGCACCAGCGACAGCTGCGTCGACTCGATCGACGGGATCACGCGCCCCGCCGAGTCGCGCCCGATCTCCGCGTAGTAGTCGAAGCAGGCGGCGGTCCAGCCGACCTCGTCGGAGTTCTCGATCAGCGGCTTGCCGCCCTCGCGCGTCATCACCTCGGCGAGCTCGTCCGTCCGGGCCCGCATCCGGGTCGCGACCTCGTGCAGGAGCTCGCCGCGGTCGGCCGCCGGCATCCGCATCCACTCGCGCGACGCGTCGCGCGCCGCCGCGATCGCGGCGTCGACCTGGTCGGAGGCCGGTGTCGCGACCGTCGCCAGGGTCTCCTCGCTGAACGGGTTCTCGACCTCGAGCTCGGGTCCGGTGCCGGCGACCTGCTCACCGCCGATCAGCATTCGCGTCTCGAGCTCAGCCATCAGCCGATCCTACTGAGCACCCGATTTGGGAACGGCGGGGTAGGGCGACCAGGGGGAGAAGGAAACCGGCCGCCCTATCCGCCCGCCTGCGCCGAGGCGAAGCTCGGCGAAATCGAGGCGGATTATTTACGTGGGCGGGCGCCGGAGTAGGGGGTCTCCGCACGCCCGCCCGCTGCCTCGACTCGACTGCAGCCTACCCCCGCCGGATTGGGCATAAACCACGCCGATCGGCCCAAATTGCGGACTTCTTCAGCGCTTCTTTGCGGCGACCGCGCGCTGGAGCTGGGCCTTGTTCATCTTCGAGCGGCCGTTGACACCGAGCCGGCGCGCCTGGTTCATCAGCTGCTCCTTCGTCTGGCCCTTCGACCGGTTCGTGCCGGACTTGCGTCCGCCGCGCCGCGAAGGCGAGGAGCCCCGGGTCGAGCTCTTCGACCGCGTCCGCGACTGGCCCGAGCGGGCGCGCTCCTTGTTCACGGTTCGCGCCGCGAGCTCCTTCGCTCGGCCCTTGGAAGCACCCCGCTTGCGGGCGCTGCGCTTGATCTTCGAGTACTGGCGGCCACGCTTGCTGCCCTTCTTCACTCCGCGCGGTGGCATCGCGAGCTCCTTTCGGCCGAGGACGGGTCACCCGGCGCGTACCCACTTGCGGGTGACACAAACGACGCCTGGTTTTCGGCTCCTCCAGAGGGGTAACCTCATTGATTGGGGAGCACTCCACGCGCCCTCGACCGAACGCGGGGAGAGGTGGCGGGGCCCGATGAGGCGATCGCCACCACGACTCAGATGACCGATTCTGCCTCGAGTTCCCAACCCGACATACCTTCCCCGGGCGCAGGCGAGCAACTCGCCGACGAGAAGGTGCTCCTGCGCCGCTTCGCCGTCGACCGCTCCCAGACCGTGCGCGAGGAGCTCGTCGGGCGGTTCATGCCGCTCGCCCGCCGGCTCGCCGCTCGATACGCCGGCGGCGCCGAGCCCTACGACGACCTCGTCCAGGTCGCGAGCGTCGGTCTTGTGAAGGCGATCGATCGCTTCGATCCCGAGCGCGGGACGGCGTTCTCGACCTTTGCCGTGCCGACGATCCTCGGCGAGCTCAAGCGCCACTTCCGCGATCGCGGCTGGTCGGTGCACGTCCCCCGCGACGTCCAGGAGCGGATCCTCAAGGTCGAGCGCGCGCTCGCGGAGCTGCCGGCGAGGCTCGGCCGCGCGCCGACCGTCTCGGATATCGCCGAGCGGCTCGATGTCACCGACGAGGAGGTGCTCGAGGCGATGCACGCCTCGCAGGGGCACCACGCGATCTCGCTGGACGCATCGTCCGCGCACGGGGACGACGACGAGCCGGCGCCGCTGGGGGAGCGGATCGGCGAGACCGACCTCGGATACGACACGGTCGAATACGGGGCTGCGATCGGCCCGACCCTCGCCGAGATCTCTGAGCGCGACCGGAAGGTCCTTCACCTGCGCTTCGTCGAGGACATGACGCAGAGCGAGATCGCCGAGCGCGTCGGCGTCTCGCAGATGCACGTGTCGCGGATCCTGCGAGCGACCCTGGAGAAGCTGCGCCAGGCGGTGAACGAAGGCGAGCCCGAGGGCGACGCCGCGGGGGAGTCCGCCTAGCGGGCGACTTCGAGCACGAGGTACTCGGCGTCCCCGCGGCGCTCGACCTCGGCCGACTTCGCAAGCGCCTTCAGCGACCCGCCCGCACCGGGGATCTCCATCCCCGACAGGATCCTCTCGCCGCCCCCCTCCTTGAGCGGGCCGACGCGGATGTCGAGCGTGCCGTCGCCGTCGTCGATCTCGACCGCGACGCGGCCCTCGCTGAAGTCCGAGGGGCGGTGGTCGGAGACGGCGTCGCCGAGCAGCATCGTGTCCGAGAGCCGGTCGACCGAGAACTCGGCCCTCGCGGCGAGCGCCCCCAGGACCCGGGCCAGCACCGGCCGCACGAGGTCGCCCGGGGCGATCGCCATCTGAAGCTCATCGCTCGCTCGCGGACGCTTCTCCCCGTTCGACGCGGGCGCGGGGACGAGCGCGAAGCTGGCGCTGAGGCTGGTCCCTTGACCGGCGCCGCCCCGGATCGCGAACGAGTCCGAGAGCGAGGCGACCAGCGGCAACCCGAGCCCGAGCGACGCGCCCGCGTCGGATGCGCTCGGATGGAATCCGCGGCCGCGATCGCGGACGGTGACCTCGATTCGGTCCGGGGTGACCTCGGCGCTCACCTCCATCGGCCCCTCGCCGTCCGGATAGGCGTGGAGGACGACGTTGTTGCAGGCCTCGGTGACGACCGTCTTCAGGTCGGCGACGCGACGAGGCTCCATTCCCGCGACCTCGGCGACGCCCGAGACCGCCTGACGAACGACCAGCACGTTCTCCGCGCGCGCGGGCAGCTGCAGCTCGAAGTCGGTCGCCATCAGCCGACCGTTCCAGCGCCGAGAGCCTGCGCCCGCGCGTCCTCGCGCGAGCGATGGACCGGAAGGTCCGCCCGCAGGCCCGTGATCTCGAGCACCCGCTCGACCGCGTCGGCGCCGCCGCCGTGGGCGACCGCGAACCCGACCTCGGCCTCTGTCGCGTCCCGCCGAGCCTGAAGGACGGTGCCCAGGATGGACGAGTCGATGAAGGTCGCTTCGGTCAGGTCAACGACGAGTGGGCCTCCGTCCGAAATCAGTTGCTCGAGCTGCGAGCGAAGGACCGGCGCTGTGCTGAGGTCGTGCTCACCCTGGATCAAAACCACGGTCAAGCCGTCGTCGCCTCTTTCCAGCCCGACCTCCCCGCTGCGCACAGACCGGACCTACCCTCGATTGCCCTGCACTCAAACGTCGTCCGGGCGGACGGACGCCAGCTGCTCGGCGCGGCGCTGCTGCCAGAGGACGAGCAGCATGGCCGCGAGGGTGACGATGAACAGGATCGTCGCGATCACGTTCACTTCGACCGGAATCCCGCGCTGCGACGCCCCGAAAATGTAGAGGGGGAAAGTCACCGTCGATCCCGAGTTGAAGTTGGAGATGACGAAGTCGTCGATTGAGAGCGCAAACGCGAGCAGGGCGGCGGCAAGCAAGCCGGGAGCGAGCAGCGGCAGCGTCACGGTCCGAAACGTCGTCACCGGAGTCGCGCCGAGATCAGCCGCGGCCTCCTCGAGGCTGCGGTCAAAGCCGATCAGGCGCGAGCGGACGACGATTACGACGAAGCTGATGCAGAACATCACGTGGGCGATGAATAGCGTGCTGAAGCCGAGCGCAGCGTCGTAGTTGATGAACAGGGAGAGCAGGCCGGCTCCGATCACGACTTCTGGCGTCGCGAGCGGGATTACGATCAGGAAATTCGCGGCGCGACGGCCGAAGAACTCGTATCGCACGAGGGCCATCGCTAGGAGCGTTCCGAGTGCGGTCGCGACGAGGGTCGCGATTGCGGCAAGTTCGAGGCTGGTGAGGAGGGCCTCGTTCAGCTCCTCGACCCCGAACGCATTCTCCCAGTGGTCGAGGGTGAAGCCCTCCCAGGTGAAGTTGTAACGGCCCTCGGGATCGTTGAACGAGAAGGCCGCGATCACAGCGATCGGTATCAGCATGTATGCGAGTGCCGCGCCCGCGTAGATTGCGACTCCGTGCCGGCGCAGCCAGGACCATGCCCGCCCCGGCAACGATCTCGCCCTTGGCGCCGTTGCCGCGGCCGCGATCAAGTCGAACGCTCCTCGTCTCCCATGAGCGCCTCCGATCCGGCGAATCGAATGTAGATCAGGACCAGCGCGAGGATCGCGAGCATGAGCACGAACGAGAGCGCGGCCGCGTCCGGATAGTTGTTCGTGACCAGATAGTTGTTCTGGATCACGTTCCCGATCATCGCTTGGTTGCGGCTGCCGAGGAAGAGCGCGTTCACGTAGTCGCCCGAGGCGGGGATGAAGGTGAGCAACGTTCCCGCGACGACGCCGGGTGCGGACAGGGGCAGGGTCACCTTCAGGAATGCGGTCCGCGCTGACGCGTACAGGTCGGTTGCGGCCTCGATCAGGCTCCTGTCGAGTCGCTCGAGGCTTGCGTAGATCGGCAGGATCATGAACGGGAGGAAGTTGTAGGTGAGCCCGGCGATCACGGAGCCCGGGGTGTCGAGAACCCGTCCGCCGTCGGGAACGAACCCGGCGAAGCTGAGGAAGTCCACCGCGGGGCTCTCGTCGGAGAGGATCGTCTGCCAGGCGAGCGTCCTGATCAGATAGGTGGTGAAGAACGGGGCGATCACAAGAAAGAGCAGGAGGTTGCGCCAGCGTCCGGCCTTGAAGGCGATCGCGTACGCGAGCGGATAGGCGATCACCAGTGCGAGCACAGTCGCGACACCGGCGTACAGGAACGAACGTAGGAACTGCGTCGAGCTATCGGAGAGCGCGTCTGGGAAGTTCGAGAACTCCCACGTGAACGTGAATCCCTCCTGAAAGCTCCCTGAGCGAAGCGCGAGCTCGCCCATGTAGTACATGGGTACCGCGAAGAAGATGAGCAGCCAGATCAGCCCAGGGCCGAGCAGGAAGTAGGGGACCAGGCGGCGGCGAGAGGCGCCCATCAGTCGCGCTCTTTCGTTGCTCGCCGTCTCGCCGCCGCCAGTCCCACGGCCCTCAGCCGGTGATCACTTGCTGGAAGGCCTCCTCGATCTCCTGCTCATCCTCGCCCTCGAGCGTGGGCTGAATCGAGCAATCGGCCGTGAACTCCTCGTCCGGGAAGATCAGCTGGTTGTTCGCCAGCTCGGGATCCCGCTCGGCGAGGATCTCCTTGACGCCGTCGACTGGTGTCACGTAGTTCACGTACTCGGCGATGTCGGCCTGGACCTGCGGGTCATAGACAAAGTCCATGAACTCCAGCGCCGCCGAGGGGTTTGGTGCCCCAACCGGGATCACCATGTTGTCGGACCAGAGGATGCAGCCCTCGTCCGGCATCCGCCACTCGATGTTGGGGTTGTCGGCCTGGAGCTGAACTGCGTCTCCCGACCAGCCGATCGCCGCGACAACGTCGCCGCGGGTGAGATCGTCCGCATAGTCGTTACCGGTGAAGTCCCGGATCTGACCCGAGGCCGCGGCCTGCTCGATCTTGTCGATCGCTTCGAGCCAATCCTCCTTCGAGGCGCTGTTCGGATCGACTCCGTCGGCCTGCATCACCAGTGGCACGGTGTCGCGCATCTCGGTCAGCATCGTCACCTTGCCCTTGTACTTCGGGTCGAACAGATCGTTGACCGAAGTGATGTCCGGTGCGAGGTCCTTGCGCACGATCACGCCGGTCATCCCGCTCTGCCAGGGCACCGAGAACTTCCGCTCGGGATCGAACTCCGGCTCGCGAAGGTCGGCTCGCAGATTCTCCTCGACGTTGGGGAGATCCTCCAGGCTGAATTCCTGCAGGTAACCGAGGTCATACATCCGCTTCGCCATCCAGTCCGTGACGACAAAGATGCTGCGGTCGCCCGACTGACCCTGCTCCAGCTGTGGCCGGAGCTTGCCGAAGAACTCGTTGTTGTCGTTGACGTCCTCTGTGTAGGTCGTGTCGACACCAGTCGCCTGTTCGAACTCGGCGACCGTGCCCGCATCACCCTTGTCGATGTACAGCGGCCAGTTCGAGATGCTGACGCTGCCCTCGACTGGGCCCTTTTCGACGGCGGTCACCTCCTCGTCGCTGCCGCCACCAACGTCGTCGTCGCCGCCGCAGGCGGCGAGCGCGAGGGCGGCGATCAGGGCGACGGCGCCGACCACGAGCATTCGCAGTCTCTTCATTTCGCTCACTTGATTCCTCCTATCGGGTTCACGCGGTCTGCGCCTCCACTCCTTGCCCCGCCAACTGCGGGCTACCGGGGGCGTACTCCGTCTCTCGCACCAGGTGCATGTGCTCGGGGGACCAGGAGACCTTCACCGTGGCCCCGCCCCCGGGAAGCTTCTGCCGCTCGGCCTCATCCGCGTTCGGGACGAGCACCGTCATCCGCACGTCATCGGGCAGCTTCACGATCAGCTGCGTCGAGGTCCCCAGGTACAAAGAGCTCTCGACGAGGCCCTCGACGGTCGGATCCTTGCGTCCGCCGTCGCCGAGGCGAAGCTTCTCGGGGCGGACGACGGCATGGCAGCGCTCGCCGTCCTGAAGCCCGTCGACGTCGGCGCTGACGGTGGCGCCGCTGTCGAGCAGCACCTCGCCCCTCGCGCCGGCGGCCTTGACGACGCCCGGCATCAGGTTCGAGACGCTGATGAAGCCGGCGACGAAGGTGGTCGCGGGGCGCTCGTAGACGTCCTCGGGGTCGCCGACCTGCTCGATCCGGCCGTGGTTCATGACCGCGATCCGGTCGGACATCGTCAGCGCCTCCTCCTGGTCGTGGGTGACGTAGACGAACGTGATCCCGACCTCGCGCTGGATCTTCTTCAGCTGCACCTGCAGGCCCTTGCGCAGCTTCAGGTCGAGCGCCCCCAGGGGCTCGTCGAGCAGCAGCACCTTCGGCAGGTTGACGAGGGCGCGCGCCAGAGCAACCCGCTGCTGCTGTCCGCCCGAGAGCTGCGCCGGGCGGCGGTTGGCCTCGGCGCGGAGGCCGACGCGGTCGAGCTCCTGGGCTACCCGGCGCTCGATCTCGGCCTTGTCGACTCCCTTGCGCTTGAGTCCGAAGGCGACGTTGTCGGAGACGCTCAGGTGGGGGAACAGCGCGTAGCTCTGGAAGACCGTGTTCGTCGGGCGCTTGTGCGGGGGCAGTCCGGCGACATCGGCGCCGTCGATCAGGACGTCGCCCGTGCTCGCCTCCTCGAACCCGGCGACCATCCGCAGCGTCGTCGTCTTCCCGCACCCGCTCGGGCCGAGCAGGGTGAAGAACTCCCCCTCGCCGATCTCGAGGCTGAGATCGTCGACGGCGGTGAAGTCGCCGAACCGCTTCGTCACCGAACGCAGCTCGACGCTCATGCGAGGGCGCGCGTCAGCGCGACCCGACTCGAGGGGGCCGTCGCTGCTCGGAGACCGCTCCAAATCTTTTCCTCCTCCGTGTAGTACCGCTCGCCCCGACCCCTTCCGAAACTGAGTCCGGGCAGCGGGACAGTAAGAGACCGGGGGCCTGCGGGCAACTGGCAGATGCCCAAAACCCGACCGCTCTGATTGTACGATCAGTACAAGCGGTTTTCGCAAGCTTCACCTAAAACTCGCTTGCGGGTTCGGGCCTTCGGGTCTACGTTTGTGCATCACGTCGAAACGCCCGTCGTGGCCGGGCCGAGCGAGGAGGAGAGAGATGGCAGCGACCCCCGAGACCCAGGTCCCGCCCGCGACGTCGACGGGGGGCGATCTCCAGGAGCTCGCACGGCGCCATCTCTGGATGCACTTCAGCCGGATGGGCGCCTACGGCCCCGACCAGGAGATCCCGATCATCGTCCGCGGCGAGGGCTGCTACGTCTGGGACGACCACGGCAACCGCTACCTCGACGGCCTCTCGGCGCTGTTCTGCGTCAACGCCGGCCATGGGCGCACCGAGCTCGGCGATGCGATGGCGGCGCAGGTCCGCGAGCTCGACTTCGTCACCGTCTGGAGCTACGCCCATCCGCGCGCGATCGAGCTCGCCGAGCGGATTGCGTCGCTCACCCCGGGCGACCTCGACCACGTCTTCTTCACGAACAGCGGCTCGGAGGCGGTCGAGTCCGCCTGGAAGCTCGCCCGCAACTACCACCGCCTCCGCGGCAACGGCCAGAAGACGAAGCTGATCTCGCGCGAGATCGCCTACCACGGGACGACGCTGGGGGCGCTCGCCGCGACCGGGATTCCGCCGTTGCGCTCGCCGTTCGAGCCGCTCGCGCCGGGCGGCTGCCACGTCCCCAACACCGACAGCTACCGCTGGCCCGAGGACCGAGACCCCCTGTGGGCGGCGGACAAGATCGAGGAGCGGATCCTGTTCGAGGGTCCCGAGACCGTCGCCGCCGTCATCCTCGAGCCGCTCCAGAACGCCGGCGGCTGCCTGCCGCCGCAGGAGGGCTACTTCCAGCGGGTGCGCGAGATCTGCGACCGCCACGAAGTCCTCCTGATCTCCGACGAGGTGATCTGCTCGTGGGGCCGGCTCGGCCACTACTTCGGCTGCGAGCGCTACGGCTACCTGCCGGACATCATCACCACCGCGAAGGCGCTCGCCGCCGCGTACGTCCCGATGGGGGCGATGATCGCCTCGGAGAAGCTGTACGAGCCGTTCTCGGAGGGGAAGGCGATGTTCGCCCATGGCTCGACCTTCGCCGGCCACCCTGTCGCCGCGGCGGTCGCGCTCGCGAACCTCGACGTGTTCGAGCGCGAGGACCTGTGCGGGCACGTGCTCGCGAAGGAGGACGAGTTCCGCGGCAAGCTCGAAGAGCTCTACGACATTCCGATCGTCGGTGACGTTCGCGGCGACGGGTTCT
>Ga0196962_10000298_pt1 | contig 23248 bp, 26 predicted proteins | sample S3v_20metaG_FD_183186 | JGI IMG/M metagenome (GOLD analysis project Ga0196962, IMG submission 183186) | Soil microbial communities from Anza Borrego desert, Southern California, United States - S3+v_20 | ecosystem: Environmental > Terrestrial > Soil > Desert | place: USA: California | collected...
ACGAGCCGCCGCAGCACGGTCAGCCGCGTCGCCAGGTTCGGAGGTTCGACTGGGACGGTCAGGCCCCACTCGAAGCGGTCCCGCAGCCGCGAGGCGAGGGTCGAGAGCTCGCTCGGGATGCGGTCGGCGGAGAGCACCAGTTGGCTGCCGGACTCGTAGAGCGCGTTGAAGGTGTGGAAGAACTCCTCCTCGGTCGCCGGCTTGCCCTCGAGGAACTGGACGTCGTCGATCAGCAGCACGTCGATGTCGCGGTAGCGAGCCTTGAAGGCTTCAGCGCCGGTCGAGCGGAGGGCCCCGACGAACTCGTTCGTGAACGACTCGGCGGTCGTGTAGCGGACGCTGAGCCCGGGTGCATTGGCCCCCAGGTAGTTGGCGATCGCCCCGAGCAGGTGCGTCTTGCCAAGCCCTGGAGGCCCGTGGAGGAAAAGCGGGTTGTAGGCCTCCGAGGGAGCCTCCGCGACCGCCAGGGCGGCAGCGTGTGCGAGCTGGTTGCCGTTGCCGATGACGAAGCGGTCGAACGTGTAGCTGGGGTTCAGCTCGACCGAATCGAGGGGCTTCTCGCCCCCCTCGCCCCCAGTGAAAGCCACCTGGCGGAGCGAGGAGTCGGAATCGAGCAGGGCTTCGCCGATCAGGGCCGAGTAGCGCCGCTCGGCCCAGGCCCGGATCCCCTCCGGCGCGGTCAGGTAGAGGGTCTCGGCATCCGCTCCCACGACGCGCAGAGGCTCCAGCCATAGCCGGTAGGTCGACTCGGGCACGGAGGCCCGCAGTCGCTCCTGCGTCGCCCGCCACAGGGCGTCGAGTTGGTGTCGGGAGGGGTCATCTGGCACCGGCCGGCGACCATAGCGGCGAGTCTGACCGCGAATCCGCGGCGAGTCGCAAAACCCGCAGAAAAGATTTCCGGGCGCGATCCCGGCCGCCGTCCGTATACTCCGGCCGGCATGAAGCGCACCTACCAGCCGAAGAAGCGGAAGCGAGCCAAAACGCACGGCTTTCGAGCGCGGATGAGCACGCGCGGCGGCCGCGCTGTCCTCAGTCGCCGCCGGCGCAAAGGGCGGAAGCGCCTCACCCCCTAGATGGCGTCGAAACGACGGCGCCTTTCGCGTAGCGGGGAGTTCGACCGCGTTTACCGCGACGGCTCATCCCATGCCACCCGTTACCTCGTTCTCTATAGCTTCCCTCGTCGTGACGAGGAGCGTGAGGACGTGAGGCTTGGCGTTTCCGTGAGCCGCAAGGTCGGCGGCGCGGTTCAGCGCAACCGCGTCAAGCGGGCGCTGCGGGAGGCGTTCTGGAGCCTTTCCGACCGCCTTCCAGAGCGCCATGACTTCGTGATCGTCGCCCGCGCCGAGCTCGCCGACCTGGTCGAGCGCGAGGGCAGCGGAGGCGTTACCAAGAACCTCGAAGAAGCTTTGGCGGGGAGCCGTTCCACGTGAAACGCGTTTTTCTCGCCCCGATCCGGGCTTACCAGCGCTGGATCTCCCCCTCACGCCCCCGCCGCTGCAAGTACGAGCCGACTTGCTCGGCTTACGCCGCCGAGTCGATCGAGCGTTTCGGCGCCGCCCGCGGCTTCCTGCTCGCGGCCTGGCGCCTGCTGCGCTGCAATCCGTTCAGCCACGGCGGCTTCGACCCGGTGCCTCGGAAGTTCACGCTGCGGAGCGGCCCGGTTGACCCGAGCGAGTATCACCGCGAGGCGAAGGCCTGATGCTCCCCCTCGCCTTCCAGCTCGCCCCGCAGTTCCTGGTCGACTTCGGCAGCGAAGTCCTCGTCTTCTTCCACGACTCGGGCCTCTCCTGGGGCGGAGCGATCATCGCCCTGACGATCTCGGTGCGCGCACTGCTGATCCCGCTTACCTACAAACAGCTGAAAGGGATGCGCGCGCTGCAGGCGCTGCAGCCGCAGCTCAAGGAGATCCAGGAGAAATACAAAAACGACAAACAGCGCATGCAGCAGGAGATGATGCGCTTCTACCAGGAGAACAAAGTAAACCCCTTTGCCTCCTGCGTTCCGCTCCTCGCTCAGATCCCGGTCTTCATCACCCTCTTCTACGTTCTCCAGAACGACCTGCGTTTCGATATCTGCGGTCAGTCAGGGGAAACCTGCAGCGAGTTTGCGGTCCAGCAAGGCCATTCGGCGGGGTTCTTCGGCGAAAGCTTCCTCTTCATTCCCGACCTGACCGCGAAGGCCGAGGGCGGGGTGCTGATCACCCTGCTCATCATCTACGTGGTCACGCAGCTGATATCCGGCTTGGTGATGGCGCTCTCCGCCGACAAAAGCCAGCGCATGCTGATGTTCGTGCTGCCGCTGATCTTCGTCCCCTTCATCATCAGCTTCCCGGCCGGCTTGATCCTCTACTGGATCACCACCAACGTCTGGACCATCGGCCAGCAGTTCGCGATCAAAAGGCTGGTGCCGATGCCGGAGACGGCCAAGCCGGAGGCGCTCGCGGCCGCGAAGGCCGCGAAGCCGCCTCCTAAACCGCCCAAAAAGAAGAAGAGACGGCGCTGAGGGACGAGGGCAGGTAGCCCTCTCCACTTAACTTGCTCGGGTGGGTCGGGCCCCGCCATCCGAGGTTCGGGCAACCGAGAAGTACAAGACGTTCCGAGGGCTACCTGCCCTCGTCTCCCGACGCCGCCCAGCCTTTAGCTTCTAGCCCCTGGGGCGCTTCTTGGCGATGCCGGGGCGGCGGGGGAGGTCGGGTGGGGTTGGGCCGGTCTTGCGGATTACGTGGAGGTGGCGGTGTTTGCTGCCGGCTTCGGTGCCCACGTCGAGGATCTGCTCCGGTGCCATGGCCAGGGACTCGGAGGCGTTGGCGAGTTGGTTCTCTTCGTCTTCGTCGCGTTTTCCCTTCCAGGCGATTAGGACGGCGTTTGGCTTCAGAAGCGGGGATGCGAGCTCGGCTAGGGTCGAGAGTCGGCCTACGGCGCGGGCGGTGACGACGTCGTAGCGTTCGCGGCCTTCCGCGGCTGCCCAGTCCTCGGAGCGGGTGTCGAGGACGGAGGCGTTGGCGATGCCCGCTGCTTCGGCGGCTCGCTTGATGAAGGCGCACTTGCGGCTCACGGACTCGATCAGATCGACTTTGGCCTCGGGGAGCGCGGCTGCCAGGGCGAGGCCGGGGAAGCCGGCGCCGGCGCCGACGTCTGCGATCCGGGTCGCGGCGGTCAGCTCCGAAACTCTCAGGCCGGTGAGACTGTCGGCTACGTGCACCTGCCAGGCGCGCTCGTCGACCACCGAGCTGACCGAGGCGCGCTCCTCGGCGAGCAGGCCGAGCACCGCCTCGAGCGCCTCGCGCCCGCGCGCGTCGAGCAGCGCCATGGGGTCGGAGCTCACTCCGTGACGAGCGGAGCGACGATCACGCAGCGGCGGGGCTCGTCGCCCTCGCTGTAGGTCTCGATCCCGGCCCGCTCCTTGAGGCGCTCGTGCACGACCCGGCGCTCCTGCGCGCTCATCGGGTCCATCTCGACGATATGGTTTCCGCTCAGCGCCTGCTCGGCGGCGCGGTCGGCGCGTCCCTCCAGGATCTCTCTCCGGCGCTCCCGGTACCCGGCCGCGTCGACGACGACGCGTTTGCGCTCGCGCATGCCGCGGAAAGCGGCTTGATAGCAGAGCAGTTGCAGGGCGTCGATCGTCTGCCCTCTCTTGCCGATCAGCAGGCCGTAATCGTCGCTGCCGTCGACGGTGGCGACGATGCGGTCCTCCACCTCCTCGATCTCCACCTCGCCGTCGAGGTCGAGCTCGTCGAGGACGCCCTCGACCAACTCGCGCACCCGCTCGGCGGGCTCCTGGGGCCAATCGAAGGTCTCGCTCACGGGCGGGAGGCTATCCGACCTCTCGCCGCCGCGCGCGGGTAACTAGGGTGGCTCGGACATGGGCACGGTCTACGCGGTTGCGAACCAGAAGGGCGGCGTCGGCAAGACGACCACCGCGGTGAACCTGGCTTCCTGCGCCGCCCAGGAGGGCGAGCAGACCCTGCTCGTCGACCTCGATCCGCAGTGCAACGCGACCGTGGCGCTGGGGGGGGACCGCGACGCGCACCCGTCTTCCTACGACTGCCTGACGGGCGACGTCTCCGTCGCCCAGGCGGCGAAACCGGCCGGCCCGGACAACCTCTGGGTCGTGCCCGCCAGTCGCGATCTTGCCGGGGCCGCGGTCGAGCTGCCCCGCATCGACGGCTCCGAGACCCGCCTGCGGGAGCGCTTGGGCCCGGTGCGGGAGCGCTTCGCGATGACCTTGCTCGACTGCCCTCCCGCCCTGGGCCCGGTGAGCGTCAACGCGCTTACCGCCGCCGACCGCGTCATCGTCCCGGTGCAGGCCGAGTACCTGGCGCTCGAGGGCCTCGTCCAGTTCCTCGAAACGCTGGGCTTGATTCGGCGGGAGCTCAACCCTCAACTAGAGGTCTCGGGTTTGCTGATCACCATGCACGACGAGCGGACGCGGTTGGCTCAGGACGTCGAGTCGGAGCTGCGACAACACTTCCCCGAGATGGTTTTCGAGACGGTGATCCCGCGCAGCGTCCGAGTCGCCGAGTCGCCGAGTTATGGTCTGGCCGTGACCGACCACGCTCCCGCTTCCCGTGGCGCCGTCGCCTATCGGGCCCTGGCCAAGGAGCTCGCCGCCCGTGGCTAGCGGGACCAAGCGCGGCATCGGCCGCGGCCTGGCGGCGATCCTGCCCGAGAGCGCCGCCGCGGAGGCCGGCGAGCTGCGCGAGCTGCCGGTCGGCCTGATCAAGCCCAACCCCGACCAGCCGCGGACCCAGTTCGACCCCGCCGCCCTCGCCGCCCTCGCCTCGTCGATCGAGACGAGCGGGATCGTCCAGCCGCTCCTGGTTCGCCCCCTCCCCGACGGCAGCTACGAGCTGGTCGCCGGCGAGCGCCGCTGGCGGGCGGCGCAGGAGGCGGGCCTGGAGAAGGTGCCGGCGGTAGTTCGCGACCAAGCCGAAGCCGAGCGGCTGCAGGCGGCGCTGATCGAGAACATGGTCCGCGAGGACCTCAACCCGGTCGAGGAGGCCCGCGCCTGTGCGGCGCTGATCGACGATCTCGGCCTGAGCAAAGAGGACCTCGCCCGCCGCGTCGGCCGCAGCCGCCCCGCCGTCTCCAACCTGATTCGCCTGCTCGAGCTTCCCGACGACATCCTGGGGATGCTCGAGTCGGGGGATCTCAGCGAGGGCCACGGCAAGGCCCTTCTCGGCGCGAAGGGGAACGACGTCCGCCGCCGCCTCGGGCGCGACGCCGCTCGCGGCGGCTGGTCGGTCCGCGAAACGGAGAACAGGGTTCGGCTGGCTGGCCAGCCAAAACAGCGACGGGCCAAGCAGGAGGTCGATCCCGAGGAGGCCGCGGCGATGGAGGCGGTAGGCGACGCTCTCGAGGCGGCCCTGGGGCACGAGGTCGCGGTTCGCGCCAAAGGGGACGGGGTGGCGGTCGAGCTCCGTTTCGAGGGCCTCGACGAGGCGCGAGGCCTCGCCCGCCGCCTCGGCAAGCGCAGCCGCTGAGCCGCCGCCGAGCGTTCGCCCCGCCGCCGCTATCATCGCCAAGCCCGCGGGCGATTAGCTCAGTTGGTTAGAGCGCGTCTCTGATAAGGACGAGGTCCCTGGTTCGAATCCAGGATCGCCCACTCGGCCCCGACTTATACTTGGCCGTCCACCACGGTCGGGAGCTCATCCAGTGCAGCAGATGCAGATATACGGGGTCAGTTTCGACATGGTTGGCAAGCAGCCAATCGTGTTGCTGAAGACCGTGGACGGGAACCGGTTCCTGCCGATCTGGATCGGCCACCCGGAGGCCGCCGCGATCCTGATGAAGCTGCAGGGCGCCTCGACCCCGCGGCCGATGACGCATGACCTGCTCTCCGACCTGCTCGAGCAGCTCGACGCGAAGTGCGAGCGCGTCTCGGTGACCGAGCTCCGCGACAACACCTTCTACGCCTCGATCACGGTGTCGATCAACGGCTCGGAGGTCGAGATCGACTCGCGGCCCTCGGACGCCCTCGCGCTGGCCGTGCGCGTCTCGGCGCCGATCTTCGCCGCCGAGGACGTGATCGAGGAGTCGGCGATCGAGTTCGAGCACGAGGTCGAGGACACCGAGGAGGTCGTCGACAAGTTCAAAGAGTTCCTCGACGAGGTGACCCCCGAAGACTTCGCCCAGGGCGACTCCTAGGCGAGTCCGGCCTAGGCCGCGGCAGGCTTCAGAGCGAGGTCGAGGATCCGCTCGACCAGCTGCTCGAAGGACATCCCCGCCGCCTCCGCGGCCTGGGGGAGGAGGCTGGTGTCGGTGAGGCCGGGGATCGCGTTGGCCTCCAGCACCTGCGGCCCGCCCGCCTCGAGGATCAGGTCGATCCGGGCAAAGCCCGAGCAGCCGAGCGCCCGGTAGGTGGCAAGCGCCGCCTCCTCGATCGCCGAGCGCTGGGCGTCGTCGAGGTCGGCCGGGCAGGTGAAGCTGGTGCGGCCGATTTCGTAGCGCGCCTCGAAGTCGTAGCGGTCGCCCTGCGCCGGGATCGCCTCGACGATCGGCAGCGCCTCCTCGCCGAGCACGCTCACCGCCACCTCGCGCCCGTCGACGAAGCGCTCCAGCAGCACCCGGTCGTCGTAGCTGAAGGCCGAGACCAGCGCCTGGGGCACCTCACCCGGCGCCCCGGCGAACTTCACCCCGAGCGAGGACCCGCCGCGGCTCGGCTTCACGACCAGCGGAAAGCCGAGGCTCTGCTCGAGCCGGCCGAGTGCGTCGGCGGCACCGAGCTCGCGGAAGGCGGTCGAGTTGAAGGCGAACCAGTCGGGCGTCGGCAGCCCCTCCTCGCGGATCGCGTGCTTGGCCAGCGCCTTGTCCATGCAGCGGGCGCAGGCCGCCGCGCCCGGCCCCGTGAAGGGGATGCCGAGGATCTCCAGCAGCTCCTGCACCGTCCCGTCCTCGCCGCCGACCCCGTGCATCGCGACGAAGGCGACGTCGGGACGCTCGGCGGTCAGCCGCTTGACCAGGTCGACGCCGACGTCGAGCGCGACCACGTCGTGGCCGAGCCGTTCCACCGCGTCCTCGACCCGGGCGCCGGAGCGCAGCGAGACGTTGCGCTCGAGCGAGCGGCCGCCCTTCAGCACCGCGACCCTCACCCGCCCGCCTCCCCGGCCTTGCGGAACGGCAGCACGTTCTCCCCGGCGCCCGCGTCATCCCTCGCCGGCGCCGCTCCGCCCGCGCTCTCCCCGGTCAGCGCCTCGTAGAGCTCGACCTGCTCGGCGATCACGGCGCCGATCCGCCTGATCCCCTCGCGGATCTCCTCATCGCTGACCCCGGAGAAGTTGAGCCGCATCGAAGCGGTGCCCCGATCGTCGATGTAGGCGGCCTGGCCCGGGACGAAGGCGACGTCGGCGCGCAGCGCCTTGGCGAGGAGATCGCCGGTATCGATGTAGTCGGGCAGCGTCGCCCAGATGAAGAGCCCGCCGTGCGGCTCGGTCCAAGTGGCGGCCGCGGGGAAGTGCTCGCGCAGCGCGGCGATCATCGTGTCGCGGCGCCCGCGGTAGATCTCGACCAGGTCGGCGACGTACTGCCGCCACCGCCCTTCCGCGAAGTACTCGCGCACGAAGTACTGGGTCAGGGTCGAGGTGCAGAGGTCGGCTGCCTGCTTGCCGAGCACGATCTTCTCCATCACCGGCGGCGGCGCCACCGCCCAGCCCAGCCGGATCCCGGGGGAGAGGATCTTCGAGAAGGTCCCGATGTAGATCACGAAGTCGCCGCCGTCGAGCTGGTAGAGCGGCGGCAGCGGCTCGCCGCTGTAGCGCAGCAGGCCATACGGGTTGTCCTCGACCACGAGCAGCTCGTGCAGGCGCGCCAGCTCGACCAGGCGCCGGCGCCGCTCCAGCGACATCGTCACCCCCGCCGGGTTCTGGAAGCTCGGCACCGAATAGATGAACTTGGGGCGCCGTCCCTCCTGGCGCAGCCGGCGAAGCAGCTCCTCGAGCTCGTCGATCCGCATCCCGTCCTCGTCGCACTCGACCTGGACCACCTCGGCCTGGTAGCTGCAGAAGACGGGGACCGCGCCGGGGTAGGTCGGCGCCTCGCAGATCACCACGTCGCCGGGGTCGACCAGCGTCTTGCAGACGAGGTCGATCGCCTGCTGCCCGCCGGTGGTGACGATCACGTCGTGGGGGTCGACGAGCATCCCCTCCGCCCCCATCACCTCGACGATGCAGTCCTTGGTCTCCTCGAAGCCCTCGGTCGGGCCGTACTGGAGCGCTTCCGCCGCCGACTCCTGGGCGATTCGCGTCATCTGCGCGGCAAAGCTCTTGGACGGGAAGGTCGAGGTGTCGGGCAGGCCGCCGGCCAGCGAGATCACTTCCGGACGCGCCGTGATCGCCATCAGGTCGCGCATCGCCGAGGAGCGCATCACGCCGGTGCGCTCGGCGAAGAGGCCCGCGTAGCGCTCCAGGTCCCGCGTGCTGGTGTGGGCGCGACGTCGGTGTGGCGGCGGAGGCACCTCGCTCATTCAACGAAGTGTGCCGGATCGACGCCGCGGCGCCAGGGAGGTTAGGTTTCGAACGTGGACTTTCTGCAACAGGTAGGCATCGGCCTCGCGATCGGGATGCTCGCCGGGACGACCGGCACCCACGGCAGCGCCCTGGGGCGGATGACTCTGCTCGCCGCGGTGATCGCCTTCGTCGCCGGGCTGCTCCTCGACGGGGTCGGTGGAGCGCTGCTCGCCGTCGCCGGCGCCGTGCTCGGGTGCGTGGTGATCAGCGACGTCGTCCACGGCGCCCGCCGCCGCCAGGGCGGAGGCGGCGCGGCTCTCGCCTTCATCGTCGCCCTTGCGGCGTTGATCGTGGTCGCCGCCGCGCTCCTGCTGGCGCCGCTGGTTCTGATCGTGATCGCCGCCCTCGCCTGGCTCGGCATCGTGCGCCACCGTCGCGCCCAGCGCAAACACGCCGGGCTCCGCGTTCTTCGCTAGGGCTTCCCAGCCGACCGCCGCGGTCGAGCATCATTCCGCCCATGCCGAAGAAGCTCGTCCTCACCTACGTCGACTCGCTGCGCACCGACATGCTGCGCCAGGCGATCGCCGAGGAGCGCGCCCCTACCTTCGCGGCGCTGCTCGAGCGCGGCGTGCTCGTCGAGGACTGCGTCTCCAGCTTCCCCTCGGTGACCCCGGTCGCCAGCTCGGAGATCGTCACCGGCGTCGGCGCCGACCGCCACTGGATCAGCGGCATGAACTGGTACCACCGGCTCGAGCGGCGCTACGTCGAGTACGGCTCCTCGCTGGAGGCGACTCGCGCCTTCGGCGTCTTCCGCGCCCTCTACGACCTCGTCTACAACATGAACCTGGCCCACCTCAGCCCGGAGATCGAGACGGTCTTCGAGCGCCTCGACGACGCCGGCGAGCGCACCGCCTGCACGCCGTTCCTGATCTATCGCGGGCGCCATCGCCACCAGGTCTCGCTCGAGGGCCTCGTCCGCCGCGCGGTCGACATCTCCAAGCTCAAGTTCCGGCATCACACCTGGGGGCCAGGCGAGCTGTTCTACGGCGACCTCTACGCCAGCCGCGAGGTGCCCTGCCGCTCGACCTCGATCCCCGGCAGCCGCGACGGCTACGCCGCCTGCTGCTCGGCCGAGCTGATCAAGCAGGACGGCTTCGACTTCCTGCTGCTCTCCCTTCCCGACAACGACAACTACTCGCATCGCCATGGCCCCGAGGCGAGCGTCGAGTCGATCGCCAAGGCGGACCACTGCTTCGCGAAGCTGGTCGAGGCGGCGGGCGGGCTCGACCCGTTCCTCGCCGAGCACGCGCTGATCCTGCTCGCCGACCACGCCCAGACGCCGGTCCACCGCGGCCTTCCTCTGGCGGAGCTGCTCGGCCACGAGTGGTCGGTGCTGCAGCCTTCCGACGATCGCCACGAGCAGGCGCAGCTGGCGGTCAGCCCGACCGGCCGCGCCGCCCACGTCTACCTGCTCCCGAACGAGGGCGAGCGGGCCGAGCCGGCTGCGGTGGCGGCGAAACTCACCGTGATCGAGGGGGTCGACTTGGTCTGCTGGCTGCAGGGGGCCGACGGCTTGCCGGTGCAGCGGCTCGAGCCCGGACCGCCGGCAGGCGGCGAGTGGGCGGCGGTCGAGCGCGGCGGAGAGCTGCTGCGCTTTCGCCCCGGCGGCGCCGTCGCCGACCTGCGCGGCGGCAGCTGGGAGGTGGAGGGCGAGCTCGACGTCTTGGAGGCGTGGGTCGAGGACGGGCGCCTGCGCAGCGACGAGTACCCGGATCCGCTGGCGCGGCTCTGGTCCGCTCTCAGCGCGCCCCACGCCGGCGACTTCGTCGTCTCGCTGGCCGCCGGGTTCGAGGCGGTCGACTGGGGCGGCGTCACCCACGCCGGCGGCGGCAGCCACGGCTCCCTGCACGCCGGCGACTCGCTCGGCCCGTTGCTCTTCGTGGGATGTGGGCCGGAGAGCGTGGACGAGAAGGAGCAGTGGACCCTGCGCGACGTGGCGCCGATCGTCTACGAGCACTTCGGGTTGAAGGACGAGGAGAAAAGGGCGCGGGTGTGAGCGGTTCGGGGTCCTGCGGGCGGTGCAGTTGCTCCGTTCTCGGGCCCCGAACCGCTCTACTCGCAGCCGTTGCGACGCTCGTCCTCGCAGCGGTTTGCCTGCTGCCGGGGACTGCCGCGGCATCCGTTTCCGAAACCGACGCGATCCGGGTCGCCAACGCCGATGCGAAGGTCCGCGACCAGCAGGAGAAGAACGAGACGCTGGCGCCGGTTGCGAACGAGGTCGACGGGAACTGGGAGGTGGCTTACTTCGCGGATGGCGATCAGGTGGCGCTGGTGGTCGTCGACGGCGAGAGCGGGGAGGCGCGCGAGTCGTGGACCGGCTACCAGGTGGCCTGGAAGATGGCGCGGGGCTACTCGGGCTCCTTCGGCCACGCGCTCAACGCGCCGTACGTCTTCCTCCCGCTCTGCGCCCTCTTCCTGCTCGGCCTCGTCGATTGGCGGCGCCCCTGGCGCATCGCCAACTTCGACCTCCTCGTCCTGCTGGCTTTCGGCGCCTCCCATTTTTTCTTCAACCGCGCCGAGATCGGGATCTCGGTCCCGCTCCAGTACCCGGTCCTGCTCTACCTCCTCGGGCGCGCCCTGTGGATCGGCTTCCGCGGCGGGGGGGCGGGGCTGCGCCCGGTCTGGCCGGTGGCCTGGCTGCTGGTCGCCGCCCTCTTCCTGGTCGGGTTCCGGGTCGGGCTCAACGTCGCCGACTCGGGAGCGATCGACGTCGGCTACGCCAGCGTCGTCGGCGCCGACCGCATCACCCACGGCGAACCGATCTACGACAACTTCCCCGAGGACGTCTCCCAGGGCGACACTTACGGCCCGGTCAACTACATCGCCTACGTCCCCGCCGAGCTCGCCTGGCCCTGGTCGGGCAGCTGGGACGACCTGCCGGCCGCCCACGCCTCCGCCGTCCTCTTCGACCTCGCCACCTTCGCTCTGCTGATCCTGCTCGGCTTCCGCATCCGCCCCGGGCCCGCCGGCCGCCGCCTCGCCGCGACCCTCGCCTTCGCCTGGGCCTCCTACCCGTACACCGCCTTCGCCCTCGAGTCGAACTCGAACGACACGCTCGTCGCGGCGCTCTTGGTCGCGACGCTGCTCTTGCTCGCCAGACCGGTCGCACGAGGAGGGGCGCTCGCGCTTGCGACCTGGGCCAAGTTCGCCCCCGCCTTGCTTGCCCCGATGCTCCTCACCTACGAATCGAAGAAGCGGTCGACCCTGCTCTTCGCCGGCGGCTTCGGCGTTTTCTCGCTCGCCGTGATGCTGTGGCCGGCGATCGACCCCGGCCTCTCGACGTTCTACGACCGCACCGTCGCCTACCAGTCCGGCCGCGACTCCCCGTTCAGCATCTGGGGCCAGGTCCCATCCCTGGAGCCCCTGCGCATCGCAATCCTCGCCGGCACGGCGGGCCTGTCGATCTTCCTGGCGTTCCGACCGCGCGAGAAGTCTCTCCTGCAGGTGGCTGCCCTAGGCGCCGCGCTGCTGATCGCCCTCCAGCTGACGACGCAGCACTGGTTCTACCTCTACATCGTCTGGTTCTACCCGCTCTTTCTGGTGGCTGTCTCGTCCTGCGAAAGGGAGCCGGCTCCCTAATCGTTGGGAGGCGCAGGAACCATCACCTGCTCGAACGAGTCCGCCAACCCCCGCTCGTTGACGTCGACCAGCGCCCCCATCACCCAGACGTCGTCCTCGGCGGTTTCGAACTTGGTCGGCATCTGGGTGATCAGGGAGGCGAGGGCCTGCTCGGGCTTGACGCCGAGGACGCTGGTGCGCGACCCCGTCATGCCGACGTCGGAGATGAAGGCGGTGCCGCCGGGGAGGACGCGCCCGTCGGCGGTGGGGACGTGGGTGTGGGTCCCGAAGACCGCCGCCACCCGGCCGTCGAGGTGCCAGCCCATCGCCACCTTCTCGCTGGTCACCTCCGCGTGGAAGTCGACCACGACCGCGTCGGCGTCTCCCTCGAGCCGGTCGAGGATGCCGTCGACGGTGTCGAACGGGGAGCGGGCGACGCGCAGGCCGACGGCTCCGCTGAGGTTGATCACCGCGACCCGCATCCCGCCTGCCTCGACGACGGTGAAGCCTCGCCCCGGGTTGCCCTGCGGGTAGTTCGCCGGCCGCACCACCAACCGCTCGCGTTCGAGGAACCCGTAGGCCTCACGGTGGCGGTAGACGTGGTTGCCGGTCGTGATCACGCCGGTCCCGGCCGCGAAAAGGTCGTTGGCGGTCCGCTCGGTGATCCCGACCCCGCCCGCCGTGTTCTCCCCGTTGACGACGATCAAGTCGGGGGCGTGCCGCTCGCGCAGCGCCGGCATCGTCTCCCGCAGGCCCCGTCGCCCAGGCCCGCCCACCACGTCGCCGATAAAGAGAACCCGCATGGTTCCTGACCCTATCTGCGAGATTGAGCCCCGTGGCGGAGTCGGAGGACATGCGAGAGCGCCTGCGCCTGGCCGCCGCCTACCCGTACGAGATCCCGGTGCGCTCCTTCGTCCACCTCGGCGCCCGCGCGACCGACCTGCTCGAGCTGCCCGCGCTCGCCGACCGGCGGCCACTTCTCGCCTACGGCTCCAACGCCGCGCCGGAGGCGCTCGCCCGCAAGCTCGCCGCCGAACCCGACGTCCCCCTGCCCCTGGTCCGAGCGGAGCTGGCCGACTTCGACGCGGTCTACTCCAACCACCTCTCCCCATACGGCGCGATGCCGGCGACCCTGCACCCGAGCCCCGGGACGACGCTGACGGTGTTCGTCGCCTACCCGACCGAGGCCCAGCGCCGCCTGCTCGCCGCCACCGAGCCCAACTACGAGGAGCGCCGCCTCACCGAAATCTCCTGTCGCCCCGAGCTCGGCGAGCCGCTGCATGAAGTCGACGCGTTCATCAGCCGCCACGGCTGCCTCCTGCACGACGGGTCACCGGTGGCGCTGAGCGCGCTCGCCGCGCGCGGCCGCACCTTCCCGGCGCTCGATCAGACGGCGGCGAAGCGCCTCAGGGCGAGCCGCGCCAGCAACCCGTAGGCGGCGGCGAGGGCCAGCAGGTGCAGCAGCGGCCCGCCGATCCCGCCGCCGGCCGAGTCGAGCGCGGCGCCGATCGCTTCCAGCGCCGGCTTGAACGGGAAGAGCGCGGTGATGATCTCGACCAGGTCGAAGAGCCCGCCGCCGACCGCGCCGGAAGGGATCAGCGAGAGGAAGGCGACCGGCAGCGTGACCATGAAGGCGAGCAGGGAGACGGCGCGCACCTCGCGGGCGACCGCTCCGAGCGCCGCCCCGGCCGCGGCCAGACCCGCGCCCCCGGCGAGGATCGCCACCAGCCAGAGCCCGAACCGCTCCCACTGCAGCGGCACGAAGATCGCCAAGCCGGCGAGCATCAGCAGCGTCACCACCAATCCCACGGCGATGCCCAGCACCACCTTCTCGGCGAGCAGGCCGGACGGCGAGACGAGCCCGCGGGTGAGGCGCGGGAAGGCGTTCTCCTCGCGCTCGAGCGCCAGCGAGCCCGCCACGAGCAGCACGATCACGAAGGCGAGGGTGAGGGTGGCCGCGACCGAGATCGCGAAGATTTCCAGCGGCGGCGAGGAGCCGTTGACCACCTCCTTCTTGACCTCGACCGGCTGCGCGATGCGCTCGATCAGGGGTGCCCCGACCCCGAGGTTGTCCCGAGCCCGGCTGGCGAAGCGCTGGACCTCCCGCAGTGACTGTCGCAGCGGCCCGGCCGGCACCGCCGGTTCGAGCGCGCCGAGGATCGAGGCAGCGGCGCGCAGCCCGAGGATCTGTGCGGTGACCGGCCCGACCTGCAGCCGCCCGCCGTCGATCAGCAGCTGCAGGTAGCGCCCGCCTTCGGTCGCGATCCGCCGCGCGATTGCCAAGTTGGCCTGGGCCAGCAGCGTGTTGATCCGTTCGTCGACGAGCTGCGCCTTGACCGGGTCCTCCTCGTTGACCAGCACTTCGACCCGGGGCGTTTGCGGGTTGAGGGTGGAGAGCGAGTTGATCTGTTCGATCAGGTCCTCGGGCAGGATCAGCGCCGCCAGCACGTCGCCGGACGCGACCTCCTCGACCGCCTCCTCGCGGTTCTCGACCCGCACGCACTCGACCCTGGCGCACACTCGCCTGTCCACGTCCACCGCTGGCAGCGGCTGCCCGCCGACGCTGACCCTGCTTTCGGCCGGCACCTCGTTGAGGAAGGCGACCCGTGGCTTCTCCGGGTCGCGGGAGATCGCGAAGCCGACGAGCAGGGCGATCAGCACCGGGTAGGCGACGAGCAGCACCGCCTGCAGGGGCGAGCGGCGGAGGATCTGCAGGTCCTTGAGCAGCAGCCAGCGCACGCCTCAGTGCCCCCGGTGCTGGAGGTAGGCGACGAAGGCGGTCTCGAAGTCGCCCTCGGCAGACTCGGGCGCCTCGCTGCGGACCGCTTCGCGCAGCTCCTCGGCGGAGCCGTCGAAGAGCGACTCGCCGTCGGCGAGGACGTGCACGCGGCGCCCGTAGCGCTCGGCCTCCTGGATGTCGTGGGTGGAGAAGATCACCGTCGTGCCGCGCTCCGCGAGGCCGGAGACGAACTCCCACAGCCGCGCCCGCTGGCGCGGATCGAGGCCGACGCTGGGCTCGTCGAGCAGCAGGACCAGGGGCCGCGAGAGCAGCCCGATCGCGATGTTGATCCGCTGCTGGTTGCCGCCCGAGAGGCGCGCGACGACCTCCCCGCGCCGCTCGCCGAGCCCGGCCAGCTCCAGCATCTCCGCGGTCGAGGCACGCGGGTCGTCGTGGCCCTCGAGGCGCGCGAACAGGAGCAGGTTCTCCTCCACGGTCAGCCGCCGGTAGAGCGCCGCCTGCTGCGGCACCCAACCCACGCCGCCCTCCGGCACGTCGAGCTCGCCGCCGTCCGGCTTGACGATCCCGGCGAGGATCGAGAGCAGCGTCGTCTTGCCCGCCCCGTTCGGCCCGATCACCGCGACCAGCTCGCCGGCCCCGGCGGCCAGATCAATTCCCCGCAGCGCCTCCCGATCGCCGTAGCGCTTTACGAGTCCCCGTGCCTCCATCGACGCGAACCGTACTGCGAAGGCGGGGGTCCGATACCCCCGGAACGTGTTGTGCTTCTCGGTTGCCCGAACCAAGGACTGGCAGAGCAAGCCCCGCCCGAGCAAGCTGAGTAGAGGGGGTATCGGACCCCCGCCTCCCTAGAATCGACCCGATGCCCTTCCCCGCAACCCGGATGCGACGCCTGCGGCGCACCGACACCCTGCGCGGACTCGTGCGCGAGACCGAGCTGTCCCCGCGGCACCTGATCCAGCCGCTCTTCGTCGTCGCCGGCGAGGACATCCGCGAGGAGATCCCCTCGATGCCGGGTGTCGAGCGCTTCTCGATCTCGGGCTTGGTCGAGGAGGCCGGCGAGGTCGCCGCCGCCGGAGTCGGCGCGGTCCTGCTCTTCGGCGTCCCCGCCGCCAAGGACGAATCGGGCTCCGGCGCCTACGACGACGAGGGCGTGGTGCAGATGTCGGTGCGGGCGCTGAAGGAGGCCCACCCGGAGCTGGCCGTGATCACCGACGTCTGCCTCTGCGAGTACACGTCGCACGGCCACTGCGGCTTCCTCCGCGACGGGGAGGTCGACAACGACATCACGGTCGAGCTGCTGGCCAAGACCGCGATCTCGCACGCCGAGGCCGGCGCCGACGCGATCGCCCCCAGCGACATGATGGACGGCCGGGTCGGGTCGATCCGCTTCCAGCTCGACGAGGAGGGCCACCCCGACGTCCCGATCGTCGCCTACAGCGCCAAGTACGCCTCGGCGCTCTACGGCCCTTTCCGCGACGCCGCAGAGTCGACCCCCGCTTCCGGCGACCGTCGCGGCTACCAGATGGATCCGGCCAACGCCGCCGAGGCGGTGCGCGAGGCCGAGCTCGACCTCGAGGAGGGCGCCGACATGCTGATGGTCAAGCCGGCCACCGCCTACCTCGACGTCGTGCGCCGGGTCAAGGATGCGACCGGCGCCCCCGTTGCCGCCTTCCACGTCTCCGGCGAGTACTCGATGCTGAAGGCCGCCGCCGCCAACGGCTGGATCGACGAGCGCGCCGCGGTGCAGGAGACCCTGACCTCGATCCGCCGCGCCGGCGCCGACGCGATCGTCACCTACTACGCGAAGGAGGCCGCTCCGTGGCTTCGGTGAAGCTCCCCCAGTCGAAGGCGCGGTCGCGCAAGGACGGCTCGGCGATCCCGCTCGACGAGACCGACAAGCGGCTGATGAACCTGCTGCAGTCGAGCTTCCCGATCGACCCCGAGCCGTTCGCCCTCGTCGCCTCCGAGGCGGAGCTGGAGCTCGACGACGTCCTCGCCCGCACCCAGCGGCTGCTCGACGGCCGGATCATCCGCGAGATCACGCCGATCTTCGACACCCGCGCCCTCGGCTACGAGTCGATGCTGGTCGCCGCCAAAGTCGACTCCGAGCACCCGCAGCGAGCCGCCCAGATCGTCAACGCCCACCCCGGCGTCTCGCACAACTACCTGCGCACGCACGAGTTCAACCTCTGGTTCACGATCGCCACGCCGCCCGACTCGGCGCTCGGCCTCGAGGGCACCCTGGAAGCGCTGATGGAGGAGACCGGCGCCGAGTCGATGCGCGAGCTGCCGACCATCACCCTGTTCAAGATCAACATGAACCTGGAGATGGAGAAGGGCACCGAGGCTCTCGCCGCCGCGGTCGAGGCGGCCCCGCCGCGCGAGCTCGAAGCGCAGCCCTACGACGCCGACGACATCGCCCTGATCCGGGCCCTGCAGGGCCCGATGGCCGCAGTCGAGCGGCCCTACGACGACGCCGCCGCCGAGCTCGGCATCGCCACCGAGGAGCTGCTCGACCGCCTGCGCGGCATGGTCGACCGCAAGATCCTGCGCCGTGTCGCGGCGATCCTCTACCACCGCCGCGCCGGCTTCTCGGCCAACGGGATGGGCGTCTGGAAGGTGCCCGAGGACGAGATCCTCGAGGTCGGGGGAAGGATGGCCTCATTCCGCGGCATCTCCCACTGCTACCAGCGACCCACCTATGAGGACTGGCCTTACAGCGTCTTCACGATGGCTCACGGCCGCTCGAAGGAGGAGTGCGACGCGATCCTCGACTCGATCGCCGAGGAGTGCGGCATGGGCCCCGAGGACCGAGCCACCCTCTACTCCTCGACCGAGTACAAGAAGATCCGCCTCCACTACTTCACCGACGACTACGCGCGGTGGGAAGCGGAGCACTCGTAGAGAGTCCCGTGGGCCCCAAAGGGTTGTACGAGCGGGCGGTGAAGGTTCTTCCGGGGGGAGTTAATTCGCCCGTGCGGGCGATGCGCCAGATCGGCCGCGAGCCGGTCTTCGTCGAACGCGGCGAAGGCTGCGAACTGGTCGGCCGCGACGGCAAGCGCTACCTCGACTGGGTCGCGTCCTGGGGCCCGCTGATCCTCGGGCACGCCGAGCCGGCAGTCGTCGCCGCGGTGATCGATGCGGCAAAGCGGGGCACCAGCTACGGCGCCGCGACCGCCGCCGAGGTCGCGCTGGCCGAGCAGATCGCCGACCGGGTGCCCGCGGCGGAGATGGTGCGGATGACCAGCTCCGGGACCGAGGCGGCGATGAGCGCCGTGCGCCTCGCCCGCGCGGTGAGCGGACGCGAGGTCGTCGTCAAGTTCGCCGGCGCCTACCACGGACACTCCGACGGCCTGCTTGCCGACGCCGGCTCCGGGCTCGCCACCCTCGGCGTCCCCGGCAGCCCCGGCGTCACCGCCGCCCAGGCCGCGGCGACCGTGGTGGTGCCGTGGAACGACCGTGAGGCCGTGAGCAAGGCGCTGGCCGAGCACGAGGTCGCCGCCCTCCTCGCCGAGCCGATCGCCGCCAACATGGGCGTCGTCCCGCCCGCCCCGGGCTTTCTCGACTTCCTCCGCGAGTCCACCCGCGAGGCCGGCGCGCTGCTCGTCTTCGACGAGGTCATCACCGGCTTCCGCGTCGCCCGCGGCGGCGCCCAGGAGCTCTACGGCGTCGAACCGGACCTGACCGTGCTCGGCAAGGTGATCGGCGGCGGCCTGCCCGCGGCCGCCTTCGCCGGCCCGCGCGAGACGATGGAACGGATCGCCCCCGCTGGCGACGTCTACCAGGCGGGGACGCTCTCGGGAAACCCGTTGGCGGTAGCTGCCGGCCTCGCCACGCTCGACCAGCTCGACGCCGCGGCCTACGAGCGAATCGGCGTCCTCACCGATCGCCTCGCCTCCGGCCTCACCGAGCTCGCCACCGACCGGCCGCTCCAGGTCGCCGCTGCGCCCGGGCTCCTCACCCTCTTCTTCGGCCCCGAGCCCGTGCGCGACTTCGCCGGCGCCCGCGCCTGCGACACCGAGGCGCACGCGCGCTTCTGCCGCGCCATGCTCGACCGTGGCGTCTACCCGCCGCCGTCCCAGTTCGAGGCCTGGTTCGTCTCGCTGGCTCACGACGAGGCGACGGTCGACCGCACCCTGGAGGCGGCCGCCGAGTCGTTGGACGAGGCGCTCGCGTGAGCGACCCCGCCGACGCCCTCCGCGAGCTCGCCGCCCAACTACGGGAGGAGGGCACGCCGATCTCTCCGCACGTGGTCGACCCCGCCGGCCCACCGGCGCTCGGCCTGCTCGCCGCGGCCGGCTCCCGCACGGCGTCGGACCCGGGCGAGTACGCCCAGATCGTCGAGGCAGTCCACGAGGGCTACCTCCTGCACTACGGCGAGTCGCGCCTGCTCGCCGGCCACGACTCCGACCTCGGCCTGCTCGCCGGCGACTACCTCTACGCGCTCGGTCTCGACCGGCTCGCCGCACTCGCCGACGCCCGCGCGGTCGAGATCCTCAGCGACCTGATCGCGAACTGCGCGCGGCTCCACACCGACGGCGAAACGGGCCGGATTCCGGATCTCTGGAAGGAAGCCGCGCGCGAGATCGCCGGCCCGGCTCAGCTGAACCGGGACGAGTCGATCAAGCAGTAGTCGAATTCGAAGCCGAGGACCTGGTTGTTGGCGACGTTGCCGTTGCGCGTCAGCTGTACCGAGAGGCTCTGGGCGCGGGTTTTCTGGTCGTTCCTCAGCGCCTTGCTGATTTCCGACAGCAGCTTCGTCTCTTTGTCGAGGTAGCCCAGCCATTTGTTCAGCTTCGCCGCGTCGGCCGGCGGCTGCGGTACCGCGCGCAGCTGTTTCACGGCCTTGCCGAACGCCGAGGCGGCTCTCGCGAACTTGCCCGCGGCGACGCTGAGCTTGCCCTGCTGGATTTTTTTGCGGACGCCGGAGAGGATCTGTTCGTTGGCCTTGGTGTTCTGTTTGCAGATCGGCTCGAGGGTGGCGACGTAGCTTTCGCGCGTCTGGCTCGGGTCGGTCGCGGCGAAGGCGGTCGCGGCGAGGACGGCGGCGAGCGCCACCGCGATTCCGACGGTTTTGCGAACTCGGGTGTAGCTGAACATAAATTGGCCTCCCTGGCTGTCGGCGCTCGTCATCCCTATATCCCTAAAACAGCGCGGGCGGGATGGTAGCGGTAGCGGGTCGCAGTGGCCACGACTCCCCACCACCGCCAGGTAATAGACTCCCCTGCCCAACCTCTGACGGATTAGTGGCTGACGAAGCGGACAAGATCAACGGGGCCGAGACGGCCCCCGGGCAGCAGCGGGATAAGCCCGCCCCTCCTGGCTACTTCGAGGGCGAGTCGATGACCCGCAGGCGCGTCTTCACGATCGCCGCGCAGGGCCTCGGCGGCGTCGCCGGAGCGGCGATCATCCTGCCCGCCGTCGGTTTCGCGGTCGCCCCGATCTTCCACCGGGGCAAGGAGCGTTGGGAGGCGGTCGGCCCGCTCGACGACTTCGTCGAGGACACCTACCGCCAGGTCGTCTTCACGGAGACCGAGGGGATCGGCGACGCCGGCAAGACGACCGCGTACATCCGCAAAGGCTCCCCCCAGTTCGACGAGGACCCGAACTCCTTCGTCGCCGTCTCCAACCGCTGCGTGCACCTCGGCTGCCCGGTTCGGTTCGTCGAGGCGGCCGGCAACTTCATCTGCCCCTGTCACGGCGGCGTCTACGACTTCCAGGGCAAGCGGATCGGCGGCCCGCCGGTGCGCCCGCTCGACCAGTTCCAGACCCGCGTCCGCGGCGGCCAGGTCGAGGTCGGACCCCGGTACAGCGTCACCTCGCAGCTCGAGCCGGTCCGCGCCCGCGACCCCGGCGAGTTCACCGGCGGGATCTGGGAATACCTCTACCCGCCGCGCCCATCTACCTTCCCGGCGCCCTGATGCCAAAAATCTCGCTGCCCAAGATTCCGGACAAAGTCGTCCCCGCGCCGCTGCGCAAACCGGCCAAGCCCGGCTCCACCGACGCCAAAGGGCAGGCGCCGCAGGATCTCAAGAGCGCTCCGCCGGAGCGCCAGACGCACGTCCAGAAACTCACCGACCAGGCCAAAGAGGCCCCGGTCGACGTCCTCGCCTGGGTCGACCAGCGCACCGGCGCCAGCGGCTTCCTCACCGGGATGCTCTACCGCAAGGTGCCGAAGGGGACCAACTGGTTCTACACGCTCGGCTCCGCCACCCTCTTCGCCTTCATCGTCCAAGCCGTCACCGGCGTCTTCCTGGCGATGTTCTACACGCCTTCCGCGACCCAGGCCTACGCCTCGATCTCCCACATCAACAACGAGGTGCCCCTGGGAGCGCTGGTCCACGGGATGCACAAATGGGGATCGAGCGTGATGGTGATCCTGATCTTCCTGCACATGGGCCGCACCTTCTTCTTCGGCGCCTACAAGTACCCGCGCGAGCTCAACTGGGTGATCGGCGTGGTGCTGCTGATCCTGACGATGACGATGGCCTTCACCGGCTACCTGCTGCCCTTCGACCAGCGCTCCTTCTGGGCCTCGATCGTCGGCATCAACATCAACGGCACCGGCCCGGTCGTCGGCCCTTACCTGAGCGACTTCCTGCGCGCCGGCCCTGAGCTCGGGGCCACCACGCTCTCGCGCTTCTACGCGATCCACATGCTGCTGGTCCCGGGCGCGATCATCGCCCTGATCGGCGCCCATATGTACCTGGTCGTCAAGCTCGGCACCACGGCGCCGCCGTGGGTCAAAGCCGAAAAGCCGAAAGTCGCCGCGCCCGTCGCGCAGCTCGACGCCGGGGTCGAGAGCAACGGCCACCGCGGCAACGGAAGCGCGCCCACCGCATGAAGCCGCAGGACAAGCAGAGATACCTCGAGGAGTACGAGCTGCTGAAGAAGAAGGGCAAGCCCTTCTTCCCCTACGCGGTGCTCAAGGACTCGGCGATGGCGCTGATCGTCGTCGGAGTGATCATCGCGATGTCGCTGATCCTCGGCGCCGAGCAGGGACCGAAGGCCGACCCGACCTCGACCACCTACGTGCCGCGGCCCGAGTGGTATTTCTTCTTCCTCTTCGAGCTCCTCAAGGTGATCAAACCGCCGGAGCTGGTCCCGATCGCGACGATCGGCGTCCCGACCATCTGCATGGTCCTGCTCCTCCTCCTGCCCTTCTACGACCGCGGGCCGGAGCGCCGCCCCGAGCGCCGCCCGATCGCCACCACGGCGGGAATCTTCACGATCATCGCGATGGGCTACCTGACCTTCCTCGGCGCCACCGCCGGCTCGCCGACCGAGATCGACATGGCGGTCGCCCCGCAGTACGAGGCCGGCAAAGAGGTCGTCGCCGGCGCCGGGTGCCTTGCCTGTCACAAGCTCGGCGAGAACGGGAACCACGGTCCCGGGCCGGACCTGACCCACATCGCGGAGCGGGTGCCGCGCGCCGCGATCCTGCGTTCGGTGGAAATTGGGCCGGGCATCATGCCCTCCTTCCGTGACCTGCCGCCGAAAAAGCTGGAAGAGATGGCCGATTTCCTCGCCTCGCTCGACTAAGCCCTCGCGGGAATCCGCCCAGTTCGCGGGCCAGGTAAACCGCATGTTCGACCGCGTCGCCGGTCGTTACGACCTGCTCAACGAGGTGATGACGGCGGGTCTGCACCACCGCTGGCGCGAGCGGGCCGCCGACGCCACCCGGCTCTCCCCCGGCGAGGCGGCGCTGGACATCTGCTGCGGGACCGGCGACCTCGCGCTGGAGCTCGCCGGGCGCGTCGCCCCCGGCGGCCACGTGATCGGCTGCGACTTCTCCGAGCCGATGCTCGACCTGGCCCGCGAGAAGGCCACCGCGCGGCAGGCCGGGCCCGGCGCTCGCTTCGAGTGGGCCGATGCGCTGCAGCTTCCCTACGACGCCGGGCGCTTCGACGCAGTCACCGTCGGTTTCGGCGTTCGCAACCTCGCCGACCTCGACCGCGGCCTCAGCGAGATGTGGCGGGTGCTGAAGCCCGGGGGCCGCGCCGTGATCCTCGAGATCACCCAGCCGACGCGCCCGCCGCTCTCGTTCTTCTACTCGCTCTGGTTCGACCGCATCGTGCCGCTGCTCGGGTCCCTCTCGAGCAACCCGGAGGCCTACTCCTACCTGCCCGAATCGGTGCGCAGCTTTCCCAGCCCGCGCGGGCTGGCGGAGAAGATGGACCGCGTCGGGTTTCGTAGCGTCCGCTACACCGTGCTCGCCGGCGGGATCATCGCGATCCACAGCGGCGCCCACCCTTGACCCGGCGCTCGGCTGTGCCGCCGCCGGTGACGGCGGTGCTCGACGCCTCGAGCCGTTGGCTGCCGTCGCGGCTGGGAGAGGTCGAGGAGCTGCTGCGCGAGGCGGTCCGCGGTCACGGCAAGCGCCTCGAGCAGGATGCGGCCGACACCCTCGCGGCGGGCGGCAAGCGGCTGCGCCCGATGCTGGTTCT
>Ga0196962_10000300_pt1 | contig 23098 bp, 19 predicted proteins | sample S3v_20metaG_FD_183186 | JGI IMG/M metagenome (GOLD analysis project Ga0196962, IMG submission 183186) | Soil microbial communities from Anza Borrego desert, Southern California, United States - S3+v_20 | ecosystem: Environmental > Terrestrial > Soil > Desert | place: USA: California | collected...
CGCAGGAACAGGACCGCGGCGGCCTCGGCCTGATCATCCTCGACTACATGCAGCTGATGCGGTCGGACGACCACCGCGCCAACCGGGTCGAGCAGGTCGGGCAGATCAGCCGTGGCCTGAAGATCCTCGCCCGCGAGCTCGAGGTTCCCGTGGTCGCGATCTCGCAGCTCTCGCGCGCGCCCGAGCAACGGACGCCGCCGAAGCCGCAGCTCTCCGACCTGCGCGAGTCGGGTCAGATCGAGCAGGACGCCGACGTGGTCGCCTTCCTCTACCGCGAGGACTACTACCGCGACCCCGACGACGAGCCGGACGGCCTCGCCGACCTGATCATCGCCAAGCATAGAAACGGCCCGATCGGGACCAGGAAGCTGGTCTTCCTCGACCGCTTCCCCAAATTCGCCGACTTCTCCGGCCAGGAATCTCCGATCGAGCGGCCCGCCGACGTGCCGCCGCCGATGGCAGACGACGCCGTCGCGGGGCCTGATTTCTGATGCCGGCGGTGGCCCGCTCGGAGCCCTTCCGCGAACAGGCCTGCCCGCTCGGCGTCTGCGACGGCTCCGGCTGGATCCTCGGCCCCGAAGACGTCGCCCGCCCCTGCGAGTGTCGGGCGGCGCGGCTGAAGCGCGGCAGCGCAAAGGGAGTGGCCTCGGCGATCCCGGCCCGCTACCGCGGCGTCTCCTTCGACCGCCCGCCAGTCAGCGACATGACCCGCGACATGGCGACCCGCCACGTCGTCCAGGCGACGAAGGGCTACGTCGAGGCTCTCGACGAGAACCTCGAGGCCGGGCGCGGGCTCTGGCTGATGGGCAACACCGGCACCGGCAAGACCACGCTGGGGATGCTCGTCGCCAAGGAAGCGCTCGCCGCCAGCAAGACGGTCGGCGTCTACTTCACCCCGCGGCTGCTGACCCGGATCCGCCAGACCTACCAGGAAGCGGAGAGCCCCACCGCCTACGACGACTTCTTCCGCCGCGTCACCTCCGTCGACCTCCTCTACATCGACGACCTCGGGTCCGAGCGCCACACCGACTGGGTGGTCGAGCAGCTCTACGCGCTGATCAACGAGCGCTACGAGAACCAGCGGCCGCTGCTCGTCACCAGCAACTCCGACAGCGACGTCGACAAGGGCCAGCGGCAGCTCGAAGAGCAGATCGGCCCCCGCACCGTCTCCCGCCTCGTCGAGATCTGCGGCGACCCCCTTCCCCTCTTCGGACCCGACCGCCGGGTCCAGGCGCGCGCGGGCGGCGGGTAAAACAGTCACAATCCCCCTCGCTGATGCCAGGCGTGGTCATAGTCGGTGCCCAGTGGGGCGACGAGGGCAAGGGCAAGATCACCGATCTGCTCGCGCAGCGGGCATCGACGATCGTGCGCTTCCAGGGCGGCAACAACGCCGGCCACACGATCGTCCGGGAGGGCGAGGAGTTCAAGTTCCACCTGATCCCCTCGGGGATCCTCTACTCGGAGAAGACGTGCGTGATCGGCAACGGCGTGGTGGTCGACCCACGGGTGCTGCTGGGTGAGATCGACGGGTTGAAACGCCAGAACGTCGACGTCAACAACCTGCGCATCTCGGCCAACGCCCACCTGATCATGCCCTACCACGTGCTGCTCGACCAGGCCGGCGAGACCAAGCTGGGCAAGCTCTCGATCGGCACGACGCGGCGCGGCATCGGCCCCTGTTACGCGGACAAGGCCCTGCGCCTCGGGATCCGGGTGCAGGACCTGCTCGACGAGAAGATCCTGCGCACGAAGATCCGGGCTGCGATGGAGCCGAAGCAGCAGGCGCTGCGCGAGCTCTCGGTGCAGCGGCGCAAGCAGCGCAAGGAAGCCGGCGAGGAGGCGGAAAAGGACGAGGCGGGTCCAACCGGCCCCGACCCTCGCCTCGATCTCCACACGATGACCGAAGAACACGTCAACTTCGGCCACCGGCTCGAGCCCCACATCGCCGACACGGCGAAGCTCTGCTGGGATGCGCTCGACCGCGATGAGACGGTGATCTTCGAGGGCGCCCAGGCGACCTTGCTCGACCTCGACCATGGGACCTATCCCTTCGTCACCTCCTCGAACCCGATCGCAGGGGCGGCGACGGTCGGCGCCGGGGTCGGGCCGGCAGACATCAACGAGGTCTGGGGCATCGCCAAGGCCTACGCGACCCGGGTCGGAGCCGGCCCGTTCCCGACCGAGCTCGAGGACGAGATCGGCGACCGCATGGTCGAGCAGGGGCGGGAGTTCGGCACGACCACCGGCCGCCGCCGCCGCTGCGGGTGGATGGACCTGGTGGCCCTGCGCTACGCGGTCAGGCTCAACAGCCTCGACTCGCTGGCAGTCACCAAGCTCGACGTGCTTCAGGGCCTCGGCCCGCTGCGGGTAGCGGTCCGTTACCGCTCCAAGGAGGGCGCCGTCCTCGACAGCTTTCCGTACCACCAGTCGATCCTGCACTCGGCCACACCCGAGTACGAGGAGCTGCCCGGCTTCGACGAGGACATCGGCGGCTGCCGCGAGGAGGCGGACCTACCGCAGGCGGCGCGCGACTACCTCGGCTTCATCGCCGAGTTCGTCGGCGTGCCGGTTCGGCTCGTCGGCGTCGGCCCGGACCGCGACCAGACCGTCTGGGTCGGCGGCTCGCCCGACTAGCCGAGGAATTCGCTCGGCCCGAGAGCGCCGACCCGCCACGAGTCGCCTTCCTTGACGAGCGGGAGGTAGTAGTCCCTGCCGTCGCTGCCGTGGTAGAGGGCGAAGCCGCGCCCGCCGTCGGAGCGCAGGCTGTCGATGCCGTCGCGAACCGTGTTGGCGCGAGCCGCCGCGGGAGCGTTGCCCACGAGCGCCTCGAGCAGCTCCGCGCAGCCCTTGCCGCGGAGCTGGGGGGAGCGCTCGGAAAGCTGGTCGATCTGCGCCAGGGCCGCGCTGGACAGCTGGAGGCAGACGGCGTCCCAGTCGCCGGCGGCGCGCGCCTGCATGAACCCGAGCACCACCGCTGAAGCGGCTTCGCGCTCGGCCTCGTCGGCCTCCTCGCCGAAGTCCTGGATGCTGTTGTCGCCACCCGGCGTGCGGAAGCTCGCGCTCCCCTCCTGCGAGGACCCGGCGCCGCTCGCTTTCCCTGCCGGCTCCTTCGCGGTCTCCTCGGCCTCGGAGCCGTCGTCCTCCGGAGCCGAGGCCGGGGGCGTCTGCTCGGTCGTGGCCGCCGCGGGGCCCGCCGGCGGGCCCCCCGCGTCATCGCCTCCGCAGGCTGCGAACCCGGCCGTCAGCAGTGCCGCCAGCGCGGCTGCGAGCAGCAGTTTTGTGACCCCCCTCATGACGCTGCGGGAATTCTATGCAGAAGGGATCGACTGCTCTACAGTCAGAGGGTGGCTTCCAGCAAACGCGTGGCTAAGCTGAACGAGCGGCTGCCCCGGGGGAGACACGGTTTACCGAGGGAGGCGGTGACCGAATCCCAGCGCAACCGCATCCATCAGGCGATGATCGAGGTGGTCTCCGAGCGCGGCTACCCGGACACCCGCGTGGTCGACGTGATCGGTGTAGCGGGCGTCTCGCGCAAGACCTTCTACGAGCTCTTCGACAGCAAGGAGGACTGCTTCCTCGCCGCCTACGACGTGCTGCTCGGCAACCTTCTGGGCGACACCGCCGAGGGCTTCGAGTCGAAGCCGGGCGCACCTTGGGCGGAGCGGGTCGCCGCCGCCCTCGGCGCTCTGCTGGACCACCTCGCCGAGCATCCCGACGAGGCGCGCTTCGCGATCGTCGAGGTGCTGGCGGCAGGCCCCAAGGCCCTCGCCCGCCGCGACGCCGCGCTGCGGCAGTTCACCGGGTTCCTCGAGTCCGGCCGCGCCGAGACCTCGGTCGAGCTGCCGGGGATCACCTCGCTCTCCCTGGCCGGTGGCGTGAACGAGCTGCTCTACAGCGAGATCCTGCACGGGGCGGCGTCCAACTTGCCGAGCCGGCTGCCGGACCTGATGTTCTGGATCACGCTGCCGTTTCTCGGCGCCGAGGGGGCAACCGCCGAGCGGGAGCGGGTGCGGCTCTCGATGCTCGAGCGCTAGCGCGAGCTGGCGGCTGCATCAAACCGCTCTTTTGCCCGGTCGAAAGGGTTTATCAAGCAGCCAGGGTGGTAGTTTGAGCCGCTGGAGGGATAGTTTACGCAAGCTTTCGACGGCTTCGGCCCTGGACGGGCGGCCGCAAAGGAGAGACATAAGAGATATGCGCAAGCATCTGCTTCTAACCATGGCCCTTGGGGCCCTGATCGCGCTTGCCGTCGCCAGCGTCGCTATCGCGGCCAAAGACACGATCGTGCAGGCAGGCAACATCAAACTCGTCATCGACGGCTCCAGCGGCGTCAAGCCGAAGGCGCTCTCAAAAACCAAATTCACGCCGATCAAGTTCATCGCCGCGGGCAGCATCGACACGCTCGATGGCTCGCAGCCCCCGGCGCTGAAAGAAGTCCTGCTCGATACGAAAAACGCCGCGGTGAACACCAAGGGCTATCCCGCGTGTAAGAGCGGGCAGCTGCAGGCACAGACCACCGCAAACGCCAAAAAAGCCTGCGGCGACGCGATCATCGGGACCGGCACCACCACCGTCTCGGTCAAATTCCCCGAACAGGCTCCGATCCCGGCCAACAGCCCGCTGCTGGTCCTCAACGGCGGCACCTCCGGGAACACCACCACGTTCTACATCCACGCCTATCTGACCCAGCCGATCGTCACCGCGATCGTCACCACGGTGAAAATCAAAAAAGTCGGCAACGGCCTGAAATCCGTCACCACGGTTCCGCGCATCGCTGGCGGCAACGGCGCGGTTAAATCGTTCTCGCTGACGATCGACAAAAAATTCACCTACAAAGGCAAAAAAGTCAGCGTTCTCAGCGCGAAATGCGTCGGCGGCAAGATCACGGCCGACGTCACCGCCAACTTCTACGACAGCGGCCCGATGAAGGCGCAAGTCCTGCGGACCTGCACCTCGAAGCCGTAGGTAGCGAGTTGTAGGCCTTCGCTGAAAAGGCCAGAGTTCGAAAAAGGGCGGCCTCCGGGCCGCCCTTTTTCTCGTGGGGGCCCGGGGGCCGCAGGAACGGGTCAGGGGAGGTAGAGCCCGTATGTCCCGGCGTCAGAACCGGTGAACTGGAAGTGTCCCCCGAGGCTGACGGGCTGACCAGCGACGACGCCCGTCCCCTCGTGGAGAACTGTCCCGAGCATCGCCGGATTTTCCGGTGTCAGAGCGGATTCGGCAGACGTGAGTTCGAGTTTGTATCCGTTATTGAATTCGTAATCGAGTGCCAGCCCGTTGAGGTTCACCTCTATGGCCGGTTCCAAGCTATAGGTGACCGACGGGCTGCCTGTGAGAGTCACTTTTTTGACGCTTGTCGTGCCGCCCGTCAGCAGGACCAGAGGCCCGACGAGGACCTCGCATTTCGCGGGGTTGGTCACTTCGAGCGAGGTGACGTGCGCTTCTGTGGTTCCCCCTGTGAGCCAAAGGTCCACGACGACCGGCGAGCAGTGGACGCCGATCGCATTGGGCGTGCCGATGGGGCTGCGGAACGCGAATGTTCCTTCCAGTTGGGCATGGGGGTTCTCGCCGGGTCCCAGTTTGACTCCGTTGTCGCGCCAGGTCGCGGACGCTATGCCGGGAACGACGGCACACAGGGAAAGGGCGAGTACGAGCGACAGCGCTGCTTTTCGACGCATTTGTGCCTCCTAGGCAACCCGAGGTTCGTTTGAGCCCCTGCTTAGCGGAGGGCGCTCAATCGATCAAATTCCTCGGGCGAGCCGGCTGGTCGCGAGGGCGACAGCGGGCGCTTTCCGCTGCAATGCCGGCAGATGGGCGATCTACGCGCGTAGATCGGCGGGCGCACGAAAGCCCGATCGATCCGAGGCGCGTTACCCGGCCGGCTGTTCGAACGTCTGCTGGTACGTCGTCGGCGGGCCGCTGCCGTAGATCGGATTGAGCGGCGCTTGCTGGATGCAGGCCGGGGCGAGATTCGGGCTGGTGCCCGTCTGTCCGCCGAATGCGTACGTTTTCAAGGCGTTGAAGAACGTTTCGACTTCTTTGGCTTCGCCTTTTTTCGTGCGTCCGATGAAGGCCGGGTTGGTCTGCGTGTTCGGGTCGAGGGTCGCGTTGATGCCGGCGCTGCACTGACGGGTCTCGAAGCTGGGCAGGCCCGAGAGCAGGTCCTCGGCCCAGCCGGGCGGGCTGTAAGCGCTGTTGCGGTTGGTGCTCAGACGGTTCGTGTAGGTGGCGAGGGTTTCGGGGTTGATCGGACCCATCGTGCGCAGGTAGTTCAGCTTTTCTCCCGCCGCGTTTTCGACCGGCAGTTCGCCGCTGAAGGTTGCGGCGAAGTTGCCGAACAGGGAGGCCAGCTCGCGCCGGTAGAGGTTGAGGCCGGTGAATATCGGGTTGAGGTTGCGCAGGAAGGGGTCGGCGGCTCGCAGCAGCGGCGGGAACTCGTCGCGGAAGAGCTTGCGCAGGGCGGGGAACCCGGTCGGGGCGCGGTCGATCACCCGGGAGAGGCCTTCGAAGAAGCCTTTCGCTTCCGGTGCCAGGTTGGCGAACGCGATCAGCGTCGGGGAGAGCTCTTCCGCGGCGGGCACGAGCTGGCGCATCAGCGGGTCGGCGTTGAGGGCGAACTCGCGCAGCCGGTTGAGGGCGAGCCGGGACTCGTCCTGGAAGGTGGGGAAGGCGCGGAAGAGGGCTTCGATGTCGCGGTCGCGCCGGGCGGCGGTCTCGAAGACGGCGTTCGAGCTTTGGACCAGGTCCGCGAGCTGGCCCTCGCGCCCGCGCAGCGCGCGGAAGGTGACGGCCCCGTTGCGGAACAGCTGCCCGATCGCGAGGCGCTGGGTGTCGAGGACGCGGAACAGCTTGTCGAGCTCGCCGAAGGTCGGGTCGAAGGAGCCGATCGCGTAGGAGAGGCCTTGGCCCTGGCCGGCGATCGCGACGGCCGATTCCTGCATCCAGGTCTGGAAGGCAGCTCGGGTCTCGGCGTCGAAGGTGCGGAAGATCTCGTCGAGCTGGACCGATTCGGCGATGTTCGCCTCCGGCAGGGTGCCGCCGTCGGCGAGCTCGGGCGCCTGGCTCGATCCGGGAGTGAGTTCGATGTAGGTCTCGCCCAGCAGCGTCTTGGTGCGGAGGATCGCGCGGGTCGACTCCGGCAGCGGCGCGTACTTGTTGTCGATGTCGACCGTGGCCAGCGCCTGCCTGCCGTTCGGCGCCAGCTCGATCGAGCGGACTTTGCCGACGTTGACGCCGGAGATGCGGACGTCGGACTGTTCGGCGAGCTGGGTCGCCTCGTTGAAGGGGACCTTGATCTCATACGACTGGGCCCGGAACGGGGTCGGGCCGCCGAAGGTGACCCAGAGGAAGAGCAGGATCCCGAAGCACGACAGCGCGAAGCCGGCGATGACGAGAAGCTGGGCGGTGCTGGGGGCGCGCTTGCTCATTTTTCTTTGTATTCGCAGGTGCCGCTGGTGGTCGGGAACGAAACCGGGATGGTTTCTTTGCGAGGCAGGTTGATCGTCTGCAGGAGGGCTTTGAGGAAGGGGCGGGTCTCCGCGAATCCGAAGCCCAGGTCGGCGCCGGTGCAGGAGATCGACACGAGTCCGCGGAGGGCCGGGCCGCCGGCGTCCTGCAGGCTGAAGGCGGAGTTGAAGTTGTGGTTGAGCCAGGGGAGGTAGAAGAGGTAGCTCTCCCGCGGGCCTTTCGGGTTGTAGGCGAGCTCGTTGAGGAAGCTGTTGAAACCGCCCAGCGCGTTGCCGAAGCCGCGCACCGTCTTGCTGAACGGGCGGGAGGCTTCGTTGGCGTGGGTCAGCACGGGACGGATTTCACGCGTGAAGGGCCGAATCTGGTCGCGGATCGGCGCGGTCGTCTGCCTGAACATCTCCGCCGTCGCTTCGAAGGCGGGCTTGGAAGCCTGCGCCTGCGGGATCAGGCCGGTCAGGGCCGGGAAGGCGACGTCGGAGAAGCGGTTGGAGCTGGCGAGGGCAGAGTTGCCGGCGCGCAGCGCGGCAGGGAACTCGCGCAGCGATTCCTGGATCGCCGCCTGCTGGCTGGCGAAGTCGCCGAGCGCTGCGTCGGAAGCGGTGACGAAGCGCCTGATCTCGGCGTCGCGGCGCCCGAGCTCCTCGGTCAGCTGGCCGAAGTTGTGGATCACGTTGGCGAGCTCGACATGGCGAGCGGCGACCGCTTTGTTGAGCTTGGCGACGTAGTGGACGAAGGGCCCGAAGCGGCGGAGGGCGTTGGAGAGCTGCACGCCGCGCCCGCCGATGCCCTGGGCGCCGCCCGCGACGAGGAGCTGGAGGTACTGGCGCGTGTCGGCGTCGAAGGTGCCGATGAAGGCCTCGAGGTTGGTGTTCGGTTCGGTCTGGGCGAGCGTGAAGTGGGCGCCGTCATCGATGTGCTTGCGCCCGCTGCCGGGGTCGATCTCGATGATCATGTCGTTGAGCCCGGTTTTCGGCCGCAGCAGGAACTGCGCGTTGGGATGGATCAGCTCCATGTACCGGGGCTCGATGTTCATCCCGACGACCGCGTGGCCGTCTTCGAGCTCGACCGAGGCGACCTTGCCGATTTCGATCCCGGCGATGTCGACCGACTGGCCCTGCCCGGGGGTAACCGCCTGGGCGGTGGAGAACTCGGCCGTTACCTGGTCGAATTCTTCGCCGACCAGGGGGATCCAGGCCGGCAGCGCGGCTTTCTGCTGGACGAAGATGCCAAGCGTCATCACGATGCCGGCGGCGGCGAGGACGAAGATCGCGATCGTGTCTTTGCGGCGACCGCGGGCCTGGCGCGAGAGCCAGGAGCGGAAGTGACGCCAGCGGCTGACGCCGGGTTCGCGCTCGGTGCTCACGGGTTCACCCCCTCGGGCGAGGGCGAGGGCGGGCCGACCTGGCCCAGTGGGCCGTTGACGTCGGGCACGGGCTGCGTATGGCAGCGCACGTCCGGCCTGAACGGGGGACGGCCGCCGAGTTGCGGCTGGGTGCCGAGCGGCGGCGCGATCGTGTTCGCGTAGTTGATCGCGTCGGAGAGCGTGTCCTTGTTGCCCTGCGGGTTCGATTCGCCGACCAGAACCGGGCCGCCTCCGGTCTGGGCGCGGAGGAAGGGGCCGTTTCCGTCGAAGCTCTGGGTAGCGCCGGCGAGGTCGGCGGCGGCGTAGAGGAACGCGCGGTAGTTGGGGCCGCCGGTGCTGAAGCGGTCGTTGATCACCTGGTCGAAGGTCGGGCTCATGACTTTCCAGCCGCAGAGGCTAAGCCGGTTGAACTCCGGCAAAGCGATCGTCTTGCCGGCCTGGGCGGCCCCGGCGAGCCCCGGGGTCGATTCGGCGAGCAGCCTGGCGACGCCGCCGCCCTCTTTGCCCGAAAGCAGCGGGCGGACCTGGGCCAGCCACGGTTTCGAAGCGGAGATCAAGCTCGGCAGCTGGGCGACCGCGGGCGTGAACGCGATCGCGTAGGTGCGCAGCGGCGGCAGGGTGCGGTTGAGGCTGACGAAGGAGGCGCGGGCGGTCTGCAGGAACGGGGCAAGCAGCCGGACCGTGGTCGAGAGGTTGGTGGATTGAGCTGCAAGGGCGCCGGTGAAGACGTTGAAGTTCTCGATCAGGCCCTGCAGGTCCGCCTCGCGGGCCGCGAACGCCCCGAAGGTGCGGCCGGCGCCGGCGACGAGCCGCGAGAGGTCGCGCTGCTGGGTGCCGAGGAAGGCGTTGGTCACCTGGGCGCTGTAGCGGCCGGCGTCGCCGCCGTACTTGAGCGCGTCGTTGAGCGCTTCGCCTCCGGTCCTGCCTTTCACCTCGGGCAGCTGGGTCGCGTCTTCGGCGGCGCTTGGTTCGTGCGTGTAGGCGGTGCCGAGCCCTTCGAGCAGGCGGCTGAGGTCGGCCCGGACCGGCGACTGCAGCGCGGTCAGCACCTCGTCGATCTGGACGGCGGTCGAGGTATGGCTGACCGGGATCGTCGCGCCGGCGTCCAGCTCGGGGGCGCTGGGGCTGCCGGGGTCCAGGTCGACGAAGAAGTTGCCCTCGAGGAAGATCCGCGGCCGGACCGACGCGAAGGCGTCGTCGTGGATCGGCCGGCCCGTCTCGTCGACGGTGAAGGTGACGGTGGTCGCGTCGCCGTCGCGCTCGGTGGCGATGACTTTGCCGACTTCGACCCCGGCGATCCGGACCGGCGAGTTTTTCGCGATGTTGGCGGAGTTGGTGAAGGTCGCGTTCAGTTCGTACCCGTAGCTGGTGAAGGGCACGTGTTTGGTGAAGGCGAGGTAGGGACCGATCGTGAAGATGAGGATGAAGACGACCGCGATCATCGCGTTGCTGGGCCGCCACTTGAAGCGGCTGTCGGTCGCGCCCTGCCTGGTGTCGCGCTCGGGGAGGCGGCTCATTTGGCGTCCAACCCCCGCGTTTCGTTGCCCCAGACTTCGGGAGCGTTTCCGACCACCGTTTTACCCGGCGAGTATTTCTCGTTGCCCGCTTCGCAAATCCGCTCCTGACCGGGCGCGCCGGTCTGCGGATACGGGTTGTAGTGCAGGTGGTTCGCCCGCTCGGGGCCGTTTGCCGGGGCGGCGGCCTGTCCGCTCTCGGCATTGATGCCTTCCGGCGGCGCAAAGGAAATGAAGTTCAGCCAGTTCCCCACGCCGTTGCCCTCGCTGGACGCATTCGCCACCTGCCGGAAGGTCAGCGTCAGGTAGTTGCATTTGGTCTGGGCCGGAGCGAGGAAGCGGAGCGCCGGCCTCAGCACGTTGTTGGTGTCGATCAGCAGATCGAGGCCGTTGAAGACCCCCGGGGCTTCCTGGAAGGCGACCAGGGCCTCGGCGGTGGGCAGCAGCTCGTCGTTGAGGACCGGCGAGGCGTTGAGCGCCGGCACCCCGGCGTGCAGCGCGTCGGCGATCACGGGGGCCGTTTCGCCAATCGCTTTCGCCCCCGGCTTGAGCGCGGTGAAGAAGCGGGCCGAGTTGCGGAAGAAGGGCCGCACCGCGACCAGATCCGGGGTGACCGAGTCGAGCGTGCGTGGGCCTTTCTCGATCGTTTCCTGGATGTAAGGACGAGAGACGCGGGCGAAGGCGGCGAAGGTGCGGTCGAGCGCGCCGAAGAGGTTGGCCTGCGTCTCGGCGACCGGGGCGAGGGTGGCGGCAAAGGCCTCCAGCGCTTCCCAGAAGCCGTCGAAGTCGTTGCTCGGCTGCACGATCGTGCGCAACGTCGCCTGCGAGTTGACGACCAGGTTGCGCAGCGCGCCGAACCCTTCGTTGAGCTGCGGGCCGCGGCCCGCGAGGGCGTTGCCGAAGCCGGCCTGGGCGCGGCGGATCGCGTCGCGAGTCGGCTCGTCGAACATGTCGAAGAACTGGTCGATGTCGACCGGTTCCGGCGTGTAGGCGGAGAGCGGGATCGTGTCGCCCGCGGCGAAGGTCTCCGAGGAGTCGCCCGGGGTGAGCTGGAGGAACTTGAGGCCCAGCGCCGACTTCGGCCTGATCGTGATCGTCGAGTCGACCGGCAGCGGTTCGACGCTCTGGTCGAGGGTCAGCGTCAGTTCGGCGGCGGCGCCTCCGTCCCCGAGCTGGACCGGCACGACCTCTCGGACCACGCCGACCCGGACGCCGCCGACCCGGACCTCGTTGTTTTTTACCAACGCGTTGGCGTTCGGCACCCGCGCCTTGAGGTCGTAGGTGGTGACGAAGGGGAGGCCGTTGTTGGCGTTGTAGGCGAGGAAGACGGCGACGATCACGACCAGCACCGTGACCGCCCCGACCAGGACCGGGCTGCTCGCCACTCCGCCTATGCCGCTGCGGTTCCTCATGGGCCCAGGAGGTAGTCGAGGAGCGGTTCGGTGCCGGCGGTCTGCGAGGCCTCGCCAAGGCCGGCTTCGCCTTCGACGCCCTTGGCGCGGCCAAGCCCGGTGGTCGGGCCGGCGGCGCTGCCGGGTGCCGCGAAGGTGCCGCCGGTACGCCCTTCCATCTCCGTCTGCAGCAGGCGGAGGATCTCAGCCGTGTCGGAGCTGGTCGCTTCTCCGACAAATGGGCCGTTGAAGCGCGCCGCGCAGCCGCCGCCCGAGTAGCCGCTGCTGTTTGCTTCGTAGTCGAGGCAGGTGCTGAGCGTGACCCTGGTGCGGCTGAAGTGCCCGTACTGGTCGAAGCCGTTGGTCGAGGCGGCCGAGTTGTAGATCAGTTCGGTCAGGCCGTCCCAGCCTTTGGTCTTCTTGAGGCTGACGAAGAGCCGCGCCAGTTCGGTCGTCGGCGAGACGCCCGATTTGGCCAGTTCGACCGACTTGCGGACGATCGGGTCGGCTTCGGCGAAGACCGGGCCGGCGGCCTCGCCGGTCTCGCCGAGGCTGCGCAGCGCCACGGTGGTCGCTTCGGAGAACGGGACCAGGGTCCGGGTGGCGTCGGTGAAGGCGGGGGCGGAGCTGCCGAGGTCGGCGAAGACGGGCGTGGCGGCCTCGGAGAAGCCTTCGAAGCTGCGCATCGTCACCTTGAACTCGCGCAGGAAGGCGGGGAACTTGCGCAGCGACGCTTCCAGCGCCTCGCCGCGTTCGGAGCTCGCCTGCGCGGCTGCCCCGGCATTGGAGAAGAAGCCGGCGACGTGGGTGCGCTCGCGGGCCAGCGGGGCGAGGATCGTGTCCTGGTCGGCGGTCAGCTGAGCGAGTTGCTCGCGCTGCTGGGAGAGGATCCCGAAGAGGCGGTCGACGTCGCGCAAGACGGGGTTGGCTCGTTTGACCAGGGTCTCGATGTCCTCGCCGCGGCCCGCAAGGCCGGCGCCGAGTTCGTTGAAGATCAGCCGGAAGCGCTGCGCGTAGGGCAGCGACTGGATGTTGTTGATCAGGTCGGGATCGACGCTGGTCCCGCTGCTGCCGAGCGGCAGCAGGTGCTGGCCGGCGCCCGGCTCGCCTTCGGGCACCTCGCGCAGGGGCGGCGGGGGCGGCGAGCCCGGCGCCCGCGGCAAGGTGGTGCGGCAGTCGATGAACTTCTCTCCGATCAGCGACTGCGGGCGGATCTGGCAGGTGGCGTCCTCGCGGAAGTCCTGGAATCCGGAGTCTTCGATGTTCATCACGATCACTGCCTTGCCCGGCTCGTCGACCGGCTTCCCGTCGCGGAAAGCTACGGTCTCTCCCGGCATCGTCACGTCGACGGACTCGATCGTGCCGACGTTGGCGCCGGCGACCCGGACCTGCTCGCCTTTGACCATGAAGCCGCCGCTGTCGAAGATCGCGCGGACTTTGTAGCCGTCGCTTTCGTCCTCCCCGCCGGAGGCGATCAGGAAGATCGCCACCACGGCGGCGACGAGGAGCCCTGCGGCGACGATGCCTCGCCTGCTCATGGGCCGGGGGGCACGTCGGTCGGGTCGCATTCGGCGCTGCTGACGCTGCTGCCGGAATGCGGCGGGTTGACGAAGGGGTTGGAGCCGTCGGGGGCGGGCTGCGTGCCGCCGCCCGGGCAGCGGGTGCGCGTCCCGGCCAGCGGGGCGATGTCGTCGAACTGTTCGCTTTTGCCGATCGGTTTCAGTTCGCCGCCGGCGTAAGAGAAGAGGTTCTGCATCGTCGTCGAGGCGCGCAGGTAGTGGCCGTTGCCGTCGTAGTAGCCGGCAGCCAGTCCCAGCTTGCCGAAGCCGTTGAAGAGGTCCGGCGTGTAGGCGCGGATGAAGTTGAGGTTCGGCTGGAAGGCTTTGATCCCCTCTTCGGCGTGCGGGAACGTGCGCGAGGCGCGCTGCTCGATGGTGGGCAACATCGCCAGCAGTTCGGCGCTGTCGTTGGCGAAGCCCGGGCGCGCGACGGTGAGGCGCAGGTTGCGCGTGAAGGGGATGAATTTCGAGAGCACCGGCTGCAGTTCGGCGAGGAACGGGGCGAGGTCCTTGGTCGCCGGCTTCGCGGTGTTGATCAGCGGGTCGAGATCGTCGAGCGCGGCGCGGAGGTTGACGAAGGTCGTGTTGGCCTGCCGCATCGTCGGCGCCAGGCGGCGCAGGGTCTGATCGAAGGCGACGTTCTCGTCGGCGATCGCGTCGAAGGCGGTGTTGGCGTTGCTGAAGGCGCTTTCGAGCTCGTCGCCGCGCTCGGCCACCGTGGTCGCCAGCTTGCTGGAGCTGACGACGAAGCGCTCGAGCAGACGCTGGTCGGCGTTCAGTTCGTTGACGAAGGCCCCCGTCCGGTTGAGCGCCGGCCCGAAGTACTTGTAGGCGTCGTTTCCGGTCTTGCCCTGTCCGGCGTAGAACTGCGCGTTGCCCTTGATGAACTCTTCGAGGCCGCGCCGCGTGTTGGGCGGGAAGGTGTTGAAGAACTGGTCGATGTCGACCGGCGTCGTCGTCGAGGCCAAGCCCAGCTCCGCGCCGTCGTCGAGCTCGGGATTGCTGTTCGGCCCAGGGCTGATCGAGACGTAGTGGTTGGCGACGCCGGAGAGCGAAGTTGCGCGGATGACCGCCGTGGTTCCCTCGTGCAGCTGCTGGTCGACCTCGACGTTGATCTCGGCGAGGTTCTCGTCGCTCAGCTCGATGCTCTCCACCGAGCCGACGGGAGAGCCGCCGATCAGCACCTGGTTGTCAGGGACGAGCTGGCCCGCGTTCTGGAAGACCAGGGTGTACTTGTGGCCGCCGTTGCCGCTGAAATAGACGATCGCGAGGAGGAGAACGGCCGCCGCGAGGGCCGCGATGGCCGCAATTCGGCCGGGGGTGACCCCCCGGCTTGGAGCCGAGCTTTTCTCCTCGCCTGAAGGGTTAGCAGCCACGGGTCGTCGCTTGTTCGTTCCCCGGCCTCCGACCCGGCGGAACGGGGCAGAATCGTATCCGAGGCGCCCGCCGGCAACGCCGCTCCCTGCGGGGACTTAACTGGAAGTCAACGCTGCGTCCGAGCGGGGTCAGACGTCGAATTTCGGCATCGCCCGGTCCATCCAGCGGGGCAGCCACCAGATCCGGTCGCCGATCAGCAGCATCAATGCCGGGAGGAGGACGATCCGGACCACGGTGGCATCGAGGATCACGGCCACCGTGAGGCCGATTCCGAGCTGGCTGACCGTGGCCAGGGAGGAGCCGGCGAAGGCGATGAAGACGGCCATCATGATCGCCGCCGCGCCGGTGATCACCCGCGCCGTCTTCTCGAGGCCGAACTCGATCGCCGCGGCGTTGTCCTGGTGCTGGTCGTAATGCTCGCGCATGCGGACCAGGAGGAACACCGCGTAGTCGATCGAGAGGCCGAAGACGATCCCGAAGATCATCACCGCCCCCACCGCGTCGATGTATTCGCGACCGCCGAACGGAAGGTCGGAGGGCAGCTCGGAGAGCAGCGTGAGGATGCCGAAGGCGACGCCGACCGTGACCAGGTTGAGCCCGACCGCGAGCGCCGCCAGCGGGATCGCCCGCAGGACGAGGATGAGGACGAGCAAGGTCGCGAGCGTGATCGCCGCGACCACGAGCGGGATGATCTCCCGCGTCACCCGGCTGTAGTCGTTGAGCTGCGCGGCGCCGCCGGCGACGCCGGTCTGGAGTCCCGTTTCCTCAGCCAGCGCTTCGGCGTCCGCGTCGAGCTTCTTGTTGAGCGCGATCGAGCCCGGCGTGTTGAACGAGTATTCGGAGATGACCAGCATCGAGGCGGCCTGCCCGCCGTGCTGGAGGTCGATCGTTTCGCTCGCCGCTTTGCGGAGCCTGGGCGGGGCGCCGTCGAGCGCCGAGAGCACGAAGTAGCCGGAGTTGAAGAGCCCCGGGGTGGCCTCGGCGATCTGGCGCGCCTGGTTGTTGATCCGCTTCTTGCCCGCGAGCACCTGCGCGCTGCCTTCTTCGAGCCCGCTCTGCAGCGGCGCGGTGCGGTCGACGGCTTCGATCAGGCCGGCTTCGAGCGCCTCGGCGCCGCCCCCGAGCCGGTCGATCCCCCCCGCGAGCGCCACCGCGCCGTCGCCAAGCTGGGTGAGGCCGTCGCTGAGTTTCTGGCTTTCGCGGTGCAGAAGCTCGGCCCCGTTGGCCAGCTCCTTGCTGCCGGTGGTGATTTCGCGCAGGCCGTCCGTGAGTTTTTTGGCCCCCTGGGCGCTTTTCCTCAGGTTGACCAGGGTCGACTGCAGGTAGGAGGCCGCTTTCTGGGAGTTCTCGAGATCCTCGAGCAGGCGGGCCTGCAGCGCTTCCAGTTCTGCGGGCAGGCCGGTGTAGCCCTCGGCGTAGGGCAGGCCGGAGACCGGGTCGGTGCCGCTGACCGCGGCGAGGGCGCGGCGCACCGCGTCCAGGGCCGGCCCGTAGTTCGGGTCGTCCTTGCCCACCGTCATCCCCTGCAGCTGCAGCAGCGCTGCTTTCAGCTGCGCGTCGGCGTCCTTGGCAGGGGCGATCAGCCGCGGCAGGGTCGTGTTGGCGTCCTGCTCGAGCGACTTTTCGACCTTGCGCGCCGGGTTCAACCCGAGTGAGCGGAGGTTGGCGCCGCCGAGCGCTTCGATGCCGAAGCGCAGTTGCAGGGCTCCGATCGCCGCGAGTTCCTGGGCCTTGACGAGGCGATTCGCGCCGTCGGCGAACCGCTCCAGGGCGCTGACCGCCCGCTGGCTGCCGGAGGCGGCCTGCCCGAGGCCGTTGGCGATCATCTGCGCGCCCTCGCCGGCGCGGTCGGAGCCCAGCGCCAGCAGGCCGGCGCCGTCGCTGGCTTCGGCGATCCCGTCGCGTAGCTGCCCCACTCCGCCCGCGGCGGTTCCCAGTTCGCGCCCCAGCCGGCCGAGCTGCTTGACCGGGCCGATGTTGCCGTCGGAGGCGAGGATCGCGTTGCCGGTTTCCTGCAGCGGTTTGACTCGTCTGGCGATCTGGCTCGGGCCGACGACGATCTGGACGCCGGGCTCCTGGGCGAGGCGACGCTGGAAACGGTCGAGCGCGTCGAGGTTCTCGCGGTCGGTGATCGTCCCCTCCTCGGTAGCCGCGATGACGACGAAGGGGGCTTCGAACCCGGGCGCGAAAAGACGGCCGATCAGTTCCGCGTCCTTGCGGGTTTGGTCATTCGTGGGCAGCTGGTCGGGGCTGGGCGGGCCGGTCTTCAGCGCCAGGGCCGGAGCGGCGAGGATCAGCACGACGCCGCCGATCGCCGCCGAGACCAGGACCGGGCGGCGCAGCGCCGCCCCGACCAGGGCCATCAGCCGCGAGCGGCCGTTGGGAGCCGCTCCGATCCGCCAGCGGTCGACGTTGGGGCCGAGCAGAGCCAGCACGGCGGGCCCGACGATGGTGGCGATCGCGACGGTGAGCAGGACGACCATCGCCAGGGTCCCGGCAAGCGACGCCAGCAGCGAGCCGGGCAGGATGAAGATCGAGACCAGCATCGAGAGCAGCAGGGTGCTGCCGGCGAAGATCGTGGTGCGGCCGGCGGTGCGCCGGGTGGCCCAGGCGGCGTCGACCGGGTCTTTTCCTCCGGCCAGCTCCTCGCGGAAGCGGGAGACCATGAGCAGCGCGTAGTCCACTCCGAGCGCCAGGCCCATCATCGAGCAGACCGTGAGGGCGAAGGCGTCGATGTCGAACCAGGAGGTCGCGAAGACGAGGATCCCGCGCGAGGCGAGCACGGTCAGCGCCCCGAAGACGAGCGGGATCGCCGCCGCCACCGGCGAGCGGAAGACGAGCAGCAGCACGATCAGCAGGAACGGGAAGGCGATCAGCTCGCCCCGCTCGCTGGCCGCGATCGAGCGCTCCTGCAGGGCCCGGGTAATCGTCGCGGCGCCGGTCTGCGTCGCCTCCACCGGGGAGTGGATCTCCTGCTCGAGGATCTCGTCCAAGCGGGGCACGGTCTCGTTGACGCCCTCTTTGATCCCGACGTGGAAGTCGGCGAGCACCAGGGCTTTGTCGGGGGCGGGCCGCAGCTGTTCGACGTTGCCGCGGTCCCAGGGCGAGAGCGTGGTCACCTGGGGGTCGCGGCGCAGAGCACGGATCAGCTCCGGGCCCTGACGTTCGATCGCCGCCTCCGGGCCGCGGAGGAGGATCGCGAACGGCATCGCGTCTCCGAAGTGCCCGCGCAGGAGCTCGGAGGAGCGCGAGGACTCGGTGCCCGGGATGTCGAGCGTGGTCGGGTTGAGCCTCTCCTCGACGCCCATCCCGATCGCACCCAGGCCGAACAGCAGCACCGCGGCCGCGGCAAGCAGCGCCCTGGGATGGCGCAACGTCAACGGTGGGCGACGATCCGAATCCCCCCCGTCTCGATTCGGCCGACCCCTGCTGGAGCTCCTCCTCACGCGTGGTAGTTTGACTAGCTAGCCAGGGGAGGGACCGAACAGTTGCGGAAGAGTTTGTTAAGAGCGATATTGGGAGTGTTCCTGTCGGTACTCGTCGGTACCGGTGCGGCCTACGCGCTGACGACCGAAATCCAGAACACGGTGGTCAGCGTCAACGCGGAGATCTCGCCGCGGGAGCTGCCCGCCAGCGGCGGCGCGCCGGTGGAGATCGAGACGACGACGAAGATCCGCAACAAGGACGGGTCCGCACCGACGGCGCTGAGCAAGATCGTCTTCGTCCTCGACAAAAACGGGTTCGTCGAAACGAAGGGCCTGCCGGTCTGCACGGTGGCGAAGCTCGCCAAGGCCACTCCCCGGCAGGCGCGGAAGCGCTGCGCCGGCGCGATCGTCGGCAAGGGAGTGGGCCGGGCGGACGTCAGGCTCCCCGGGCGGGCTCCGGTCCAGATCAGCTCGCCGCTGACTCTCTTCAACGCTCCGCCCGCCGGCGGCAAGGTGAGCTTGATCGCGCACGCCTACGAGACGCTGCCGACGCCGAAAGCGGTCGTGGTGCCGTTTTCGATCGAACGGATCAAGCGCGGGCGCTACGGCTACCGCGCCCAGATCGAGCTGCCGCCGATCGCCGAAGGCTTCGGCGCGGCGACGCTCGCCGAAGCGACCGTGGGCAAGACCTGGAAACGCGGCGGCAAGACCGTCAGCTACGTCAACGGCCGCTGCAAAGGCGGGCGCCTGCAGGTCTACGGCACGCTCTCCTTCGTCGACGGCAGCTTCTTCCCCGGCACCCTGGTCTCGCCATGTCACGAGCCGCGCTGAGCAAGCTCGCCGCGCTCGGCTGCACCGTCGTCGCGCTCGCGGGCGCGACCGTTGCCGGAGCGGCGCTGGTTTCGGCGGGCGACGTGATGCTGCGCGCCAACGGCGGCTTCCAGCCCCAGGTGTTGCCCCGCAACAGCTATGCGCCGATTGACTTCCAGGGGTTCTTCGACGTCTCCCGCTGGGGTGGCGGCAAACCGGCGAAGCTGGCCGAAGCCGTGATCGACTTTGACCGCGACGGCCGTCTCAACGTCGCCGGCCTGCCCACCTGCTCGCCCACCGCGCTGGCCGGGCTCGGCGTGCGGCAGGGGCGCGAGACCTGCCCCGGAGCGGTCGTCGGCACCGGCAGGGTCGATGCCTGGATCGACCTCCCCGGCGGCGGGGCTCTGCAGGGGAGCTCGGCGCTGACGATCTTCAACGGGCCGCGCCTGGAAGGGCGGCCGACGGCGGTCCTGCACGCGCGCATGAGCGCGCCCGAAGTCCAGACCTTCGCGATCGTCGTCCCGATCGAGAAGCGACGCGGCGGGTTCCGCTACCGGGCCCGGCTCGCCGTTCCCGAGATCGCCGGCGGGCGAGGCGTGATCACGCGAGTCGAAGTGGACGTCGGGCGTCGCTTCAGCAGCGGCGGAGTGCGCCGCAGCTATGTCTCCGCCCGCTGCTCGGACGGCATCATCCACACCCACGGTCGCTTCATCTTCGCCGACGCCGACGCGACGATCATCGACGGCAGCGTCGAAAAAGGCTGCACTCCCCGGTAGCCCCGCCCGAGCGGCCGAGCTTCCTATACTTGCCGGTCCCCGGGGCCGTTAGCTCAGTTGGTAGAGCAGGAGACTCTTAATCTCAAGGTCGTAGGTTCGAGCCCTACACGGCCCACTTCCCGGCCTCTATTCGCCCAGCGCAGCGCCGCCGAGTCCAAGCGGGTTTTCGAGGGTCTGTTTGCCCTGGGACTGCGAGGCTTTTTCGAATTCGGCGAACTGTTTCTGCATCGCCCGCGCGTTGGCTTCGATCTGCGCCATTTCTTTGCCGAGGTTTTCCCGTTCGAACTGGGTGGGGGCGATTTTGGTCGCTTTCTGGACCAGCTTTTTGCCCTCGTCGTATTCGAAGGAGAAGAAGCGGTAGGCGGCGAGGGTTCCGAGGGCGCCGGAACTGGGGCGTTTGTCGACGACGATCTGCTGGGCGGCTGCCGCGGCATTCATGTTCGCTTCGACTTCGGCCGGCGTGCGTGAAGTTTGGGCGAGGCGGAAGAAGTTCCCAGAGGTGAGCTGAGCGCCGCTGGGGCTTGGTTCGTCGGTCGCTTTCACGTATTCCTCCCAGGCGATACCGGCTTTTTCCAGTTCGGCCCGCGACTCGGGGGTCAGTGCCGCTTCGCCGGTTTCCGGGTTGACCGTCGAGAGCTGGTTGGCGACGTTGGTCCTCGCCCTGGTCAAGTTCAACAGCAGCCCCGGGTCTTCGGGGTTTTTTTTCAGCTCCCGTTCGATCCGCGCGGCCTGTTCTTCGAACGGCTTGGCGTTGGCGCTGCCGTCGGTGGCGTCGCTTCCGAAGAGGTCCGAGAGGGGAGCGGGGCCGAGGACGAAAAGGAGGCTCACTCCCATCAACAGGGCGAGCAGCGCGTAGACGACCCGGACGACGTTTTTGCGCCGGCCGCGGATGTCGAAGAGCATCCTGCGCTCACCTTCGTTTGCCATCAGTTCCTCATCGCTCCTGGGTCGAGGGCTCTGCCACTCCTCCTGCCGCTCCCGATCGACCGAAGGCCCGAGCAAGCAAGATACTCAACTCGTATAGAACAAGCAGCGGAACCATCTCGATGAGCATCGTGATCGGGTCGACCCCGGGCAAAGCGGCGGCGAGGATCGCGATCGCCAGATAGGCGTAGCGCCGATTTTCCGAAAGCTGCTCGACCCGGACGATGCCGAGCCGGACCACGGCGAGAATCGCCAACGGCAGCTGGAACATCAAGCCGCAGGCGAGCTCGGTCATCGAGAAGAAGCTGTAGTACTCGCGGGCGCGGACCTGGATGTTGAACTGGCTGTCGTTGAAGTTGAGCAGGAAGTTGACCGCGGCCGGCATCACGACGAAGTAGGCGAAGGCGATCCCGGCCAGGAAGAGGACGGGGAACATCAGGAGGATCGGCAGCACAACGCGGCGCTCGGCGGCGCTGAAGGCAGGCAGGACATAGGCGTAGAGCTGATAGAGCAGGAAGGGCAGCGAGAGCACGAGGGCGCCGTAGACCGAGACGGTTAGCGTCGTCGTGAAGGGCTCGGTGACGCCGAAGGTGATCAGCTGGTCGCGGTCGTCCGGCAACGGGCCGTTGGCGATCTCGAGCAGCAGGTGGTTCTGCCAGAAGCAGAGCGCGAGGGCGACGCCGAAGACGCCGATGCTGACGATCAGCCGATTGCGCAGCTCGTCGAGGTGCTCGACCAGGGTGAGGCGATCCTCGTGGGAGACCGCCTTGACGTGGCGGGCCATCGCCCCCCTTAGCTGGACTTGTTACGGACGACCTCGGCCTCGGCCTCGGCCGATCGGTCGCCGGGGGCCTCCGCCGGCGCGGAGGCCTCGAGCTTCGGCTTCTCGTCGTTCCCGTCGTCGTGGTCGCCGCTGATCGATCCTTTGAACTCGCGGATGCCGCGGCCGAGCGAGCGGCCGAGCTCCGGCAGCCGTTTCGGGCCGAAGACGATCAGGGCGATGATCAAGACGATCGCGATCTCTGGAAGTCCGATGTTTCCGGGCATCTAGCCAATGGTAACGGCCGCGATCGGCGTCCGGATCAGTTGACAATCGCGCAATTGGATACCCGGTACTTGGTTTCTTTGTGCAGATCCGGGAAAGGGGCGGATCAAGAGATCTTGAAATGGGTTCGATAGGTAACGACATGCGCGAGCAGAGCAACCAGACGAAGCCGGCCCAGGCGCTCCACATCTGCCCTCGGTGCGGCTCGGACCTCGTGCAGCCGACCTGCTGGGAGCAGACCGGCGAGCGCACTCACTGGCGAGTCTGGCGCCGCTGCCCCGAGTGCGAGTGGTCCTGCCAAGGGGTCCACGGAGAGCGCGAGATCGATGCCTTCGACGAGCAGCTCGACATCGGTGCCCACACCCTCGCCGACGAGCTGAAGGCGCTCGAGCAGGCGAACATGAGCGCTATGGCCGACGCCTTCGCCGCGGCCCTCGCGGCGGACTTGATCGGCGCCGACGACTTCGCCGCGCGGCGCCCTCGTACTCGTCAGCTGTAGCGCTGCACGACGCCGTCGGCGACGAGCTCGAGCAGTTGCCGCTGTTCCGGCGCGAAGCCAGGGGCCTCGAGTCGCCGCTTGGCCGCCGCGACCATCTCCAGGGCCCGCGCCCTGACCCGCTCCAGGGCTCCGGTGGCGGCGACGCGGTCGCAGAGGGCCTCGGCGGCCGCGGAGTCGAGACCGTGCAGGTCCGCCGCGGCGAGGCCGGGGTCGGAGGCGATCGCCTCGATCAGGGGCAGCGTGACCGTGCCGTCGAGCAGATCGGTGCCGCGCGCCTTGCCGGTGCGCTCCGGCGGGCCGGCAACGTCGAGGACGTCGTCGAGCAGCTGGAAGGCGAGGCCGATCTCGGCGCCGAAGGCGCCGAGCTGCTCGTCATCGCGGCCGAGCCGGCAGGCGCACTCGAACAGCTTCGCGGTCTTCAGCCGGCAGCGCTCCAGGTAGCGCTCCTCGGAGATCGAGAGGTCGAAGGCGTCGTGGCGCTGCGCCAGCTCTCCCCGGGCCAGCGCCACCGAGGCCGCGGCCAGGAGGGCGGCAGCGCGCTGGTCCCCCGCGGCGGCGAGCAGGGCGAAGGCGCGGGAGAGCAAGAGGTCGCCGGTGGCGAGGGCGCGGTCGCGGCCGGAGCTGGCGGCCACGGTCGGGTGGCCGCGGCGCAGCGGCGCCCGGTCGAGCACGTCGTCGTGGACCAGGGTCGCCATGTGGACCAGCTCGATCGCCGTCGCCGCCCGTACCGCCGCCTCGCCCCCGGCCTCGCCAGCGCAGAGCAGCACCAGCATCGGCCGCAGGCGCTTGCCGCCGGCGGCCAGCGTCGCCGCCGCGTCGCCGCCGACCGGCGAGTCGCCGAACGGCGCGATCGCCGCCCGCAGCCGGTCCTCGACCTCGCCGAGGCGGGTCGGCAGCCAGCGGCTGGAGGCATCGAGCACCGCCGTCACCGGCGGCGGTACGGCGGAGCGCTCG
>Ga0196962_10000301_pt1 | contig 23028 bp, 21 predicted proteins | sample S3v_20metaG_FD_183186 | JGI IMG/M metagenome (GOLD analysis project Ga0196962, IMG submission 183186) | Soil microbial communities from Anza Borrego desert, Southern California, United States - S3+v_20 | ecosystem: Environmental > Terrestrial > Soil > Desert | place: USA: California | collected...
CATGGACGAGCCCTCGGCGATCCTCGACGCGGGCGAGGTCGAGACCCTGTTCGAGGTCGTGCGCCGGCTCACCGCCGAGGGCGTCGGCGTCGTCTACATCTCGCATCGGCTCGACGAGATCCGGCGGATCGGCGACCGCGTCACCGTGCTCGCCGACGGCGCCACCGCCGCCGACGGGATCCCTGCCGACACGCCGACCGAAGAGCTCGTCTGGCTGATGGTCGGCCGCAAGGTCGAGCGCCTCTACCCGGAGCGCCCGCGCGGCGACGGCGAGGTGCTGCTCGAGGTCCGCGAGATCAAGGGCCTGCCGATGGTCCGCGGCGTCAGCTTCGAGGTGCGCGCGGGCGAGGTGCTGGGGATCGGCGGCCTGGTCGGCTCCGGGCGCAGCGAGCTGCTGCGGCTGATCTGCGGCATCGACCGCCGCGAAGCCGGCGAGGTGAGGGTCGAGGGCCGGCGGCTGCGACCGAACCGGCCGGACCGGGCGATCGCCGCCGGGCTCGGGCTGGCGCCCGAGGACCGCAAGTCGCAGGGCCTGCTGCTCGACTGGAGCCTGACCAAGAACATCACCCTCGCGGACCTCGGCCGCTTCAGCCGCGGCCTGCTCGACGTCCGCGCCGAGCGCGCGGCGGCCCGCGAGCAGCTGCAGGCCCTTCACACCGTCCCCGCAGACCCCGACCGGATCGCCCGCCAGCTCTCCGGCGGCAACCAGCAGAAGGTCGTGCTCTCCCGCTGGCTTCTGCGCGAATGCCGGGTGCTGCTGCTCGACGAGCCGACCCGCGGCGTCGACATCCCCAGCAAGGCGGAGATCTACCGGATCGTCACCGAGCTGGCCGGCCGCGGGCTCGGCGTCGTCCTCGTCTCGTCCGAGTTCGAGGAGCTGGCGGGGATCTGCACCCGCGTCCTCGTCATGCGCGAGGGCGAGCTGGTCGCCGAGGTGGACGGCGACCGCGCCAGCGAGCGCGAGCTGCTCTCGCACGCCGTCGTCCCGACCGCGGGCCCCGACCTGATCGAGGAGGTCGCATGAACCAGGCAGCCGCCCTACGCAGCCGGCTGGGGGCGCTGCAGTTCCAGGAGTACGCGCTGGCGCTCGTCGTCGTCGCGCTCTTCGTCACCGGAGCGATCCTGCGGCCGGAGACCTTCCCGACCTGGGACAACATCCGCAACATGCTCACCCAGGCCAGCATCATCGGCGTGCTGGCGGTGGGGATGACGTTCGTGATCGCGACCTCCGGGATCGACCTCTCGGTCGGCTCGATGGTCGCGGCCGCGGGCGTCTTCGGGGGCATCCTGGTCGACCCCAGCGGCACCACGCTCGTCTTCGTGCTCGGCGCGATCGGGTTCGCGGTGCTGCTCGGGACGATCAACGCGACCGCGATCACGTTCGGACGCGTCGTCCCCTTCATCGCGACGCTCGCGATGCTCTCGATCGCCCGCGGGCTGTCGCTGCTTCTGAACGACAAGCTCCCGGTCGGCCTGCTCGACCTCAACGGCGGCTCCTACGGCGACCCGGCCCCCTTCTCCCTGCTCTGGTTCGGCACCGGGAAAATCTTCGGGATTCCGGTCTCGGTCTGGATCTTCCTCGGGATCGTGGTCGGCGGCTGGGTCCTGCTCAACCGCACCCGCTTCGGCCGCTACGTCGTCGCGGTCGGCGGCAACCGCGAAGCGGCGCGGATCGCCGGCGTGCCGGTGCGCAAAGTGATCTTCAGCGTCTACGTGCTCTCGGGGCTGATGGCGGGAATCGCCACCGTCCTGCTCTGCGCCCGGCTCGGCAGCGCCTCGCCGGTCAGCGGCAACCTCTACGAGCTCGACGCGATCGGCGCCGTGGTGATCGGCGGCACCAGCCTCGCGGGCGGGCGGGCGACGATGGTCGGGACCTTCCTCGGCGTCCTCACCTTCGCCCTGATCTTCAGCCTGATGACCCAGCTCGACCTCTCGACCGAGATCCAGCAGGTGACCAAAGGGGCGATCGTCCTCGGCGCCGTGCTGCTGCAGAGGCCGGAGGCGAGGTGGTGAGGGTGAAGCGCACTTCACGAACTCAAAGGTGTCAGTCGACTAAGGAGGAGGAGTAACCATGTCGCTCAAGCGACTCATGGTCGCGATTGGGATCGTCGGCCTGATGATGTTGGGGCTGTCCGCGTGTGGGGACAGCGACAGCGAGACGGTCACTGTGACCCAAGGCGAAGCAGCCGCGGGGGGCGGCGGGGGCGACTCGGGCAAAACCGTGCGGATCGTCGCCAGCGTGCCGCCGACCGACCACGGCTGGCTCGGCGCGATCTCCAAGGACGCGCAGGCCCAGGCGGACCAGTACGACGACGTCGATTTCAAACTGCTCGAGGCCGCTGACGCCGATTCGCAGGCGCAGCAGATCGAGCAGGTGATCTCGGAAAAACCCGACGTGCTGGTCGTCCTGCCGCAGGACGGCGAAGCGCTGACGCCGGTCGCCCAGAAAGCCGAGGCGGCGGGAATCCCGGTGGTCAACATCGACCGCCTCTTCACCCAGCCCGACGCGGCGACGGCGACGATCCTCGGCGACAACTACCAGATCGGAGTCCTGGCAGCCGAATACATCGGCGAAGAACTCAACTGCAAAGGCAAGGTCGTCGAAATCCAGGGCCTGCCGGGGATCTCGGTCACCGAAGAACGGACCGAGGGCTTCGAAGAAGAGTTGAAAAAGGTCTGTCCCGACGGCGGGATCGAAGTGGTCGCGCAGCAGCCGGCCGACTTCAACCCCGACAAAGGCCTGACCGTGATGGAGAACATCCTCCAGTCCGAGAACCAGATCGACGCCGTGTACACGCACGACGACGACATGGCCCAGGGAGTCGTCCAGGCGATCCGCAACTCCGGCCGCGACGACGAAATGTTCCTCACCGGGGTCGGCGGCTCGCAGGCCGCGATGGACCAGATCAAGGAAGGCGGCCTGTACCGCGCGACCTTCCTCTACAACCCGAACATGGCGGCCTCGGCCGTCACCATGGCCCGCCTGATCGGGCTCGGCGAAGGCTTCTCGGAGCTCGTGCCCCCGGAGGTGCCTCGTCAGATCGTCGTGCCGGCCGCAGTGGTCGAGAAAGAGAACGTCGACGAATACGAGAAATACGCGTTCAACTGAGCCTGGGCTCGGTGACGGCGGAGTAGCGGAGCCCCGGGGTCAAGCGACCTCGGGGCTCTCCTCGTACAGTCCTTCGATCTCGGCTTCGTACTTGCGCTCGATCGGGCGGCGTTTCAGCTTCAGCGTCGGGGTCAGCTCCTCGCCGCCGGGGGCCCAGTCGCCGTCGAGGACCTTGTAGCGCTTGATCTGCTCGACCCGGGAGAGGCGCTGGTTGGCCTCCTCCACGGCGCGCTCGACCTCGGCGGCGATCTCCGGGTCGTCGGCGGGGGCGCCGCGGGCGGCGAGGGTCTCGGGGTCGAGGGTGAGCAGGGCGACGTTGTAGGGGCGGCGGTCGCCGATCGCGACCGCGTGGGCGATCAGCGGCGAGGCGGCCTTCAGCTTCCCCTCGATCGCGGCCGGGGACATGTTCTTCCCCGCCGCGTTGATGATCAGCTCCTTCTTGCGGTCGACGATGCGCAGATAGCCGGCCTCGTCGAATTCGCCGACGTCGCCGGTCAGCAGCCAGCCGTCCTCGCCGAACGTCTCCTCCGTCTTCTCGGGCATGTTGCGGTAGCCCTTCATCACCACCGGGCCGCGCACCATCACCTCGCCGTCGTCGGCCAGCTTCACCTCGACGCCGGGGATCGGCGGGCCGACGGTCCCCACCCTGACCTTGCCCGGCGGGTTGATCGTCGCCACCGCGGTCGTCTCCGACATCCCCCAGAGCTCGCTGATCTCGATCCCGAGCCCGAGGAAGAACTTGAGCACGTCAGGCGGGGTGGGGGCGGCGCCGACCGCGAAGCATTCGACCTCGTCGATGCCGAGCATCGCGCGGATCTTCGAGAAGACCAGCTCGTCGGCCCGGTCCCATTCGGCTTGCAGATCGTCGGGGATCTCGCCGGCCAGGTAGGCCTCGACCCAGCGGCGCGCGATCCCCATCGCCTGCTCCGTCGCCACCCGTTTGGCCTGGTCCTGCTCCGCCGCCATCCCCGTCTCCAGCGCCGCCTTCAGTTTTTCCCAGATCCGTGGCACGCCGCCCCACACGGTCGGCTTCACCTCGATCGTGTAGGCGACCAGCTCCTGAACCACCGGCAGGCAGTGGACGCAGCGGCCGTAGGCCATTTGCGAGTAGAGGTTGCCCCAGCGGTCGGCGATGTGGGCGGCGGGCAGGAAGGAGATCGTGCGACCCCCGGCGGGGAAGCCCCAGATCTCCTGGCCGGCCTGCAACTGGGCCAGCATGTTGGCGTGGGTGAGCTGAACGCCCTTGGGCGGGCCGGTGGTTCCCGAGGTGTAGATCAGGCAGAGCACGTCCTCGGGCTCGACCGCGCGCCAGGTCGCCTCGAAGTCGAACCCCGGGTCGGCCATCCCCTCCAGCTCCTCCAGCGAGATGGTTCCCTCGGGGGCGTCGCCGTCGACGACCACCACATGCTCGAGCGTCTCGACCCGCTCCCGCGCCGCCAGCACCTGATCGAGGAGCGCCTGCTCGGTGACGATCACGCGGTTGGCGGCATCGCCGACGACGTACTCGACCTGCTCGGGCGAAGAGGTGTTGTAGACCGAGAAGCAGGTCGCGCCGAGGTGCATCGCGGCGGTGTCGGCGAGGAAGAAGGCTGGCCGGTTGGCGAGCATGAACCCGACCGTGTCGCCGCGTCCGACCCCGAGGGCGGCGAAGCCGGCGGCCCGCACGCGCACCGTCGCCGCGAACTCGGCCCAGCTCGCCGCGTAGTCGCTGTCCTTGAGGCGCAGGGCGGGAGCGTCTGGCCGTTCCGCCGCCGTCGCCTGAAACGCCTCGCACATCGTCGCCGCTGACAAGCCCTGCGGTGCTTCGCCTTCCCCCATCGCGATTTCCTCCCGGTCGTGGCCGTCGATCCCGGCCGAGCGTACGCCAAGCGAGAGCGCGACCGCTCAGGCTGCGCGAAAACCCGCCAGGGTTTCGCCGAAGCCCGGGCCGGCCGGGCGGCTCGACCAGTCGAGCTCACGGCGGGCGCGGTCGGCGACCGGGACCGGATGCGAGGCGAGGAAGACCTGCTCGCCGCGGGCGATCAGCGGCGCACGCCTGGTCAGCTTGGCAAGCCCCTCGCCGGCGACAGCGAGCGCGCGGGCGAAGGCCATCGGCATCACCGGCGGGACCTTTGCCGCGGGCACGTGCTCGCGCACGGCGAGGGCGATCTCGCGCAGGGTGAGGTACTCGCCGGAGAGGATGAAGCGGTCGCCGCTCCTGCCCCGCTCGGCTGCCGCAAGGTGCCCCGTCGCGACGTCGGCGGCGTGGACGACAGGCATGCCGCCCGGGAGGAGCATCGGGATCTGGCGCCTCGCCAGCCGGATCAGCAGGTGGTTGAGGCCGGCTGCGACGACCGGGGCCGGGCCGTAGACCGCCGAGGGATGAAGGAAGACGGCGTCGAGGCCGCGATCGAGGGCCGAGGCGACGAGCCGGTCGGCCTCCTGCTTGGAGCGCTCGTAGGCCGTCGGCCGCGGCTCCGGGTCGAGGCGGGACTCGTCGAAGGGCGTTCCCGGCGACCAGGCGAAGACGTCGATCGTGCTGGTGTAGACGAGCCGGCCGACGCCGCCCGCCAGGCAGGCCTCGACCACGTTGGCGGTGCCGGCGACGTTGACGCGGCGGAAGTCCTCCGGGTCCAGCCGCCACTGCTCCGGCAGGCCGGCCGCGTGGTAGACGCGCTCGCAGCCGTCGACGGCGGCGCTGATGCTGGCGGCGTCGGTGACGTCGCCGCGGACCGGCTCGACTCCGCTCGGGAGCAGCGGCCGGGCCCGATCGACGTCGCGGACGAGCGCCCGCACGGAGTGTCCCGTCGCCGCGAGCTCGGCGGCGACGGCGCTGCCCACCGTTCCCGTCGCCCCCGTGACCAGCATCGCGCTCATCGCTCCGCCTCCCTTGCCCCGTCAGTCGTAGCTCTTGATCATGCGTACGTTGAGGAGCAGCATGATCACACCCATCGCGCCGACCACGGCAAACCCCGGCAGGATCTTGCCCCAGTCGAGGTCGGTGAGGATCAGCGAGCGCAGGGCCTCCATCAGGTAGGTGACCGGGTTGACCGTGGCGGCGATCTCCATCGGCCTGGTCAGCAGTTCGCGCGGGACGAAGTTGGGGGTGAGGAAGAGCAGCGGGAAGAAGATCAACCCGCCCGAGTTGACCGCCGCGGCGCTGCGCGTCTTCAGCGCGATCAACTGCATGAAGCCGGCGTAGACGACGCCCCAGAGGGTCGAGAGGAGGACGATGAGGACGAAGCCGAGCGGGCCGCTGGCGATCTCGATTCCGAAAGGCAGCGCGAGCAGGACGATCACCGAGGCGATCACGACCCCCTTTGCTCCCTCGGCGACGAGCCGGCCCAGCACCATCGAGTAGCGCGGGATCGGCATCGCCCGCAGCTTGTCGAAGTAGCCGCCCTCGATTTCCTCGACCAGGAAGAGCGAGGCCATGCCGAAGGAAGCCGCCAACAGCAGGGTGATCGGCAGCTGGAAGGCGCCGTAGCCCTGGCCCTCGAGGAAGTCGGTCGTTTCCGAGGGGAAGATCTCCGCCGCCTGGCCGGTGTTGACGACCAGGAAGAAGATCGGGATGAACATCGTCATGAACAGCGCGTCGGGCTGGCGCAGCGCCTCGCGCAGCGAACGGGCCCCGAGGGTCAGCGTGGCGCTCATGCCCCGACCTCCTGAACCTCGCCGGCGGCGCGGTCGCGGGTCCGGCCGGTCGCGTCGAGGAAGACGTCGTCGAGGCTGACCTCGGCGCCGCCGCGGCGCTCGCTCAGCTCGGCCTTGAGCGCGGCGGGCGTGCCTTCGCGCACGATCCTGCCGTCGTCGATGATCGCCAGGCGGTCGCAGAGCTGGTCCGCCTCCTCGAGGTACTGCGTGGTGAGGAAGATCGTCGTGCCCTGGCCGTTGATGCGGCGCAGCTCCTCCCAGACGGTCAGCCGGCTGGCCGGGTCGAGCCCGGTGGTGGGCTCGTCGAGGAAGAGGACTTCCGGCTCGTGGACGAGCGCCGCCGCGAGGTCGAGGCGGCGCTGCATGCCGCCGGAGTAGCCCTTGGTCACCCGGTCCGCCGCATCCTCCAGTTCGACCAGCTCGAGCAGCTCCTCGGTCCGGGCCGTGGCCGTGGCGGCATCGAAGCCGAAGAGGCGCCCGTGCAGGGTGAGCAGCTCGCGGCCGGTCTGGCGCGGGTCGAGCCCGGCCTCCTGCAGCGCCACGCCGATCCGCTTGCGCACGCCTTCGGGGTCTGCGGCGACGTCGATGCCCGCCACCTCCGCGCTGCCGTCGGTGATCGTCAGCAGCGTGGTCAGCATCCGCACGGTCGTCGACTTGCCGGCCCCGTTCGGACCGAGGAAGCCGAAGATCTCGCCCGGCTGGACCTCGAGGTCGACGCCGCGCACGGCTTCGACCGCGTCGTTCCCGCTCTCGTAGTGCTTGACGAGCCCGGCGGCTCGCACGGCTGGTTGTCCCACTTTTCCCTTCCTTTTTCGGCTTCCGTCGGGGGGTGGCCCATGGAATCAAAACGAGCGGCGCGTTGGTTTCACCGCGGCTGCGGCGGGAAGGGGAACCGCACGTTCTTCTAATCGGGGCCGGATAGGCCTGGGGAGGTATCCAGTGAAGCGCTTTGGAGTTGCATTGGCGGCCACCGTTACCGCACTGGTCTTGGCGCTGGGCGTGGCGGCGTGTGGCGACGACGACGACGAGACGAGCGCGGGGGGCGGCGGCGGCGAGCAGATCGACCTGACGATCGGCAACCTCGTCCCGCTGACCGGCGACCTCGCGCCCTACGGTGCGGCCGGGGAGAAGGCCGGCGATCTGGCATTCCAGGAAATCCAGGCGGCGATCAAAAAAGCCGGGTCCGACAGCACCGTCGAGCTGGTCACCGAGGACGGGGCCTCCGACGATCAGGGCGGCGTGCAGGCTGCGCGCAAACTGATCGCCGACGGAGCGACCTGCATCTCCGGCGACTACGCCTCGACGGCGACGGTCTCGGTGGCGCGCTCGGTGACGATCCCCGAGGGCGTGATGCTGATCTCGCCCGCTTCGACCGCGGACGCGCTCTCCGACCTCGAGGACGACGGGCTGTTCGCCCGCACCGCCCCGCCCGATGGGCTGCAGGGCAAGGCGCTTGCCGACCGCATGGAACAGGAGCTCGGCGGCCTGCAGGGCAAGACGATCAACATCGGCGCCCGCAACGACCTCTACGGCACGGGCTTCGCCGACTCGCTGGAGGCCGAACTTGAAGAGCGGGGAGCGACGGTGGCCGAGAAAGTCGTCTACGACCCCGAACAGCCGAGCTACAACTCGGAGGCGGCGCAGCTGACCTCGGGCAACCCGGACAACTTCGTGATCATCGACTTCCCCGAAACGTTCGCGAAGCTCGGCCCGGCGCTGGTTCGCACCGGCAACTGGACCCCGGAGCAGACGTTCATCACCGACGGGCTCAGCTCGACCGACCTCTCCGAACTGCTGGGCGCCGAGGCGACCGAAGGGATGCTGGGCACCGCCCCGGGGACCTTCTCCGGCGACGCTCCGAAAGCGTTCGAAGCGGCATATGAAAAAGCGCCGGGACCGAAACGCAACCTGTTCGACTCGACCACCTTCGACGACGTGATCCTCTGTTACCTGGGGGCGCTCGCCGCGGGGTCGGCCGAGGGTGAAGCGATCGCCGAGGCGATCGTCGACGTCACCGCCCCGGGCGGGAAGAAGGTCACCTTCGAGCAGCTGCCGGAAGCGATCGAAGCGCTGGAAGCCGGCGAAGACATCGACTACGAAGGCGCCTCGGGGCCGGTCGACTGGGACGAAAACGGCGACCTCAGCCGCTACATCTACGACATCTCCGAATTCAAAGGCGGGAAACTGGAGAAAGTCGACACCGTGGAGGTGAAAGCCGAATAGGCGGAGCTACTGCCCGTCGGATTCGTCGATGCGGGCGCCCCCGCCGAGGTAGAGGCGGGCGACCTCGCCGTCGTCGAGCAGATCTCGGCCGGACCCCTGGAAGCGGTTCCGGCCGAGGTCGAGCACGTAGCCGCGGTCTGACATCGCCAGCGCTCGGCGGGCGTTCTGCTCGACCATGACCACGGTCACGCCCGCCTCGTTGACCCTCTGCACCTGCTCGAAGACGGTCTCGACGAAGGCGGGGGCGAGGCCGGCGGAGGGCTCGTCGAGCAGCAGCACGTGCGGCTCGGGCATCAGCGCCCGGCCCATCGCCAGCATCTGGCGCTCGCCGCCGCTCATCGTCCCCGCCGCCTGGGCGCGGCGCTCGCCGAGGCGGGGGAAGAGCTCGTACATGGCCTCGATCCGCGCTCCGGTGCGCGAGCGCTCGAACGAGCCCATCTCGAGGTTCTCCTCGACCGTGAGGCTGGGGAAGACGTTGTCGAGCTGCGGCACGTAGCTCATCCCGCGCCGCGCGATCGTGTGCGGCTTCAGCCCGGTGAGCTCCTCGTCGCGCAGGACGACGCGGCCGCGTCGCGGGCGCAGCAATCCGAAGATCGTCCGAATCAGGGTCGACTTGCCGGCCCCGTTCGGGCCGACGACGGTGACGATCTCGCCGTCCCGCACCGTCAGCGAGACCCCGTCGAGGATGTCGACCTCGGGCACGTATCCGGCGACCAGGTCCTCGGCGAGGAGAAGCGGCGCCGGTGACGTAGCCGACGTCGACCCCACCCCAGGTGGGTGAGTGTCGGAGGCGCCGCTCACGCCGCGCCTCCCAGGTAGGCGTCGATCACGGCCGGGTCTTCGCGCACCGCCTGCGGCGCCCCGACCGCGATCGTCCTGCCCTCCGCCATCACCACGACCAGGTCGGAGTGGTTCATCACCACCTCCATGTCGTGCTCGACGTAGAGGATCGTCGTCCCCTGCTCGGCCCGCAGACGCTGCAGGTACTCGAGCAGACGCCGGCCGAGGCTCGGGTTGATCCCCGCCATCGGCTCGTCGAGGAGCAGCAGCCGCGGCTCGGTCATCAGCGCCCGCGCCAGCTCGAGCAGCTTGCGCTGCCCCCCGGAGAGGGTGCCGGCGTAGGCGTCGGCGTGCTCGGCGAGGTGGAAGAACTCGAGCACCTCCATCGCCTGCGCGCGGACCTCGCGCTCGCGCTGGCGCGCCGCCCGCGGGTGGAAGACGAGGCTGCGGAAGCGCTCGCCCGGCTGGTCGGGGGCGGCGAGCATCATGTTGTCGATCACCGGCATCGCTTCCAGCGCCTTGGTGATCTGGAAGGTGCGGACCATGCCGCGGCGCGCGATCGCGTAGGCGGGCAGGTTCAGGACCTCCTCGCCGGCCAGCCGCACCGAGCCGCGGTCGACCCGCTGGAACCCGGTGATCGCGTTGAACAGCGTGGTCTTGCCGGCCCCGTTGGGGCCGATCAGCGCCGTCATCGAGCCCGTGGCGACCTCGAACCCGGCGCCGTCGACCGCGCGGATCCCGCCGAAGCGTTTGACCACGCCCTCGACCTGGAGCAGGGGCGCGCCTTGCGCCTGCTGCGCGGGCTCAGTCACCGAGCACCATCTCCTCGCGCTTGCCGAACAGGCCCTGCGGCCGAAACGCCATCAGCCCGATCAGCACCGCGCCGACGATCGCGAAGCGCAGCGCCGCCGTCTTCTCCTCGCTGATCGGCAGCTCGACGAAGCGCGTCCCTTCGAGCAGGGTCCAGAGCAGGATCGCGCCGACCACGACGCCCTTGTAGTTGGCGAGGCCGCCGAGGATCAGCACCCCGAAGGCGAAGAAGGTGACGATCGGCTCGTAGTCGTCGGGGTGGATCGTCGCCAGGAAGAGGGCGAGGAAGAAGCCGGCGAGGGCGCCGAGCAGGGCCGAGATCATCAGCGACTGCAGCTTGTACAGAAGGGTGTTCTTGCCCAGCGCCCGGGTCGCGTCCTCGTCCTCGCGGACCGCCCGCAGCACCCGTCCCCAGGGCGTCCCCTGCAGGTAGGTGAGGGCGACGACGCCGATCGCCACGGTCACCCAGATCACGATCAGCAGCGGCAGCAGCGGCTCGGGGTCCGACCAGAAGCTTTCGAAGAACCCGAGCATCGAGTCGGAGACCGAGCGCCAGGCGTCGTCGAAGCAGGTCTGGTTGACGCCTTCGAACTCGCAGTAGAGGCCTTTGTTGCCGCCGGTGAGGTCGCGGGCGTTCTGGGCGACGAGCCGCACCACCTCGGCCATCGCCAGGGTGACGATCGCGAAGTAGTCGCCGCGCAGGCGCAGCGAGGGCAGCCCGATCAGCAGGCCGAACCCCATCGTGACCAGGACCGCGATCGGCAGCGCGAGCCAGAAGGAGAGGCCGGCCTCGAGCACGAGGATCGCCATCGAGTAGCCGCCGACCGCCATGAACCCGGCCTGGCCGAAGTTGACGATCCCGGTGAAGCCGACGTTGAGCTGCAGGCCCAGGGTGACGACCGCGTAGATGCCTGCGACGACCAGCACCCCGCTCCAGAAGCCGACGTCGGTGAAGGCCTCGAAGGTGACGGCGAGGGGGAGGGCGCTGACGCTCACGTGGTCCTCGCCTGGCCGAAGATCCCCTGCGGACGGATCACGAGCGCGATGATCAGGGCGAGGAAGCCGAAGGTGAGCTTCCAGCGCGGCTCGACGACGAGGGTCGAGAGCTCGATCACGACCCCGAGCACGAGCCCGGCGCTGAGCGCCCCGAACGGGTTGCCGATGCCGCCGAGGATGACCGCGGCGAAGATCGGCAGCAGCAGCTCGAAGCCGAGCTCCGGACGGAGGTTGGTGAGCGCGCCGGAGAGCACGCCGGCGAGGCCGGCGAGGGCGCCGGCGAAGAGCCAGGTGTAGAGGATCACCCGCCGGGTGTCGATGCCCGCCGTCTCCGCCAGGGAGAGGCTGTCCGAGAGGGCGCGCATCCGCTTGCCGAGCAGGCTGAAGCGCACGACCAGCCCGACCGCGACGAGGACGGCGATGCCGACGACGACGACCATCAGCTCGGTCTGGCCGATCCGCAGGCCGAGGAATTCGACGGAGTCGGTGACGTTGACGTCGAGGGTGCGGATCTCGTTGCCCCAGAACCACTGGATCGCCGAGCGGATCACGAAGGCGAGCCCGATCGTCATCAGCAGCAGCTGCAGCCAGCCGGCCCCTTTCTCCCGCATCGGCCCCCACATCAGGCGCTCGGAGGCGAGGCCGAGCAGCGCCGTCGCCGCCATCGCGAACACGATCGCCGCGGCCAGCGGCAGCCCCCAGGTGACGTTGACGAGGTAGGCGATGTAGGCGCCGAAGGCGAGGAAGTCGCCGTGCGCGAAGTTGACCAGGCGCAGGATCCCGTAGACGAGGGTGAGGCCGACCGCGCCGAGCGCGTAGACCGTCCCCAGGGTGAGGCCGTTGAGCGAGGCTTGCGCGACGTCGTGCAGTCCCTCGGCGACGACGAGCGCGAGGACGATCAGCCCGAGCACGCCAAACGCGGCCGCGGCGGGCCGCGCGTCGAAGAAGTCCTTCACCCCTCCTCCGGAGAACGACGGGTTCATCAGAACCGCTTTACCCGCGTGGAGCGGAACTAGGCCGCGAGTGAACGACGGGTGCGACGGGCGGGAAAGGCGATCAGCTCGCCCTTCTCGGCGTAGACCGGCTCGAAGTCGGCGACGGCGAGCACCACGTAGCTGTAGCCACAGGCGCAGACCTCACGCTCGAGCGCGTCGAGATCCTCGACGAGGACCTCGGACTCCTCGCCACAGTCAGAGCAAACGACCAGTACCTGCCACATGCACTCATGGTGGTGCCCGGGTCGGACGGACGTGCGAACCAGGCACGAATCGGGGGGCTCGAGCGGTAAGGTCGCCGCTATGCCCACCTTCCGCGGGATCTCGCTGGCCGTCGCCCTCTTCGCCGTCGCTGCCGTCGCGCCCGCCACGGCGCCGGCCGCGACGCTTTACACGAACCACTACAGCGATAAACAGATCGCCGCCCTCTCGATCGGGAGCGACGGGCTGCTGTCGTCGCTCGCCGGCTCCCCCTTCGCCGTGCCCGACTTCCTCGGCGGCCTGGCGATCGCACCGGACGGGCAGCGGATGATCGCGCCCTTCTACTTCAACGGGCAGCTCGGGGTCTACGCGCTCGCCGCCGACGGCACTCCATCGCAGTCTGGGCCGCTGATCCCCGCTGACGTGACTGCCGCGCCGGCGATCTCCCCGGACGGGAGGTTCGCCTACCTCGGGGACGGGGACGGGAGCGGAGTCCGCGCTTTCGCGATCGGTCCGGACGGCTCGCTGAGCCAGGTCGGCGACGGCTTCGGCAGCAACGACGGCGATGGGCCGGCGCTCACCCCCGACGGCCGGTTCCTGCTGATGCCCAGCTATACGGACGGGACGGTCGAGCGGTTCTCCGTCCAGGCGGACGGATCCCTGGCCGGGCTCGGCTCGACGCCGGTGTTTCCTGGGGGCAAGGCGATCCGCGTCACCCCCGACGGGCGCTTTGCGATCGTGCTCTCCGATCCAGAAGGCGTCGGCGCCATCCACTCCCTCGCAGTCGGCGCCGACGGTTCCCTGACTCCGGCCTCCGCGGTAGAAACGTCCGACATTCTCAGCGGCCGCGCCCCGGTCCTCTCGCCGAACGGCAGTTTCTTCTACAACGCGAACCGCAACGAAGACTCGATCAGCGCCTACTCGATCGGCGCCGACGGCGCGCTCACCGAGATCGCCCCGCCGGTTCCGGCCGGCCTCGAAGGGCCAGATGGCCTCGCGATGTCCCCCGACGGGCGGTTCCTCTACGTCGTGGAGACTCTCGGCAGAGCAGTTCAGGCCTTCGCGGTCGGGGCCGACGGGACGCTGGCGAAAATCGGCGGGCCGGTGCCGACCGGCGGCGAATCCGACGGCGTCGGGCCGGTGACGCGGCCAGCGGTGCCGATCGCGAGGCTCGCGGCGTTTGCCGCCGCCCCCGGCTCGCCGTCCGCCTTCGACGCCACCGCCTCCACCGACGCCGGCGCGAGCTTGACCAGCTACGCGTGGGATTTCGGCGACGGCACCACGCTGACGAGCAGCGACCCGAAGCCGAGCCACGCCTACGCGAAGGCCGGCGTCTACGAGGTCACGCTGACGGTCGGCGACGACGCCGGCTGCGCCGGCTTCGTCTACACCGGCCAGACCGCCTTCTGCAACGCCAAGGGCGCGCAGCGAACGGTGAAAGTCGACACCCCGCCGGCGATCACGGGCCTGAAGGTGGTTCGCAAGCGGTTCGGGAAAGGCAAAGCGAAAGCAGGGGCCTCGGCTCAGAAGCGCCGCAAGAAGCCGCCGAAGGCGATCGCCTTCCGCTACACGCTGAGCGAGAAGGCGCGGCTGACGTTCACGATCCAGCGTCCGTCGATGGGGCGAATAGGTCCTGCGAGGTGCGTGCGCAGAAAGGCGGGGATCAAGTGTGTCCCCTCCCCTAAGAAGGGTGTGTTCCGCACCACCGGCAGTCCCGGGGTCAACCTCGACCGCCTGCCGAAAAGGTTGAGGCTGGGGCTGGGAGCTTTCACGGCAACCGCGGTGGCAGTTGATTCGGCCAGGAGCAACTCGGCACCGGCCACCGTGGCTTTCACGGTCAAGAAGCCACGGCGACCCCGCTAGAGGGCAGCGGCGCCGGCGATCCGGGGGCTCGCCCACTCGCTGGCGAGCGCCCTGACGGCGCGGGCGGACCGCTCGACCAGGCCGGCGCCGACCACGGCCGGCAGCTCGACGACAAAGGCGGTGCTGCGCGGCAGCACCTGGTTCTGCCAGCTCGAGGCGCTGCCCGGGGGGCGGGGGATGCTGCCGAGGGGGAGGCCGGCGAGCTCGGCGAAGCGCCGCTCGGCGATCACGTTGCCGCCGGAGCGGTCGACCAGGCCGAACGGTTGGTGGAACCAGATCGTCAGGTCGGGCCGGAGGCGGCGGGTCAGGCGCGCAGCCGCTCGCGACTCCGGCTCGGAGAGCGGGCCGGCGCCGGAATATTCGAGCCCGTCCAGCGGCCGCCAGTCGAAGGGGAAGTTGCGATTGAGGTCAACGCCGCGTGCGTTGCCCCGGGTGCCGGCCGCCAGGCCGTCGGGGTTGAGGGTCGGGACCACCCAGAGCTCGACCCCGCGCGGGGCGGGGCTCGCGACCAGGCGCCGCGCCACGCCGATCCCGGCCGGCTCGTCGCCGTGCACGCAGCCGACGACGAGCACGCGCAGGGGCGCGTCGGGCTCGCCGCTCGCCTGGGCGACGATCGGGCGCCCTTGCACCGAGTGACCGATCGCCTCCCGCTTCCCGGCCAGTGCCGCGGCCGGGAAGCAGAGGAGGCAGCAGAGCAGCGCGGGGAAGACCCCGGCGCGCCCGGCCTCGATCACGCTAGGAGCTGCCCTCCGCCGGCGCGCTCCGCTCGACGTCGATCCGCGGCAGCACTCGCTCGAGCCAGTCGGGGATCCACCAGTTGCGCTCGCCGAGCAGCTGCATCACCGCTGGCACGAGCACCATCCGAACCAAGGTGGCGTCGAGGAAGATCGCCGACGCGAGCCCGATGCCGAAGAGCTTGAGGAAGACTTCGGGGGAGGCGACGAAGGCGAGGAAGACGACGACCATGATCGCCGCCGCCGCAGTGATCACGCGCGCGGTCTTGGCGAGGCCGTCGGCGACGGCGCGCCGGGTGTCGCCGTCCTTCAGGTACTCCTCGCGGATCCGCGAGATCAGGAAGACCTCGTAGTCCATCGAGAGCCCGAAGAGGATGGCGAACATCATCACCGGCATGAACGGGGCGATCGGCACCTCGTGGTCGATCCCGATCAGTTCGCCGACGAAGCCGCCCTGCGCGACCAGGGTCATCACGCCGTAGGCGGCGCAGACCGAGAGCAGGTTCATGATCGCCGCCTTCAGCGAGATCAGCGGCGAGTGGAAGGCGACGAGCAGGAGCAGGAACGAGAGTCCGACCACCGCGGCGATGAACAGCGGCATGCGGTCGGTGATGTATTCGCTCTGGTCCTCGAACGCCGTCGTGATCCCGCCGGTGTAGGCGGTCACCCCGGTGTCCCGCAGGGCGTCGGGCAGCACGGTGTCGCGCATCCGTTCGACCAGGTGGCTGGTCGCGGCGTCCTGGGGGGAGGTGGTCGGGACCACGGTGAGCAGCGCGGCGGTGCCGGCCTCGTTGAAGGTCGGCGCGGCGACATAGGCGACCCCCGGCTCGCCTTTGAGGTCTTTGGCCAGGGCGGCCATGTCGGCTTCGCCCCCCGACTCGGGGAGTTCGGCGGCGATCACGATCGGCCCGTTGGCACCCGGGCCGAAGCCCTCGGTGATCAGGTCGTAGGACTGGCGGGTCATCGTGTCGCTTGGGTCGTTGCCGGCGTCGGGGAAGCCGAGCCGCATGTCGAGCGCGGGCAGGGCGAGCGCCAGCAGGATTGCCCCGGCGACGATCGCCGCGGTCCAGGGGCGCCGCTGCACGGCGTGGCTCCAGCGCGCCGCCGGCGATTCGCGGCCGTCGCCTTCGGTCTGCAGGCCACGGCCGAGGAAGGGGATCCGCAGCCGGTCGACCTTCGGGCCGAGGTAGGAGAGCAGCGCCGGCAGCAGCGTGATCGAGGCGAGCATCACGGTCAGCACGGCGAACGAGGCCGACAAAGCCACCCCGTACATGTAGGGGAGGCCGGTGAGGAAGAGGCCGAGCACGGCGATCACAACCGTGCAGCCGGCGATGATCACGCTGCGGCCCGCGGTGGTGACGGACTCGACGACCGCGTCGTGGCGGTCCTTGCCTTCGCGCATCGCCGAGCGGAACCGGGTCAGCACCAGCAGCGCGTAGTCGATCCCGACGCCGATCCCGATCAGGCCGGAGACCGCCAGGGTCCAGTCGGGGACGTCGATCACGTTGGCCAGCAGGACGATCAGGCCACCGGAGGTGATCCCGAGGCCGAACAGCGCGACCAGCAGCGGCAGGCCGGCGGCGACGATCGAGCCGAAGGCGATCAGCAGCACGATCGCGGCGGCCAGCAGCCCGTACATCTCCGCGCTCTCGCCTTCCTGGGCGCGGTAGATCGGGTCGCCGCCGAGCTGGATCTCCAGGCTGCCGGTGCTGTTCGCTTCGGCTGCCTCGACCAGCTTTTCGCCGTCCTCTTTCGGCACCTCCCAGCCGGGGATCGTCAGCGGCAGCGTCGTGGTCGCGATCGTGCCGTCCTCGGAGACCCGGACCGGGGCCCGTTTCTCGACGTGGGGGATGCCTTCGGCCTCGACGAGGAAGCTCTCGACGCTCTCTTTGGCGGCGGGGCTGTCAGCCCCCTGCGGGTCTTTCCAGACGACGTAGATTTCCTGCCCGGAGTAGCCGTCGAATTCGCGTTCGGCCAGCTCGCTCGCCGCCTTCGACTCGGAGCCGGGCGTGTTGTAGTCGGCTTCGTACTCCCCGGCGAAGGCGGAGCCGAGCGCGATGATCACGACCGTCGCCACGATCCAGGCGAGGACCATGCGGCCGCGGTAGCGGTAGGAGATGTCGGCGAGGCGGGCGAGGCGGCGGGTCATGTGGCTCCTTTACACGAAATTCTGTTACAAACTAGAAAGGTTCGAGAACAAAACGATTCTTAGCAGAAACGAAAATAGTAGGCTTCCCGACCCATGGGCAAGGATCCGATAGCGGGGGACAGAGCCCCCTCGACGCTCGCCTTCCTCCTCTCGCAGGTGGGCATCTACGCCGCGCGCCAGTTCGCCGAGCGGATCGCCGAGGTCGGCCTGCAGCCGCCCCTGTTCCGCGTGCTCAACCTCGTCGAGGCAGCCGAGGGGCGCTCCCAGCAGGCGATCGGGGAGGCGATCCAGGTGCCCGCGAGCCGCATGGTCGCCCTCGTCGACGAGCTCGAGCAGCGCGGTCTGGTCGAGCGCCGTCCCGATCCCGCCGACCGCCGTGTTCGCGCCCTCTTCCTCACCAAGCAGGGCCGGGACACCCTGGCCCGCGGCCGCGAGATCGCCAAGCAGCACGAGAAGGAGCTGACGCGGGGCATGGCGGCGGTCGACCGCAAGCGCCTCACCGAGCTGCTGCAGAAAATCGTCGACGAGCAGACGATCGGCAGGGGGATTCACCCGGGGCTGAGCGACAAGGGGGAGCCGCCCCCGGTGGGCTGACCGGGGGCGAGGCCTCAGTAGGGCCGATGGCCGAGGCGCAGCGCCAGCTGCTTGCGGCCGCGGCGAGCCTGGGTGCGAGCGAGCGCGCCCGCTTCCCGCAGGAGTTGGCCGCGACGGCCCGGGTGCTTGGCGAGCGCTCCGCCCAGCGCCCCGAGGGCGAGGGGGGCGGAGAACAGCTTCGAAGGCGGGAGGTCGTGGTTGAGGACGCGAACCAGGCCCGCGACGAGTCGCGGGTCGTCCGCGATGCGTTGCATCGCCTCGCGTTCGAGCAGGCCCGACGCGCCAGGGGCGCCCATGTCGTGGGCGAACCAGTACATCTCCCAGGCGTCCCGGTCCCGCCACGACCACCACTCGCGCAGCGTCGTGTCGGCGTCGCGGCTGCCGCCGAGGGAAAGCTCGATCGCCTTTGCCAGCGCCACCGCCTGGCGCAGAGCATCGGAGATCCCCTGGCCCGGCGTCGGGTCCTTGAAGTGCCCAGCGTCGCCCACCAGGACCCAGCCTGGCCCGGCCGACTCGCGGAAGAACCCGTGCCAGCGAGACATCATCTGAACCGGCGCGGCGCGTCTTCCCGTGGCCACGATCGCGTCCAGCTCCGGCCAGTGCCTGAGCGCCGCGACGTAGGCGCCGCCGCGGTCGCGGCGCAGTTCTGCCCGGCGCTCGATCGATGGGGTGACCGCAGCCATGAAAAGGCCGGCGTCGGTCGGGCTGGCGAGGAACCCGTGGTTGGCGATCGAGCCCAGCCACACGTGGCGGCGGTCGACGTCGACGCCCTCGAAGTAGCTCCAGAGAAAGGCCCGGCCCGGAGGGGTGCGGAGGTACTCGGAAGCGCCGAGGAGGCGGGCGACGGTGGAGCGAGCGCCGTCGGCGCCTACCACGAGAGGCGCATGGAGCTCCCCTCGGCTGGTCTCCACGCCGACCACGCGCCCCTTCGCTTCGAGCAAGCCGGTGACGACGGTTCCGGTCCTGGCCTCGGCGCCCGCCTCCACGGCCGCGTCGAGCAGGATCGCGTCGAGCGTGACCCGGCGGACGTTGATCATCGGCGCCCCCACGATCTCGAGCAGGCCCGATACCTCGACCCGGACCCCGTCGAGGATCAGGGTCCCGCTGACGATCGGCTCGCTCACGTCCAGCAGCGCGTCGAGCACCCCAAGCTGCTCGAGGATCTTCGCCCCGGCGGGCTGGACGCCGTGAGTCGATGGCGTGTCGCTGGGAAAGGCGTCGCGGTCCACCACGCAGGTCCGGAGCCCGGCTCGGGCGAGCAGCGTGGCGAGGGAAGCGCCGGCGCAGCGCCCGCCGACCACGATCACGTCATATCGCTCTGGCATCGATTCGCCCTTCGCTCCGGGGTTTTTGCAAACAGCGTTGTAACGTTGTTATAACTCAAAATGCCGGAAGGCGGCTGCGCCGTCAAGATTCGTCGTTGAAATGCCCGCCTACGCGAAGATGTCCCGCTCAGCACAGCGCTCTCAGATCCTGGGGGCGGCCTCCGCGATGCTCGAGGAGGCCGGTCCGGAGGCCTTGCGGGCCCGCACGCTGACCGCGACGGTCGGCGCTTCGACTCAGGCCGTCTACACCCTGTTCGGGGGGATGCCAGGCCTCTTCGAGGCGCTGGTGGCGGACGGGTTCAGGCGCTTCGCCGAGCACGTGGAAGCGGTCCCCGCAAGCGACGATCCGGTCGCCGACTTCTTCGCCCAAGGGCGCGCCTACTGCGACTGGGCGCTGGAGAACCCCCAGCACTACCGCTTGATGTTCGGTCTCACCGGCGGCGGCCTGCGAATGCACGCCGGCCTGGAAATGAGCGTGGCCCGCACCTTCACCGGTCCGCCCGAGGGCCAGGCCGCGTTCCAGATCATGATCAGGGCGATGGACCGCGTCCAGGCCGCGGGCCGGATCCGGCCGGTCGACTCACTGGTCGCCGCGGGACAGTTTCTCAGCGCCACGCACGGCTACGTGCTGCTGGCGATCGGCGGGGTCTTCGGGCGCGAGGAGGACGGCCTGGAGGTGATTCTCGCTCTCGCCGTCAACCTGATGGTCGGGCTCGGCGACAGCCGCGAGGCGGTCGAGCGTTCGATCGCGGCGGCGCTGGGAGCGCAGGCTAGCTAGGGACGATCCCGGGCCGCAGCAGCTCCGGGTCGTGGCCGGGGCGGAACGTCAGCCCCGAGTCCCGCAGTGCTCGTAGGCGCTCGGCGGAGCGGCTCTGCTCGGCGGGGTCGTCGCCGAAGGCGGGAAAGCGATGGTCGTCGAGGGTGGCGGCGAAGTAGGCGACGTCGGCGCCTAGAAGCAGGTCGCCGACCCGGACCGACTGATGGCCCGGAGTGTGGCCGGGCGTCAGCAGCAGCTCGACCGAGCCGTCGCCGAGCAGGTCGTGGTCGCCGTCGAGGAGGACCAGGCGCTCGGCGGCGACCGCGTAGTCGCGGGGAAGGAAGAAGTTGCGCTCGATCGCGGCCCGTTCCTGGCCAGCTTCCCATTCGGCGCGCTGGACGATCACCGGCACCGAGTCGGGCAGCAGCGAGAGGGCGCCGGCGTGGTCGAAGTGCAGGTGGGTGAGGACGACCCGGGTCACGGTGTCGAGATCGAGCTGGTCGGCGAGGGTGGCCTCCTGCTCCAGCCCGAAAAGGGCGAGCGCCCCAGGCTGGTCGTAGTGGACCTCGGCGTCGGCCACCGCCCCGGGATGCAGCCCGGTGTCGACGAGGATGCGCTCGGTCTCGTTCTCGACCAGGTAGGCGGGCACGGGGAGCCGAACCGGTCGGGCGGGTTCCTCTTCGTCGCGGCGCCAGAGGCCCGCGCCCGCGGTCATCCAACCGACGTTCAGCATCTCGACCTTCACGCGCGGCCAGTATGAAGGGGCGATGCGACCCACTGCCGACAGCACCCGCGCCGCTGCCGCGATGGCGTTCGGCTCGATCGTCTCGGTCCAGTGCGGAGCGGCTCTGGGCACGACCCTGTTCGACGAGGTCGGGCCGAGCGGCGCTGTCTTCCTGCGCGCCCTGTTCGCGGCGCTGCTGCTGCTCGCGCTGACCTCGGGCAGAGGCGTGCTTCCGCTGCGCCGCGAGGGGCTAAAGGACCTCGTGCTGTTCGGGGTCGCCGTGGCGGCGGTCACCTTCTTCTTCTACGCGGCGCTCGATCGTCTGCCGCTCGGCGTAACGGTGACCCTCCAGTTCACCGGCCCGCTCGGAGTAGCGATTTTCACCTCGCGCCGTAAGCGCGACGCGCTCTGGGCGCTGCCCGCCGCCGCTGGCATCCTGCTCCTCTCCGACGGCTTCGGCGGCGGGGGCATCGACCCGGTCGGGGCGGCGCTCGCGCTGACCGCCGGCGCCTTCTGGGCCCTCTACATCCTGCAGAGCGCCCGCGTCGGCCGCGCCGATCCGGGGCTCGGCGGCCTCGTCGTCTCGGCGACGATCGCGGCGATCCTCCTGGCGCCGCTCGGGATCGCCGGGGGCGGCGCGGAGCTGCTCTCGCCGCCCGTCCTCGGCGTCGGCCTTCTGGTCGGCTTGCTCAGCTCGGCGGTTCCCTACGTGTTCGAGATGGAGGCGCTGCGCCGGCTCCCGCGAGCGGTCTTCGGCGTCCTGATGAGCCTCGAGCCGGTGGTGGCGGCACTGGTCGGGTTCGTCGCGCTCTCGCAGGACCTGGCGGCGGTCGAAGTCCTCGCGATCGGCCTCGTCGCCTTGGCCTGCGCCGGGGCGTTGCGCTCGGCGGCAGCCCCAGCGCTCCGCGACTGATTGTCGAGCTGAGCTTTTTTGTTCCAGGGCAGCAAAAAAGCTCAGCTCGACGCTCGCTTGTGCGAGTGGAGTCTTTGCGCGATGCTGGCGGCGATGGCCGAGCTCCGAACCGTGCGCGTCGCCGCCGTGCAGGCGACCCCGGCGATCCTCGACGCGGAGGCGTCGGTCGCCAAGGCGGTCGAGCTGATCGGCCGGGCCGCCGACGACGGCGCCGAGCTGGTTGTCCTGCCGGAGACCTTCGTGCCGCTCTATCCCTCGCAGTCCTGGGCCGCGCCCGCAGCCAGGTTCAACGGCTTCGACGAGCTCTGGCAGCGGCTCTGGGAGAACTCGGTCGACGTGCCCGGGCCGTTGACCGACGAGCTGGTCGCGGCCTGCGCCCGCACCGGGGCGCACTGCGCGATCGGCGTCAACGAGCGCGAGTCCGAGCGACCCGGCACCCTCTACAACACGCTGGTCCTGGCCGGCCCGGAGGGAGTCCTCTGGAAGCACCGCAAGCTGATGCCGACCCACCACGAGCGCCTCTTCCACGGGATCGGCGCCGGCGACGACATGGTCGCGGCGAAGACGCCGCTGGGCACGGTCGGAGGGCTGATCTGCTGGGAGAACCGGATGCCGCTGGCGCGCTACGCGATGTACCGCTCGGGGCCGCAGATCTGGGTCGCCCCGACCGCCGACGACAGCGACAGCTGGCTCGCCAGCATGCGCCACGTCGCGATCGAGTCGGGCGCCTTCGTCGTCTCGGCGCCGCAGTTCATCCCGCGCGAGGCCTTCCCCGACGACTTTCCCGTCGAGCTGCCCGATCGCGAGGTGTTCGGGCGCGGCGGGGCGGCGATCGTCGAGCCGACCTGGGGCGAGGTGATCGCCGGGCCGCTCTACGGCGAGGAGGGGATCGTCGTCGCCGACTGCGACCTGCGGGTCGGCCTGCAGGCGAAGCGCTGGTTCGACTCGGTCGGCCACTACAGCCGCGCCGACGTGCTCTCCGGTGACCCCGGCCAAGGCTGATCTGAGCGGCGTGACCGCCGTGCGCGCGTCGGCGCGCGGGCGGGTGCAGGGCGTCGGCTTCCGCGACGCGGCGGTGCGGCGGGCGCAGGCGCTCGGTGTGCTCGGCTGGGTGCGGAACGCCGAGGACGGAAGCCTGCTCGTCCACGCCGAGGGCCCGGAGGCGGCGGTCGGGGAGATGCTCGCCTTCCTGCGCGAGGGCCCGCGCGGCGCCCGAGTCGAG
>Ga0196962_10000302_pt1 | contig 23019 bp, 27 predicted proteins | sample S3v_20metaG_FD_183186 | JGI IMG/M metagenome (GOLD analysis project Ga0196962, IMG submission 183186) | Soil microbial communities from Anza Borrego desert, Southern California, United States - S3+v_20 | ecosystem: Environmental > Terrestrial > Soil > Desert | place: USA: California | collected...
GCTGGCCACCAGGATCGCGGCCAAGATAGCAGCCTACACATATGCCTTCGTGGTCAACCGGAAGCTGGGACGTCCTCAAGGGCGCATCAAGGAGCTGTGGGCATGATCCTGACAACACACATCTAGTCTGAATAGTAGTCGGGGGATCTTAACCCGCCGACGAACTGCTCCACTGCGCTTTGTATCTTCTCGCTTGACTCCCCCTTGTGCAACACCTCGTCTGCCCCCGCCTCCAACGCACGCCCGTAGCGTTCCAGACTTCGATCGCTGACGAGCGCCACCACCGGCAGCCCACGTAATCGTTCGAGAAGTTCGATACCGTCCCCGTCCGGCAGATCCAGGTCGACAACCGCACAAACCGGCTCTTCCTTCGCGTCGCCCAAGATACGGCGTGACTCGGCAATCGAGCCGGATTGGACGTTATCCAGGCCCGTTCGCCATTCGAGCAAGAGCGCCAGGCCCTCGCGAAACAAAGCGTGGTCCTCGACAATCAATACCCAACTCATCTCTTTAGCAGCTCCAGATCACGTCTGTACGACATCCTCCTTGGCTTCCGCCCCCGCTGCCTCGCAGCTTCGAGATGGGGCCACATGCAGCGTCCTCATCAGTGGCATAGTCCGCCTTTCGACGGCTGCCTCGAAGATATGCACCCTCACCCCTGGCGTCCGATTCCTCCTTTCTAACACTGTCACAACTAGTGTTATGCCGCCGAGAGGACGGATAAATACTCACAAACCAAGCCATATTCGCGAGTACATCCTCATGTTGGCACTCTGATTCGCCCTTGTGTCACTAGGTACGAGTCACCCCTCCCCAAGCGTGAGGATGCATAGAATCTCAGGGCGGACTAAGCTGGCCAGATGGGGATGCGGCTTGCCAGCCCTGCTGCTATAGTTTCACTCACGACGATAAAGGACATCAGCCTGGTGTAAGGGGACTATAGGGGTGGATTGAGTTCCGGATGCGACCGACGACGAGAAGGCGTTGAGCCGTTAGTATGTAGACGGGCTCTCTTGGGAGTATGAGATGTATCTAGCATTCCCGCAATGGCGCGCCGTGACGGGGGCGCTTGTCCTCGCGTTCTGTCTGCTAATGCTGTCGGGCGCCGCGAGTCGTGCGCAGGCTGAATGCGGACCGGGGGGTTTTGTGCCCCAGCAGGTCATCGTCAAGCTGAACCCGACACCCGGAGCTACGGTCGAGCAGATCAACGCCACCTACGGATCGACCACGCTCGAGACCTTCCCTGGTAGCACGGACGTCTACCTGCTCAGATTGCCGACCGGCTCGGGTGTGACGGAGACGGTGAGGCTGATGGCAAAGGACTCGCGTCTGCTCTACGCCGAGCCCAACTTCTTTGCCCAGTCGCCTGAGGGAGGTGCCAGGCACAGAGCCTGGGGCGTCAGCGGTGTCGAGCCAACCTCCCAGGAGTACGCGGTCCAGGCGCTCGGCCTGGTGAGCGCACACGCCATCAGCCGAGGCGAGAGCACCAAGGTAGCCGTCGTTGATACCGGTGCGCAACTCGACCACCCGGCGCTGAAGACAAACTTCAAGGGTGCCTGGCGCTACGATTTCGTGGAAGGCGACGAAAACCCTTCAGATCTACCGGCCGGCAGGGACGCGGACTGCGACGGAGAGAAAGACGAGATGGTGGGCCACGGCACGCACGTGGCGGGGATCGTCGACATCGCAGCCCCCGCGGCGAAAATAATGCCGCTCCGGGTGTTAGACACGGAAGGCTACGGCAACGTCTTCACGATAGCCAAGGCGGTCCACTTCGCCGCGCATAACCATGCGGATGTTATCAACCTCTCCCTCGGCTCTCCGAGCCGATCCAAGTTGCTCCAGGAGGTCATCAAAAACACCACGGCAAACGGCGTCCTGGTCGCCGCCGCCGCGGGAAACTCGAACAGCTCCGTAGCGCATTACCCGGCTGCCGGAAACGGTGTTGCGGCCTCTGCGGACGGGCTTGTGGCCGTAACCTCGGTAAACATGTATGACCAGAAATCCGCCTTCGCCAACTACGGGAGGTGGGTGGACATCGCGGCGCCGGGCGAGGGCATCCGGAGCGCCTTCCCGGTCAGCAAGTACGCTTACTGGAGCGGCACCTCGATGGCGACACCCTTCGTCTCCGGTCAAGCGGCGCTCATCCACGCGGTCTACGGCTCACTCGATCCCGCAGGCGTGGAAAACAGGATACGCTGCAGCGCCCGATCACTTTTGGTGACAGACCCGATTTACGCTGCCATGTTGGGCGCGGGCCGCGCTGACATAGGCGCGAGCATCTCCCTGGGCGCCTGCCCGTAGGTTCGTGTACCGTGGTGTTGGATTCTCAGCGAGCTGGTACGACCGAGAGGGTTGCAGTCCACGCACGGAAACACATGCAGGTTGCGACTAGGTTAGACCGGGACCTCATTCTAGACTGCCGCAACGGCGATCTCGGCGCGTGGCAACACTTGCTAGACAGATACGAGCGGCTCGTGTTCTCCGTGCCGCGAAGATACGGTCTCTCCCGGGAGGACGCTGCCGACATCACGCAACTCACCTTCACCATCTTGTTTCAGAGCATGGATACGTTGTCAGAGGACAGCACCCTGGGCGCGTGGCTGACCACCGTAGCCCGCCGCCACACCTGGCGTCGGCTCGACCGGAAGCGTCGTGAGGAGGCTGGCTGGTACGGGAGTTCGAGCGAGAAGATCTTATTGGCGGACACCGATACTGAAGATGTAGAGCGCTGGGAATTGACCGAGTGGTTGAACTATGGTCTGTCCCTTGTTGGCAAACCTTGCCGAGATCTCCTGTCCGCCCTTTACTTGGATCCGAAACAGCCGTCTTACGCCGAGATTGCTGGCCGCCTAGGCATGGCTGTCGGTAGCGTGGGGCCAACTCGGATTCGCTGCCTGAAGCGTCTGAGGCGGATCTTGAGTGAGTAACTTACGATCCTCTAGTCTCCGCACGAATCGGTGTACTTTTGGGTGCATCGGCGGGCATTCACAAAGTAGAAGAAATGAAGCCGCTACGGAGGTGGCCAACTAGTGCCCGGTCCCAGAGAGAGGATAGTCTTCTCCCAGCTCGTCGAGTGGGTCGAAGGCCGTTTGCCCGAGAAGGAGGAACGGGCCATGGAGGAGCGCGTGGTGGCAGTCGCCGATGCTACGACGCTCGCCGACGTCGCATGGCTGCGCAGGTTCGTCAAGGCCGCGGAGGGTGGCATCCTCGAATCGCCGCCTCCGGAAGTGAGGAGCACATTGATTGCTCGCTTCAGGGCGCACGCGGAGGGTCGCCGGACGCCCGGTCTGCTCAAAAGCATCGTCACGACGCTGGCGTTCGACGGTGGTTTGCGACCGGCGATAGGCGCAAGGGCGGCGGGCACGCAAGGGGCACGGAGGCAACTCGTCTACTCAGCGGACGACCTGGACGTAGCCTTGAACGTCCTGCAACGCGCCCGCGACAAGAACGTTGACCTCGATGGACAGGTCTTGCCCCGCGAGGACGTCGAGCTCGGATCCTTCGGCGTGCAGTTGTTGCAGGGCGAGACCGAGTTCGGCATAACCGGCACCGACGACCTGGGCGCTTTCGCGTTCGAGTCCATTCCGTCCGGCGTGTATGAGATTATCCTCAGCACCGACCGGGTCGAAGTTTCGATTGCGCCCGTCGAACTGAACGTGTAAGAGGTGACGCCGGCCTACGACCATAAGGTCGACGCCGGGTTCCTCGAGGAGTTGCTCGCCCTGCCGACGTTGGAGCAACGATCGGCTTTCTTGCGCACCGCGGGTCTGCTCGAGGCGGAGGGCTTAGAACGTCTGCTGGACTTCGCCGACCTGTTGATACACAGCGATCCCGGTAAGGCGCAGCGGTTGGCTGCACTCTGTGCGGACTTGGCGGACCTGGTCGGGGCGCCCTCCGCCGCTGCCCGGGCGTCTTACATCCGCGGTCAGGCGCACGCGGCGAACGGTGAGCTCGGCGCTGCGCTGCGCATGGCCGAAGCCGCCCACGCAGGGTACATGGCCTGCGGCAAGAACCTGGAGGCGCTGCGCACCCACGTCGGTCGCATGTCCGTGCTCCTGGAGTTGGGGCTCTACCGCGAAGCACTCGATGCCGGGCAAGTCGTCCTTGATGCCCTAGATGGCAGGAGCGAACTCGCGATTACGCCCACGCGTGAGCAGTCCGAGCTGCTTACCGCGCTCGTTCACCAGAACCGCGGCGGTTGCTACGAATACATGGGACGCTACGAAGACGCGCTAAGAGCGTACGCGATCGCCGAAGAACGCTACCGTGCCCTAGGCATGACCGAACGCCTCGGCGAAATCCTGGACAATCGGGGTGCCATCCTTCTACTGCTCGGCCGGGGTAAAGAGGCGCTTGCGGCCCATGAGGAGGCGGCGGCCGTCTTCGCCGCCGCCGGGTTTACACTCTCTCACGCCAAAGCTCTCAGCAATATCGGGGAAGCGAACCGGCAGCTGGCACACTACGGGCGCAGTCTCGACGCTTTCGAGCGGGCACGTCGACTCTACGACGCCCTCGACGCGCTTGCGGACGAAGGCTTGCTCTTGATCGACACGGCTGGCGCCTACCTGGAACTCAACCTGTACACCGAAGCGCTGGCGACCTACCAGGAAGCCCACGGCGTGCTACGCGACACCGGGATGGTCCACGATCGTGCGCGGGCGCTGTGGGGCATGGGCTCGACTTTGACCGCCCGCTCGGAGTTCGAAGAAGCCGAGAAGGCACTGGCCGAAGCCGCAGAGCTTTTCGAGGCGGCCTACAATAGGCCGTTACTCTCGGGCGTGATGCTAGAACAGGCTGCTTTGCAGGAGGCGCGCGGAGACCATGGGACGGCCGTGGCAACCGCGAGGCGGGCACTAGAGCTCGTCACCGGAAAAGACTGCTCGGTGCAACGCGTCTACGCGCATCTTCGTCTCGCCGACTTGCTGTCCCCTGACGCTGCCGAAGCAGAGTCGCACCTCTTGGAGGCACGCCGGCTGGCCGAGCGCCTGGCGCTGCCGCACCTGCGCTACCGGCTGAACGAGCGCCTCGGCAGCTTGCGACGACTGCAAGGTCGCGACGAGGAGGCGCGGGTGCTGCTCGAGACAGCGGTGGACGAGATCGAACGCCTGCGGGGTACCGTCGCCCACGAGACGATGCGCGCTTCCTTCCTGCGGGACAAGACCACCGCCTACGAGGAGTTGTTGAGGCTATACCTCGCAAGGGGGGACGAAGAGGGCTCTCATAGCGCCTTTGCCATCGCCGAACGTGCCAAGTCCCGTGCCTTGGTGGATCTGCTCACCGGAGTCGTAAAGGAATCGGCAGCACCCGCAGATGATGCCGTGGAGGGGCGGATCCGCGACCTGCAATCGGACCTGAACGCAACTTACACTCAAATGCTCGAGGGAACCGACGACGATGGTCCGCCCCTCCCGGATCTGCGAGGGCGGGCCATCGAACTCGAAAGGGAGATCAGCCAGCTTCGTTTGCGCGCTGCCGCAACGTCAGACCTATTCACGCCTCCGGTGGCGTCGGATAGCCTGGAGCATCCCCCGTCCGACGTGACGTTGTTGGCCTACCATTTCGTAGGCGATGAAATCGTGACGTTCGTTCAGGGGCGTGGCGGCATCCGGGTCGTGCGGAACCCTGGCTCAGCGGCGACGATCGCGCGTCTCGTGCAACAGCTCGACGTGCAATGGGATCGGTTGGGGACGGGTAGGCAGTTCGTAGAGCGGCACATGGCATTGCTAGAGCGGTCGACGCGTCGTGTGCTGTCTTCGCTGTATGGGGAGTTGATAGAGCCGCTGGAGCCGCTCCTCAACGAGGCCGTGGATCCGACCTCCGACGGAACCGAAGCGTCGCGCAAACTCGTCATCGTGCCCCACGGTCACTTACACCGGGTGCCGTTTCACGCGCTGTACGATGGCGGATCTTATCTTCTGGAGCGGTTCGAAGTCTCCTACGCTCCAAGCGCGAAGGTTTACTCGCTCTGCCAGAAGCGAATCTCCCGAGGATTCGACAAGGCCCTTGTGCTTGGCGTAGCCGATCCCTCGATACCGGCCGTGGCAGAGGAGACGCAAGCCGTCGTCCGGCACCTCCCTGCTGCCGAACTGCTGAGAGACCAGCAGGCCACCGTGGAGGCGCTGCGTTCGAAGGTGCCCGGTTGCGGTGTCTTGCATCTTGCCTGTCACGGCATGTTTCGGGTGGACAACCCCATGTTCTCATCGTTGAAAGTGGGCGATGGTTGGCTGGCGGCCGGCGACGTGATGCGGCTTGATCTTGCGGGCGCCCTCGTCACCTTGAGTGCCTGCGAGTCGGGGCGCAACGAGGTCTTCGCTGGCGATGAGCTGATGGGCCTGACGCGGGCGTTCCTCGGGGCCGGGGCGACGACGCTCGTGGCCAGCTTATGGCTCGTGCAGGACGAGACGACGGCGGAGCTAATGGAGAATTGGTACGAACTCCTGAGCGAAGGCGTCGGAAGGGCGACGGCCTTGCGCCACGCCCAGCTCGAGCTCAAAGACAAATACCCACACCCATATCATTGGGCACCATTTGTACTGATAGGCCAGCGATAAAGCTACCACCTACTCGAAGCGGTGCGAGAAGGGTCAAACACGGGCGAGTCGCCGACAACCGGATAGACGGCGCCGACGTGGTGCCCGGCTGGATACTACCAGTCGCTGAACTGTTCGTGGGTTGAGAGCATTTCAGCTTGTTACTCTGTACCGCTCTCGGGTGCGTCACGCGGTAATTTCCCCGGAAGCGGTAGATGCGCACTTTGCTCGATGAGGATCTGCCGAGAGAGCTGATTCCCCATTCTCGCTCGCGAGGTGGAGTGTTTTCCATCCGCCTTACTCTTTCCCGGCCTCCAGAAAAGGGTTCTCGACTCGAAGGCCTTCGATGTTCTGCCTGTGCTGCAGGTCTTCGGTCAAGAGACGGTCGGCCCCGCCTTTGAGCGCGGCCTCAAGGATCAGGGCGTCCCAAAGGGAGAACGACATCCATCTGTGCCGCTCGATGGCGGCGAGTATCATCGCCTCGTCCACGCGCACCAGCGGTAGTCTGGCAAAGTCCCGCACCCTCGCGGCGGCCCGCTCCGGAGCGAGGGGCGTGGCGAGCTTGCGCGTGGCGTTGACGTAGAATTCCTGCAAGACCTGGGTGCTAAGGACCGCCAGATTCGTCTCGATCGCCCGCTCGAACGTCCCGAGGGCCAGCTCCTTCTTTCGCGGCTCGTCGTCATCGTACATGTAAAGCAGTACGCTGGTGTCGAAGAAGGAGCGGCTCACCTCCCGGGATACCGCCCGAGCCTCTCCTCATAGGCGTCCTCCCGCTTCCACTTGCGCCCGCCGGGTCCCGACCCCGCACCCCCCCGGCGCGCATCCTCGACGATCCTGCGCGCCGCCTCTAACTGCTCCTGCCTCCTGCCGGCATACTCCTCCAGGTACTCCCGCAGGACAGCGTTCACCGAGGTGTCCTCTTCAAGGGCACGCATCCTCGCCTTCTTCAATGTGCCGTCGTCGACCACGATCGTGAGGTTCGCCATGCCGCCACCTTTCTACACAGGATCAGTGTAGCACGGATATCGAGACGGACTACTCTTCCAATGTCTCCTTCTACGAGAACCCCGAGGTCGACCGGCTCTTGCTCCAGGCGCGCCGGAGCGTGTATCCGGATCGGCGCCGGGATCTCTACTACAGGGTGCACGAGGACGTGCCGTTCGTGCCCCTGGCCTACGTCAGGCCTCCGGTGGGGCTCCAGGAGCAGATGGAAGGGTACACGATCACCTACGGCGGCGACAGGCTGAATACCGTCAGGCTCTAAGAAAGGGCAGCGACGAGGGGCGGCCCGTAATCCAGTTTCGGTGGAAGGCCGGCGGGCACGAACGCCCAGCGCCCATCCCCCACCGATGACAGCCTCCCCGGCGCCTCGGACGAGAAATCGTCCCTTCGCACGTTTTCGCGGAGCTTTCCCTGCAGAATTACTAATCGGCGGGAATCATGATGCCATGATCGCCGTCTACTCTCTGGGGCAATCCATCGCTGATCGTGTAGTAGTCGCCCGAATCCTCAACGAACACGTGAATCGCCGTCTCGAGTCCCGTCGGTAGGTCCAACGTGCCGGCCGCGATCGAAACCCGCTCGCCGGAAGCAGGCTCCCAGAACAGGTTGGATCCGCAATTCTCGCAGAACCCTCGTCGAGCCGTCTCAGAAGATCGGTACCAGCGCAGTCCTTCCGACTCTATCAGGGCCATGTCTTCAGGGCGTGCCGCCGTGAAGGCCGCGAAGTGACCACTGGTACGGCGACACATCGTGCAGTGGCAATCGACCACGGGACGCAGCGGCCCGCGCACTTCGTATCGGACGGCACCGCACAGGCAGCCACCTGTTCCCCTAATCTGGGGCGAATCTTCTTCTCGCGTCATCCTCCTACGACCGATCCACAAGAACGTTTGGTCCTACAGCGTAATCTCCGTCTTCGCCCTTCTCTGTCAAATCGAGCCACCTCCTTCGTGTGCGTTTCATATGGCCTTTGTCCATAAGGGGGAGCGTTGCCCTTCCTCGAAAAAGAGCCACTTTACCCGTTCTTCCACGTTGACAGCATGACCCCGGCCAAGGACAGATGCAAGCCTAGGCGGTCATTTGCTGCTCCGGGAGATTAGTTCATAGATCCGGTACTCTTCGGTGAGATATTCGCGTAGCTCGCGCTCGCATTCCTCGGATAGCTCGTAGGGTATCTCCGGCGAGACGTTCGAGCGGCCCACCTCGACCTCCTCGCCCACCTTCTCGCAGAGGAACTCGATAAGCAGGTCGAGCCGCTCGTAGCGGAAGATGCGGTCGATGCCGTGTTGTTTGGGTCGAGCGCGAACCATCTTTGCCTGACGGCCTACGCGGGCGAACCCGTGCGTGCCGTTGATGTATGCCCGGGCGAACTCCTCGAAAGAGACGTTTCCGGTATAGTTCTTGTGGGCGCGGTGAGAGGGGTCTGCTATCGCTTCGCGCGAACGGTAACGCCACCAGCTGTGTAGCCAGTCTATGGGCTCACGGAAGGCGCAGACCACCTCGTAGGACTCTCGCGGCCAGCCGCTCGCGGCGAGAAACGGTGCCAGAAAACGCTCGAACCTCGCATATCGGGTGTGCTTTAGCTGCGGCGAGTTCTTCTGCACGATCTGGGCGTATGGCCCGAACGCCGACTCTATGGCCGTGGATCCGGTCTTGGTCTGGGCGAGGAACACGAAGCCGCGGGCCGGTGCAATGAGCATGCGTGCTACTTTAGCAAAGCAGGTCTGAGATTGTTCGTTGTCGCGTTAGCCGCACGGTATCCCGCGAGGCTCGGCCAGGGCACTGTACCAGGGGAAGCGCCTGCGTACGGGCGGCGTTCGTCCAGGGATGGTGAGCTTGCAATTTGCACCAGGCGTTTGACTGCGCGACGCATGGCTGCGGTACGGTTGGTAGAACGTGCCTCGCCGATAGGCACGCTGGGGCACCGTTGGGTGGCACCCACTCGCTCCGCTACAAGTTCTTGAAATATCTGGCTATGGGCAAGAGAACGTAGCCGGCCTTCTCGTAGGTCCGGCGGGCTGCGGCGTGTCCGGGGTCTCCTCCCGTCTCGACCATCGCTACCTTCATCCCGGCCTCTGCGAGCCTCTCCAGAGCGAACTCGGTCAGGTCGGTTCCGATGCCGCCGCCCTGGTAGTCGGGGTCGACGGCCAGCATAGTTATCTCGCCCATGCTGCGCTCGGGATGATGGAGCTCGATCGCCACGAAAGCGGCGACGGTCCCGTCTACCTCGGCGACCCAAACCCGCTCCCTTTTCGCGGTGCAGACGTCCTCCACCGCACGCTGTTGATCTTTCCGCCAGTCCGGATGCATGCGCTTGAAGATCTCAGAACCCAATACCTGCTCGAGTGACGCGAAGACCGGTGCCCACGCCCGCAGCGAGAGGTCGACCACCGCCTGGGCGTCTCGATCTTCGAACGGTCGAATGTGTGGCCGGAGAGAATCCACCCCCCGACACTAACAGAAATCGCAACCAGGCGGCCGCGATTCTAAGCGAATCGCTTCCTACGCTGAGCCGCGCTTGCGATATGATGCGCGGTCTCGGGAAGGTTGGGCCCGAGAGCATGCGCGACAGGAGAGATCTGCATGAGCGCGACCGGCGGTGCGAACGGAGAAGTATGGAACGCCATCTCCTCGAGGTCAGGCACCCGCTGCTCGGCTATCTCCGCTTCTCCTTCGGCGTCTGTCATCGGCATAGTCTTTCTCAGCGTACGGGTAGCGGCTCGCGCAGGACATCACCTTGCAGTACACCGGTCGATGCGCCTTCTGCCCACACCGTTCGACCGGCCACGAACACCCGGCTGATACCTTCGGGGATTCGTTTGGGATCGTCGTAGGTCGCGGTGTCGACGAAGCGCGCGGGGTCAGCAGCACGATATCGGCGCGCAACCCCGATCTGATCCGTCCGCGATCTGCCAGGCCGATGCGAGCGGCCGCCCTGGCAGTCAGCCGCGCCACGGCTTCTTCTACGGGGATCAACCGCTCCTTCAGGGCGTACCTCCCTAGCACACGGGCCGCCGTGCCGTAAAGACGGGGATGTGGGCGATCCCCGAAGATTCCGTCCGAACCGACGAGTTGCAGAGGATGGCGGAAGATGGTGCGCACGGTCTCCTCGGTGGCGTAGTGGTCGATCATCGTAACGTCCAGGTCTGTCTCCCCAAGCAGGTCCATGGCCGCGACGAACGGATCACAGCCCCGTTCCTCACCTATCTCTGCGAGCGTCTTGCCGACATCTTTTGCGCGTTGGTCTGACGCATGCGTGACGACTATGCCTTCGGCTCCGCAAGCCTTGTACACGTTCTCCCAGCCGGGCAGACCCTGCTCGATATCCCGCTGCATCGCTTCGCGTCGATCCTGGTCCGCCAGGCGGGCCAGGGTATCGGAGGGACCTCCTTCTTGTGCCCAGGGTGGCAGCACAGAGGACAGCACGGTGCTGCCGGCCCCGTAAGGATACTGGTCGAAAGTAATATCGATGTCGGCGCGGGCGCGTTCGAGAAGCTCTAGCAGCGGCTCTACTAGGTGCGGGTTGCCGACCACTTTGAGGTGCGAGAGATGCAGTGGCGCCCCCGAGCGGCGCGCGACTTCCACCATCTCGCCGACCGCCTCCAGGACTCCGTCTGCTTCGTTACGCACGTGCGGGACGAGCGGCGCGCCGAAGGGAGCGGCTTCTTCGGCGAGCTCGACCAGTTCCTCGGTCTGCGAAAAAGCGCCGGGCATGTAGATCAAACCGAACGAGAAGGTGCGTGCCCCGGCCTCGAGGCCCAGGCGCACCTCCTCTCTCATCCTCCGAAGCTCCTCTCGGTCGGGTTGCCGGTTGGCGCCGCCCATGACGAGGTCGCGCACCGCGTTGTGCCCGATCGAAGGCACGAGCGTGATCGCAGGTCGCGTACCGGCCAGCGCATCGAGGTACTCCGCGAACGTCGACCAGGTCCACCGCTCCGGGCCTGTCCCTTCGAGCGGCCGCAGGTAACCTCGCCGGGCTTTCAAGCGGTCTTCGGACACGGGAGCAGGAGCGAGGCCATCGGGGTTGATCAGCTCGGTAGTGAAACCCTGCGCGACCTTCGGCTCGAGCCGTGGATCCCGAAACGGCTCCAACGCCGTATGGGCGTGCATGTCGATGAATCCAGGGCAGAGCATCTGCCCGGCGGCATCCATCACTTCCCCTGCACTCTGTGTCGGAAGGCCGGGTTCGACCGCCGAGATGCGGCCGTCAGCGACGCCCACGTCGGCTTGGAGCGCAGGGCCGTCGCCGGGGAAGACCTGGGCGCCTTTGATCAGGAGGTCAAACGGCACTGTCCCACCCCTGCCCGAAGCCGTTACTGCGTTCCTCGCCCCCGGACCCGGCTTCGTGATCTGCGCCTGCCATCGCACCACTATGGTACAGCATGCCAGAGTGCCGACTACCCGACCCCCGATCAGTGACCCACACGAAACTTGCCACCTTCGACATTGGCCGATCTTTGGCACTGCTGCTACTGTGTGGTGCATGCTGGTGACGCGTTCGCGGCTCGCTCGAGATCTGGAGCTGCTCGGTCTGAGGTCGGGCGGGGCGGTGATGGTCCATTGCCGGATGAGCGCGCTCGGCCACGTTGTCGGCGGCGCAGAGATCGTGGTGCGCGCCCTCCTCGACGCTCTGGAACCCGAAGGAACGCTCATGGCCTACACGGGTTGGCAGGACGAGCCGCCCGACGATCTCGACGCGCTGGACGAGGAGACGAGGCGGGTCTACCTCGAAGAGCACCCGGCCTACGACCCGCGCGTCGCCCTCTCACGGCGCGACCACGGGCGGGTACCGGAGGCGTTGAGGACCTGGCCGGGAGCGCTACACAGCGGGCACCCTGAGGCGGGCGTGGCGGCCCTGGGCCCGCTCGCCGAGCCGCTCACCGCTTCTCACCCCTACGATGACGCTTACGGAGCGGGCACGCCCTACGCCAGGCTCGTCGAGCTTGGCGGCCAGGTCGCGTTGCTTGGCGCGCCGCTGAACTCCGTGACGCTCGTGCATCACGCCGAGACTGTGTCCGAGGTCCCTGGCAAGCGCCGCGTCAGCTACCGTTACCCGGTCCTCGAGGACGACGAGCGCGTCTGGCGGGTCTTCTCCGACATCGATACTTCGGAAGGCGCCTTGCCCTACGGGCACATCGTGGGTGAGGAGGACTACCTCGAGCACATAGCGCGCTCGGCGCTCGCGGCCGGCGTAGGCAGGAGCGGACCGGTCGGAGAAACCACGGCTTATCTGTTCGAGGCGCAGGAACTCGTCGAGTACGCGGTCGGCTGGATCGAACGTAACTTCCCGGCGGTAGACCAGACGCATCCGGGGTGAGTCTCATGGCAAGAATGCGAGAAGGCTACAACGTTACGACTTGATCCGGCACCACGTCCGGGTGAATGTAAACGCCAGGAAGTAGCCAGCCATGGTCCACCGCACTCCCTGCCATGTGAGCCCGCAGCCCAGACGTGATCCCTTCAACCCCGTCCCTACGGGAGCTGTGATCCGTATACTTCGTTTGCCATGGAAGATGTGTATCTCCTGATAGAGCACTACGGATACCTGGTGGTCTTCTTCGGCGTGATGCTCGGGACCACGGGCATCCCCTTCCCGAGCGCGGCCATACTCCTGGCGGCCGGCGTTTTGGTTCAGCAGGGTCACCTGGACCTCAGGGACGCCATACTGTTCGGCATCCTCGGGGCCATTATCGGGAACCAAGTCGGCTACTGGATCGGCCACAAAGCGGGACGCCCGTTCGTCTTGAAGTGGGGACGGTATGTAAAGCTCACCCCAGCGCGCCTGGACCGGGTCGAAGGGCTCTTCGCGCGCCACGGCGGCAAAGCGGTCTTCGCTGCCCGTTTCTTCTCGATCTCCCGCCTGCTCGAAGCGCTGGTAGCCGGCATGAGCCGCATGCACTGGGGCACGTTTTTCTTCTACAGCGTCCTCGGTGGGGCGGTGTGGGCCACGGCGGTCGTCCTGGTGGGGTACTACTTCGGTGAGAGTTGGAGCTCGGCGCGGGGTTGGTCAGGACGCGCTCCCCTCTTGCTGGTTCTTCTACTCGGGGTCGCATTGGGCCTCTACCTCACCTACCGGTGGACCACCTCCCGCCGGAGTCGATAGGATCCTCCCGACTGTGCTCGGGTGTCCACCGCTTATCTCTTCCACTACTTCTTCCAGCTCATCTACTATCTCGTCTGCCCCACCCGCTGTTCTGAACGCGTCCACCAGCGCCCGGTAGTACCAGAGCTGGTCATCCCTGCCGGCGCTGAATCGCTGCCACGTCACTTCACCCTCCGCGCGCAGGTCCCTGAGTATGGAGCGGGCGTTGTGGAGCTTGTCGGCGGCGGAGACTAGGCGCACGGACCTCGATGAGCTGCTTACATGCGCCACGTAGTTGCGTTTGCGCTCCCGCCACGGTGGCTTTGGAATTACGTCCGTGTCCGAAGTGCCGTCCACGATAGTCGCGACCGCATCACCGAAGCGTTTCCTGATCTCCTCTCTGGTGGCCGCCCCACCCTGATCTTCGACGGCGTCGTGCAAGAGGGCGGCGATCACTTCGTCCTCCGTACCACCGTTCTCACCCACTATGGCGGCGACGGCCAGCAGGTGCGTCACGTAAGGAACGTTCGTGCCCTTACGCATCTGGGTCCGGTGCAGGCGCGCAGCGTAAGTCAGCGCCTCCTCGAACCTCTCGCCGTAGATCAACGCTGTCCACCTCCAAACGATCGCCAAGGCGCCCGGAAGAAAGGGATCGATAGCGCTCCCCACAAGGCCAGCATCCGCCGCAGGCCGCCACTGGACAGCTCTTCCTCAAAACGTAGCCGTTCCCCCGCGTCCAGGGATCCGACGCCCGTATTGGGGAATACTTCGCCGCCGACGGCGGTCCTCTCCCGATCTATCCCGTGTCTTTGTTTTCCGACCATATCTCTCAGATAGTGCTTTCCCAATTCTCTCACGTATCCCAAACCATCAGATGAAGGTCCTGGCCGCCACGGTGGCGACCACCGCGAGGCCGACCACGACCAGCACCGGCGCCCGGAGCGCGAGGTCGACCGCCGCGACGGCCACGCCCACTGCCTTCTCGTCGAGCACCAGCCGCCCGTCACCGCCGAAGGTTTGCGTGACCACGAGCGCGGTGAGGAGCGAGGGTACCAGAAGGGCGATGACCCCGGCCATGCTCGCGGGCAACTCGCGTCCCCCCACCACGATGGGGCCGAAGGCTTTGATCGCCGCGCTTGCCAGGGGGCGGAGCAGGCGGGCGTGCTCTCATCGGACGAGGCGGGGGCGCTCTCCCACGGTGCGGCGACCGACCCCGAGGCGGCTCGGGCCGTGATGTCGCGGGCGATCGCCTTGCGGGAGGCGTTGCATCGGGTGTTCTCGGCCGGGATCGCCGACGGTCCCCTGGATGAGGACGCGATGTCGGTGTTCGACCTGGAGCTCTCGGGGGCGCTCTCGCGGTTGCGGGTGGTCGTCGCTGCCGGGGGCGACTGGGCCTGGGGCTGGGATCGGGGTGGGGACTACGGTGGCCCGCCGTTGGATCTCCCCTTGTGGCCTGTTGCGCGCTCCGCGGCGGAGCTCTTGACGTCCCAGAAGCTCGGCAGGGTAAAGGTCTGCGACGGAGAGGGGTGCGGTTGGATGTTCCTGGACGAGAGCCGCAACGGCAGCCGCCGGTGGTGCGACTCGCGCGACTGCGGCAACCGCGAGAGGGTGCGTAAGTACCTCGCCCGCAGGCACGCCTCCCCCGCGTGACGATTCGGACATCTTGGCCGCTTGAAGGGCTGACTGGATCGCTGACTGCCTGCGTCGACAGGTACATATGGGAAGACCGCAAGTTCCACATACCATCATGGGCCGATGGTCTGACCTTGCTGTACCGGTGTTTTCCGGGCGCCGGCTAAGGCCGGGTTTGTCGGGAGGATCGTTCACCTCTCGCTTGTTTTCTGTACGACGCAGAAGCGGTTGCCGTCGGGATCTTCCAACACGATGAAATCTTCATCCGGACTGTAAGTGCGTGGGTACCGGGACGCCCCGATCCCGATCAACCTCTCCACTTCGCCCTGCTGGTCGTCTGTGTAGAGATCCAGGTGCACTCTGCTCGTTCTGCCGATGGGCTCGAAAGGTTCCGGAATCTTCTCCAAAGACATATTGGGCCCTCTTCCCGCAGGATCGCAAAGTACCACCCAGCCGTCATCGACAGGTTCTCTGGGAAGGTAGTGGAGTGCTTCTCGCCAAAACGCAAGCGTCCTGTCGAACTCGTAACACCGGATAACGATCGAGCCGATTTTCATCGTTCCTCCTTCGAGGAAAGCCAACATTCGAACCAGGTAAATCATGATGGCCCGTACGGGAGCCCGTTGCCAACCTCATGTATATTCAGCACCCTCTGAACTCGGACACGAGAGGCATCTACTTTGCAGCTACCGGATTTTCCGCCGATGCCGGTCGAAACCCTGGAGGCCGTCGTCGAGCGGCACGGTCTGAGCGTCGGCGAGATCTCGCCGTCGAAAGACGCCGGCATCTTCAACGCGATCTATCTGGTCGGAAACGAGTATGTCCTGCGCGTGCCCAGGGACGCGCCTCCGTTCGTCGCCGCCATCTGCAAGGAGTCGGTTGCCGTGCCCGCAGCCCGCGAGGCCGGGGTAAGGACGCCGGCGCTCGTAGCGTTCGACGACACCCTGGAGATCCTTCCTGTGCCTTATGCCATCTACGAGCGGGTACACGGAGAGACGCTTGGTGCGCTTGACCTCGGTCCCGAAGATACCCCGAGGGTGTGGCAGAGAGTGGGGGGCGACCTCGCCAGACTGCACGAGAGAGTGGGCGAGTACGGACCGATAGCGGATCTCGAGTGCGAGCCGCTGCCTGACCCGAGGCCGATGCCGGACGAATTGGTCTCGGCCGGATACTTCACCGCCGAGGAGGCCCGCTGGCTTTCAGAGTGGTTGGAACTTCTGGCGCCCTTCGCGCTCGCCCCGCTACCAGAGCGTTTCCGCCATGGAGATTTGCAGACGACCAATGTGATGGTCCGTCCCGGCCTGCCAACGTATCTCGCTTTGATCGACTGGGGAGCGTGTGGCTGGGGAGATGCGGCCCATGATTTTGCCGGGATACCGCTCAGGGCGGTCCCTTTCATGCTCGAGGGATACCGGGAGGTGGCTCCCCTTCCGGAAGACGAGACGGCGGAGGCTAGGATACTGTGGAGGCACCTGCAGATCGCGCTTTATCTTCTCGGACGGCCCCCACAACCGGGACTATCGTGGGCCGAGCGCCCGGCGGCGATGCTGCTCGAGATCATGCGCTTCTTCCTCGGTTCGCCTGGTAGGCCGTGGATGGATCTGTACCTGGCCCCGTGAACGACGAGCATCGCGGATTCCGGCTTGCCCCCAAGACTAATTCGACTACCAGCCTGGAGGGATGTTCGCGCCGCCAACAGCTACGGGCAAGAGTCGCGCGAGTAAACCTGCCCTGGACGCTGTTGAAGTTCTTCAGGGCCCGGCGAAGCGGATCTCGAAATTCTCGGCGCCTGTAAAACGGACGAGCCGCTCTCCCTCCTCGACCAGGGCGGCGCGATGCTCCTTTGCCAGGGGCTCGAAAGGTTTGATCTCCAGGGTAGCCATACCACGGCTCCGCTCGGTCTTCCACGTCCCGCGGACAAAGCCGTCGACGAGCACGGAGGCCGGGACCATGCCGTACCTCGAGGTGAGTGCCTTGCGGTACTCCCCGGCGATGAAGCGGGTGCGGTCTGCGTGGGATAGGATCAAGTTGTCGAACTCGGGCAAGAAGCGCGGCGGAGCAGGGGCGTCAGGGTCGGGCATCGGAGCGTCGGGCACATCGAAGAGTTCTTTTCCGCTCTCGTCACTGAACATACGCAGGCGCGGCCGGAGACGCTCGACCGCCTCGCCGAGCCTGGTCAGGCCCGACCAGGTCTGTACGTCCTTGACGGTGGCCGGACCGAAAGCGCCGAGGTAACGCAACACGATATCTTCGATGGAAGGGGATGGGTCCAGCGGACGGCCGAGCCAGGACTCGGCCGTGGTGTGGGCGGCTGGGCCGCTCTCTCCCCAGACACCCCGGGGAGGGACCTGGACCAGCGGCAGGAGGTGGCGAATGGCGCGGGCGAGGGAGGCAGGGTCGCGCTCTGGCCAACGCTCTTGTAGCAGCTTCCCCAGCTCATTAGCGGTGCGTGGCTTCTCTTCGAGCAGAGCGCGGCCAGCCGCGACGAGCGCTTCGATGTCCATCCCGTCGAGGTGAGCGCGGTTGGCGCGAGTGGAGTACAGGGTGCGGTTCAGAACCGGTTGCATCAGTGGGCGAAGCGCGAGGCAGTCTCGGGCGCTGACCAGGTGCACCGTGTTGCGCATCAGCGCGATGCGCACCGCGCGCCGCTCGGTGATCAGGCGCCCCAGCTCGCCGGGATGGAAACCCTCCAGACGCGTCCACAATCCAACGTAGGGCGGAGAGGGGGCCTGTGCCTGCATGCCGACCAGGTGCTCTATGGCATCGAGGGCGGGCAGCTCTCGGCGCCGCAGCAGCATTTGCCGCTCCAACGTGGCGCGGTTGAGTTCGCGCGGACCGAGCACATCATGATTGCCTCGCGCGATTGCGGAGTTCTTCGACGCTCGCTTCTGCATGCTACTCCTTTCCGCGGACTCCGAGACCCGGGTACGCTGTAGGGAACGGGTCTGTCCGTCCACACCACAATCTACCGCAATGCGTCCTGCGTGGCGTTTGCATGCTCCTCACCGAAGTCCGGCACGACCCGCTACGTCTTGATCCGGACACAGGCTGGTGTTTAATGATCTCGAGCAAGAAACGTCGCAGGCTCGGAAAGGTTTGTGGCCGTGAATGAAGGGGAATCGGAGGAACGGATCGTCTCACCGCAGAGGCGCCTGGAGTTGCTGGCAGGCGTACCGGCTTTCTCGCACCTGCCCGCTCCGGTGCTGGAGGAGCTGGCTTCACGCCTGACGGAGGAACGCTTCCGGCCTTCCGATATGGTAGTGGTTGAGGGCGACACGGACGATCGGGTATATTTGATCGTGGAAGGTCGGGCCGAGGCATCGACGACCGGACCCTCGGGTATCGTTCCTCTGGCGGCATTGGGGACCGGGGAACTGTTCGGAGAACTGTCCCTACTAGAGGCCGGAAGCAGTCGACAAGCCACGATCACCGCCGTCGAGCCCCTCCTCTTGCTTGGCCTGCGCGCTGCAGATTTCCGCCTGGCGCTCGGCGCACATCCCGAAAGCCGCTCAGCCTTCGAGAGGCTGGCGGACGACCTTTTGGTAACGAAGTTGCTCAAGCAAGCGAGCCCCTTCTCCACGCTGGACGGCGAGCGGCTGCGGCGCCTCGCAGCACGGCTGGAGCGTCTGGAGGTCTCCACGGGAGAGACCATCATTCGCCAGGGCGAAGCCGGCGAAGAGTGCTACGTGCTCCGAAGCGGTCGTGTGGAGGTGCTCGTGAGGGGAGCACAGGGCGACGAACGCGTTCTGGCCACGTTAGATCCCGGCTCCCTCTTCGGGGAGGCGGCCCTGCTCACCGACGGACCACGCAACGCCACGGTGAGAGCCACCGAGCCGTGCACGCTGCTCGCGCTGCGCCGGACGGATCTACTCGAGGTCCTCGATGAGGATCGGCAAACACGAGAGCGTATGCTCGAGCTCGTGCGGATGCGAGATCGCCCGCGTCGGGTGCGCGGGATAGAGGTGCACCATCGCACCACTATTACCGGAGAGACCATCACCACCCTCAAGGACGCCAGGCGCGATACCAACTACCGCCTCTCGCCCGCCGGCTGGTTCGTTTGGCAACGTCTCGACGGGGAGCACACCTTGCGAGATCTCACATCCGAGTACCTGGCCACGCACGAAGCGTCCGCGTCGCATGCCGTAGTGGAGGCGGTGGTCGGACTAGTGGCGGCAGGTTTCGTGGAGGGAGTGAAGCCGAGCCCCGAAGAGTTCGCAGAGGAGCCTACCTTTTGGCAGCGGGTACGGGCAGCGATACGGCGCTTCTAGAGCAGCAAGCACCGGGTTCGAACGCGTCGGGCACATCGAAGTGGCCTTTGCCGTTCTAGGCGACGCAGCAGCATTTGCGGCTCCGACGTGTCGCGGTCGAGTTTGGCGCCGCGCTACCTTCAATCGTCTCTGGGACGTTGCAACTTGGAGATAAAGGGACGTAAGCCATACAACACTGCGAAGCCGATGCCGGATAGGATGTACATCGTCTGATCGTCGAGGCCGAGGCTTACGACACGCGCAGCCATAGCCAGGGCGACGAAGACGAAGATCACCGGCGTCATGTCTACGTAGCGTTCCTCGTTCTTGGGCCTCTGTTCCTCGACCTCGGCACCGAGGCGAATGAGGGCGTATCGTACCGCGCCGGGGAGTCGGCCCTCGACGATAACGCGCCTGCCCTTGACGATCGGGCCGAGGAGGTATTCGATCTCGATTATGGAGGTGCGGTAGAGGGCCCTTCGAAAGCCGGCTTCGTCAACCTCTCGGCCTCGAACCTGACCGAGGTCTCTGGGGTCGATCTCCCCTTCGCGCCAGGCTTCGAGCGCCAGATTCACCAGTGCCGCCTTCCTGGAGCCCGGTGTGATGGTGAACGTCGCGACATTCGAGCCGGTCACCGGGGACACACGCTGCGTTGCCGAGCGACTCAAGAGGGGGTGAAATCCGCGGCCGGACCTGTCTTTGGCGCTGTCTTTTCTGGTGTCGAAGTCCAAGCGCCTTCTATTCACCCCTCCTCAGCCACTCGGCAGAGATACCGAGCTCGCGGGCGGCTTCAGAGATCTCGTACGTGGTGCGCCTGTTCCCTTTCATATCCCTAAGATACTGGGTGCCAGGCTATTTCGGTACCGGAATTAGCAAAGGCAGCCAATTCCGGTATCAGGACTCAAGTGCCAGAGCTCCAGACTATCCTTGCACGTCCGCATGCATATTCGTCGGTTGCGCCATGGTAACCACTGACGAAGGCCTCACCACACCCTTCGCTCCCTGCCTTGCAATCCCGGTCCCGGCTGCTAGGATTGCTGAGGCTCCAGGGGCCCGTAGCTCAGCCGGGAGAGCGCCGCCCTCGCATGGCGGAGGTCACGAGTTCGAGTCTCGTCGGGTCCACACCCTTTTTCCTTGTGTTTGCAGGTAAAACGTAGAGAACAAAAGAGGGTCCCGGTGTTTACACGGGGCCCTCTACTGCAACCGTACTGCAACCCGCTAACGCAGCGCGTCTTCGAGGGCGCGGGCGGCACCGTCCTGCATGTTGGGGAGCACGTGGGAGTAGGTGTCGAGAGTTATGGCGACCGTAGCGTGTCCTAACATCTCGGAGACTATCTTCGGGTTCACGTTCCTCGAGAGCAACAGCGTAGCACACGTGTGCCGGAGGTCGTGGAACCGGACGCTTGGGAGCCCAGCTTTCTCCAGAAGCGGAGCGAAGGACCGCTTCCTGAGATTGGAGGGGTTAACGAGCGTGCCCTTCCCCGTGGCGAACACAAGCCCCTGGTCCTTATAGAGGTCACCAAGGCGCTCCATCTGCTCCATCTGGCGAGCGAGGTGTCCTTTGAGAGCCTCAACTGCTGCCTCTGTTAACCGCACCGTTCTGCGGCTTCGCTTCGTCTTGGGGTCACCAAGGAGCAGGCGTCCCCTGCGGCGAGTCAGTGTGCGCCTGACGCTAATCACACCTTTCGCCAGGTCGATGTCCTCCCATTTGAGCCCCAGGATTTCACCCTGCCTAAGCCCCGTGGTCACAGCCAAAGTGTACAGAGCCTCGAAGCAGTCCCCGTGCGCAGCTTCCAGCAACGTCTTCACCTGTTCGCTGTCTAACGGCTTTATCTGCTTCGGAGTGGGCCTCGGGGATTTGACAGCCTCGGTGGCGTTGCGGGGTACGAGCGACCACCTAACGGCCTGGTCGAGTGCCTTGTGCAGGATCGCGTGAATCTTCTGCACGGTGGCGGGAGAGAGTCCGCTGTCGAGCCTGTCGCGGTACAAGGCCTGGATGTGGGCGGGGCTCAAGGTCTTGAGCTTCAGGTTACCCAGGGCAGGACTAATATGGAGCCGGACGATTTGCTCGCACCTCTCGAAAGTGCCGTGCCGAACCGTGTCTCTAAGGGAATCCCCGAGCCACCGCTCAAGGTACTCGCCTACCGTCAGTTTCCCTGCATCGAAGACTAGCCCGTCTTCTCGACTCGAGAGCGCCTTGGCCAGCTTATTCGCCACCTCCTGACGGGTCTTGCCGTAGAGCGTCCGACGCTTGGGGCCCTCGGCCGTATGAACCACGTATTGAGCGCACCATCCGCCGTTCTTGCGGCGGTGTATGCTCCCTTCGCCGTTTCCTCGTTTCTTGCTCACCCTCCTGTGCCTCCTTTCGGTCGTTTTTGGCCTCTACATATCCATAACTTTTCAGAATGGTAATGCATAACCACATTATAAGGGAGTTTTTATACAAAAAACATACATAATTAGTGTGAAGGTGTAGAAAGCTCCGGCGCGGCTGCCGCCGCCCGGAGCACGGCCCATAAGGAGTAAGGCTTATGGACGGTTCTAGTGTAACCCGCGAGGCACACCACGCAGCCCCGCGCTGCCTCGTCTCCCTCCACGAGAAGGCCAACGGCGCTGAGTTGGACGGGGAGGGCATCCAGGCGTGGCTGGAGTGGGAGTGGGAGGCGATGCGCTGGTGCGTGCCCGTGGAGATCTCCAGGGATGACCTTCAGGCGCTGGTGGAGCGGAGCACCGTGGTGTTGGAGCGGGAGAAGCACCGCCTGATCCACGAGGGCGACTGGCGCAGGTGGGGAGCCAGGGGCGGCAGGGAGACCTTGAGGCGCTACGGTCCACGGTGGTTCGCGCTGCTCGCTCGCAGGAGGTGGGGCCGGATCAGCCCAGAGGACCTTGAGGCAGCGAGGGTATCCAGTTGAGGTGGGTCGTAGAGGAAGAGGCAGGTGGGATCTGGCGCGCGAATGTGACTCCAAAGGCCTCTAGAAGCGTCTTCAAGGCGAGGAGGGGGAGATGAGGGCGCCGCTCCCCCTCGGACGGGTCATGGCTACGCCTGGGGCCTTGAAACTGCTCTCGGAGATAGGGGCGCACCCTTTCGATTACCTGGCTCGCCATGAGACGGGTGACTGGGGAGAGCTGTGCGCCTTCGACCTGCGCCAGAACGAGATCGCCTTGCGTGACGGCGACCGCGTCCTCAGCTCCTACGAGACCACGGCGGGACGCGTCTGGATCATCACCGAGGCGGATAGGTCTGTGACCACCATCCTTCTACCAGACGAATACTGATGAGCTGCGAGCTGTGCGGAGGGGGAGATGTGTGGATCAAGACCTGCCTGACTCCAGAGGGCTCACGCCTGCTCGTCTGCGACGATTGCTACGGAGAGCACACTTCCGTGCTGGTGATCGTGCCGGGAGATAGGACGGTGACGGCCAAGTGCGACTACTGCTGGTGCTACGGCAACCCTCGTGAGTTCGCGGAGATCAGACCAGGAGGACGCAAGAACGCTTATTCAGGGACATGCGCTGCGTG
>Ga0196962_10000303_pt1 | contig 22979 bp, 29 predicted proteins | sample S3v_20metaG_FD_183186 | JGI IMG/M metagenome (GOLD analysis project Ga0196962, IMG submission 183186) | Soil microbial communities from Anza Borrego desert, Southern California, United States - S3+v_20 | ecosystem: Environmental > Terrestrial > Soil > Desert | place: USA: California | collected...
GGTCGGATGGGCCAGCGGCGCTACGCCGATCCGTCCAGTCCGCTCGCCGGTCTCATCTGAGCGACGGGCCGCGGAACTGCCCTTTTTAACCTGGGTTATCTCCCCAGGCGAGCGACGGCGCAGGTGCCGGCGACGCCTTCCCGCAGTGAAGGATCCGATCATGGGTGAGTTTGACAAGAACCAGCGCCAGGACGATCTCGGCCAGGACGAGAAGGGCGAGAAGCCCGCCTTCGGCCAGTTCGACGGCGAAAAGGGTCAGGGCAAGGACCAGTCCTTCGGCCAGGACAAGCAGCAGTTCGGTCAGGACAAGCAGCAGTTCGGCCAGGACAAGCAGCAATTCGGCCAGGACAAGCAGGACGCCTTGACGGGCGCCGAGGGCGGACAGCAGCAGTTCCAGAACAAGGAACAGGCTCAGCGCCAGCAGGGCGACGAGGATCTCGGCGAGGACAGCAAGGACGATCCCACCGTCTGAACGTCGGCGTCGGCCGAAAGCACGCCGCGGCGGGGCAACCCGCCGCGGCCTTCGTTCAGCTCTCCCTGCCTCCCGGCCGAACCGCGGCGCCGCCGCCGCTGACTCGCCGGCCGGCCGTGCGGGCCGGTCTCACACGACGATGAAATCGCCGGCATCGAGCGCCGGCTTGTTCGACAGGACGGCGAACAGGATCTTCGCGCTCGCGCCGCTGCCGTCGGAGTCGAAGTAGAGATTGCCGGTGCCGCGGTCGTAGATGACCCGGTCGCTGGAATCGCGCGCCGACGTCCCGGTGACGAAGGCCGAGGCCGGAAGGCCGCCTTCCCTCAGCCTCGCGAAGATCGCATTGTCGAGCTCGATGCGATCCTCGACGGTCGAGAAGTCGCCGATCGTGTCGACGTTGGTCGAGGCGCTGAGCGGGCCGCCGAAGCCGAAGCGGTCGGCGCCCGCGCCGCCGACGAGGATGTCGCGGCCGGCGCCCCCGTTCAGCCGGTCGGCGCCCGAGCCGCCGTCGACTATGTCGAGGCCGGCGCCGCCGGAGAGGCTGTCGTTGCCGTCCTGGCCGAGCAATATGTCGTTGCCGGAACCGCCCGAGACGGCGTCGTTGCCGCTGCCGCCGAGCGCGATGTCGTTGCCGTCGCCGCCGTTCAGGCTGTCCGCGCCGGCGCCGCCGTCGAGGATGTCCTGGCCTTCGTCGCCGGCGAGGATGTCGTCGCCGTCCTCGCCGAACAGGATGTCGTCCTCGGTTCCGCCGAGGAGGCGATCGATGCCGCCGCCGCCGAACAATATGTCGTTGCCGCCGCGGCCATGGAGCTCGTCCGGACCCGACGAACCTCCGAAAATGTCGTTGCCGCTCCCGCCGATCACCACCGCCATCTTTGTTCCCCTTTGTTATTTCAGCCGATTATGCGCCTCGCCGAGGGGCCTGTCGAGGCGCCCGGCGCCCCAATTCGGAACGGCTTGAGCCGCCGCCGGTTGAGCCGGCGAAGCGGAGGCCCGAATGCCCGACTTCACCGCGGCCCGAAACCGGATGGTCGAGCGGCAGATCGCCGGCCGCGGGATCCGCGATCCGCTCGTGCTTGCGGCGATGCGCGAGGTCCCCCGTCACGAATTCGTCGCGCCGGACCTCGCCCATCTCGCCTACGACGATTCGCCGCTTCCGATCGAGGCCGGACAGACCATCTCCCAACCCTATATCGTCGCTCTGATGATCGAGGCGGCCGGCGTGGCGCCGGGCGCCCGGGTGCTCGAGATCGGCGCCGGCTCGGGCTACGCCGCTGCGGTGATGGGCCGGATCGCCGGGCTCGTCGTCGCGTTCGAGCGCCACCGCGAGCTGGCCGAGCTCGCCGCCGCTCGGATGGAGCGGCTCGGCTACGGCAACGTCCGGCTCGTCCATGGCGACGGCAGCGGCGGAGCGCCGGAGGAGGGGCCGTTCGACGCCATCCTGGCGTCGGCGAGCGGAAGCCACGTCCCTCAGGCTCTCCTCGACCAGCTCGCCCTCGGCGGCACCCTGGTCATGCCGCTCGGCGAGCCCGAGTCGGTGCAGAAGCTGGTCAAGGTGACCTATCGCGCGGACAAGCAATATGCACAGGAGGATCTCGGCCCCGTCCGCTTCGTGCCGCTCATCGGCAAGCAGGCCTGGGACGAGGAGGGCCGTCGCGCGGCGCCCCTGGCCGAACGCCTGAGCGCGGCCGCCGAGCCGCTTCCCGACCCCGACGATCCCGCTTTCGGCGAGCTGTTCGACCGCTTCGCGGAGAGCCGTGTCGTTCTGCTCGGCGAAGCGAGCCACGGCACATCGGAATTCTATCGCGCCCGAGCGGCGATCACTCGGCGGCTGATCGAGCGCCACGGCTTCAGCATCGTCGCGGTCGAGGCGGACTGGCCCGATGCCGCGAGCATCGACCGCTACGTCCGCCATCGGCCCCGGCGCCAAGGCGAGGAGGCCGCGTTCCAGCGCTTTCCGACCTGGATGTGGCGCAATACCGACGTCGACGCCTTCATCCATTGGCTGCACGGCCACAATTCAGGCCGCCCAGCCGACGGCATGGCCGGCTTTTACGGCCTCGACCTCTACAATCTCAGCGGCTCGATCCGGGCCGTGATCGACTATCTCGACGACGTCGATCCGGATGCGGCGCGGCTCGCCCGGGAGCGCTACGGCTGCCTTCAGCCGTGGAGCCGCGATCCCGCCCGCTACGGCCGCCTGGCGATTACGGAGGGGTATGCACGGTGCGAGAGTGGCGTGCTCGAAATGCTTCACGAGCTCCAGAGCAAACGCCTCGATCATGCCGCCGAAGACGGCGAGGAATGGCTCGATGCGGCAGCAAATGCGCGCCTCGTGAAGAATGCGGAGCAATATTACCGGATCATGTATCACGGCGCGGCGGAGAGCTGGAACCTGCGCGACACCCACATGTTCGAGACGCTCTGCCAGCTGCTCGACGCCCGCGGCCCCGACGCCAAGGCGGTGGTCTGGGCGCATAACAGCCATATCGGCAACGCCGCCCACACCGAAATGGGCCGCGCCCGCGGCGAGCTCAATATCGGCCAGCTCGTCAAGGAGAGGTTCGGGGACGAGGCCAGGCTGATCGGCCTCGGCACCCACGGCGGCACCGTCGCCGCCGCCTCCGACTGGGACGGCGCGATGGAGGTCAAGCCGGTGCGGCCGTCGCTGCCCGGAAGCTACGAGCGGCTCTGCCACGACAGCGGAGTCGCCCGCTTCCTGCTCGATCTTCGCGAGGGCGCCCCCGACCAGTTGCGCGACGCTCTGATGGAGCCTCGCCTCGAGCGCTTCATCGGCGTCATCTACCGCCCCGAGACGGAGCGCTGGAGCCATTATGCCGAGGCCGTCCTCCCGCTCCAGTTCGACGCCTGGCTGTGGTTCGACGAGACCAGGGCCGTGACTCCGCTGGGCGCGGAGCCCGAAGCCGGCGAGGACGACACCTGGCCGTTCGGGCTCTAGCCTCGCGTCAGGCGGCGAGCTTCTCCCGTTCGGCGGCGGGAGCGGGCAGGCCGCCCGCCGCGAGCCAGGCGGCGCATTCCGGGCCGAGCCGCGCCAGCGCCATCTTTTCATAGGCCGCGACCTCGTCGGCCGAGAGGACGTCGCGCCAGCGGCCGTTCACCCCCTTGTTGATGAAGGTGGAGGCGCCGCCGTCGAAAATCGCTCCGCCGAGCGGCGCGACGTTGGCGGCATTGGCCTTCATATAGTCGAACGAGCAATGCTCGACGAGCAGCGGCCAGCTCTCCTCGGCGATGTCGCAGCCGAGGAAGCGCGCGATCCGCCGCATCTCGCCTTCGAGGTCGCGCTTGAGGTCGGCGAAATGGACGAGCAGGATGTTGGGCACCCGGCGCGCTTCCCACCAGGTCGCGATATTCTCCCAATAGGACCAGAAGGGATAGCCGTCCTCTTCCACCCAGCGGCGGAAATAGCGGCGGATGTCGGGATCCGGACGATCGAGCGGCGGCCCGACCCGGCCGGGCGTCTCGTTGAGGAGCTTGTAGAAAAGCGCGTTGCCGTTGGCGTGGTGGTTGTAAAGGCTCCACAGCACGTCCCTGCCGTCGCGCGCGATGTAGAGATATTTGGCGCGCGGCGAAAAGGTGAGGGCATCGAGCGGCAGGTGGGTCTTGATGATCCGGCGATGCTGCTGCGCCTCGAGCTTCGCCTTGGTGTCGGGCGGCATGACCCTGAGGTCGAGCCAGGGCGAGATTTCGTGGATCGGCACGCCTTCGGCGCCGGCGAAGACGAGCTGGCCGACGATCTGCTGGGTCCAGGTCGTCCCGGACTTGGCGTAGGTGCCGACGACGACGTCGTCGTCGCGATAGGCGAAATCGTTCCACACCGTGGAATCCATGTGATGGTTGAACAGTTCGCGCGTCTTGCGCGGCCAGGCGAAGCGGTCGTCCATTGATTCCTCCGGCGCACGTGGGCGGGTCGGGGCCCGCGTCGGGCGTTCTCTCGCCGGCCTGCATTGCGGAAAAATGCCGCTGGGCGCGGAAAAGTGTTTCAACGGTTACAGCGGGAACGCGTCCGCTAGAGCGTGATCCGGGGATGGGCGGTTCTGGGAAAGACGATCATGCTCTAGGCGGCTGCCGCGGCGCGCTGGTCCTCCCGACCCATCGACAGCAAGAGCGGGTCGGAGGATCCCTGCATCTCCTGGAAATCGCGCTTCGAGCGAAGGCCGCGCCATTCGATCGCGATCAGGGCCTGGGCGATGGCGCCGCCGAGCGTGTCGCCCGGACCGAGCAGGACGATTCGGTCGGGCGCATATTCCTTGACCGCGACCTGGATCGCTCGGGTGAAGTCGTAGGTCTCCAGGATCTGGCTCGCGAAAGTGTAACGGTGAAGCGCGTCGGAGGCGCTCGCGTGAGGGCGCCAGATATGGCCTCGGCCGTCGATCATCGGCAGCCCCGGCGCGCCGAACCAGGAGCTCGGAAGCTGCGCCAGAGCGCGCTCGGAGGAGGCGGCCATGAGCGGCGTGTGGAAGGGGCCGTGATTGACCAGCCGGAGCGGGTCGCGCGCGGGGGTCGGCGGAACTTCGGCGAGGAGAGCGGCGAGACCGGCCTCGTTGCCGGCGAAGACGACCATCCCGCCGAGCTCGATCGACACGTGGAGCCGGCAGCCTTCGCGTCCGTGGATCGCGGCGGCGAGGGTCAGGACCTGCTCGCGAAGTCCGGCAAGTGGGTTCCACTCCTCGTCGACGAGGGTGATCAGGACCTGCCCGCCGGGCGCGCCGGCCTGGCTGTTCTCCCCCATCGCGTCGATCACCCGGAAGGCCTGCTCGGCGCCGACCGCGCCGGCGACGGCGAGGGCCGTGTACCAGCCCATCGAATTGCCGGTGACCGCGGCGATATCGAGGCGCGAGCGATCGATGGCGAGGAAGTCGGCGTAGGAGGCGCTGAAGATGAGCGGCGAGGCGACATCGCCGCGAGTGTGCAGGGCAGGGCTGAACCGGTCAGCGCCGTCCAGCTCCGAAATCGTAGGCTGACACCGCTCCGAGCGGAGCCGGTCGAACGACTCGATCAGCTCTCCCTTGTCGGCGTGGAAGCGGCTCAGATAGCCGAGCTCGGCCTTGCCGTAGGTCCCGCGGCCGGGACAGACGACCAGCGCCGCCTGCCGCTCAGCCACGGACCAGCTCAAGCGCCGCGGCGACGATCGAATCGCGGCTCGGCAGGGTGAGGGTCGCGGCCCGGCCGAGCGGGATGAAGCTGTCCTCGGCGGCGACTCGGCGGCAGTCGATGGCGGGCGCGCGCTCGGCGAACAGGGCCATCAGCGCCTCGCTCTGCGAGCCGGTCCTTCGGCATTCGTCGACGATCAGAAGCCGGCCGCAGCCGGCGACGGCGTCGAGCAGGCCCGACTCGTCGAGCGGCGCCAGCCAGCGCAGGTCGACGACCCTGAGGTCGAGCCCGTGCTGCTCGCGAAGGATCCTCTCCGCCTGGCGGGAGAGGTAATAGCCGTTGGCGTAGCTGATGATGGCGAGGTCGGTGCCCTCGCCCTGGACTCCGAGATCGCCGAGCCTGACCGGCTTCGCCTCGCCGGGCGCCGGGTAGGCCGAGGTCCACAGAGCGTCGCCTTCCTCGTGCAGGTCGCGGGTCATGTAGAGGGCGATCGGCTCGACGAAGACGATGACTCGCTGCTCCTCGAGCGCGAGCCGGACGCATTCGCGAAGCATGGCGACGGCGTCCGCGCCGTTGCTCGGGCAGGCGAGGACCAGGCCGGGTATGTCGCGGAAGACGGCGAGGCTGTTGTCGTTGTGGAAATGGCCGCCGAACCCCTTCTGGTAGCCGAGGCCGGCGATGCGGATGATGGTCGGGTTGGCGTACTGGCCGTTCGAGAAGAAGCTCAGGGTCGCCGCCTCACCGCGTATCTGGTCCTCGGCATTGTGGACGTAGGCGAGGAACTGGATCTCGGTGATGGCGAGAAGGCCGACATGGGCGGCGCCGATGCCCAGGCCAAGGATGCTCTGCTCGTCGAGCAGGGTGTTGATCACCCGGCACGAGCCGAAGCGTTCGTGGAGCTTGGCGGTGACGTTGTAGACGCCGCCCTTGGGCCCGACATCCTCGCCGGCGACGATGATCTCGGGATGAGCGAGCATGAGGTCGGCGAGCGCCCAGCTCAGCAGCCGAGCCATGTGCTGGGGCTTGTCCATCATATTGCGGTCGCGGGCGAACAGGGCGTCCCGCTGCTCGGGAGCGGGGGTGTTGGCGAGGAGCGGACCGCGCTTGGGGGGCACGATGCTGGCCATCACCTCCTCGCTCGTCGTCAGCTTCGGGCGAGCGATCGCCTGCTCGGCGATGCGGGCGAGAGTGGCTTCGGTCTCGCGGTAGATGTCGAGGATCTGCTCGGCGGTGAGGATGTCCTGCTCGGCCAGAAGGGCGGCGCTGTAGAGCAGGGGATCGCGCTCCTCGTCCTCCTCGATCTGGGCCTTGGTGAGGTAGGTCGCCTGGACGTCCGAGCCGGCATGGCCGTAGAGCCGGACGCAATCCATGTGGAGGAAGACCGGCCGGCGCCGGATTCGGGCGATTCGGGCCGCCTCGACGGCGCCGCGATAGGCGTCGATCATGTCGAGCCCGCTGCAGCGTAGATAATGGAGGCCCGGGCGATCGCGGAAAGAAGCCTCGATCCAGCCGCGCGGGGTTCGCGTCGAAATGCCGATTCCGTTGTCCTCGCACAGGAAGACGAGCGGCATCGGAGTCCCTTGATAGGCAGCCCAGGCGGCGGTGTTGAAGGCGCCCTGGGCGGTCGAATGGTTCGCGGAGGCGTCGCCGAAGCTGCACAAGACGACGCCGTCGCCAGGCAAGGCGGTCTGCTCGAGCTTCAGCATCCTGGCGATGCCGAGGCTGAACGCCGCTCCGACCGCCTTGGGCAGATGGGAGGCGATTGTGCTGGTCTGCGGCGGGATGGCGAGGGGCTTCGAGCCGATCACCTTGTGGCGTCCGCCCGAAATCGGGTCCTCGGCGGAAGCGGCGAAGCTCAGCAGCATGTCCCAGCACGGGGTCTGGCCCGGAAGCTTCTTCGAGCGGTGGATCTGGAAGGCGTTGGATCGGTAGTGGAGGAAGGCCATGTCGTCGACGCGCAGGGCTTCGGCGACGGCGGCATTGTTCTCGTGGCCCGAGCTTCCGATCGTGTAGAAGCCCTCGCCGCGCGCCTGCAGCCGTCGCGACAGCCGGTCCATCTGACGGCTGGCGACCTGGCTGTAGAAGAGTTCCACCACCTTTTCGGCGGAAAGGCCGACGTCGGCGGGCTGAATGTCGCTCACTCGCCGCGGCAGCCTGCGGCCGCGAAGGCGGGCGACGAACTTCTCGTGAATGGCTTCGGCGGCGTCCATGGCGGGCGACTAACCGCCTTGCCGGTGAATGGGAAGGCGGGGCCTTCGGCATCGCGTCATGCTGAACTTGTTTCAGCATCCAGCGACGAGCCTCCGGGCGGGCGGAGGACTGGACCCTGAAACAAGTTCAGGGTGACGAGTTGGGTCGTGACGGATTGGGGTCGTGATGGGTGAAGGGGTGATGACGGGTGGGGTTGCCCGGCACATCGGAGCGTCGCCGCCGCGCTGTCGTCATGCTGAACTTGTTTCAGCATCCAGCGACGAGCCTCCGGGCGGGCGGAGGACTGGACCCTGAAACAAGTTCAGGGTGACGAGTTGTCCGCGAACCGGCCGCGCCTCTTGACCTGACGTTTACGGAAAGTAGGGAGAAAAGGCACCCAGCCTAAGGAGAGATCATGACCAAGAGCGAAATGGCCGCGGCCCTCAACGAGAAGAGCGCCTGGCTTCCCGGCAAGCGGGTCAAGCTCGATTTCGGCTCCGAAGGCGTGGTCATGCTCGACGGCGCGGCGAGCCGGGTGACCGAGGAGGACGGCCCCGCCGACACCACGATCAAGGTCGGCTGGGAGGACTGGCAGGCGATGAGCGACGGCAAGCTCGACGGCATGACCGCTTTCATGCAGGGCAAGCTCAGCGTCGAGGGCGACATGTCCAACGCGATGCAGCTCCAGGGGGTGCTGGCCAAGCTGCGGAGCTAGGCGCTTTTCAGGAACTGTCGAGGGGGCGCGTTCCCAGCTGGTTGACTTTTGAGTCAACCGGGTTTATCAACGCTTCGGCATGAACCTCCAGACGCTGCCGCACTGGCGACAAGATGCATTGGCCGTCGCCCGTGCTCATCCCGAGGAGTATGTCGAGATTGCGCAATGGCTTGTGATTGCGAGGCAGACGAGCTTCAGGGATGAGGAGCCGATCGCGATCGTCGACTTGGTCGTCGCCATATTCGCGTTCGAGTCGAAGAATCTCTGCGTGCTGGGGGTCGGCCATGGCGGCGAGCTCATCCTGACGCACATTTTCATCAAAGGCAGCAACCCGGCGTTGAGCGGCCGCCGCAATCGGATTCTCGCAGCAGCCAGCGCGGTCGGGATCACCCCGATGAGCATAAGGTGAGGCCCAGATGCCAGATAATTTGCCCCTGAATGACTTCGACGCCGTGAACGAGCAGGTCCTGGCAAGCGTGCCCGAGGCGCGCGAAGCGTGGAACGCGCGCAAGGCCGCTTTCGGGCTTGCGATGATGCTGGTCCGTCTGCGCAACAGCAAGGACTTGAGGCAGTCGGACATTGCCGAGCGCACCGGCTGGGATAAGTCCTTCGTCTCCCGCCTGGAACGTCCGACTGACAAGCTTCCCAGCCTGGCGACGCTCATGCGCTATGTTGAAGCCTGCGACGCTCAGGCGGGCCTTGTGGTGGCAAGGGCGAACGCCCCTCAGGTGCACGTCGACGATGCCGTAGCGCTGGGCGGAGGAATCGAGGCCGAGCAAATGTTCATCGGCCTCAGGGACGTCGACATAGAATTGGGTGAGGCGGCTTTCAGCACGAGCGGAGGCTGATGCTGTACGGGCTGAACATTGCTGCACAGCTTTGCGGCTTGATGAGCGTCGTTGCGCTGGCTTTTCCGGCCTTTCATGCCGCCAGGTATGTCGAGCTGCTCGCTCGTCTCCAGGCTGCCGCCGCTGCCCGGGAGGTCGCTCCCGCGGCCTATGACACGGCGGCGAACGCCCTCGCGGAGCGACGCGACGCCTGGAAGCCCTGGAAGAGCTGGTGCCTCCGGGTCGGAACGGTGCTGGCCGGCCTAGCATGCCTGCTCGAGCTCGCGGCCGCAGCCTTCGCACCCTGAGTCGAATCCTCATCCCGGTTGACCGGCGTCGATTGCTCCGCCTATCGCGGCGGCGCAATCAGGGAGCGGCGAATGCGCAAAATCTTTCCCGATGCCGCGGCGGCGCTCGACGGGCTGTTGTTCGACGGCATGACGATCTGCGCCGGAGGCTTCGGCCTGTGCGGGATTCCCGAGCGGCTGATCGATGCGATCCAGGCGAGCGGCGTCAAGGACCTCACCATCGCCTCCAACAATGCCGGCATCGACAATGAAGGCCTCGGCAAGCTGCTCCGCACCCGCCAGGTCAGGAAGATGATCTCCTCCTATGTCGGCGAGAACAAGGAGTTCGAGCGCCAGTACCTGGCCGGCGAGCTCGAGGTCGAGTTCTGCCCGCAAGGAACGCTGGCCGAGCGCTGCCGGGCCGGCGGCGCCGGGATTCCGGGCTTCTTCACCAAGACCGGCGTCGGGACCGTCGTCGCCGAGGGCAAGGAGCATAAGGAATTCGACGGCGAGACCTACATCCTGGAGCGCGGCATCCGCGCCGACCTGGCGATCGTCAAGGGATGGAAGGCGGACGAGGCGGGCAACCTCGTCTTCCGCAAGACGGCGCGGAACTTCAACCAGCCGATGGCGACGGCGGGCCGGATCTGCGTCGCCGAAGTGGAGGAGATCGTTCCCGTCGGCAGCCTCGATGCGGACTGCGTCCATCTGCCCTCGATCTACGTGAAGCGGATGATCCTCGGCGCTCCCTACGACAAGAAGATCGAGTTCCGGACGACCCGGCAAAGGGAAGCGGCGTGAGGCCTGCCCTGTTCCCCGGCGAAGGCCGGGGCCCGGACGGACGCCATTACTGGACCCCGGCCTTCGCCGGGGAGCGAAGGAGTGCGAACTGATGCCCTGGGACCGCAACCAGATGGCCGCCCGCGCCGCCCAGGAGCTTCGCGACGGCTATTACGTCAATCTCGGCATCGGCATCCCGACCCTCGTCGCCAACAACATACCGGACGGCATGGAGGTGACCCTCCAGTCGGAGAACGGGATGCTCGGAATCGGGCCCTTTCCCTATGAGGACGAAGTCGATCCCGACCTGATCAACGCCGGCAAGCAGACGATCAGCCAGCTGCCCTCGTCGAGCTACTTCTCCTCCTCGGACAGCTTCGCGATGATCCGCGGCGGCCATATCGACCTTACCGTGCTCGGAGCGATGGAGGTGTCCGAGGGCGGCGACATCGCCAACTGGATGATCCCGGGCAAGATGATCAAGGGCATGGGCGGGGCGATGGACCTGGTCGCCGGGGTCAAGAAGATCATCGTCGTCATGGAGCATGTCTCGAAGAACGGCGATCCCAAGTTCATCCCCGAATGCACGCTTCCGCTGACCGGCAAGAACGTCGTCGACATGATCATCACCGACCTCGCCGTCTTCCATCGGGCCGACCATGACAGCCCGTTCCGGCTGATCGAGCTGGCGCCGGAGGTCGGCGCCGACGAGGTCGCGGCGAAAACGACGGCGGCCTACCAGAGCTGAACCGATGCGCCTGCTTCTGACCGGCTCGTCCGGCTGGCTCGGTCGCTTCCTCGCGCCGCGGCTTCGGAAGGAAGGTCATGAGGTGGTGGGCCTCGACGTCGCTCCGGGCGCCGACACGCATTTCATCGGATCGGTGGCGGACCGGCGCGTCGTCGGGCGGGTCTTCGCGGAGCGCGGGATCGAGGCGGTGATCCACGCCGGAGCGCTTCACAAGCCCGACATCGGCCGCTACCCCGCCCGGGACTTCGTCGACGTCAACGTCGGCGGCACCCTCAACCTGCTCGAGGCGGCCGCGGCGGCGGGCCACGACCGCTTCGTCTTCACCTCGACGACGTCGCTGATGATCTCGGAGGCCGTTCGCGCCGGCAAGTCGGGCGGCGCCCGCCGGGCGGCCTGGCTGACCGAGGATTATGGCCCGCTCGAGCCTCGCAACATCTACGGGGTCACGAAGCTCGCCGCCGAGCAGCTCTGCCGCCTCCACCGTCGGGAGCACGGGCTCGCCGTGGTCGCGCTTCGCACCGGCCGCTTCTTCCCCGAGGAGGACGACACCGAGCGCGGCCTGAGCGGGCCGAACGTCAAGGCCAACGAGTTCCTCAACCGCCGGCTCACCGTCGAGGATGCCGCCGAAGCCCATGTCGCGGCGCTGGCGAGGGCTCCCGAAATCGGCTTCGGAATATTCATCGTCTCGGCGCCGCCGCCCTTCGCGCCGTCGGATTCCGAGGCCCTGGTCGAGGACGCTCCGGCCGTCATCGCCCGCTACTTCCCTGCCGCGGCGGAGCTTTACGAGCGCGCCGGCTGGCGGCTGCCGGCGCATATCGACCGGATCTACGATCCCGCGCTCGCCGAGGCGCGGCTCGGCTTTCGCTGCGCCACCGACTTCGCCGCCGTTCTTCAGGCGCTCGAGCGCGGCGGGCCGCTGCCCTTCGCCCACGACCCGTCCTACGTCTCGCCGAAGGAGGCGAAGGGCTAGCGCCGGGCGAGCGCGCCGAGCTGGGCGGCGGGAACGGCGATGGCGAGGAGCAGGGCGATCTCGAGCAACTCGGCGGGGGAAAGCGGCAGGCGCTGATAATGGGGCCGAAGGCTCGGCCAAAGGTCGGCCGCGGCATGGACGGCGAGCAGCCACAGGCCGAACAGAGCGCCGATCCCCCATCGCCGCCGCGGCTCGGCGAAAGCGAGCAGGCCGGGCGCGAACACCAGCGCCAGGAAGGTCGCGGTCGGGTCGGGGTTGCGCCAGTCCTGGACGGTGATCAGCGCCAGCGCGGCGAGGCACAGCCCCTGGAAGCGCGCGGCTCGGCTGCGGGCGCGCATTCTCGCCGCCGCTGCGAGGCCGCCCGCCGCCCAGCGAAGCCTGAGCCGGGGCTCGGCGAGGCAGTCCATCTCCGAGCGCATCGCCTGCAGCCATTCGCGCTCGTCGCCCGGCGCGAGCCGCCGCGCCAACGCCATCAGAAGCGCGGCGAGGCGGTCGAGGCCGGTGCGGCTCATGCCGGCTGCGACTCCGCGCCGGAGGGCGCCGCGCTCTCCCTTCCCGCCGCGGCGAGGGCTCGCCCGCCGGCGGTCAGCCGGTAGACGTGGCGGGGCGGGCGGCCGGGCGTCTCCGGCTCGCGCCACTCCGATTCGAGATAGCCGTGCCGCTTGAGCCGGCTGAGCAGCGGGTAGAGCGTCCCCGAGGAAAGGTCGGTCTCCCCGCACAGGGAAAGGCCGTGCCGCCAGGCCTCGGGCCGGGCGGCGAGGGCGGCGAGCACGCGGCGCGTCTGGGGCGAGGAATTGGGTTTGCGCGGCATAAACTCTACATATATAGACTTTGAGTCGACACGCCGATCCTAACAAGCCGGAGGGGCCGATGCGAAGCCTGTTGTTGCTGGCGCTTTCCCTGCTCTCCCTGGGCTGCGCCGCCGCGCCGTCGGGGCCGCCGCCGCTCGCCTCGGTGCCCTACCGCTCCGACGGCAAGCTGATCCTCGTCGAGGCGAGCGTCAACGGCGCTCCGCCGGCCTGGCTGATGGTCGATTCGGGCGCTTCCCACAGCGTCCTCGGCACCGCCTTCGCCGAACGGCTGGGACTGGCCCTGACCGGTCGCGGCAGCACCACCGGCACCGGCCGCGGCGCGATCGAGATCGGCCATGTCGGCCCGGTCGCCTTGCGGATCGGCGGCTTCGAGGCGAGGCTCCCCGACCCCTGGGTGATCGACCTCAGCGGAGTGCCGATCGCGCCCGACACGGCGGGGCTGGTCGGCTCGGAGATCTTCCGCTCGCACGTCGTTCGCATCGACCCCGTCCGGCGCCGATTCGAGATTTTCGAGCCCGACGGCTTCAGCCACGATCCCGGCGGCGCGACGGTCCCGCTCATCGTCGAAGGCGACAAGCTCTTCCTCGACGTCACTCTGACCGTCCGCCCCGGCCTCACCGTGGAGCGTCGGGTGCGCGTCGACACCGGCTCGGAATCGTCGGTCAGCGACCCGATCGTCGCCCGGTCCGAGACGGTCCGGCGGACCGTCCTCGGCCAGGGGCTGGGCGAGGATTACGAGGCGGTGTCGGGCGTCTTCCCGAACGTCACGCTCGGCCCCTACAGCTTCGCCGACGTCTGGGGGCCGGGCAGCGCTCCGCCCGCGATCGGGATGGAGCTCCTGCGCCGCTTCGTTCTGACCTTCGACGCGCCCCGCGGCCTGCTCCACCTCCGGCCGACCCCCGCGCTCGCCGAGCCGGTGCCCGCGCCGGGCTGACCGGCTTGCCGATCGCTTCGGCTTCGCCCAAGAGGAATCGCGTCGCTCTTCGAGGGGGATGGAAAATGCTGAGGCGATTCCTGGCTGCGATGATCGGATGGGTGGCCCTCGCGGCCGTGCAGGCGCCCCCGGCGACCCAGGCGACCCAGGCGTCCCCGGCGGCTCTGGCGCTGTGGCGGCTCGACTGCGGCGAGTTCGTGATCAACCAATATGGCGCCTTCTTCTCGGACACCTTCCAGTATCCGCCCGGGCCCAAGGACATCGTCGGCAGCTGCTATCTGATCCGCCACGGCGAGCGCTACATGCTGTGGGACACCGGGCTGACCGACGAGCTCGTCGGCCGCGGCTTCTCGAACGCGGCGCAGACGCTGAGCGTCCGGCGCGGGCTGGTCGACCAGCTCGCCCAGATTGGCGTGCGGCCCGAGCAGGTCGAGATCATCGGCATCAGCCACTGGCATTTCGACCATGTCGGGCAGGCCCGGCACTTCCCGCAGGCTCGGCTGATCATCGGCCGTGGCGACGTCGAGCTGCTGCGCGCGACTCCGCCGGTCGACGAGGATTCGGTGCGCGCGCTCGCCCACTGGTTGAGCGGCCCCGGCCGGCTCGAGCCGATCGACGGCGACCGCGACGTGTTCGGCGACGGGCGAGTGGTGATGCTCGACATGCCCGGCCACACGCCCGGCCATTACAGCCTGCTCGTTCGGCTCGCCTCGGGCCCGGTGCTCCTGACGGGCGACCTCTACCACTTCACCGAGCAGGTCGCGAACCGCGGGGTGCCGCCCTTCAACCACGACCGGGCCGACACCCTGGCCTCGATGGACCGCTACGACCGGATCGCGCGCAACCTCAACGCGCGCAGCATCATCCAGCACGAGCCCGCCGACATCGCCAAGCTGCCGGCCTTTCCGGAGCCGGCGCGGTGAGGGCTTTGCTGTCGGACAGCCCCGGCGGCCCGGAAACCCTCCGGCTGAGCGAAGTCGACGATCCCGTGCCCGGCGCCGGGCAGCTGCTCGTCCGCGTCAAAGCGTGCGCGATCAACTATCCGGACGTTCTGATCATCGAGGACAAATATCAGTTCAAGCCGCAGCGCCCGTTCGCCCCGGGCGGCGAGATCGCCGGCGTGGTCGAACGCGTCGGGGAGGGCGCGGCCGGCTGGTCCGAAGGCGACCGCCTGATCGCGATGCTCGGCCATGGCGGCCTCGCCAAGAAGGTGCTGGTCGGCGCGTCGAGCGCCCTGCCGCTGCCCGAAGGACGGAGCTTCGAGGAGGGGTCGGCGCTGATCCTGACCTATGCGACGACGATCCACGCGCTCGTCGACCGCGGCCGGATCGAGAAAGGCGAGACCTTGCTCGTGCTCGGCGCGGCGGGCGGCGTCGGGCTGGCCGCGATCGAGCTCGGCAAGGCGTTCGGGGCCCGAGTCGTCGCCGCCGTTTCCTCGCCGGAGAAGGCCGAGGCGGCGCGCGGGGCCGGCGCCGACGAGGTCCTCGTCTACCCGCGCGGCCCGTTCGACCGGGACGGGGCGAAGGCTCTGGCCCAGCAGTTCAAGCAGGCGGTCGGCCCGAACGGCGCCGACCTCGTCTACGACCCGGTCGGCGGCGATTATACCGAGGCGGCGCTGCGCGCGATCGCCTGGGAGGGCCGACTGCTCGTCATCGGCTTTCCGGCGGGGATTCCGAGGCTGCCGCTCAACCTCACCCTGCTCAAGAGCTGCGACGTGCGCGGCGTCTTCTGGGGCGCCTTCGCGGCGCGCGACCCGGCGGCGAACGCGGCCCATGTCGACACCCTGTTCCGGCTATGGAAGGAAGGGAAGATCGCGCCTCGGGTCAGCCGCGTGTGGCCGCTCGAGGAGGGCGCCCAGGCGATCGCCCACATGGCGGCGCGCCAGGCGGTCGGCAAGCTCGTGGTGACGATGGACTAGTCGCGGCGGGCTCGGGCCCGGCGAAGCTCGGCGATGATCTGCCGACGCATGTCGCGGACGCTGCGCGTCATCGCACTGCGCGCTTCTTCCTTTTCGGCAGCGTCGAGCGCGGAGGAATCCAGCCAGCGGCCATGCGCGGCCAGCGCGGCCTCCTGCTGCGGCCGGCAATGCTCGATCATTGCGTCGGCGATGATCTCCGGCCGGGTACTGTCCTCCGCCTGCGCCAGCCGGTCGCCGAGGCATTCCGACCAGGCCGCCGCGGCCTGCTCGACCTCGGGAGGCGCCGGCTCGTCGGCGGGGGCGGCCAGTGCAAGCAGGGCGGCGAGGGCGAAGATCATGCGTGAAGGTCTCCTGTGCCCGCCTCCTGCCATGGACGCCGGTGCCGAGTCGAGCGTTGCGCGCTCCCCCGGCACTGCCTATCTGGGCTTTCACACAGACGAAGGATCGCCATGACCACGTTCGACGACCGCGAGAGGGCCTTCGAGTCCCAATATGCCCGCGATCAGGAGATGCAGTTCAAGATCGTCGCGCGCCGCAACCGCCTGCTCGGCCAGTGGGCGGCGAAGAAGATGGGGCTGACCGAGGCCGAGGCCGACGCTTACGCCCGCGACGTCATCCGCGCCGACTTCGAGGAAGCGGGCGACGAGGACGTGATCCGGAAGCTGCTCGGCGACCTGACCTCGGCCGGCGTCGAGATCGACGAGGCGGCGATCCGCACGGCGCTCGAGCACAAGACGGTCGAGGCGCGCCGCCAGTTCATCGAGGCTCAGGGCTGAACGCGATGCCGATGCCGGCCGACGAGATCGAGACCTTGATCAAGGCGGGCATCCCCGACGCCCTGGTCGATATCGTCGACCTGGCCGGCGACGGCGACCATTATGAAGCCCGGGTGGTCGCGGAGAGCTTCCGCGGCCAATCCCGGATCCAGCAGCAGCGGCGCGTCTACGAGGCGCTGGGGGGCCGCATGGGCAACGAGCTGCACGCCCTCAAGCTCACCACCGCCACCCCCGACTGAAGGAACCGATCATGAGCGACGCCGGCGCGCGCATCGACCAGCTTGTAAAGAATAACGACATCGTCCTGTTCATGAAGGGGACGGCGCTGTTTCCGCAGTGCGGCTTCTCCAGCCGCGCCGTCGCCATCCTCGATCATCTCGGCGTGCCGTTCGAAACGGTCGACGTCCTCCAGGATCCGGAGATCCGCCAGGGCGTGAAGGAATATTCCGACTGGCCGACCGTTCCGCAGCTCTACGTCAAGGGCGAGTTCGTCGGCGGCTCGGATATCATGATGGAGATGTTTCAGGCCGGCGAGCTCCAGCAGCTCCTCGAGGAAAAGCAGATCGCCAAGGCCTGAACCCCGCTCCGGCGCGAGGGTCGGGGGGCGGGGCCGGCTCACGCCGGGACGGCGCCCCGCGCTGCAAAAATTTTGGGCGGGCCGCGCGACCGGAAAGTGCGCTGGCCCGCCCTGAGTGGAATCGAGTGGACGCCGACAGGCTTACAGCTTGCATGCCAGGCCGAGCGAATGGCGGGATTCCGCGGCTTTGGGTGGTGAACGAAATCCTACCGGCATCGGCGGTGTAAACTGCGCCGACAGGCAGGGGGCCGCGCCTTTCGGCCGGCTCTTCTTTTTCGGGGCCGTCGGTGCCACATGCCCGCCATGGAGGAACGGCCGACCGGACGCGCAGAGCAGGTCCACCCGCTGGTCCGACGGCTGCTCGCCGGCAATCCGTCGCCTTTCACTTTCACCGGAACCCAGACCTATATCGTCGGCTCCGGCGAGGTGGCGGTGATCGATCCCGGCCCCGATCTGCCCGACCATGTCGAGGCGATCCTCGCGGCCACCGCCGGCGAGCGGATCGTCGCCATCGTCTGCACCCATACCCATCGCGACCACAGTCCGGCGAGCCGGCCGCTCGCGGCCGCGTCGGGGGCGGCGATCGTCGGCTGCGCGGCGCTGGCGCTCGAGGATGACGGCCCGCGCGCCGACGCCGCCTTCGATTTCGACTACCGGCCCGACCGAGTCCTCGAAGACGGCGACGGGGTCGCGGGCGAGGGCTGGGCTCTGGAAGCGGTGGCGACTCCCGGCCACACGTCGAACCATCTCTGCCTGGCGCTCGCCGGCACCGGCCTCCTCTTCACCGGCGACCACGTCATGGGTTGGTCGACGACCGTCGTCTCCCCGCCCGACGGCGACATGACCCAGTATAAAGCGAGCCTCGAGCGACTGCTCGGCCGCGACGACCTGACCTATCTGCCGGCGCACGGTCCGGCGGTGGCGAAGCCGCACGCCCATGTCCGGGCGCTCGTCGCCCACCGGCGGATGCGGGAGAAGCAGATCCTCGCCCAGCTGAAAGGCGGCGAGGGGCGAATTCCGGCCATGGTCGAGGCGATCTACAGCGACATCGACCCGCGGCTCCACCGGGCGGCGGGGCGCTCGGTGCTGGCGCATCTCGTCGACCTCGAGCGGCGCGGCCTGGTTGCCGGGGAGGGGGAGCAATGGACCCTCGCCGGCTGAGGCTCGCCTTGCTGCTGCCGCCGGCCGCGGCGCTTCTGCTCGGCGCTCTCGCCGGCTTCCTGCTTCGCCCCGCCGCCGAGCCGCCGCGCGCCGACCCCCAGGCGATCGCCGACGCCACCTTGCTCAGCGTCCGCGAGCAGGGCCGGCTGACCTTGTTCGTCGCGCGCTTCGTCGCCGTCGAGACGGCGAGCGAGACCCGGCTCGGTCTCACCGCGCGCAAGACCCTGATCATGCCGGGAACGGTCCGCTACGGCGTCGATCTCGCCCGCCTGCAGCGCCGGAGCCTGGCCTGGGACGAAGCCACCTCCACCCTCACCGTGACCCTGCCGCCCCTTGAAATTTCGGGTCCGGACATCGATCTCAACGAGGTTCAGGAATATTCGGAGGGCGGCATCCTGATGGCGCTCACCGATGCCGAACGGACGCTCGATCAGGCCAATCGCCGGAGCGGCCAGGATGAACTGATGCGCCAGGCGCGTGAACGCACGCCGATGCACCTGGCGCGCAATGCGGCGATGCGGTCGGTGGCGAGAGGCTTCGCCATCCCGCTTCGCGCGGCGGGAATCGACGCAAGCGTGGCAGCACGGTTCGTGGACCCGGCGGGACGGGAGGAAGCGCTCTTCCTCGATCGGCCGCGCCGGATCGACGATGCGGTGCAGGACAGGCGGGCGGGCGAGCCGCCGCGGCCGTGACGACGGGAAACCCAGATTGAAGAGGCAGGCCTTCATCCTTCCGACCCTGCTGCTCGGACTCGTGCTCGGGGCTCTCCTCGTCGCCGGCCTTCGCGTGAGCAACTGGATCGGCGGCGCGGATCCGGAGACGGTCGCCTCGGGGACCCTTCAGTCGGTGCGCGAGCAGGCGCGGCTGACTCCGCTTGCCGCGCGCTTCGTCGCGGTGGTCACCTCGACCCAGTCTCGCTTCGGGATCACCGCCCGAAAGACCCTGATCATGCCGGGACTGGTGCGCTACGAGATCGATCTCGCCCGCATTCGCGACCGCGACCTGAGCTGGGACGGCGCCACCAAGACCCTGTCGATCGCCCTGCCGCCGCTCGAGATCGCCGGTCCCGAAATCGATCTTGCCCAGGTCCAGGAATATGGCGGCGGCGGCCTCCTCACCGCTCTCACCGACGCCGAGCGGGTGCTCGACCAGGCCAACCGCCAGCAGGCGCGCCGCGAGCTGCTGCGCCAGGCGCGTGAAGCGGCCCCGATGCGGCTCGCCCGCGATGCCGCCAAGCGGGCGGTGGCGCGAAGCTTCGCGATGCCGCTGCGCGCCGCCGGCATCGACGCCAGCGTCGACGTCAGATTCACCGACGAGCCGCGCCAGGAACCTTCTTATCTCGATAGATCGCGCAGCCTCGAGGAAGTAGAGAGCGAAGCCAAGGCGCGCCGAGCGCGGGAAGGGAAACAGCCGTGAACGCACCCAATGTCCGCCTGACCGGCCTCGATCTGCGCGCCGAGATCGACCGGCTGCGCAAGGAGCGCAACGCCGTCATCCTCGGCCATTATTACCAGACCCCCGAAATCCAGGACGTCGCCGATTTCGTCGGCGACAGCCTCGATCTGTCGCGCAAGGCTCAGGCCACCGACGCCGAGGTCATCGCCTTTTGCGGAGTCCGCTTCATGGCGGAGACCGCCAAGATTCTCTCGCCCGACAAGATCGTCATCCTCCCCGACATGGACGCCGGCTGCAGCCTCGAGGACAGCTGCCCGCCCGACCGGTTCAAGGCCTTCCGCGAGGCCCATCCCGACCATATCGCCCTCACCTACATCAACAGCTCGGCCGAGGTGAAAGCCCTGTCCGACATCATCGTCACCAGCTCTTCGGCCGAGCAGATCCTCGCCCAGATCCCGCGCGAGCAGAAGATCATCTTCGGGCCCGACAAGAATCTGGGCGGCTGGCTGGCGCGCAAGACCGGCCGCGACCTCTTGCTCTGGCCGGGCGTGTGCATCGTCCACGAGGCCTTTTCGGAGACCGAGCTGCTCAAATTGAAGGCGGCCCATCCGGGCGCCCCGGTGCTCGCCCACCCGGAATGCCCGCCGCACATCCTCGACCATGCCGACGAGGTCGGATCGACCTCCGCGATCCTCGGCTACGCTTTGGCTTCGCCCTCCGAGGTGATGATCGTCGCGACCGAACCGCACATCATCCACCAGATGGAGAAAGCGGCGCCGCACAAGATCTTCATCGGCGCTCCCGGCGCGGACGGGAACTGCAACTGCAACATGTGTCCCTATATGGCGCTCAACACGATGGAGAAGCTCTACGTCGCTCTGCGCGACCTCGAGCCGCGGATCGAGATGGAGGAGGGGCTGCGCCTCGCCGCCAAGAGGTCGCTCGACCGGATGCTCGAGATGGCCGGGAACACGGTCGGCAAGGGTGACGTGGGTCGGCCAATCCTCTCGGGCGACTGACGCTAGCCGCGGACCGCCACATGCGTCACGTCCTTGCCGGCGTTGTGGACGAGCTCGCTGTCGTGGCCATGCGGTTCGACCCCGTTATGGCGCTCGAAATGCTCGTCCAGCTGCTTGATCAGGGGCTCCGCCGCCGCACCGCCGTTGATCCTGAGCAGAGCGTCGATCTTCGCCTCCAAGCGATCGTCATTTTCCTTCGAAGCGGGCGAGCCGATATAGAGGAAGTAAGCGAGGCCGACCACCTGCCAGAGCAGCTGGAGGAACTCCGACTGCCAGTTCTCGAACGTGTCCCGGCCCATTTCGGTGAGATAGCTGGACAGCTCCGCCTGCTGGCCATGCTCGGCCGCTTCCTCGACGAAGGCATGCCAGCCGAAATACCAGTGCAGGCCGAACGACACCAGGAAGAAGGCGAGGGTGATCCAGCCATAGGCGTAGCGCTTCATGTCGGTCCTCCATATCCGTTTGGGGACCGCAACGTCTTGCCGGCGTCGCTTGTTTCACCGTCCGGGGCCGCCTAGGAGCCCGGCGCGTGAGCTTTAGCCTCGATCATTTCGATCTGGACCGGTTCGTCGCCGCCACCCTCGCCGAGGATCTCGGCGAAGGCGGCGACATCACCTCGGCGGCCGTGATTCCGGCCGAGGGGCGGTTCGACGGAGTCATGCGCGCTCGCGAGGCGCTGGTCGTCGCCGGGCTTCCGGTCGCCGAGGCCTTCTTCCGGGCGCTCGACCCCGAAGCGAGGATCGAGCGGCTCGCCGAGGACGGCGCGGCGGCCGCCGGCGGCGACATCCTGCTTCGGGTGAGCGGCAAGGCGCGCGCCCTGCTCGCGGCCGAGCGCTCGGCCCTCAACACGGTCCAGCATCTGTCGGGAGTGGCGACCCTGACCCGTCGCTACGTCGACGCCATCGCCGGCACCGGAGCGATCCTGCTCGACACGCGCAAGACCCTTCCCGGGCTGCGCGCCCTCGAGAAATATGCGACCCGGGCGGGGGGCGCCCGGAACCACCGAATGCGGCTCGACGATGCCGCGATGATCAAGGACAACCACATCGCCGTCGCCGGCGGAGTCGCCGAAGCCGTCCGCCGGGCGGGGGAGGGGGGGATCGAGCGGATCATCGTCGAAATCGACAATATCGACCAAATCGACCACGCCATCGCCGCCGGCGCCACCCATCTGCTGCTCGACAATATGGGCGAGGCGGCCCTGCGCCTGGCGGTCGCCCAGGTCGGCGGCCGGGTGCCGACAGAGGCGAGCGGCGGAATCTCGCTCGACACGGTCCGAGCCGCGGCGGCGACCGGGGTGACCTACGTCTCGGTCGGCAAGATCACCCAGTCGGCCCCCGCCGTCGACATCGGCCTCGACTTCGAGCCCGCCGCCTAGCCGCCGCCGCGGCCCATGATCTCGCCCTCGAGAGTGAGGGTCGAGGGATGGTGCCGGTCGAGCCAGCGCTTGACGATGCGAAGGTTGCGGCTGTTCGACTTGAACAGGAAATCGAAGGCGTCGCCGACCAGCGGGATGAAGCCGAGCGCGGTGTCGAAGGCGACGTTGCCGGTCATCCGGGCGAGATGGAATTTCGACATGCCCAGATTCCGCGCCTCCCAGATCAGCCACGCCCCCATCGCCGCGGTGACCACGTCGCCGAGCACCGGAACCAGGCCGACGACCGAATCGAGGCCGAAGCCGAAGCGCGTCCCGGGGACGTGGAAGGAGCGCTCGAGAAGCGCCTCCATCGCCTCGATCCGGCGCCTCACCGAGGCCGGATCGCGGCCGATGGGAAGCTGGCCGGCGGCGCGCTCGAACCCGCGCTGGTCGATGGGCGGCATGATCAGAAGTCCTCCGCGATCAGGGTCCCGGCCGGGTGGCGCGAGAAGAGGTTGGGGCGAAAGCCGGTCAGCCGGGGCGCGACCAGCGACCAGCGCACCGGCGAGGCCAGGGTGATGAACGGAGTCGCCCCGGACAGGATCGCGGCGGCCTCGGCGAGCCGGGCCTGGCGCTCGGCCTGGCTGGGCGCCACCCGGGCCGCCTCGAGCGCCTGGTCGGCGGCCGGATCGCAGACCCGCCCGGTGTCGCAGGCGAAGTGGCGAAGATACCAGCTGGCAAGCATCGCCGGAGCCACCGAATCGATCATCCGAAGCTCGGCCGGAGCGTCGGGCGCGACCCGGTCGGCCTCGACCCCGATCAGCCGCCAGTCGCGGCGAAGGTGCGCGAAGACGAGGCGGTGGCCCGGCCCGTCCGGCATGGCGACGCGCAGGCGAAGCGGCGATTCCAGACGTTCGATCACCCGTCCC
>Ga0196962_10000304_pt1 | contig 22882 bp, 25 predicted proteins | sample S3v_20metaG_FD_183186 | JGI IMG/M metagenome (GOLD analysis project Ga0196962, IMG submission 183186) | Soil microbial communities from Anza Borrego desert, Southern California, United States - S3+v_20 | ecosystem: Environmental > Terrestrial > Soil > Desert | place: USA: California | collected...
CGGCAATCGCCAGATTCCCTTTCATGACTTCCTCAAAAAGACGGCGAACGATTGCCTTATTTTGCTCAGTGGACATTAGCTACTCTCCTTTCGAATACAGACAGATGTAGTCTAGGTCGGTTACTCGATAATGTTGTGTACCGGATAGACTTGAAGCTGCGGAGGGGTCACACCTGCATCTTGCATAATCGGTACGAGCGTTTGGGCAAACTGGTTGAGTAGCTCACCGGATTCCCAGACATCCACAACCAGCCAGCCTCTCTCTTTCGGAGAGGCAACGTGATATAGCCGCCCAGGTGGATTACCCGCGCCGGCCAATTCCAAGCTTTTCATGACCTGATCGTACTGTGCTGACGTTACGTCTGGCATATCAAATACAACGGCAATAGTAGACATTGTTTTTTCTCCTTCTGTAGACTCTGCCCGATATAAGTTTCTGAATGTATCTGCTCACTTCAAATCGAAAATCTCCCGAATCGTTTCATTCTTGAGAATTTCATCGACAATCCGTGCCGATCGGGTTGACAATTGAAAGGGATGCTCGCCAAATAATCTCTGATATTGTTCTTCATACGTATTGAGCATTTTCGCCGCCCGTTCGGGGACAAGCTCATAGATGCGCTGCACGTAATGAGCATTGAATTGAAGACGTTCAGGGTCAACGACACCGATCTGCACCAGGCCTTTCGTTTTCTTCGGGCAACGGCAAGGATTATCCTTGTTGACCAAGCCGCATTTGTTGTTCATAAAGTTATAGAGATCTCTTCGCGCTCGTGCCAGCTTTTGGCGAAAGTTATCGGCGTTGATTTCAAGAATCGCACTAGCAAGCCGATGATCAATCCGAAAGACCTCGCCCAAAATGTAAATCAGTCGCTGTTCCCGATCCAAACATAACAGCATTCCGCTCATACAGCTGAACTTTACTTCGTCGATAGTTTCTTTAAGCAAAATTGCTTCATCTTGTGTCAACTCAGTATTAGGAATTGAGTCCAGAAACTGTCCATAATCTTCAAAATTTGAGATTGCCTTCTCCTGATTCCGTTTGCCCATGTTCAGGATATGATTGAACGCAATCCGATAGAGCCAGGTGCGAAACGCGCTCTTGCCCTGGAACTGCGAAAGGCTGGTAATGACTTTTAATAAAACCTCTTGTGTGATGTCTTCTGCTTCTTGCGGACTCATGGTCATTTTGAGGGCGACATTGTATATAAAAGGTTGATGCCGCAGGATGAGCGATTCCAGCGCCTGTTTATTGCCTTTAAGGCTGGCTTGCACCAGCGCAAGGTCGGTTTGCTCTGAATAATGGGTGACGGCGAATGGGTTTTCCATGGGTTTTATTCTTCATTTGATTAGACACCGAAATTCACAGAATGTGACAGAATTTTACGGGAAGTCTCATTTCTTACATAAGTCTTAACCAAGCTTGCCGAAAAGTAAACTTTTATCTCTTTCTAACATCGAGAAGATACAATTAAAATCCCAAGTAATAACCGTAGGAGGTTAAGATGGCGACATTTACCAAACCGTCGGATGAAGAACTGCGGAAGCGCTTATCCCCGCTGCAGTACGAGGTCACGCAGCACGAAGGCACAGAAAGACCCTATTCAAATGAATACTGGAATAATAAACACCCCGGCATTTACGTAGATGTGGTTTCCGGCGAGCCGCTGTTCAGCTCGCTCGACAAGTACGACTCCGGCACGGGCTGGCCCAGCTTTACAAAGCCTTTGGAGCCTGAAAACATCAGCACCCACACAGACTTCAAGCTCTTTATGCCGCGCACCGAGGTCCGCTCGAAGCACGCGGACTCCCACCTCGGGCACGTCTTCGACGACGGTCCCGCACCGACGGGTTTGCGCTATTGTATGAACTCTGCCGCAATGCGATTTATCCCTATTGATCGGCTGGAGGAGGAAGGCTATGGTCAGTATCTTTCTCTCTTCAAGGGAGAGAAGTAAACCCGCCACAGTCGACAGTTGACTCCGCTCTCAAACAAGACCCGCCTTGCAGGCGGGTCTTGTTCTATCTCAAATACAACTCATTGAATTCGCGCAATCGCTCAGCAAGCGCATCATCCAGATCGTCTTCTCCCATCCGCCACTCCCAGTTACCGCCCAGACGTGAAGGGAAGTTCATGCGCGCCTCTGTCCCCAGGCTTAGCACATCCTGCATCGGCGCAACGGCGTACACAGCAACGGAGGACCACACAGCACGGATCAGATCCCAGGCAAAGTCGCTGCCATCGCTATTCAGATAGCGCAGGGCAAACGTACGTTCCTCGGGCGGCGCCGACTCGAACCATCCGATGGCTGTGTCGTTGTCATGCGTTCCGGTATAGGCAGCACAATTCGTGGGGTAATTATGCGGCAGAAAGGAATTATCCGCGCCGCTAAAACCAAATTGAAGGATTTTCATGCCAGGTAGGTTAAATCCATCGCGCAATTCGACGACATCCGGCGTGATCACACCCAGGTCCTCGGCAATGATCGGCAGCGTGCCATTGTCTGACCCGCTAAGCTCCCGTGAAATGGTGTTAAAGAAATCCTTGCCGGGTCCCGTCATCCATTGCCCGGTTTCCGCGGTCGGCGCGCCGTAGGGAATCTCATAGTACCCGGCAAAGCCGCGGAAGTGGTCGAGGCGGACGACATCCACGAAATTCAGCACAGAGCGAAACCGCTCCAGCCACCAGGCATAGCCGGAGGCTTTGTGGACATCCCAGCGATAAAGCGGGTTGCCCCACAACTGACCCGTCTCTGAGAAATAATCCGGCGGCACACCAGCGACGACTGTTGGCAGGCTTTTTTCATCTAAAAAGAAAAGCTCCGGGTTTGCCCAGGCATCCGCGCTGTCGTAGGCGATAAAAATGGGAATGTCGCCGATGATCTTGATACCCCGTTCATTGGCATAGCGGCGCAGCCTGTGCCATTGCCGGAAGAAAAGAAACTGGTAAAAGGAATAACGTAGGATATCCTCCCGATGATCGCTGCGCGCCTTCTCCATCGCTGCCGTTTCTCGTTTGCGGAGCGACTCGTCCCAATCACTCCATGGGCCGCCGCCGTTTGCTTCCTTCAGCGCCATGAAGAGGGCATAGTCGTCCAGCCAGGAGGCATTGTCAGTTCGGAATTGCTCGAATTCCTGCCTCATCTGGTCAGACACAGACGGTAAGCGAGAAAACGCCTTCTGCAAAACTTCGAGCTTCCAGGGGATCAGCCGACCATACTCTACAAGAGATAATTTGAACGCAGGCAGACCGATCAAATCATCTTGTGTTAATAATCCATCCTCGGTCAACGCATCCAGGCTGATCAGATAGGGATTCCCGGCAAAGGCAGAAAAGCACTGATAAGGCGAGTCGCCATAGCCCGTCGGACCCAGCGGGAGTACCTGCCAAAGTTTACAGCCTGTGGAAACAAGCCAATCCACAAACCGGTAGGCTTGCGGACCCAGATCGCCAATTCCATACGGGCCCGGCAGGCTGCTGGGATGGAGGAGAATTCCGCCTGACCGGCTAAACAATTTCATTGGGCAGTCTCTGCGTCTGGATATATTGTCCGGCGCGAACCGTCGAATCCTCATAATCGGATTCGACCACATCCGTGCCAACCTGCGCTTCCGGTTCCACAACATAATTCGCCGGAACCGTACAGTTCTTACCCACCAGCGCCAGTCGGATATTTGCATCCGCCACACCCCAGCCGATGCGCGTGTTCTCGCCAATGATCGATCGCTTGTCGATGACGGCGCGCTCGATGACCGCGCCGCTCTCGATCACGGTATCGGTGAGGATGATGGACTCACGCACGACAGCGCCTGGTCGAATCACGACTCCCGGAGAAATGACGCTGCTTTCGACGCGCGTATCTGCCCCGATATAGGCTCCGTTACAAATCATGCTGGCGTAGATCTGGGCGCTGGCGGGGAAACGTGCAGGTGGGTATTCTTCGGTCCGGGTGTGGATGATCCAGTCTCGGTTATAGAGTTTGAGCTTTGGGGTGGGCGCCAGCATATCCATGTGAGACTGCCAGTAGGACTGGTACGTTCCCACGTCCATCCAATAGCCTGTGTACGGAAAAGCAAATACGCGCGCGTCCGATTGAACGAGATTAGGAATGATGTTCCTTCCAAAGTCATGATCGGAATCTGCGTTCATCCGGTCTTCCCAGAGGGCTTTATCCAACACCTCGCGATTGAACAGGTAGACTCCCATATTCGCGAGATTTGAGGGTGGTTCCTTCGGCTTCTCGAGGAACGACGTAACACGATACTTCGAGTCCGTCCCAAGAATACCGAATCGTGAGGCTTCCTCCATCGGAACGTGGATCGTGCCAACCGTCAGGTCCGCGCGTTGGTCCAGGTGGAAGGAGATCATCGGCTCGAAGTCCATGGTGTAAATGTGATCGCCCGAAAGGATCAGGATAAGATCGGGAAAATCGCGCTTGATGAAGCTGAAATTCTGCTGCACGGCATCGGCAGTTCCCACGAACCAGTCTGACTCATAGCGCGCTTTGTAGGGCGTCAGGATCTTCACACCTCCCGTGAAGTCACGGTTGAGGTCCCATGGCGCGCCAGACCCAACATGTGCGATCAGAGACTGGGGACGGTACTGTGCCAGCACCATCACATCAAAGATGCCGGAGTTTACACAATTCGACAGCGGAAAATCAATGATCCGGTATTTACCGGCAAACGGAACCGCCGGTTTTGCCCGCTTTGCCGTCAGGACACCCAGGCGAGAGCCCTCGCCGCCCGCAAGAATTACTGCTCGTATTTTCATGGTTCGCCTCAGCTTTCGTGAAGTCTGATTCCATCATTTGTACGAAGCGTCGTTGGTTCACTTATTAGTTTTTTATACAGCTCAAGGTACTGCCTGGCAGACCTGGCCCAGGAGAAATCCTGCGCCATTCCTGCTTTTTGCAACCCCAACCAACGCTCACGATCCGGATACAGCTGCAATGCCCGGCGAAGCGTGTCGTTGAAAGATTTCACCGTCTTGTCCACAAACACAAACCCGGTTTCGCTATCTGTGACTGTATCATGCAACCCGCCAACGGCGCGTACCAGCGGAACACTGCCATAACGCATGGCGATCATCTGAGAGATGCCGCATGGCTCATAACGCGAGGGCATGAGGAAGAGATCGGAGCCAGCGTAAATCTGGCGCGCCAGTTTAGCGTCGTAGCGCGTTTCCACGCGAACCCGATCGGGCAATTGCTCCTGCAGCTTCTTGGCGGCAGCTTCGAGTTTTGGGTCGCCTGCCCCCAGGAGAACCAGCTGCCAATCCCCCTTCGCCATGATCTTCAACCCCTTGAGGGCAATGTCAATACCTTTCGCCTGATCCATCCGGGAAACCATGCCGAGCAAAGGGACCTCTGACTCGACCGGAAGCCCAAGCCGCTCCTGCAGCGCGGCTTTATTACGCGGCCGCAGGTCAAGCGTCTCTGCACTAAAATTCGCCGCAAGGGTCGGATCGGTCTGCGGATTGAAGGAAACGGTATCCAGCCCATTTAAGATACCGCGCAGGCTGCCGGTGCGCGTGCGGAAAAAATCCTGGAGGCCGGAGCCAAACTCTTCATGTAAGATCTCCGTTGCATACGTCGGCGAGACCGCCACGATAGCATCCGACGCCCACAACCCGAGCGGCATCGGCATGACCCTTGCCCACTCCGGGAGGTCGGTATTGGCAAGCGGCAAACCGTACTTCTCCAAAATATCGCTAACATTCGGTCCTAAAAAGGGCAGGTTATGAATCGTGACAAGCGAAGAAACATTGCGTGCCTTCTCACCCCAGCGCCGGACCAGGTTGCCATAGGCAGCCAGCGCGGTATGCCAGTCATTGACGTGAATAATGTTCGGCGCCCAGTTGATCTGGCGCGGCAGCTCCAACGCCGCAAGCGAAAAGAAGGTATATTTCTCAGCATCGAGGGCTGTATTGGATGAGTAGACCGAGCCGCTGGCGCGGATAGGGTCGCCGTTGATAAAATAAACCGGCATTCCCTCCAGGCTGCCCTCGTACAACTGCACCTGCAACTCTTCTTTGCCGCGCGGGATCGAATAGATGCCCACCGGACGAAAAGCATTCGACCGTATGGCCATGTGATGTGGCAATACCAGCCTCACATCAAGTTTGATTTCATCGTTGGAAAGCGCCCGCAGCGCACGCGGCAGTGTCCCCGCTACATCTCCCAGCCCACCCACTTTTACAAACGGTTCGGCTTCCGCCGCCAAGAAAAGTATATTGATGGTTTGAGACATGTATCAATTGTACAACGAAAATCAAGAGGCTCTTAAGTTAATTTGCACATCATTCAGATATGCCAGCAGTGTAGCTACTGGCATATCTCATGCTCAAATGGAATATGACACAATACATCTGGCGCGTAAAAACACGCTTGCCTGAACGATATCTAACTCCCTCCAAAGTTCTTACGTGTGGGAAAATGAACATCTGACTGATCGAATTTTAGGATGGCTACCGGGTGACGACCAGCCGGAACGATTTGATGAAATACGAGACTCCGCAAAACAGGCTGGCGAAGCGGAGGTCGAAGGCAGAAAACCAGGGCACAGATTAGCTTTTATAAATTGTCTTAAAATTTTTAAAATCAAACTCTTCCGATTGCTATACAATGAAATTATCCCATTACTCGAGGAGGAACCATGAAAGCTTTCATTCTGTCCCGACATATGAAGGTGTTTCTATTCGTTTTGCTGATTCTGGCTGCCACAGCCACCGTTGCGAACGCGTGGGGGAATTATCAGCATGAGGAATTTATGAAGGGCTTGAAAGGCAAAGCGCCGATCCGCAAGGGAGCCATCAATCCAGAGGTCGTTAAATTGCCACCCCTCCAGCCTGCCAGTGTGGCTCCTGCCGGACCGAGCGGATTTACACCACAAACCCGCCTCGGCTTTCACGTGGATAACGAATGGGAGCCCGCCATCGCCGCAGACCGCTTTGGGCATGTATATATGCTATATGCACAGTACACTGGCGTCCCGGGCTGTGAAACCTGTTCTAACCCTACACAGGTGCTTCAGATCAGCAATGACCGTGGAGCTACATGGGGCTCTCCCTTTGTGATTTACCCGGATGGGGCCGATACCGGCGGTCAATGGGATTCGCAGATCGTAGTAGATCCGGTCGATGGGCAAACGGTCTACGCCTCGTTTATGCAGAACAACAAGAGCGACATCATCGTCGCCAAATCTACGGATTTCGGCGCTACATGGAGTTACGTGATCGCAGACGCAACCAACGCCGGGACCGACAAACCCATTTTGACTGCGCGCGGGCAGGACGTATTCGTTGCCTACAACCATGCGCAGACTATCTGGGGCGCGTACTCCCATGATGGTGGCGCCACGTTTACCGAAGTGAAGATTAATCAGAATGGCAAGCTTGGCTGGTCTCTGGCGGGCGGTGGGACGGTCACCCCCAATGGCAATGCCTACTTCGCCTGGGCAGGCTATGAAAGTAATGGCGGCGCGAAGGGTAAAGTAAACCTGTTCGTCAGCCGTTCTATCGATGGCGGCGCCACCTGGACGACAAAGACCATTGACGCTTCTTCTTCTCCGCCCGATTGTGCTGCCTTTTTGTGCGGGTGGGCTTACCTGGGAGCGCAATTGGTAATGACATCTGATGCCAACGGTAATATCTACTTACTATGGAACTCTGGTTCCACCGCGCGAGGTCCGGAACGCATTTACTTTGCTAAATCGACAGATGGTGGGAATACGTATTCGACCAAAGTCGATGTCTCCACGGCACCAGCTGGTACGCACCATGCCTTCCCGGCAATTGCCGCGGCGGGCAACGGTGACGTCCGCATCTCATGGATGGATGCGCGTGCTGCGAACGGCGGCATGGATAAGTGGAATGTCTATTATCGCAGTTCCACAAATGGCGGCTCGACGTGGACCAATGAAGTCGATCTTTCAACCTTTGTCTCGGGTTTTAGTTATATCTTCGACGATGGCTTCCGCTTCCCGTTTAATGATTACTATGAACTTGCCATTGACGAACAGGGCACGACGCACATCATCTTTGGGGAGGCGTTGAATTACGATTCACCCGGTTCAATTTGGTATGCGAAGGGAAAATAGCCTAAGAAAGACCCTAAGGGTTTTAAAAACCCTTAGGGTCTGCCTGGGTGCCTGATGGGTTTCGAACCCACAACATCGTCATCCACAGTGACGCGCTCTGCCATTGAGCTACAGGCACCGTATTTCTAGCGGACGAGATTTTACCACAAGCGAAGCACACCGCAAAGCGGCAGTGGGGATAAATTATCTCAGCCGCAACACTGCCTCGAGCTCTCCTTCGATTATCCGGCCCGTTTCCTGAAAACCCAGACTCGCATAAAGCCTTCTGGCAGATTCGTTCTCTGGCTCATAGCTGATCCCTACAGCTCGGATGCGGTCGTCGGCGCGAAAGATCTCGAGTAGCTTTTCCATGCCGAACCGGCCATAGCCTCGACCCTGGTATTTTTCGTCCACCATCAGGCGAATAATAAAGGCCTGCTGCGTAGGGTGTTCAAAATTGAAGCCATACATCAGAAAACCCACAGGCGTATTGCCTTCATAAATACCATATGGAAACAAGTCCCAATGCCCTTCATCCTCGTCGCCGAATTGCGACTCCGCGATGGAATATAGATTGGATGCAACAAAATGTGCTTGATCTTCGCGCACCTTTAGACGAATCAGTTCCTCCCAGTTGTCTTTTGTCACCGGCCGGATCTCATGCATTTAGGATGCTCCTGACAGTATTGATCAACTCCTCGCGCTGGACCGACACCTGTTCGCCGTCGATCAGATTTTTGACCGCCACCCGGCCCTGTTCCTTCTCTTCGGGTCCCAGCACGAGCGTCACCTTGGCACCGATGCGGTCTGCATACTTGAACTGTTTAGGCAATTTGACCGCCTCGGGATAGCAGACCACGTTAAGCCCTGCCCGGCGCAGTTCGCTGGCAAGCTTAAAAGACTCGAGCAGACAGTCCTGATTGAACACAGTGACCAGCACGGGCGCGGGATTGATCGATAGGTCCTTTGGCAGCAAGCCGTATTTTTCGAGGATCAAGCCGATGACCACATCTCCCATCGCAAACCCAACCCCGGGAATCGGATCGCCGCCCACATCGCGGGTCAGGTTGTCATAGCGCCCACCGCCTAAGATGGAGCGTTTGATGTCGCCGCCGACCTCCCAAGCTTCAAAGACTGTACCGGTGTAATACAGAAGCCCTCGCACAATGGATGGCTCGAATTCAAAAAATTGACTTAACCCAAGCGCATCGATGACGGCAAAGAAGCGCGTCAATTCAGTGGATTGCTTCCACAGATCCCTGTCAGCCAGCATCTCTTTCATTTTAGTGATCTGCTCTGGAGACAGTCCGATATTCTTCCCAAACTCCATCCAGGATTCCGGTGACATCTTGTCACGACGATCAATCCATGAAGAAACGGCCGAACGCCGCTCCACCGGAATGTCTAGGGCGTTGAAGCGATCATCCATCAGGCGACGGTTATTGATCTTGATGATGACCTGTTGGGGACTGAGCCCGACGCGCTGAAAGAACGTCGCCAAAACCGCGGCATTCTCTGCATCTGCTTCCGGTGAGCTGACCCCGAGCATGTCCACATTCCATTGAAAGAACTCGCGCGTCCGCCCTTTTTGAGGGCGTTCGTAGCGCCAGAATGGTCCGAATGACCACCAGCGCACAGGGAAGCTCAACTCGTTCTGTTTCTGCGCGATCATGCGCGCCAGGCTGGGCGTAAGCTCAGGCCGCAGTGTGATCTCGGAACCTCCGCGATCGGTAAACACATACGACTGTTCCTTCACCAGCTCCTCCCCCGACTTCGCCGCGTAAAGCTCAAGCGACTCGAGAATCGGCGCTTCATATTCCTGATAGCCAAACGACTCAGCGACCTCGCGCATCGTGTTATATAACCAGACGCGGATCGCCATCTGTTCCGGATAAAAATCTCGTGTGCCTTTTACGGATTGGATGACTTTTTTCATCAATACACCTGGTTTCGGTACATCGTAGGGGCGACTCAACCGCTCCAAAATTCAACAATTGAATTTTGGTTTCTTTTTGGTATAATTTTTTAACTTGTAGTAGCGACTTCAGTCGCTTAATCACAGACGACTAACCTACAGGCTGCTGCGCAGTCGTCACTACATCCCTAGGAGTTTCAATGGAAATCAACTATCAGGAAACCTCAAAAGATCTTCTCACCCGCATTGGCATCCATGAAAAATATGGCTCAGCGAATATTGACCAGTGGACTACAGATCTGCTCCAGCCTCAGGCGGGAATGAAGATCCTCGATATTGGCTGCGGTGCCGGCAAGTTGTGCTTCTTGTTCGACGATTATACTAAAGGTGAGGCAAAAATCACGGGCACCGATTTCTCAGAAGAGCTTTTGGGCAAAGCGCGTGCGAAGAACAACGAACGCGGCTCGGACATCCAGTTTCAGTTTCAGGATTTCAACAAACCGTTTGAATTCCCTGATAATACGTTTGACCTCTGCACAAGCGCCTTTGCCATTTACTATGCCTCCGATCTTGGCTTTACTTTCAGCGAAGCCCATCGCGTCTTGAAACCAGGCGGACGGCTCTTCGTTTCCGGACCTTTGCCCGAGAACAAGAAAATGTTTTATGACATTATCAAGGAAGCAACGGATGCCAGCATACCACCCATGCCAGGTTCCTCCCGTTTCAAGGGCGATATCTTCAACACCATCGACCGGATCTTTGCGAAAACCGAATTGCACACCTTTGAAAATCACCTCACCTTCCCCGCGGTTGAGCCGTTCATCGAATACGTCCGCGCTTCGTTGAGTGAAGACCGCAAGCTGTGGACATCCATGTTCAATGGCAAAGAGGAATATGAAGCCCTAATCGGAAAGATCGCTAGCGTGGCTACACGCTGGCTTGAGAGGGATGGGAAATTGGTGATGACAAAGGTGGTTGGCGGGATTTTGGCGACAAAGTAGAGCAATAATTCGTAAATAGTAATTGGCTCCATCCAACCTCAATGAGGAGAGACATTGACGAACCATAAACTTATCGATCTCAGCCATGAAGTGGAACACGGGATGATCACCTACAAAGGTCTTCCTGCGCCGATCATCTGCGATTTTCTTTCCCGTGAGGAATCCCGCAAGCATTATGCGGAAGGCACGGAATTCAGCATTGGCAAAATCGAAATGGTTGCGAACACCGGGACGTATGTGGATAGTCCGTTTCATCGCTTTGCCGATGGGATTGACTTATCTGAACTCCCACTCGAGTCACTGGCGGATTTGGATGGTATTGTTTTTCATGTGCAGGAATTTGGACGCGCTATTCCGGCGGAACCATTTCAGAGATTGGATGTAAAGGGCAAAGCTGTGCTCATCCATACGGGTTGGTCACGTCACTGGCGGACCGATCAATATTTTGAAGGTCATCCATTTCTCACACGAGACGCCGCTCAATATGTAGCGGACGCCGGTGCAGCCTTTGTCGGCATTGACACCTATAACATCGATGACACAACCGACGGCACGCGTCCTGCGCACACAATTCTGCTGGGTAATCGCATTCCTATCTGCGAACACATGTGTGGTCTGGAGAATCTTCCCGACAGCGGATTCCGATTTCACGCCGCGCCGGTAAAAGTCCGGGCATTTGGCACATTTCCTGTTCGGGCTTACGCGGTCTTGAGTACCTAACAAAATGAATTTCTTCGGTAAGAGTGTACTATTCCTCGGCGCGCATCCAGATGACATTGAACTAGGCTGCGGTGCCCTGCTCCACCATATTGCCAAACAGACGGACGTTTTATGCGTCACACTTTCGGACAACCAAAAGAATCCGGACCTGCAGAATGTAAAGAACGAGCATTTTGAATCCATGGCAGTGTTAGGTGTTCCACAGGAAAAGATCGTTTTGGGACCCTTCACCACTCGCGTGTTTCATGACTCACGGCAAGAAATCCTAGAATATTTTCTAAAACTTCGTAGAGAGTTCGGTCCTGACCTGATATTCATCCATTCCAAACAGGACGTGCACCAGGACCACAATACAATGACAGAAGAGGCGTTGCGCGCTTTTCGCGGCATTACGGTCTTAGGATTTGATGTTGTAAGGTCTTCGTATGGTTTCTTCCCTCACTTCCTGGTCGAAGTGACGGAAGAAGATGTGGACAAAAAGATCGAAGCACTTTCCAAATATGAAACGTATCGTGACCGGTATTACTTCAACAGGGAATTGACCCGCTCCATTATGGTGCGTCATGGGGCGCTGGCGGAGCGTCCGTTTGCGGAGGGGTTCGATATCCTGCGAATTGTCGGCGCGTTCGGCAAGAAATAGGGAATAGCGATGGAATTCAAATCTCTATATCAGGAACTTCAAACCAGCACGGAGATGATCCGTGCTTTATTGTCGGGCGTTATACAACAGGAGGCGCAAATTAAACCAAATCCTGAGTCCTGGTCAATTCTCGAAGTCATTTGTCACCTTTATGACGAAGAACGCGAAGATTTTCGCGAGCATGTGGATTTCATCCTGCATCGCCAGAGCGAAGAGTGGCACCAAATCGATCCGCAAGCCTGGGTGACGGCGCGGAAGTATAACGAACAGGATTTTACAGAAATGCAGGAGAAGTTCTTTGCAGAGCGTCAGCAATCCCTGAAATGGCTAAGGGAAATGTCCAATGCCAATTGGGATACCGTATATACATCGCAATACGGCTCGACAACAGCTGGAGAAATGTTTGCCTGCTGGGTCGCACACGACAACCTGCATGTACGTCAACTTGTTGAACTCAGAAGAGTAAAAATAGAAAACATGACGAAACCGCTCAACCTTGAATATGCGGGGGATTGGTAATCAAAAAGAGGAAAGACATGAGTCCTTCCTCTTTTATTCGGCAACCATTTCTATTCCTTGGGGATTCCCACCTGTATCATCCCATCCACCACTCTTACAGGATAAGCCGGCACATCGACCACGGCAGGCATTTGCATCACCTGACCCGTGCGTACGTCGAACTCCGCGCCATGACGCGGGCAGACGATATTATAGCCTTCCAGATCTCCATCACCCAGGGGTCCATCATCATGCGTACAAATGTCGGCTATCGCAAAGAACTGGTCTGCAATATTGAAAATGACGAGTGATTTGCCTTCCATTTCAACAAATAAACGCTCCCCGTTAGGAAGTTCCGATGCGGGGGCAATATCAAGAAATTCAGCTTTGGATTCGTCTAAAGTTGTGTAATTGAACATGTTTCTGACCATTGACCGTGGACGATTGACCATCATAGTCAATCGTCCATGGTCTATTGTCTGTTTACTCCACCAGACTATCGCTGGCTTCCCCCAAACCATATACGCCAGCCTTCAACACTTTGAGCGAAAGCAAGGCGCACTTCAAGCGGACCGGTCCCAGGTCTATGCCAAGCATATCCAGGATATCCTGCCTGTTCAACTGTTTGATTTCTTCAATGGGCTTGCCAATGATAGATTCCATCAGTAGATCTGCGGAGGCTTGCGAAATGGCACAGCCGCGGCCGTCAAAGCGTGCATCTGCCACGTGACCACGATCATCCGTGCGAAGCGTGATCTCGATGTGATCGCCGCACAACGGGTTGCTATCCGCGAACTGGACATCATGAGGATCGAGATGCCCGCGATAGCTTGGATGCTTATAATGCTCGATAATTACTTCACGGTAGAGATCGTCCATACTTACTCCAGTGTCACGTACCAGGTCAGGTGTCACGTATCAGTTGAAATTGACTGAAACCTGATACTGGAACATGTGACACAGAATTATCCAAACAATTCTTTGACCTTATAAATCCCATTCACCAGTAAGTCGACCTCTTCTTTGGTACTGTAAAGATAGAAGCTGGCACGCGAGGTCGCGGGGAGCCCGAATTTCTCATGCAGAGGCTGGGCGCAGTGATGACCAGCGCGAATGGCGATCCCGTCCTGATCCAAGATCTGCGCTACATCATGCGGATGGACTCCCTCGAGGGTGAACGCGGCAACCCCGCCCTTGTGCTGCGCGCTGGGACCAAACACGTTCACGCCCAGGATTTCTTCCAACCGCTCGAGCGCATATTCCGTGATCTCATGCTCATGAGCGGCGATCGTCTCCATTCCGAGGGAAGAAAGATAATCCACCGCGGCACCAAACCCCACAGCTTCGGCAATCGCAGGTGTGCCTGCTTCGAATTTGTAGGGCAAAGCATTAGTACGGAACGAGCGCAGTTTCACTTCCTTGATCATGTCACCGCCACCTAAAAACGGAGGCATGGCTTCTAACAATTCCATCTTGCCGTATAGGACACCGATACCGGTCGGACCACACATCTTATGTGCGGAGAAGGCAAGGAAATCTGCGCCGAGAGCTTGTACATCCACCTTGAGGTGGGGCACAGATTGGGCGGCGTCCACTAACGTCACGGCACCAGCTTCGTGGGCGAGACGAATGATCTCCGCCGCGGGGTTGATCGTCCCGAGAACGTTAGACATATGCGTAAACGAAACAAGTTTCGGGCCGCGCGACAGAAGCGTTTTGTACTCATCCAGATCGAGCAAGCCATCTTCTGTCACAGGGATGAAACCCAGCTCGATGCCACGTTCCGCCTGGAGAATCTGCCAGGGAACCAGGTTAGAGTGGTGCTCCATCTCCGTCAGGATGACGAGATCGCCTGATTTTAAGTTGGCGCGTGCCCACGAATAGGCAACAAGATTGATCGACTCGGTTGTATTCCGCGTGTAAATGACCTGGTGCGCCGAGGGTGCATTAATGAACTTTGCGATTTTTACACGTGCCTCTTCATACAAAGAGGTCGCTTCCTCAGCGAGCATATGGACACCGCGATGAATATTCGCGTTCGAGCGGCGATAGTAGGCATCCATCGCCTCGATGACCGAGAGAGGTTTCTGGGAAGTCGCCGTAGAATCCAGATAGACCAGCCGAGTGCCGGGTTTGGTCTCTCGCTGGAAGATCGGGAAATCTTTACGAATTTCGTTTATATCTAGCATGAGGTAGACAGATATACAAGTAGACAAGTAAACATGTGTACGTGTCTACCTGTCTACTTGTGTCTTCTCTAATAATCTGGGATTGCTTTTTCGCGCTTGACTGACTTCTTCGCTACAGGGCGAATATGTTCCGAGTTGAGGGGGTACCACAGAATGCGATCGGGGACCATCCAACCATCTGTCAGGAAGACATTCGAGCGGAACTGGACGGCGACCATCTTGTTATCCACCTGGACGACGATCCCGCGGATCCAGCCTCGGACGCGTTCCTTATTCTTTTCGTGGTCACAATAGACCTCGACGGTATCACCGACTTGAAAATCGTGTTCCCCACCGGGTGCCCGCATGTACGCGAACTGTGGCGTACGCGTTGCCTTTGATCGCACCACGTCACCATTGGCCAATACACGGGGTGGTGAAATCCGGTTGACCACTCGAGGTTTCTCAGTGACGCCGGTTTTTGCCTGTGTACCGTTAGGCTTCGTCACAGCCCGAGCTTCCACAACCTTCTTCGATTTTTCCTGCACTTTTGTTTTTTTTGCTTTTACTGCCATAAATGCTCTCAATTCTTTATCAAACTTTTTAAACCTGAGAATCTGTTACGCCATCTTATTGGCGATATATTCCTGAAAACGCTCGCGCACACCCTCAAACGGGATGCGCTGGAAGATGGGATCAAAGAATCCCTCCACTACAATTTTTTCCGCTTCCCCCTGCGGAATTCCGCGCGACTTCAAGTAGAAGAGCGGTTCCGCTTCAAGCTTGCCAACGGTCGCGCCATGCGTACAGCGCACATCGTCAGCAAGGATTTCCAAACCGGGGATCGAATCGGCACGCGCACCTTCACTCAACACCAAATTACGATTCGCCTGATAGCCGTCTGTTTTTTGGGCGCCGGGAGCAACATAGATCATGCCCTGCCAGACCGAACGGCTCTTGCCTTTCAACGCACCCTTGAACAATAAATCGCTCGTCGTATGCGGCGCGAGGTGATTCTGCTGTGTATCGTGGTCGAGATGCTGGGTTCCGTCCGTAAAGTAGAACCCAGACATGCGTCCTTGCGCGCCTTCCCCAGCAAGATCCAGTTCACTGAAATTCTTTGTGAGGCGCGAACCGATCGCGCCAAAGATCCAATCGAGGTTGCCATTGCGTTCGACGCGGGCACGCTCGTGTGAGAAATTCCAGACGTGGCGTCCCCACGATTGCAATTCGACAAACTTCATCGAAGCGTTTTGCATCACCTGGATTTCTACAATTCCCGCGTGCATGGAATTGGATGCCATATCATCGGGTGACGCTGATTCGTGCACATACGTCACCGAAGCGCCCTCATCCACAAGGACGAGAATATGTGAAACGTGAGCAAGGTTTGCGCCCGGTCCCCAGAGCACAGAATGCAAGGGTTCGTCCACTACGACGCCCTTTGGCACGTACAACACTACGCCATTCTGCGCAAATGCACCAGCCAGCGCAGAAAATTTTCCCTCCTCCACGTTGACGGTCTTGCCGATCATTCTCCCGAGTAACTCGGGGTATTTCTGCTCTGCTGTTTTTAAGTCCGTAAAGATAACGCCTTTTTGCGCCAGCTTTGCGTCGAGATCGATCTTCGCTCCGCCAGGGGTGAGGATGATCTGCCCGCCATGCTGGTCAGCCACCAAAGGTACGAGCAAATCTTCGCGCACCGCGGGAAGATCATTCATATTTTCCAATGCCAGCTTGAACTTGTCCGTGGGCAGGTTGTGGATGTCTGTGCGGCGCCAGGCTTCCTGCGTTGTGTCAGGAAGAGGAAACCGCTTGAAGGCGTTCCAGGCTAAAGTGCGATACGAAGCGATGCCATTCCCGGTAGCACGAACATCGGATTCAGTAAAGGCAAAATCTCTGGTGGCAGCATCAGCCCGTCGAGTCCTTGAGACGACAACTTTGGGTTTCTCCTGCATGTTAACCGATGCTTCCTTCCATTTGCAACGCGATCAAACGATTCATCTCGACGGCATATTCCATCGGTAATTCCTTGACGAGCGGCTCGATGAAACCGGAGACCACCATGGTTGTGGCTTGCTCTTCGCTGAGGCCGCGAGACATGAGGTAGAAGAGCTGCTCCTCACCTACTTTGCTCACCGAAGCCTCGTGCCCGATGGTGACATCGTCTTCATCAATTTCAATGTAGGGATACGTGTCCGAGCGGGATTTTGGATCGAGGAGAAGCGCATCGCAAACCACACTGGATTTGACGCCTTTTGCACCTTTGTACACTTTGAGCAGGCCGCGGTAAGAAGCACGTCCGCCACCTTTGCTGATGGACTTGGATGTGATCTTGCTCGAGGTGTTCGGCGCAAAGTGGATCATCTTCGAGCCCGCATCCTGAATCTGGCCCGGACCAGCAAATGCCATCGAAAGCATCTCGCCGCGCGCACCCGGCTCCATCAGATAACAGGAGGGATATTTCATCGTGACCTTCGAGCCGATGTTCGCGTCGACCCATTCGTGAGTGCCATTCTCAAAGACTTTGGCACGCTGGGTCACGAGGTTATAAACGTTTGTTGACCAGTTCTGGATCGTCGAGTAGCGCGAGCGCGCACCCTTCTTGACAACGATCTCAATCACACCGGAGTGGAACGAGTCGGTGGTGTATTGAGGCGCGGTGCAGCCTTCCACATAATGGACCTGCGCACCTTCATCTACAATAATCAGCGTGCGTTCGAACTGTCCGAGATTAGCTGTGTTTAAGCGGAAATATGCCTGCAAGGGTAAATCTACGTTGACGCCCTTCGGCACATACACGAACGAGCCGCCAGACCAGACCGCGCTGTTCAGCGCCGCAAATTTATTATCTTCGATCGGGATCACGGTCCCGAAATACTCCCGGAACAAATCGGGGTGCTGTTTCAAACCATCTTCGATGGACAGGAAGATCACACCCTGCTTCTCAAGATGCTCCTGGATCGAGTGATAGACCATCTCCGATTCATACTGCGCGCCCAGACCTGCCAGGAATTTCCGTTCGGCTTCAGGCACACCCAGTCTGTCAAACGTGCGCTTGATGTCATCGGGGACATCTTCCCATGATTTTTCGCTTTTTTCGGTCGGTTTGACGTAAAAGTAAATCTCGTCAAAGTTGAGGTCTTTTAGCGAGGGTCCCCAGTTCGGCATAGGCCGCTTCTGGAAGTGCTCAAGCGCCTTCAAACGGAAGTCAAGCATCCACTGTGGCTCTTCCTTCATGCGCGAAATATTCTCAACGACTTCCCGGTTCAAGCCCTTTTGTGACTTGAACGTGTAATTATCATCACGGTCATGAAAGCCGTACTTATACTGACCGATATCTTCTAAGATTTTTGCATCTTCAGACATAACAATCTCCAAAACCTTTATCACAAAGGTTTAAAGTCTCAAGCTTAACGTTCCCTTGTGACCAGGAAACTAGGCAGGGGTCTCTTCGTACCGTTCGCGGATCCACTCATAGCCTTTTTCTTCGAGGTGTAGTGCCAGGTCGGGGCCGCCGGATTCGACGATGCGCCCGCCAAGCATGACATGGACATAATCAGGCTTGATATAGTTGAGCAAACGCTGGTAGTGCGTAATGACCAACGCTCCCATGTCTCTATTCATCAGAGCGTTCACGCCATCTGCCACAATGCGCAGCGCGTCGATGTCAAGACCCGAGTCGGTTTCGTCCAGGATCGCGATCTCGGGAGAGAGAGTCGCCATTTGCAGGATCTCTGCCCGCTTCTTCTCACCACCGGAAAAGCCCTCGTTGAGGTACCGGCCGGCAAAGCTCTGGTCCATTTTCAGCAGGCTCATCTTTTCCTTGAGCATCTTTCGAAACTCAGGGATGGGGATGCCTTTGTCTTCCGGGTTCTCTGCACGTCGACGCGCATTCAGTGCCGTTCGCAGGAAGTTCGCGACGGTCACGCCTGGGATGGCAACAGGATACTGGAAGGCAAGGAAAATACCAAGCCGTGAGCGCTCATCCGGCTCAAGCTCGAGAATGTTCTGCCCTTTAAAAAGCACTTCGCCTTCAATAACCGTGTAACTGGGGTGCCCCATCAATGTGTAAGCTAATGTAGATTTGCCGGTCCCGTTCGGACCCATAATTGCCTGGACTTTCCCCTGTTCCACTGTCAGATCTACGCCTTTGAGAATTTCCTTTCCCTCGATGCTGACGTGTAAATTCTTGATTTCAAGTTGCGACATTCCTTCTCCTGAAAAACGCCCAATGGCGGGTTTTACGTATAGGCGACATTATAGCAGGTTGAGTGAGAAAAGTCAATATTTATCATATTTTTCTAGTAAATTATTAAGTATTGTGGCAATTTTCACCATGAAAATACTCAGCTTAAGAATTTTTATGATATTTATCTAATATATTGACAAGCCTAAAGGGGACTGTTATACTCTTTTTCATGAAAAGCACGAAAGACAGAATCCTTCAAACGCTGCTCCGTCACCCCAAGATCACGATCAATCAACTTGCTGAGGCTGTAGAGATCAACCCGATCTCCGTTCGTCATCATTTAACGAACCTGCAAATGGAAGGCCTGATCGAGGCAGATGAAGTGCGGCATGGCGTGGGACGCCCAAGATTGGTGTATTCACTGACCCAGGATGGTATGGAGCGTTTCCCCACGAAATATTTGCGCCTCACTACGCGTCTGTTGACCCAGATGAAAGAAACCATGCCCGCGCCGGTAGTGAGCCAACTGTTCAGCCAGGTCGCTGAAGATTTGGCGAAGGAATATTCGAGCCAGATCCAGGGTTTGAGCATGGAAGAGCGGCTGGAGTTTGTGAAGGAATTGCTTGCGCAGGAAGGCTTTACGGTAGAATGGGAGAAGAAAGGCAGCGAGTATCAAATCCATGAGATCTCCTGCCCGTACTATCAGCTTGGCGTTGCGCACCCTGAAGTTTGCACCATGGATCAGACGTTGATTTCCAAAATGCTTGCCCTGCCTGCCAACAAGGTTCAGTGTATTTTAGATGGCGGCGCACACTGCACATACGTGGTGCAGCCTGCCGCGGTAAAAAACTAAATTTTTGAGGAAATAATGACTGAAGAAACTGTTAATGAAATCCAGTGGACTATCCACACAACACATCCGGACAAAGTCAAGTCCGCACGAGAGAAACTCTCTGAAGTCGTTGACCCTGAGATCGGAATGAACATCATTCAGCTGGGTCTGGTGCGCGACATCGAGATCGAGAACGACATCGCTCGCCTGAAGATGATCTTGACCACGCCGTTTTGTCCCTATGGTCCCGCGATGATCGAGATGACCAAAGCCAAAGCCGTGGAAGGATTGGACATGCCTGTCACTATCGAAATGGGCATGGACATGTGGGACTTTTCGATGATGGAAGACCCGTCCGCTTTGGATTGGGGTATGTACGCCTAGGCTTACTAGTTTGGAATCAAAAGCGACTCAGTTGAGTCGCTTTTTGTTTTCTGTTATGGAGATATAGCGACAGTCCCACAGGGATGCTACGCAATTCGATTTGCTTGGCAAATCGTGTCGCCTGCCAGCAGTGCAACTGCTGGCACAACGTTTGTATTTATTCTTCGGTAATCGTAATCGTCTCGATCGCATCGCCCTGGAAATCGGGGTTTTGATTCGGGTCTCGCCGTGTAATCCCCTCGACCACATCCATGCCTTCGATCACTTCGCCAAAAATTGTGTGTAGTCCATTGAGATGCGGTGTCGGTACATACGTAATGAAGAACTGGCTGCCATTGGTGTTTGGACCAGCGTTTGCCATTGCCAGCAAGCCAGGTTTATCAAACGTCAGATCGCTGATCTCATCCTCAAACTGGTAACCCGGACCACCCCCGCCAGTGCCCGTTGGGTCGCCGCCCTGCGCCATGAATCCATCCAGCACACGGTGGAAGGTTGTGCCGTCGTAAAATCCGTTTTGTGCAAGATAGACAAAATTATTCACAGTTACCGGTGCTTTATCCGGGAAAAGTTGCACGATAAACTCGCCGCCGTTAGCCATTTGGAAAGTTGCAAAATACTGTTTGCTCACATCGATAGTCATAGGCGGTGCGGCGTCATATTGCTCAACAGCACCTTCGGGAGAGGCAACGTTCCCTTCCGGCGGAGTCGTTGTCTCGTTGGACCTCCCTCCAGACCATACGAGCCAGATAATCCCGGCCACAATCAACACTAGGATAACGACGCCAGTAGTCTGAATCGTACGATCTGTTTGTTGCTTCTTCCGTGCACGCTCGCGCGCTTCGATCTGCTTTTTACTTGCCATCTTTAGTTACTCCTCTGTATCGTTATAACTTTCATCAAATGATTTCAATAACTCAGGTGCTCTCGTAATTGCTCTCTTCATATCTAAAGCAACTTTCAAGAATATCTACCTTGCTGCGACCGATCACCTCGGTGAGTGAGGCATATTGCTGCTGATCCATAATATCTTTCCTCGAATCCCGCTCTATTTTACATGATACTGTTTAGAGATCCTGTAAACAATTTTTACTATTTCACAACGGCAGGGTTGATGGTGCTCTACGATGCGCTGTAGTCTTCAGATTATTGCTTGTATGTATTTTCGGTATAAGCGGGATATACTTTAGTTAGTATGTGAACCATGTTCATACGCAGACAATTCAAAAAGGAGTCTGAGAGGATGGATTTCGACTTAACCGAAGAACAAAAAATCTGGCAGAAAACGGTTCATGAATTCGTCGCGAAGGAAGTGCAGCCCCAAGCCCATGACGTGGATGTGACAAGCGAGTTCAACTGGGATGCCGTACGCAAAATGGGCACCCTGGGATTGCTCAGCTTGAACATCCCGGAGGAGTACGGCGGCGCAGGGGTAGACTCTATCAGCGCGGCGATCGCCATTGAAGAGATTGCCTGGGGATGCGGCTCCACCGCGCTGGCGATTGCCGCGCACAATGGGCTAGGCACAACTCCGATCGTATTATATGGCAGTGAAGAACTCAAAACAAAATGGCTTCCCCTCGTGGCGAGCGGAAGGAACAAGCTCGGCGCTCTCGCACTTACGGAGCCTGGTGCGGGCTCTGACCTGCAGGGTGGAGTTGTGACCAGAGCTGTGAAAGACGGAAACGAATGGGTCATCAGCGGCGCGAAGATGTGGTGTACAAACGCCTCCATCGCCGAATACATCATCACCCTCGTTCGCACGGACCCGGCTGGCGGCTCCCGTTCGCTAAGCCAGATCCTCGTCCCCACCGACTCGCGTGGACTGAGAATTGGTCCCCCCGAAAAGAAGATGGGATTGCATGGCTCCCCTACTCACGCGGTGACCTACGAAGATGTACGTGTCCCACTGGAAAACTTAATCGGCGAGGAGGGAAAGGGGTTACAACAAACGCTTGCGACGCTCGATGGAGGTCGAATTGGAATCGGCGCGATCTCGGTCGGGTTGGCACAGGCGGCTTTCGAACATGCTGTCAACTATGCCAGAGAGCGCAAAGCCTTCGGCAAACCGATCGCGGACCAACAAGCCATCCAGTGGATGCTGGCAGATGCCGCGACTGAGATCGAGATCGCGCGCACGATGCTGTATAAGACCGCCTGGCTCAAAGAACAGGGACGAAACTACAATAAGGAAGCCGCCATGGCAAAGATGTTCGCCACCGAAATGGCAGAACGCGTCACCCGCAACGCCATCCAGATTCACGGCGGGTATGGTTACTCGAGCGAATACCCTGTCGAACGCATATACCGCGATGCCCGTTTGATGACCATTGGCGAAGGGACTAGCGAGATCCAGAGGCTGGTCATCGCGAGGCATGTGTTGGCGAGTGAATAAGGATGAGGTTCAGATCTGTCATTCAGGAATTCGAGGCGCATTTTCATCCTGTTGAGCCAGG
>Ga0196962_10000305_pt1 | contig 22878 bp, 17 predicted proteins | sample S3v_20metaG_FD_183186 | JGI IMG/M metagenome (GOLD analysis project Ga0196962, IMG submission 183186) | Soil microbial communities from Anza Borrego desert, Southern California, United States - S3+v_20 | ecosystem: Environmental > Terrestrial > Soil > Desert | place: USA: California | collected...
CTCGACCGGGCCGTCGCCGCCGAGCTCGCGCCGCTCAGGCTCGACCAGGCGCGCTTCCGGACCGTCGTCGCCGCGGCCGAGCCGTCGGCGGCGGGGCGCGACCGGGTCGAGTTCGAGGTGTCGACCAACCCCGGCGCGCCGTTCGGACCGCTCGTCCGGATCGCCTCGGGCGGCGAGCTGTCGCGGTTCATCCTCGCCCTCAAGGTCGCCCTTCACGAGGAGGGCGGCGCGCGGACCATCGTCTTCGACGAGATCGACCGCGGCGTCGGCGGCGCCGTCGCAAGCGCGGTCGGCGAGCGGCTTCACCGGCTCGCCGAGGCCGGGCAGGTGCTGGTCGTCACCCACTCGCCGCAGGTCGCCGCGCGCGGCTCCGCGCACCTGCTGATCGAGAAGAGCCACGACGGTCTGGTCACCCGAACCAGCGTCCACGCCCTCGACCCGGCCCGCCGCCGCGAGGAGATCGCCCGAATGCTGTCCGGAGCCCAGGTCACCGACGAGGCCCGGGCCCAGGCGACCCGCCTGCTGGAGGCGGCGTGACCGAGGCCAAGGCCGAAGCCGAGCTCGAGCGCCTGGCGCGGGAGATCGCTCGCCACAACCGGCTCTATCATGGCGAGGACGCACCGGAGATTTCCGACGCGGACTATGATGCGCTGGTTCGGCGCAACGCCGAGCTCGAGGCGCAATTCCCGCATCTGGTCCGGGACGACAGCCCGTCGCGCCAGGTCGGCGCAGCGCCCGCCGCCCATCTGTCCAAGGTTCGCCACGCGCTCCCGATGCTGAGCCTCGAAAACGCCTTCTCCGAGGACGAGGTCGGCGATTTCGTCGGGCGGGTTCGGCGCTTTCTCAGCCTGGCCGAGGGCGAGGAGGTCGCGCTCACCGCCGAGCCCAAGATCGACGGCCTGTCCTGCTCGCTGCGCTACGAGGCGGGGGTGCTCGTCCTCGCCGCGACCCGAGGCGACGGCACCACCGGCGAGGTCGTCACCGACAACGTCCGGACCATCGCCGACGTGCCGCAGACTCTGCTCCCCGGCGCAGGCCGGGGTCCAGCTGCGCCGGACTCTGGGCCCCGGCCTTCGCCGGGGAGCGTTCCGGAGGTCTTTGAAATCCGCGGCGAGGTCTACATGTCCAAGGCCGACTTCGCCGCGCTCAACGCCCGCCTGCTCGCCGAGGCCGACGATCCGGCCAAGGCGCGCCAGTTCGCCAACCCGCGCAATGCGGCGGCGGGCTCGCTTCGGCAGAAGGAGGCGGCGGTGACCGCCTCGCGGCCGCTCAGATTCTATGCCCATGGCTGGGGCGAGGTCTCCGCTCTGCCGGCCGACTCCCAGCTCGGGGTGATGCGGGCGATCGCCGCCTGGGGGCTGCCGATCGCCGACCATCTCGATCGCTTCAGCGGCCTCGAGGCGCTGCTCGCCCATTACCGGGCGATCGAGGCTCGGCGGGCCGACCTTCCGTTCGACATTGACGGGGTCGTCTACAAGGTCGACCGGCTCGACTGGCAGCGCCGCCTGGGCCAGGTGGCGCGGGCGCCCCGCTGGGCGCTGGCCCACAAATTCCCCGCCGAGAAGGCGGAGACGGTGCTCGAGGCGATCGACATCCAGGTCGGGCGGACCGGCAAGCTCACCCCGGTGGCTCGGTTGAGGCCGGTCAGCGTCGGCGGAGTCACCGTCACCAACGCCACGCTCCACAACAAGGACGAGATCGAGCGTCTCGGAGTCCGGGTCGGCGACCGGGTGCGCATCCAGCGCGCCGGCGACGTCATTCCCCAGGTGCTCGAGAACCTCACGCCGCACGAGGAGCGCCCCGCCTACGTCTTCCCGAGCAAATGCCCGCAATGCGGTTCCGACGCCGTGCGCGAGGAAGGCGAGGTCGACGTTCGCTGCACCGGCGGCCTGGTCTGCCCGGTTCAGCGGGTCGAGCGGCTGCGCCATTTCGTCTCGCGCCACGCGCTCGACATCGAGGGGCTCGGAATCACCCATATCGAAAGCTTCTTCCGCGACGGCCTGCTCCAGTCCCCGGCCGACATCTTCAGGCTGACCAAGGCGCAGCTGCTCGCCCGGGAGCGCTGGGCGGAGGTCTCGGCGGCGAACCTGATCGCCGCGATCGACGCCAAGCGGCGGCCGCCGCTCGACCGTTTCCTCTACGCGCTCGGCATCCGCCATGTCGGCGAGGTCACCGCCCGCGACCTCGCCCGCCGCTATCGCAGCTGGGAGCGCTTCCGGGCGATGATCGAGACGGCGCTTCGGGCGAGGCGCGAGATGGCGCCGCTCGAAGGCGAGGAGGAGCGCCGCTTCCTGCAGCGCCGCGACAAGGCCGTGGTCGAGGCCGTCGAGACTCCCAATATCGGGCCCGAAGTCGCCAATGCCCTGCTCGATTTCTTCGAGGAGGGCCATAACCGCGAGGTGCTGGACGATCTCTTCGCCGCCGGAGTCGCTCCCGAGGACGTGGTCTGGGAGACGAAGGCGTCGCCGGTGACCGGCAAGACCCTCGTCTTCACCGGCAGCCTCGAAGCCGTGTCGAGGGACGAAGCCAAGGCGCAGGCCGAAAGGCTCGGCGCCAAGGTGGCCGGCTCGGTCTCGGCGAAGACCGACCTCATCGTCGCCGGCCCGGGCGCCGGCTCGAAGCTCAAGAAGGCGCAGGAGCTCGGCATCGAGGTGATCGACGAGGCCGCCTGGCTGGCCCTGGTCGCCGCCGCCGCGGGGTAGTTCCCCGACGGCACGAAAAAATCGCTGTCCTACAGCTTGGGCGAGGGATTATTCGATTCGCTCCTTTCGAAGCAGGAGCGAATCATGCGCAGCCACGGCGACATCCTTCGCGGTTCTGGCGTTCGCGCCAGCGACCGTTCCGGCTCGTTTCGAAGGGTGCCTTTTTTGCGCCTTGGAAGCTGAAACTTATGAAACTTCCGCCGAACCTTCCGCCCCGGCACCCGCCGGTCTTCCGCGCCCTGCTGGCGCTCGTGGCCCTCGTCGGCGGCCTGCTGGGACTGGCCGGTCTCTATTTCGTGCCGATCCCGGAGGGCAATCGCGAGCCGCTGCTGCTCGCGCTCGGGCTCGTCCTCGGCTGGGGCTCGACGGTGATCGGCTACGAGTTCGGCTCGTCGCCCGCCGGCCGGCAGGCGGCTGAGGCGGGGCTGAGGCCGGCATTGCAGCGGGACGAGACCAACCCCAGATGAATCGCCCAAGCCAAGAGCGGGAGCGACATATGGAAGCCTGGCACGGAACGACGATCCTCGGCGTGCGCAAGAACGGCAAGGCCGTGATCGCCGGCGACGGCCAGGTGTCGCTCCAGTCGACGGTGATCAAGCCCAATGCGCGCAAGGTCCGCCGATTGGGCGGCGACAAGGTGATCGGCGGCTTCGCCGGAGCCACCGCCGATGCCTTCACCCTGTTCGAGCGGCTGGAGCGCAAGCTCGAGCAATATCACGGCGCGCTGATGCGCTCGGCGGTCGAGCTCGCCAAGGACTGGCGCACCGACAAGTATCTCAGGAACCTGGAGGCGATGATGATCGTCGCCGACAAGGACATCAGCCTGATCCTCACCGGCAATGGCGACGTTCTCGAGCCCGCCTCCGGAGTCGCCGCGATCGGCTCGGGCGGCAATTTCGCTCTGGCCGCGGCGACCGCCCTCTACGATTACGAGGAGGACGCCGAGGCGATCGCCCGCAAGGCGATGAAGATCGCGTCCGACATCTGCGTCTACACCAACGACCAGCTCACCGTGGAGACGATCGAGGAGGCGAGCTGAGTCGCGCCGACCAAGCCACGGGAGACAGAAGATGCCGGCCGACCCCGCCCCGCGATGGACCGCCCGGCGCCTCGCTTGGGAGGACGAGGAACTGGGCGAGATCGCTCTGCCGAGGCGGCCGATGAGGATCCGTTCCGGCTTCGGCTCGGGCCTGGCGACCCGCCGCGGCGATCCCCCCGGCACGGTCTGGGCGGTCGGCGACCGCGGCCCGAACCTCAAGGTCGAGACGGCGGTCGACCGCTACGGGCTCGACCGGCTCGAGGCGCATGCCGGCGAAGCGGGCGCCAAGATCATGCCGCGCCCCGACCTCGGCCCGGCCATTGCTCGGCTGCACGTCTCCAGCGGCAGGGTCGACCTCGTCCGCAGCTTCCCGATCGTCGATTCGAAGGGCCGGCCGGTATCGGGCCTGCCGGTTCCGGAGGGCGGCCACGCCCGCTGCGAGCCGGCGCTCGACCTCGACGGCAACGCTCTCGCCTCCGACCCTTCCGGTCTCGACACCGAGGGCATCGCCGCCCTCGCCGACGGCGGCTTCTGGGTCGGCGACGAGTTCGGCCCGTCGCTCGTCCGCCTCGACGCCGGCGGACGGGTGCTCCGCCGACTCGTCCCGGAAGGGGTGGAACTGGACGGGGCCGCCTACCCGGTGGAGCCGCGGCTGCCGGCGCTGGCGGCTCGGCGCCAGCTCAACCGCGGCTTCGAGGCGCTGGCCCTGTCGCCCGACGAGAAATGGCTGTTCCTCGCCTTCCAGAGCCCGCTCGCCCATCCCGACGAGGCCGCGCACCGGGCCGGCCGCCACGTCCGCCTCTGGCGCCTCGATGCCGTCACCGGCGAGACCGTCGCTCAATATGCCTATCCGCTCGACCCGCCGGGCTCCTTCCGGCGCGACGGCGAAGCGGGGCCCGTCAAATGGCACGACCTCAAGGTGAGCGAGCTGGTCGCGCTCGGCTCCGAGCGCCTGCTCGTGCTCGAGCGGGCCTCGGCGACGACCAAGATCTACGAGGTCATCGCCGACCCGGGCTCGGTCCTTCCCGGCGGGCATCTGGAGATCGGCACCCGGCCGACGCTGGAAGAGCTTAGCGCGGAGCCGGAAGGCCTGCCGCTGCCGGTGCTGGCCAAGCGCCTGATCCTGAGCACCGACGACTCGCCGCAGATCCCCGCCGACCTCGAAGGGATGGCTGTCCTCGGCCCGTCCGCGCTGCTGCTCGTCAACGACAATGATTTCGGAGTCGAGGGCGCCGAGACGAGCTTCTGGAGGATCGACTTCGACCGGCCGCTCTTCGACTGAAGCAGGGCTCAGCCGACGCGCCCCGCCATGGCCGCGTCGAGCACTTGCCGCGCCTCCGCGGCGCCGAAGGGCAGCGGATTGCCGCCGGCCGAAGGGTCCTCCTCGGCCATTTGCGCGATCCGGTCGAGGCTCCCGGGCGCGACGTCGAGCCCGGCCAGGCTGTGGGGGATGCCGAGCTGGCGGCGAAGCTCGACGATCCAGTCGAGGAAGCCGGCGAAGGAAGCGCGCTCGAGGCCGATATAGCCGGCAAGGCGGACGATCCGGGGTTCGATCCGTTCGCGGTTGAAGGCGAGAATATAGGGCATCAGAACGGCGTTGGTGAGGCCGTGATGGCTTCCGCACAGGGCGCCGATCGGGTGCGAGAGGGCGTGCATGCCGCCCAGCCCCTTCTGGAAGGCGGTTGCGCCCATCGACGCCGCGACCAGCATGTGCCCCCGCGCCTCGAGGTCGTTTCCTTGCGCGAAGGCGCGCGGCAGCCACTCGCGGCTCAGCCTGACCCCCTCGGCGGCGATGCCGTCGGCCATCGGGTGGAAGCCCGGCGCGCAATAGGCTTCGAGGCAGTGGGACAGGGCGTCCATCCCGGTCGCGGCGGTGACGTGGGCGGGCAGGCCGACGGTGAGCTCCGGATCGAGGATGACGATCGCGGGAAGCATCGCGGGGTGGAAGATGATCTTCTTCACGCCGGCGGCCTCGTCGAGGATGACTCCGGCCCGGCCGACCTCGGAGCCGGTTCCGGCGGTGGTCGGAACCGCGACCACGGGCGCGATTCCGGCCGGGTCGGCGCGAGTCCACCAATCCGCCTTGTCCTCGAAGTCCCATAGCGGCCGCGTCTGGCCGGCCATGAAGGCGACGACCTTGCCGACGTCGAGCGCGCTGCCGCCGCCGAACGCGATCACCCCGTCATGGCCGCCCGCCGCGAAGGCGGCGACCCCCTGCTCGACATCCGCGCCGACCGGGTTGGGATGGATGTCCGAGAAGGTTCCCGCCGCCGCCACGCTCCTGACCATCGCCATTTCGGCCAAGGCGGGATCGGTGACGAGCAGCGGGCGCTCGATGCCCAGCGCTCGGCACGCCGCGGGCAGCTCCGCCACGCGTCCGGCGCCGAAGCGGATCGCGGTCGGGTAGTTCCAGTCGGCATGGGCAAGCGCCATCGCGGCATCCTCGGCGAAGGTGGGCGTCCTCTCCCGCTTAGTCGCCCCCGACGCCCCCGCGCAACGCGGGCGGCCCCGGGTAAGTCAGGGAAGCGTCACCGTCCCTTCCATCAGCCGGACGCAGGCGCCTTCGACGCTTGCCCTGATCCCGTCCGCCACCCGGTGGGCGGAGACGGCGAGGAAGCTCGGCCGGCCCATTTCCTCGCCCTGGGTGACGTCGGCCGCGAAGTCCTCGCCATCGCCGTGGGAGAGGAGCAAAGCGGCGAGCGCGGCATTGGCGCTGCCGGTCGCCGGATCCTCGACGATGTTGGCCAGCGGCGAGAACATCCGGGTCGCGATCCGGTCGGCGAGCCGGGCATAGAGGTGGATCGACAGCCGGCCTTCGAGCTCGGGCACGGCCTCCGCGAGCGCCCTGAAAGCCGACGTGTCGGGCGCCGCCCGGCGCAGCGAGTCATGGCTCACTTCGGCGAAGACGAAGGGGTGGCCGACCGAGGCGAGGACCGGCGCGTGAGTGCCGACGATCACCTCGTGGGCCGCGAGTCCGGCGCAGGCGGCGACGCCGGCGGCGGGAAGCTCGAAGCGGACGGACAGGGGCTCGGGGGCCGCGATCCGCGCGCGCGCTGCTCCCGACGGCGGGCGGGCGATCCCGATCTCGACGAGCCCGGCTTGCTCCTCGAACACCATCCGGTCGCCGGTCGCCCGGCCGAGCGAGTCGAGGACGAGGGCGGTGCCGACATTGGGATGGCCGGCGAACGGCATCTCGTAGGCCGGATTGAAGATTCGCACCCGGGCGGTGTTGGCGGGGTCCTCGGGCGGAAGGACGAAGGTGATCTCGCTCCAGTTGAATTCGGCGGCGAGGCGTTGCATCTCCTCGCCGGCAATGCCCTCCGCCTCGGGGAACACCGCGAGCGGGTTCCCCCCGAACGGCGTCTCGGTGAATACGTCCACCGCAACGAACTCGAACCTGCGCATGCTGCTCCTCCCGGCTAGGCTGACGGGTTCCGCCTGAGGTGAAAGGATTTGGGCCTGGTCACGCTCTCATAGCCATATTTTCCGAGCGAAGCGCCCCGTCCGCTGTCCTTCACCCCCGTCCAGGCGAGCTCAGGGTCGAGATAGTCGCAGCGGTTGGCGAACACCGTCCCCGCCTCGACCTGCGCGGCCAGCCGCTGCGCCGCTTCCAGGTCGGCGGTCCAGATCGAAGCGGTAAGCCCGAGCGCGGAATCGTTCATCAGCCGGACCGCCTCGCCATCGTCCGGCACTCGCATCAGCCCGACGACCGGGCCGAAGCTCTCCTCGCGCATCACCGCCATGCCGTGGTCGACCGCGGTCAGCACCTGCGGCATCAGATAGGCGGTGCCCTCCTCGTCGGCGGGAAATAGCTGCCGCTCGACATGGGTCCGCGCGCCCGCCGTGACGGCCTCGGCGACCTGCCGGCGAACCTGACCGGCAAGCCTGGCGCTCGCCATCGGGCCGAGGCTCGTTTCCGGCTCGAGCGGATCGCCGAGCCGGTAATCCTGGACGGCCGCGACGAAGCCGTCGAGAAAGGGCTCCCACACCGCCTCATGGACGTAGATTCGCTCCACCGCGCAGCATGACTGGCCGCTATTGTAGAAGGCGCCGTCGGCCAGCCCGGCCACCGCCGCCGCCAGATCGGCGTCGGGGCGGACATAGGCCGGGTCCTTGCCGCCGAGCTCGAGAGTCAGCGTCGTCAACGAGCCCGCCGCCGCCCGCTCGATCTCGCGCCCGGCGGCGACCGAGCCGGTGAAGGTCGAGTGGTCGACGGCGCCCGAGGCCAGCAGCCGCGCGGTCTGTTCGTGGCTGAGGAACAGGTTGTGGAACAGGCCCTCGGGCAGTCCGGCGGCGGCCAAGGCCTGGGCGAAACGCTCGCCGGCGAGCAAGGTCTGGCCGGCAGGCTTCAGCAGAACGGCGTTGCCCGCGATCAGCGCCGGCACGATCGTGTTGGCGGCGGTCAGGAAGGGGTAGTTCCAGGGCGCGATCACGAGCACCAGGCCGGCGGGGATCCGGGCCACCCGGCGGCCGTCGCCGACCACCACGTCGGCGAGCGCGTCGGCCGCCGTCGCCGCCATCGCGCGCACGCGCTCGGCGAGCGAGCGAAGCTCGCCGCCATGGCGAACCGGTCGCCCCATCTGCCAGGCCAGCTCGGGCACGATCTCGCCGTTCAGAGCCTCCATCGCCGCGAGGAAGCGCAAGGCCAGCGCACATCGTTCCGGCAACGGCACCAGCGCCCATTGCCGCTGCGCCTGCCGGGCGCGGCTCAACGCCGCCTCGATCTCGGCCTCGGCCGCCAGCGGGCGCCGCGCATATTCGCGGCCGTCGACGGGGGAGAGGCAGACGAGGTTGCTCACGAAGCTCAGATGATCTCGAAATAGCGGGCGAGCTGCCAGTCCGTCACCGCCTTGCGCGACTCGCGCTCCTCCCATTCGCGGGTGGCGGCATAATGGTCGACGAAGGCGGGTCCGAACAGCTCGCGCGCCGCTTCCGACCGCTTCAGCCGCTGCGCGGCCTCCCACAAGGTCGAGGGCAGGCGGCGCTCCGGCCGCGCCTCGTGCGCATAGGCATTGCCGGCGATCGGCTCGTCGGGCTCGATCCGACGCTCGATCCCCCACAGGCCGGAGCCGATCGCCGCGGCGAGCGCGACGTAGGGATTGATGTCGGCGGCGGCGATCCGATACTCGACTCGCTGCGAGCCGGCGGCGCCGCCGATCGCCCGCAAAGCGCAGGTCCGGTTCTCGAAGCCCCAGGTCGCCGCGGTCGGCGCCCAATAGCCGGGGACGAGCCGGGTGTAGCTGTTCACCGTCGGCGCCACCATCGCCAGAAGCTCGGGCATCAGCGCCTGCTGCCCGCCGACGAACCAGCGCATCCGCTCCGACATCGAATGAGCGGCGCCGTCCTCGAAGAAGATCGATTCGCCCGAAGCCGAGTCGAGCAGGGACATGTGGAGATGCCCGGATTGCCCCGGCCAGTCGCCCGACCATTTCGCCATGAACGTCGCCATCCAGCCGCGGCGCTGGCACAATATCTTGACGATCGTCTTGAACAGGGCCGCCTTGTCGGCCGCCTCGAGCGCATCGTCGACCCTGATCGCCGCTTCGATGACGCCCGGGCCGGTCTCGGTATGGAGGCCTTCCAGCTCGAGGCGCATCGCCTGGCAGGTCGACCAAAGCTCCTCATAGAAATCCGAGTGCACGCCCGAACGAAGCATCGAATAGCCGAAATTGCCCGGCGTGATCGGCCTGAGGTCGCGATAGCCCTTGGCCCGGACCGAATGCGGCGTCTCCTCGAAGACGAAGAATTCGAACTCCGCCGCGGCCCTCACCTTCCAGCCCATCGCCGCCGCCCGGTCGAGCACCCGTCGGAGCAGGCCGCGCGGGCAGATCGCCTCCGCCGGGCCGTCGAACTCGCCGAGGATGAGCGGCATGTCCTGCTCGAACGGGATCGTCCGCAGGGTCGCGGGAAGAAGCCGCGCCTGCGCGTCCGGATAGGCGGTGTGCCAGCCGGTGAAGCTCAGATTGTCGATGAGCTGGTCGCTGGAATCCCAGCCGAGGACGACGTCGCAAAAGCCGAAGCCCTTGGCCAGCGCCGAGGCGAGCTTGTCGGCATCGAGATACTTGCCGCGGAAGATGCCGTCGATGTCGAACAGCCCGACCTTGGCGCAGGAGGGCCGGCGTCCGCGCACGCTCGCCACCAACTCGTCAATCGCGGCCATGCCTGGGCTCCCTGGCTGAAGGCGCGATGTTAGTGGGCCGAGCGCCGGTGCGGAAGACGCCGCGAACGGGCGCTGGACCGGTCGTGCCGCTTCGAGCTAGCAGCGGGCGATGCGCCGATCCCCGCTCGCCGTCGACCGCCGCCGCTTCATCGGCTCCACCGCGCTCGGCCTCGCCGGCCTCGCCCTGCCCGGCTGCGCGACGACCGGCGCGCGCTCGCCGGCGCTTGGCGGCTGCCTTCCGCGGGTCGAGGTCGCGCCCGAACGGGTCATCCGCACCGTCGCCGGGCTTCGTCCCTACCGGTCCGCCGGCTTCGTCGTCCGCGCCGAAGCGCTCGGCGACAAGCGGCTGGTCCACAATTACGGCCATGGCGGCGCCGGCATCACCTTGAGCTGGGGAAGCTCGAGGCTGGCGACCGAGCTCGGCCTCCAGGGCCATAGCGGCCCGGTCGCGGTCATCGGCGCCGGCGTGATGGGCCTCACCACCGCGCGCCTGGCGCAGGAGGCGGGCTTTCCAGTCACCCTCTACACCAAGGCGCTGACTCCCGACACGACCTCGAACATTGCGGGCGGCCAGATCTCGCCTTTCGGCCATTATCGCGACGACCGGGTGACTCCGGCCTGGCGCGCCCAGTTCGCCGCCGCGATCGACTATAGCTGGCGGCGCTTCCAGATCATGGTCGGCCACGATTACGGGATCAGGTGGCTGCCGACCTACGAGGAGACGGGCGGTGGCGGCGGCGGCGCCTCGCCGCTCGACCTCTACCGGCCCGACGAGCGCCGCCTGCGCGAGAGCGAGCATCCCTTCCCGGTGGCGGCGATCGTCCGCTTCAACACCATGTATGTCGAGACCGGGCGGTTCCTTCGCCAGCTTACCCGCGACGTCCAGATCGCCGGCGGGGCCGTCCGGGTGCGCAACTTCGCGACTCAGGCGGACATCGCCGCCCTGCCCGAGCGGCTGGTCTTCAATTGCACCGGCCTCGGCGCCCGCGAGCTGTTCGGCGACGTCGAGCTGCAGCCCGTGCGGGGCCAGCTCGCCATCCTCCTGCCCCAGCCCGAAATCGCTTACGCCTTCGCCGGCCAGGCCGGCTACATGTTCCCGCGAGCGGACGGAATCCTGCTCGGCGGGACGTTCGAGCCGGACCAGTGGGATGCGACCCCGCAGCCCGAGTCGATCGCCCGAATCCTCGCCTCCCACCAGAGGCTGTTCGCCGGTTTGCGCTGCACGGCTTGAACTGAATCGCGCCGCGCCACATCTAGCGGGTGACATGGACGATCAAAGCTCGTTCCCCGGCTCGGGCCGGGGCCCAGACCAGGCGCCGGACCCGAGTCCGGCCTCCCCCGGAACCCCAGGCCGAATGAAGGACAGCCTCACCCCCAAGGCGGTGGTCGCCGCGCTCGACGCCCACATCATCGGCCAGGACCAGGCCAAGCGCGCCGTCGCCGTGGCGCTCAGGAACCGCTGGCGGCGCCAGCAGCTGTCCGACGAGCTGCGCGACGAGGTGACGCCGAAGAACATCCTGATGATCGGCCCGACCGGCTGCGGCAAGACCGAGATCAGCCGGCGGCTGGCGAGGCTCGCCGATGCGCCGTTCGTCAAGGTCGAGGCGACCAAGTTCACCGAGGTCGGCTATGTCGGCCGCGACGTCGAGCAGATCGCCCGCGACCTCGTCGAGGAGGCGGTTCGGCTCGAGCGCGAGCGCCGCCGCGAGTCGGTCAAGGGAGCGGCGGAGGCCGCGGCGGTCGAGCGCCTGCTCGACGCCCTCACCGGCAAGGATTCGAGCACCGCCACCCGCGAGAGCTTCCGGCGCATGCTCGGCCAGGGTCACCTCAACGACCGCGAGGTGGAGATCGACGTCGTCGACCAGCCGAGCACGCCGTTCGAAATACCCGGGATGGGCGGCCAGGTCGGGATGATCAACCTGTCCGACCTGATGGGCAAGGCAATGGGCCAGCAGCCCAAGAAGCGGCGCAAGATGGCGGTCCGCGAGGCGCTCGAGAAGCTGCTCGAGGAGGAGCAGGATCGCCGGCTCGATCCCGACGACGTCAACCGCACCGCGCTTCGCGACGCCGAGGCGAACGGGATCGTCTTCCTCGACGAGATCGACAAGATCGCGGTTTCGGACGTCCGCGGCGGGTCGGTCAGCCGCGAAGGCGTCCAGCGCGACCTTCTGCCGCTGATCGAAGGCACGACGGTGGCGACCAAATACGGGCCGATGAAGACCGACCACATCCTGTTCATCGCCTCGGGGGCCTTCCACACCTCCAAGCCCAGCGATCTCCTTCCCGAGCTTCAGGGCCGCCTTCCGATCAGGGTCGAGCTCAAGGCGCTGACCGAGGCGGATTTCGTCCGCATCCTCTCCGACACCCAGGCCAGCCTCACCGAGCAATATCGGGCGCTGCTCGCCACCGAAGGGGTCGAGGTCGACTTCACCGAGGAGGGAATCCGCGCCCTCGCCCGGATCGCGGCCGAGGTGAATGCGGAAGTCGAGAATATCGGCGCGCGCAGGCTCCAGACGGTGATGGAGAAGCTGCTCGAGGACGTGAGCTTCGAAGCCGAGCAGCGCAAGGGCGAGACGGTGACCGTCGACGGCGCCTATGTCGAGCGGCAGCTCGCCGACATCGCCCGCGACACCGACCTCAGCAAGTACGTGCTCTGACCCCTGCGGAGCGTCGCGCGGGGCGAACTTTTTGTCCGTTTCGCTGAACCCGATCGACGCCCCCGCCGTTGAACCTCCACACGTTTCCGGAGGTTACAATGTCGTTCAAGTTCAAGTTGCTCATCGCCGCCTCGTTCGGCCTGTCCGCCGTCCCCGCCGCCGCTCAGGAGGCCGCCGTCGAAGCGGGCGCCAAGGCCGAGGCTCCGGCTGAGGCGGCCGCCGAAGCTCCCGCCCCGAGCGCCGAAGCTCCCGCCCCGAGCGCCGAAGCTCCCGCCCCGAGCGCCGAAGCTTCGGTCCCGGGCGCCGAAGCTCCGGCCGCGAGCGCCGACCAGGCGAACCCGGCGGCCGAGGCCGACAGCGCCGCGACCGCCGACACCGGCACCGGGGCCGACGCCGCCGGCCAGGGCGGTCCCGACGCCGGCGAGATCGTCGCCGCGACGGCGGCCGACGTGCGCGCCGGCGTTTCGGTGCTCGATCCGCAGGGCGGAGTCGTCGGCACCGTCGAGTCGGTCGATGCGGAAGGCGCCGTCGTCAGCACGGGCAGCGTCCGGGCCAGGATGCCGATCAGCAGCTTCGGCCGGAACGACCGCGGCCTCGTCATTTCGATGACTCGCTCCGAGCTCGAGGCGGCGGCGGCGGCGCGCAATCCGTCCTGACCCGGCGCTTCGGCCAGGCTCAAGCCGCGCCGGGCCTCGCCGGCGCGGCTTTTTGCTGTAAGCGGAGGCGGTGATCCGACGCTGCGCCCTCTTCCTGTTCGCCGCGGCCGCGCCCGCCTTCGGCCAGGCGCCCGACCAAGGCGGGGAGCCGGTCATCGTCGTCACCGGCCGCGGCCTCGACCTCGGCCGCGGCGAAGAGGTCTACGACACGGTCGAGATCGGGCGCGATCGGCTCGCCAATTCGCCCTCCAACCGGCTCGAGGACGTTCTTCGCGACGTGCCCGGCTTCCAGCAGTTCCGGCGCTCCGATGCGCGCTCCGCCAATCCGACCAGCCAGGGCGCGACCCTTCGGGCGCTGGGCGGCAATGCCTCGAGCCGGGCCCTGATGATCCTCGACGGCGTGCCGCAGACCGATCCGTTCGGCGGCTGGATCAGCTGGCCGGCCTACGATCCGCGCCGGCTCGGCCGGATCAGGGTCGTGCGCGGCGGCGGCACGGGCGCCAACGGCCCGGGAGCGCTCGCCGGGACGATCGAGCTGACCAGCGCCGCGCCCGACGAGCTGGCCGGCGCCTCGGCGAGGCTTGCCTATGGAAGCCGCGACGGAGTCGACGGCTTTGCCGGGATCGGCCTCCCGCTCGGCCGGGGCTTCGCCACTTTCTCCGCCGCCTGGGCGAGCGGCGACGGCTTCGTCCCGATCGTCGCCAGCCAGCTCGGGCCGGCCGACCGCCCGTCCCCCTATCGCCAGGGGAGCGTCGCCGTGCGCGCGGTGACCCCGATCGCCGCAGGCCTCGAGCTCCAGGGCAATGTCGGAGCCTTCGCCGATTCCCGCGAGCGCGGCACCGCGCTCAGCGAGATCGAGACGAGCGGCGCCGACGCCTCGGTCCGCCTGGTCGGCCGCGGCGGCCTCCCCTTTTCGGCCTCCGCCTATGTGCAGGTGCGCGACTTCGCCAACCGCTTCGCCGCCTTGGGTGCCGACCGCGCCGTGGCGACCCAGACGCTCGACCAATATTCGGTGCCGTCGACCGGCCTCGGCGCCCGCCTCGAGGCACGGCCGGTCACCGGCCCGCTCGAGCTGCGCATCGGCGCCGACTGGCGCGAGACCGAAGGGCGCACGCAGGAGCTGTTCGCCTATAGCGCCGGGGCGCCTACCCGCGGCCGGGTCGCCGGCGGCCGGACCCGAACCGTCGGCGGCTTCGCCGAGATCGGCTGGGAAAGGCGCGCCCTGACGCTCAGCGCCGGCGCCCGGATCGACCGCTGGCGGATCGAAGAGGGGATATTGCGCGAGCGCGTCCTCGCCACCGGCGCCTCGCTCACCGACACGCGCTTTCCTGGCCGCGGCGGCTGGGAGGCGACGGGGCGGGCCGGCGTCGGCTGGCGCGCCTCGTCGGCGATGGCGCTGCGCGCCGCCGCCTATCGCGGCTGGCGGCTGCCGACTCTGAACGAGCTCTATCGTCCCTTCCGGGTCGGCGTCGACGCCACCGCCGCGAACGCGGCGCTGGCGCCCGAGCGGCTCGACGGGGTCGAAGCGGGCCTCGACCTTAGACCCGCGCCGGCGCTTCGCCTCGGAGTGACCTTGTTCGCCAACCGGCTCGAGCAGGCGATCGCTAACGTGACCCTGGGCGAGGGGCCGGGAGCCTTCCCCGGCGTCGGCTTCGTCGCGGCGGGAGGGCAGTTCCGGCAGCGCCGCAACGTCGATGCCATCGTCAGCCGCGGAGTCGAGGTGGATTCGAGCCTCGCGCTCGGGCGCTGGCGGCTCGCCGCCGGCTACAGCTTCGCCGATGCCGAGGTTCGGGCGAGCGGCGCCGCCGTCGCCCTCGACCGCCTGCGCCCGGCTCAGGCGCCGCGCCACAGCGCGTCGGCGACTTTGTCGTGGCAGGGGCGGCGAGGCGCCTTCGCCTCGCTCAGCGGACGATATGCGGGCAGCCAATATGAGGATGATCTCAACCGCCAGCGGATCGGCGACGCCCTCACCTTCGATGCGGTCGCCGTGGCGCCGGTGACCCGGACGCTGGCGATCGAGGTGCGCGCCGAAAATCTGACCGGAGCGCGCATCGTCGCCGGCATTTCGGGCACCGGCATCGTCGAGCGGGCGACCCCGCGCACGCTGTGGATAGGCATCCGGATCGGCGACCGCCGCGGGCCATTCTCATGACGGGAAAATAATGAAGGCGTTTCTGAGGCTTATCGCATGACCTTAGGAAGACCGCGCGGCGGGATACCGACGACTTCCCAGTAGACTTCAAATAATGCTTTTTCCGTCCCGAATCTTCGCATAGGTTCGCGGTCTCGGTCGGGGGCGACTCGGGGAAAACTGCATCGTTTTGCCGCCTCCGCCGAAGCGAAAGAGGGGGGATTTCCGATGCAGATCATGCACATGGTTGGATTCAGGCGTTCTTTGTTGGCGGCCGCATCCGTGGCCGGGCTCAGCGTCGGCGGGCAAGCCGCGGCGCAGGGCGTGCCGGATGGCTTTACGCCCACCTTCAATCTCCACATCGTCACCAATCACGACGTCATCCAGGGCCCCGCCAGCGTCCTCGCCGGCATCAATGCCCCGGGCAACGGCTCGACCTATTCGAATTCGACCCAGGTGCTCGATCCCGCCGGATCGATCAACGGCGTCGGCCAGCAGATCGCCTTCATCCAGACCAGCCCGACCGCCGCCGGCCTCAGCCTGTGCAGCGGCTCGCTGATCAACCCGCGAACGGTGATCACCGCCGCGCACTGCGTCTACAACAACCCGGCCCATCGCTACGGCAGCCAGACCGGAAGCGGCGGCGGCCTCACCGGGCCGCTGGCGACGCAGTTCGGCGCCACCGCCGGAATCCCGCTGAGCTTCGGCTTCGAATCGCTCAACCGCAATTGCTTCAACGGCAGCGGCCTGCCCAGCGCCTGCCCGGCCGGGCAGAAGGGCCCCTACGAGACCTGGCGCGACGGCAACTTCCAAACCAATGAGGGCCGCCACATCTACAACGCCAACCAGGTCTGGTACGGGACCGGTTCGCAGCCGGTGGCGCTGGGAGGCGGCGGCGAGTTCGCCAACCAGGACATCGCGCTGGTGACTCTCGACACCCACGCTCAGGACATTCCGACCTGGACCATGCTGTTCTCGCCGCTGACCGGCGCGACCCACGTCACCGTCACCGGCTATGGCGGCGCCGGCGTCGGCCTCTCCGGCCTCGGCAACCTTGCCGGCATCGATTATCGCCGCCGTTCGGCGGAGAACATGATCGACGCGCTGATGACCAACAACGACTGGGTCGACAGCCCCGCCATCAATCCCGGCAACACCGCTTTCGCCTCCAACCAGCATTCGATCTACTGGCTCGATTTCGACGATCCCGACCACGATCCCGACAATCTGCCGGCCAACTTCTTCACCAACACGGCTCCTCCGGGCGGGCGCAACAACGGCTATTACGACTTCAACGGCCTCGGCGGCACGACCCTGCAGTTCGAGGGCGCGACCGCGGGCGGCGATTCGGGCGGACCGCTGATCGTCGACCAGCGCTGGGCGAAGAGCGTGATCGCCGGCGTGCTCACCGGAAGCTGGTCGTTCAACGGCGGCATCAGCACCTACGGCCAGTTCAACGTCTATCCGCCGCTCTTCCAGTTCTGGGAGGACCTCGTCCAGAACAACCCCTACGTCTACGCCTCGGCGCTGGCCGGCGACGGCAACTGGTTCGATCCGACTCACTGGGTCCAGGACATGGATCCCAATTATGCGATCATCGGCCCGAACGGCGAGCTTCTGAACAGCCTCCCCGACACCCCCCAGGGCGGCGCCGACGGAGCGGTCGCCAAGTTCGGAACGCTTTGCTTCCTGGGGGCCGATTGCTCGACGATGACCGGTCCGGGCAACCCGACCGGCAACGGCACGCCCGTCTACACCAATGGCGGCCCCGGCACGCTCAACTTCGTCCCGAACAACGTCGAGCCGGTCAACAGCGCCACTCCGGGGCTCAGCGTCAGGGCCCGCTATTATGACGTGACCCTCCGCCAGGCCGGGACCACGACGCTCGGCCAGACCGCGACGATCGACGTCATGACCCTCGATCACGACCGCGCCAGGCTCGACATCACCCCGGCCGGCATCCTCAACACCTGGGCGGACTTCACCCAGTATCAGGGCTGGACCAACGTCGACGGCGTGCTCAACACCGACGAGATGCTGGTCGCGACCGGCCTGCTCTCGGGCAACGGCACGATCAATCCCGAATTCCTGACCGTCGTCGGCGGCATCGTCGCCCCGGGCGGCGCCGACCAGATCGGGACCCTGACGGTGAACAGCGACGTCATCCTGGCTTCGGCCTCGGCGCTGTTCGTCGATGCCGGCCGCTCGGGAGCGGACAAGCTGGCGGTCGCCGGCGTGCTCGCGCTCAACGGCGGCTCGCTGGTGTTCAACAAGGCTCCCGGCGCGGCGCCCCGCCACGGCCAGAGCTGGACGATCGCCACCGGCGACCTGGGCGTCAACGGCACCTTCGGAACGGTCTATTCGTTCCAGGGAGTCCTTCGGCCCGAGCTGACCTACAATGCGAACAGCATCGTCGCCGAGCTGCGGGCGGGCAGCCTCACCCAGATGATCGGGCAATCCGGGCCGACCGAGGTGGCCTTCGCCCAGGCGCTCGATCAGCTGCGCGGCAATTATTACGACACCTTGTCCAACCTGTTCGGGATCATCGATCTGATGGACTCGAGGACGCTGTCCACCACCCTGCGCGGCCTTGCCCCGACGATCACCGGCGAAAGCCGGTCGCTGCAGGATCGCCAGAGCCGTCTGATGCTGAACAACATCACCGATCGCCTGTCGATGCTCGGCACCACCCCCGGCGGGACGCTGAGCATCAACAGCTCGCCGGCGATGACCCAGGCACTGGCCACCGGCACGACTCCGTCCTCGATGAGCTTCCACGGGCTCGTTCCGAACGGCCGTTCGGCGACGGCGCTGCCTCGCGGCATGACCGGCTTCGTCAGCTCGGGCTACGTCGCATCGGCTTCCACCACCGGCGCCAACCGGCTGGGAGCGAGCGGCGGACGGCATATCACTTATGCCAATATGGGCCTCGAGGTGGAGGCGACGTCCAACCTCACCGTCGGCACCGCGTTCGGCTATGCCTACGGCTTCAGCGCTCCGGGCCTCGACAGGAGCGAGGCGAGGACGACCCAGGCGGCGGCCTACGGCACCTATCGGGTCGGCGGCGGCTTCTACGTCTCCGGCCTCGCTTCGGCCGAGATCAGCAGGGCCCATATGGAGCGGCAGGTCGCCACCGGCGACCTCTCCGCCAACCTGTACGGGGCGACCGATACGAGCCGCTATGCCGCGATGGCGGAAGCGGGACGCAACGTCGACCTGGGCCGCGGCCTCACCGTGACTCCGAGGGCGGCGCTGGCTTACTCGATGTACCGTCTGAGCGGCTTCGAGGAGACCGGCGGCGAGACCGCGCTCCGGCTCGACGACGTCAACCTGCGGCGGCTGGAGTCGCGGGTCGGCGCCCGCCTGTCGGGCGAGATGCGGCTCGGCGGCTGGTCGATGCGCCCGCAGCTCCAGGCCGACCTGGTCCACATGCTGTCGGGGGCCGATGCGGGCATGACGGTTCGCTTCGCCAACATCCCCGACGTCGCCATCGCGCTTCCGTTCGCCGACGGCGACCGCAGCTGGGGCGAGGTGCGCGGCGGGCTGACCATGAGCAACGGCCGCCTCAGCTTCGGCGCGGGCGTCGAGACCAGCGTCGGCCGGGCCGGCATTCGCGACGACCGGGCGGTCGCCGACCTGACGGTCAGCTTCTGACGCCGTCGCCAGGCGGGAACGGGCCCGCGGCCGAACCCTCGGCCGCGGGCCTTCCCGACAGGTTCGCTTCCATCCATTCCGCTCCGAAGGCGACCAGGTCCGCGGCGTCGATGAGCTCGCTTCGAGCGCGGCCGACCAGGCCCTGCTGGCCGCGGCCGTCGGCCAGGTAGGTCTTCAGGATCAGCGCGAAATAGTCCTCGCCGCCCCAGTCGGCGATTCCGGAGAAATCATCGAGGCATTCGATCCAGGCGTGCGCCGGGCCGTCGCTGCCGTTCAGCAGATAGTCCCAGCGCGTGCGCCTCTTGTCCGGCAGCCGCGCCAGATATTCGGCATAATGGAGCGCGGTCACCGTATCCTCGTTCGCGCCCAGCCGAAGGATGAGGCCGCCCATGTCGCATAATTTGTGAAGCGGCGAGCCTGGCCCGTAATAATCGTGCCAGGGCTGATCGCTGAGGAGCGCCTCGGCGCGGGCGCCGCGCGCGCCGAAGCGGCCGCTCGGATTGTCGCTGACGATCGTCCCGCGCCGGCGGCGGAAGGCCTCCGCCAGCCATCCCACCTCGCCGATCGCCGGCGCCGAGCGATAATCGAACGGTTCGGTCCCGGCGAGCAGCGCGGCGCGTTCGGCCGCGGGCTTCTGGTTGACCCAGTCCTGGGGATATTCGGTGCCGAGCACCATCAGCAAGGTGCCGCCCGGGCCGACCGCGGCATCGAGCGCGCGCAGCAGCAGCTCCGCCCCGCCGTCGCCGAAAAGGCTTCGCGACAGGCCGAGGCGGCGCAACGAGGCATGGACCATCACGACGTCGCCCGGCCTCACGCCGAGCCGGCGCAGATCCTCCAGCAGTCGCGCTTCGGTCAAGGCGGAAGCGTCTCCGCCCGGAAGCGGTCAGCTGAGGTGGCGTGAGAGATGCTTGTTCATCTCGAACATGGAAACGCGGTCCGTGCCGAACACGGCGCGCAGCTTGTCGTCGGCGACGATTTCGCGCTTGTTCTGGGGATTCTGCAGATTGTTCTTCTTGATGTGATCCCAGATCTTGCTGACCACCTGGCTGCGGGGCAGCGCGTCCGGGCCGGTAATCGCGGCGAGCTCCTTCGACGGCGTAACCGGCCTCTGCAAGCCACTCTGCCTACCTTGTGCCATATCTTCCCTCCCTGTGAGTTTGACATGGGATAGGCGCAAATCCGGCGGCTTTGCAACCGCCATGACGCTCCATCCGCCGCGATTCCGGGAGGAGAGGGCGATTCGCGCGCAAGGCCTGCTCACAGCCGCCCGAAGGGCACGATCTTGTTGTCGGAATCATGGCCGATGTCGGCGGTGCCGAGCAGCGCTATCCCCGCTTCGCCGCACCAGCGCTCGAAGATGGCCTGCGCCGTCTCCCCGAAGGGGCGCTGGTCGCGGTCGGCCTTGACCGCGATGCGGCCGCGGCGGATGCCGGCGACCTCGCGCACGGCGGCGTTGCGGGTGATGTGGAACATCGCTCGGTCGGTGGCATAGAGATGCTCGTCCACATCCTCGAGCATCAGGACATGGCCGGCGAGCGGCGGCTGCAGGGGCGTGCCGAGAAGCATTCCGAACACGGTGATGTTGAAGGCGAGGTTGGGCCGCTCGCGATCGACCTCTTCGGCGAGCGCTGCCCGGGAGCCGTCGACCAGCCAGTCAAGCGCCCGCTTCACCGCCTCCGCCCCGTCGGCGCGCAACGCGTCCTTCGGCATCGGACCGTGGGCCAGCCCGGCATAGCCCTCGCGGTAGAGCCCGGCGAGCAGGAAGCCGGCGTCGCTGTAGCCGAGCCATTTCTTCCGGCGCGCCGCCGCGTCGAAGCCGGCCAGAGCGCGCTCGGCGATCCGGTTCGACCCGTAGCCGCCGCGCGCGAACCAGATCGCGTCGTAGGCGGGGTCGTTGGCGACTGCGACCAGCGCTGCGGCGCGGACGTCATCCGCTCCGGCGAAATGGCCGGCCTGATCGGCGCACTGGTCGTGGAACACGATGTCCGCGCCGGGATGGTGCTCGGCGGCGACGTGCCGCACCCGGCGCTCGGTCTCGCGGACCTGAGCCTCGTCGTCGAAGCACGAGCTCGGCGCCACCACGGCGATGCGCATGCCTTGCTCCCTCCTCCGCTCCTCAATAGGGCTTGGCGATGGCCGGGACCAAATCCTATTTCTTCTGCGGCATAGGCGGCAGCGGCATGCTGCCCTTGGCCCTGATCGTCCACGGGCTTGGGCACCGGGTCGCCGGCTCGGATCGGACCCTCGACCAGGGCCGGCTCGCTCCCAAGTTCGAGTTCCTCGCCGGCCGCGGGATCGCGCTTTTCAAGCAGGACGGCAGCGGGCTGACCAGCCCCGACCAGATCCTGGTGACCTCGGCGGCGGTCGAGGAGACGGTGCCGGACGTCGTCAAGGCCGCCGAGATCGGCGCGGCTCGGATCGGCCGGCCGGAACTGCTCGCCGAGCTGTTCAACGCGGCGCCGACCGGGATCGCCGTCGGCGGCACCAGCGGCAAGTCGACGGTGACCGGAATGATCGGCTGGATCCTGCACTCGGCGGGCCGCGATCCGACGGTGATGAACGGGGCGGTGATGAAGAATTTCGTCAGCGCCGAGCTGCCCTACGCCAGCGCCCTGGTCGGCCGAGGCGACGCCTTCGTCAGCGAAGTGGACGAAAGCGACGGCTCGATCGCCCTCTATCGCCCGGAGGTGGCGGTGCTGACCAACATCAGCCTCGACCACAAGTCGCTCGACGAGCTGCGCCGCCTGTTCCGGGATTTCGCCGGCAGGGCCGAAGCCCTGGTCGTCAACACCGACGACGACGAGAACCGGCTGCTCGCCGCCGCCCTCGCGCCCGAGCAGCTGGTCACCTGCGGCTTTTCCGGCGATTCCGATCTGTTCGGCTCGGGGCTCGTCGAGGCCCCGTTCGGAGTCGCCTTCGAGGTCAACGACCGCCGCAGCGGCGCCACGGTGCCGGTCGCGCTTCAGGTTCCGGGGCTGCACAACGCCCAAAACGCCATCATCGCCATCGGAGCGGCGATGGAAGCCGGCGTCTCGCTCGCCGAGGCGGCCCGCGCCCTCGCCGGATTCCGCGGCCTTCGCCGCCGCTTCGAGCTGGTCGGCAAGGCCGGGGGGGTCACGATCATCGACGATTTCGGGCACAATCCCGACAAGATCGCGGCGACCTTGCGGACCCTTCACGCCTTTCCGGGCCGGCTTTTGCTCTACTTCCAGCCGCACGGCTTCGGCCCGCTCCGAACGATGAAGGACGGGCTGATCGCAGCCTTCGCCCGCGAGATGGCGGCCGGGGACGTGCTGCTCATGCCCGACCCGGCCTTTTTCGGCGGAACGACGAGCCGCGAGGTCGTCAGCGCCGACATCGTCGAGGCGGTTCGCGAGCTGGGCCGCGAGGCCGAATATGTCCCCAGCCGCGAGCAAGGCTCCGAGCGCCTCGTCGGCCTCGCCCGCCCCGGCGACCGGATCGTCGTCATGGGCGCCCGCGACGACTCGCTGACCCAGTTCGCCGAGGAATTGCTCGCCAGGCTCGGCCGCAACGCGGGCTAGAAGGCGGTCATCGTTTCCGGCGTCCCATCTTCGACCTGCTCGCTGCGCGTGCCCGGGCGATAGCCGAGGCGGCGCAGCGCGGCGGCGTCGGGAATCCGCTCGCGGCCGTGGCAAAGGCGCAGATAGAGCCCGCCCGAGACCTGCTGGTAGCCGGCGAGGTCGAACAGATCGAGGAAGTGGACGGTAAGGCCGCCGCCGTCGCCGCCGCTGAACGCGTAAGCCGGGCGCTGCGCGGAGCAGAAGGCATAGTCGACGCCGTCATTCGCCTCCCACTCGATGGCCGCGTCGCTCTCGTCGTCCGGCAAGCGGCCGTCGGGATGGACCGAGCGGCCCTTGC
>Ga0196962_10000307_pt1 | contig 22851 bp, 24 predicted proteins | sample S3v_20metaG_FD_183186 | JGI IMG/M metagenome (GOLD analysis project Ga0196962, IMG submission 183186) | Soil microbial communities from Anza Borrego desert, Southern California, United States - S3+v_20 | ecosystem: Environmental > Terrestrial > Soil > Desert | place: USA: California | collected...
CGGCGGGCCGAGGCGTCGTCGGCGGGGCGCGGGGCGGGCTTCGGAGCCGGGGCGGGCGTCGGAGCGCGCGCCGCCGGCGCCGCCGGCTGGGCCGGCTCGGGCTTGGGCGCCTCGACCTCGCCCGGGCGGCCGAGGATACGGCGCTTCTTGACCTCGACCACGACGGTGTTCGACCGGCCGTGGCTGAAGCTCTGCTTCACCTTGCCCGTTTCGATGGTGCGCTTGATCCCCAGCGGCGCGCGCGCTCCGAGTGTCGGTTTGTCAGTCGTCTCGCTCACTTAAGATCCTTCGCTCACATTCACTTCGCGCGCACCCGACACGTCCGCCGGAGCGGCTCCTAGCCCAGCATCACGTCCGATAAAAGCGCGCCACCGGTCGATCGCGTGGGCGACGCGCGCCGCCGCGGCCCGATCCACGATGGCGACATGTACCACATTCTCGCGCCCGAGCGCCAACGACAATATGGCTCTTTCGAGAGGAAAAACCAGCCCTTGGCGGCCGCTTCCCTCCTCGCCGGAGCCGACCCGGAGGGCCTGGTCGAGGCGTCTCCGGCCCTCCGGCGCGGCGTCGGCGGCGTGGATCAGCAGGTGGACCTGGCCGCGCCGGGCGGCGGCCTCGACCCTCTCGGACCCGCTGACGAGGTTGCCGGCCCGAGCCTCGAGGCCGAGCCGGTCGAGCGCGGCCTGGCGCAGCGCGCCCTCGATCCGCTCGCCGAGATCGTCGGGCGCGACCGCCTCGCCCGTCTTGAAGGCCCGCGCCAGCGCGGCCTTGAGCTTGCCCTTGGCCTGCGCCGCCTCAAGCGTCGGCCGGTCGACTCCGATCCAGGCGCCTCGGCCCGGCGCCCGCGCCCGCACGTCGGGCGCGACCTGCCCGTCCGGCGCCAAAGCGAGGCGGATCAGGGCCTCACGCGGCGCGGTACGCCGCGACAGGATGCAGGTGCGCTCCGGAACGTGGCTGTTCCCCGGCGCAGGCCGGGGTCCAGTGCCGCCGCCGTCCTGGGCCCCGGCCTGCGCCGGGGAGCCGCTGCCTAGCGGGGTCTCATTGGGAGGATTCCGCAACCGCGTCCTCCCCGTCTCCGGCGCTCGCATCCTCGTCCTCGAACCAGTGGGCGCGCGCGGCCATGATGATCTCGTTGCCCTGCTCGTCGGTCAGGCCATATTCGGCGAGGACACCGCCTTTGTCCTCCTGGCGACTGCTTTCGACCCGGCGCCGGGGCTCGATCCGCTTCTTCTGGACGAGCTCGTCGGTGGCGAGGTCGGCGAGGTCGTCGAGGGTCTTGATGCCCGCCTTGCCCAGGGTGACCAGCATCTGCTCGGTCAGATAGGGCATTTCCGCAAGCGCGTCCTCAACCCCGAGCTCGCGCCTTTCCTCGCGCGCCGCCGCCTCGCGGCGCTCGAGCGCCTCGGCGGCGCGGTTCTGAAGCTCGGCGGCCAGCTCCTCGTCGAAGCCTTCGATCGAGCTGATCTCCTCGGCCTCGACATAGGCGACCTCCTCGAGCGCGCCGAAGCCCTCGGCGACGAGAAGCTGGGCCAGCGTCTCGTCGACGTCGAGCTCGTTCATGAACATCTCGGAGCGCTCGACGAACTCGCGCTGGCGCTTCTCGGAGGCGTCGGCCTCGGTCATGATGTCGATCGCCGAGCCGGTCAGCTGGCTGGCGAGGCGGACATTCTGGCCGCGACGGCCGATCGCCAGGCTGAGCTGGTCGTCGGGCACGACGACCTCGATCCGGCTCTCCTCCTCGTCGATGACGACCCGGCTGACCGTGGCCGGCTGCAGGCCGTTGACCACGAACGTGGCGAGATCCTCGCTCCACGGGATGATGTCGATCTTCTCGCCCTGAAGCTCCTGGACGACCGCCTGGACCCGGCTGCCCTTCATTCCCACGCAGGCGCCGACCGGGTCGATCGAGCTGTCGTGGGAAAGGACCCCGATTTTGGCGCGGCTCCCCGGGTCGCGCGCCGCCGCCTTGATCTCGATGATCCCGTCGTAGATTTCGGGCACTTCCTGGGCGAACAGCTTCTTCATGAAATCGGGGTGGGCGCGCGACAGGAAGATCTGCGGTCCGCGATTCTCGCGGCGCACGTTCGAGATCAGCGAGCGGGTGCGGTCGCCGACCCTGAGCACCTCGCGCGGAATCTGCTGGTCGCGCCGGATGACGCCCTCGGCCCGGCCGAGGTCGACGACGACATGGCCGAACTCGACGCGCTTGACGACTCCGGTGATGATCTCGCCGACCCGGTCCTTGAATTCCTCATATTGGCGCTCGCGCTCGGCGTCGCGCACCTTCTGGAAGATGACCTGCTTGGCCGCCTGGGCGGCGATCCGGCCGAACTCGATCGGGGGCAGCGGATCGACGATATAGTCGCCGACGACGGCGCCCGGCTGAAGCTTCTGGGCGTCCTCAAGGCTGACCTGCTTGAAATAGTCCTCCACTTCCTCGACGACCTCGACGACCCGCCACAGCCGAAGGTCGCCCGAGGTCGGGTCGAGCTTGGCTCGGATGTCGTTCTCGGCGCCGTAGCGGGCGCGGGCGGCGCGCTGGATCGCATCCTCCATCGCCTCGATGACGATCATCCGGTCGATCAGCTTTTCGCGAGCGACGGCGTCGGCAATGGCGATCAGCTCGGCCTTGTTGGCGGAGACGGCGCCGGGAGCGCCCGCGCTAGCGCCGGAACTTGCGGTGGTGGCCATGATGTCAGTCCTGTCCTTCTACTTCGAATATCTGGTCGGCGCCGTCCGCCGAGAGCGGAGCGGTCGCCGCGATGAGCCTGTCGGTCAAGACCAGCTTGGCCGAACGGATGTCGGCGAACGGCAGGCCGGTCGGGCCGAGCCCGCGCACGTCGATCAGCACGGTGTCGCCCTCGATTCCGAGCAGGTCGCCGGCGAACTGCTTGCGCCCCTCCAGCTTCTCGGCGAGCGTGATTCTGGCCTCGTGGCCCTTCCAGTCGGCGAAGTCCCTGAGGCGGGTCAGCGGCCGGTCGATCCCCGGCGAGCTGACCTCGAGCCGATAGCTGCCGGAGATCGGGTCGGCGCCCTCGGCCTCGAGCGCGTCGAGCCGGTCCGAGAGCCGCCGCGACAGCCGCTCGCAATCGCCAAGAGTCAGCTGGCGGGTGTCGGGCCGCTCGGCCATCACCTGCAGGATCGGATCGTCGGAGCCGCCGATCATCTTGACGCGCACCAGAGCCAGCCCCTCGGCCTCGACCTCGGGCTCGATGATCCTCGTCAATTCGGCGGGGTCCGCCATCCCATCTCCTTAAGCGGTCCGCTGCTTACCGCTCATCCTGAGTAGCGACTGATCCTGGCGAAGGCCCGTATCGAAGGGCCGTTCGGATCAGGTGCGTCCTTCGATACGCCGGTTCGACGAGCTCACCGGCTACTCCGGATGAGCGGAGGCGAAATCGCAACCGCTCTAAAACAAACCCTCTCGGCGCCGGCCCCGCTCCCCGGGACCAGCCTCAACGTCGTCACCGATGTCGAGAAAGGCACAAGCCATATAGTCGGGAGCGGGGAAGCGGGCAAGCGGCAATGGCGGAGCCGCGCGGTGGCAATTTGCCGGTGGGCGCGACGGCCGCGGCTTCCCGCGCCTCCCGGCAGCCACCCAAGCGCTGGGCCTAGATGGGTCACGGCCGCCCAATTCAAGGTCCCGGCTTCCGGTCGCGCCTCGGCCTTTGCTTTCGGCGGCGGGAATTCTATGCCGCTCGGCGGTGGGTACAACCGACCGGTGAAAGGAAGTTCCCCAATGCGCAGGCTCCGCTCCGTCCTTCTCTCCTCGCTGATCGTCATCGGGTGCACCGCCAATGGCGAAATCGCCGACAATGGCGGCGGCGCGCCGGCGGCGCAGGCGCAGGCTCAGGGCCGGCCGTTCCAGGTCGAGACGCTGGCTCAGTTCAACGAGCCGTGGGCGATGGTCTTCCTGCCCGGCGGCCGCGACGCCCTGGTCACCGAGCAGCGCGGCGCCTTGAAGCTGTGGTCGGCCGACGGCGGCGCGGTCATCGACGTGGCCGGTGTGCCCGCGGTCGATTATGGCGGCCAGGGCGGCCTCGGCGACGTCATCCTCGCACCCGATTTCGCCGCCAGCCACCTCGTCTACCTGAGCTACGCCGAAGCCGGCGAGGGCGGCACCCGAGGCGCCGCCGTCGGCCGCGGCCGGCTCGTCGTCGAGAACGGCGCCGCCCGGCTCGAAGGCTTCCAGGTGATCTGGCGCCAGCAGCCGAAGATGAGCGGCCGCGGCCATTACGGCCACCGGCTGCTCTTCTCGCCCGACGGCCGCCATCTCTTCATCAGCTCGGGCGACCGCCAGGAATTCACTCCGGCCCAGGACATGAGCAGCAATGTGGGCAAGGTGCTGCGGCTCAACCCGGACGGCAGCGTTCCCGCCGACAACCCCTTCGCGGATCGGGGCGGCGTCACCGCCCAGATCTGGTCGCTCGGCCACCGCAACCCGCTCGGCCTCGCCTTCGACGGCGAGGGACGATTGTGGGAGATCGAGATGGGCCCGGCCGGCGGCGACGAGCTCAACCTCGTCCAGCGCGGCGCCAATTACGGCTATCCGATCGTCTCCAACGGCGATCATTATGACGGCCGCCCGATCCCCGACCACGACGCCCGGCCCGAATTCGCCGCGCCCAAGGTCTGGTGGACCCCGGTCATCTCGCCGGGGGACATGATCGTCTATTCCGGCGCGCTGTTTCCGCAATGGCGGGGCGACATCCTCGTCGCCGGCCTGTCGTCCGAGGCGCTCGTCCGAGTCGACCTCGAGGGCGACACGGCGCGCGAAGCGGAAAGGTGGGGCATGGGCCAGCGCATCCGCGAGGTCGAGCAGGGCCCGGACGGCTCGGTCTACCTGCTCGAGGACAGCGACGAAGGCTCGGGCGGCCGCCTGCTCAGGCTGAGCCCGGCGCCCTGACCGCCTATTTCAGCCCCTGCATCGCCAGGACGACGGCAAGGATCAGGCCGGCCAGCACGAGCAGGGTCAGCAGGACGAACGCCCAGTGCTGGCGGCCGGTGACGATCTGGTAGAGGCCGTTGGCGGCGGTGACGGCGCCGAACGCGATCACGGCATAGAAGAGGTAGAGGACGAGCCGCGCCTGTTCGGCCGTGCCGGCGAAGCTGCCCCCGTCCACGGCCTCGCCGGGCCGGGCCAGGGACGGCATCAGGCTCCAGGTGATCCCGCCCATGAACAGGGCCAGGAAGACGCCGAGGATCAGCAGCACCCAGCCGCGCCAGCGCGCCTCCCGCACGGCCCGCATCGGGCCGCCGCATTTCGGGCAGGCCGCCAGCGTCCCTTCGACGGTGACGGCGCAGGTCGGCGCGTTGCAGACGCTGAGATCAGGCATGATTCCCCCTTTTCGCCCGGGTTGCCGGGCCGATGCTATACCGCAAGCGCGGCCCGCGACAGCCCAACCGGCTCAGCGGCGGCGATAGCGGAAATACCAGACTTCCCGGCCCTCGCGGCGAGCCTTGGCTTCGTAGCGCGTTTCGGGCCAGCCGCCGGGCCGGACCAGGAAATCGCGGGCGGTCTCGGCCAGCCATTCGAACTCCGCTCGCCGGCCCATGATCATCGTCGCCCAGCGGCAATAGACCGGGTCGTCGGTGCCGAGGCGAAGCTCGCCGCCCGCCGCGAGCTTGCGGGCGATGAGGTCGAGCGGGCCGTGATTGACCATCCGCCGCTTGGCGTGGCGCGCCTTCGGCCACGGGTCGGGATGGAGAAGGTAGACGAAGCGCAGGCTCGCATCGGGGAGGCGCTCCAGAACGCCTAGCGCGTCGCCCATGTGGAGGCGGACGTTGCTAAGCCGGAGCTCCGCGATCCGGGCGAGGGCCGCGGCGACGCCGTTCAGGAACGGCTCGGCGCCGATGAAGCCGTGGTCGGGGAGAAGGTCGGCGCGATAGGCGAGATGCTCGCCGGCCCCGAATCCGATCTCTAAATGGAGCGGGCGGTCGTCCCCGAACAGGGCGCGGGCGTCGATCGGCCCCTCGCCGGGGACGCTCAGGGGGGGGAGCAGGCGGTCGACCAGATCCGCCTGGCCAGCGCGCAGCGGCCGCCCCTTCGATCGGCCGTAGAGGCGGCGAAGAGTCATCGGGTCAGCCATTGCCGCCCTATCGCGGCAATCGCCGGTTCAGCCAATCCCCGCTAGCCAACAGCCATGAAGCGATCGCTCTTCCTCGCCATGCTCCTGCTGCTGCCCGCCTCGCCGGCGCTGGCAACGGGCGGCTTCGACTGCCGTGCGACGGACGGCTCCGGCATCGCCTTGAGCGGAGCGGTCGGCCGTGTCGTCGGAAATCCGCTGGTGACGTCCCATCTCCGCCTCGGCGAACGCACGCTATCGACGACCGGCGCCGAGCCGGCGCTGGTCATCGCCCGCAGCTGGCTCGACGCGGAGCGGATCTGGGTCGACCTTGCCGACCCCCGGCTCTCCCGGTTCGAGGCGCAGCTTCGGGTGCGCGTCGGCGCAAACTGGACGGCGACGGGCAACTTGGTTCGCGGCGGCCGAACTCACCCGGTGCGCTGCGAGGTCGAATGAGCCGCCCCTACCGGGTAGGCCGCGGCGGAAACGGATAGCCGGACCCAATCGCCAACAAAGCCCACCGAACGTCCATGGCTCCTCCGACGGACGAGCTTAGGCGGGCGCGGCGAACCGGGCTAGACCGCCTGCCTGAGCTGGTCGACGAGGTCGGTCTTCTCCCAGCTGAACAGGTCCCCGGACGCCTTGCGCCCGAAATGGCCGTAGGCCGCCGTGGGCTGGTATATCGGGCGGTTGAGGCCGAGATGGGTTCGGATGCCCTTCGGCGTCAGCCGAACCAGCTGAGGCAGGACTTCCTCCAGCTTGGACGCGGTCGTTCCGTTGGTCTCCGTGCCGTGCAGGTCGACGTAGAGCGACAGCGGCTCGGCGATTCCGATGGCGTAGGACAGCTGGATGGTGCACCGCCGAGCCAGGCCGGCGGCGACGATGTTCTTGGCGAGGTAGCGGCTGACATAGGCGGCCGAACGGTCGACCTTGGTCGGGTCCTTGCCCGAGAAGGCGCCGCCGCCATGGGGCGCCGCGCCGCCATAGGTGTCGACGATGATCTTGCGCCCGGTCAGGCCGGCGTCGCCGTCCGGGCCGCCGATCTCGAACAGGCCGGTCGGGTTGACGAAGATGGCGTCGTCGTCGTTCGGCATCCAGCCGGACGGAAGCACGTCGGCGAAGACGCCCTTGACGTAATCGCGCAGCTTGCCCTGGTCGCAGCCCTTGGCATGCTGGGTCGAGACGACCAGCTTCACCGCGCGGACCGGCTTGCCGTCCTCATAGGCCAGGGTGATCTGGCTCTTCGAATCGGGCTCGAGGAAATCGGCGGCGCCGGAGTGGCGCTCCTCGGCGAGACGCTCGAGGATTCGGTGCGAATAATGGATCGTCGCCGGCATCAGGTCGGCGGTCTCGTCGCAGGCGAAGCCGAACATGATGCCCTGGTCCCCGGCGCCTTCATCCTTGTTGCCGACCTCGTCGACGCCCTGGGCGATATCGGCGGACTGGCCGTGAAGGTGGCAGGCGAAATCCGCATATTGCCAGTGGAAGCCGTGCTGCTCGTAGCCGATCCGCTTCACCGTATCGCGCGCCGCGGCCTCGATCTCGGCGATCGTCGGAGTCACGTCCTCGCGGCAGCGCACCTCGCCCGCAAGCACGATGCGATTGGTGGTGACCAGCGTCTCGCAGGCGACTCGCGCCTCGGGGTCGCGGCCGATGAACAGGTCGACCACGGCGTCGGAAATCTGGTCCGCGACCTTGTCGGGGTGGCCTTCCGAAACCGACTCGGACGTGAAAAGGTAATTGCTGCGCATCGACTAAGTCGCCTTCCTCGCTCTGGATCAGGGATTTGCGGATATAAAGATATCCTTATGTGCGCGCCCTAGCGCGCTTTTCGCGCGACCGCAATCGCCGCCGCGACGAGCAGCAGCGCGAAGGCGAAGCCAAGCCAGTTGCCCAGCCTCGCGAACAGGGTCGGCGGGGCGGCAAGCGGGAGCCTGGCGTCGATCACCCCCGCCTGGCCGAGCGGGAGGGCGTGGAGCAGTCGGCCTCGGGCGTCGATCACGGCCGAGATTCCGGTCGGCGTGGCGCGCACCACCGGCAGCCCCTCCTCGAGGGCCCGCAGGCGCGCCTGGGCGAGATGCTGGGGCGGCCCCCAGGCGCCGAACCAGGCGTCGTTGGACGGATTGAACAGGAAGGCCGGCCGCCGAGCCCGCTCGACCACCTCGCCGGAGAAGATCATCTCGTAGCAGAGCTGGAATCCGACCGGCCCGATCGCGGGCAGATCGAGCGTGCGCGGCCCGGGTCCCGGATCGAAATCGAGATCGCCGGGCGCGAGTCGCGACAGGCCGACGGCGGAAAGCAGCGGCCGCATCGGCAGATATTCGCCATAGGGTACCAAATGCGCCTTGTCGTAGCGCGCAAGGATGCGGCCGGCCGAGTCGATCGCGAACACGCTGTTGGTCGCGCTGTTCGCCTGCAGGCCGTCGAGCGAGCGCACGGTGATTCCCCCGGTCAGCAGCAGATCGTTCGGGCCGAGCAGCCTTTGCACCCCGGCGCGTGCGGCGGCGGCCTCACGCTGGGGGCCGAGCAGCCGGCGCTCGTCCTGAAGCGGCTCGGTGACGGCCGCTTCCGGCCAGATCAGCAGGCGCGGGCGCGCTCCGTCCGATCTCGAAAGCGCGCCGAGCCGCGCCATATTGCGGGCGGCGAATTCCGGGCTCCATTTCTGCTCCTGGCCGATGTTCGGCTGAACGATCCGAACCTCGGTCCCCGCCCCGGGGCGGGGCGACGGGGCAAAGGCCCACGCCGCCGCGGCCGAGCCCAGCAGCGCGACAATGAGAACCGCCGCGGCGCGCTTCACCTCTTCGCGCAGCGCCAGCAGCAGAGTGCCGGCGCCCAGGACGGCGACTCCCGAAAGGCCGTAAGTGCCGAGCCACGGCGCAAGCCAGGACAGGCCGGTCGGCAGCAGCGCGACGCCCGCCGGGTTCCAGGCGAAGCCGGTGAAGAGCGTCGCGCGCAGCCATTCGCTGAGGATCCAGGCGGCGGCGAAGAGGAGGACGTAGACCGTCGGCCTACCCCGCCCGTAGCGCCAGGCGAGGCCGGCGGCGACGGCGGGATAGACGGCGAGGTAGAGAGAGAGCAGCAGGACGGCGACCCAGCCCAGCCAGGCCGGCATCGCCGCCTGGTAGGTGAAGGCGGTCGCGATCCAGTTCAGCCCCAGGCAGAAATGGCCGACCCCGAACCACCAGCCGCGGGCGAGCGCCGCGCGCAGCGAGGGCGCCCGCTCGACCAGCCACAGCAAGGCCGCGAGGGCGAGCACGGTCAGCGGCCACAGCCCGACCGGCTCGAACCCGAGGGCTCCCGCCGCTCCGGCGAGGAGAAGGCCGAACATTTTCATCGCCTCGCGCTATGGCGACGAGGGCGCGAAGCCGTCAATGCCGGCGCCCGATCGCAAGCCGGGGCGCACTGCCCGAAGGGCCGGCCCGCGACGGCCGGCAGTCCCGCGATGGGCCAGCGGCTGTGCCACGACGTGGGACATCAGGAACCGGCCCGCGGGAATCGCGTTCTTGCGCCATCGAAACATTCTCCTTCGAGAGGATAGCTGGTGCGCGGCATCGCCGGACCGATCCGAACAGCCTTCTCAGCACATAATCGGCAGCCGGACCGCCAAGATCGGCCCCGCCGTCCGGAATCTGAACCTAAGTCGTCGTTCTCGTTACACGAGTCAGGCATTCACCGCGGCTGAACAGGTCTTGGGCGGTGGATCCCGCTCGGGCAGCTTCGATCCCGCATTTGCAAGAGGGCATTTACCGATGATCTCAACGGCATCCGCACTGCGCGCCGACGGCGGCTCAACCGCTCCTGTCCAGTTCCGCTGCGGCTGCGGGATATGCGCCGACGCCAGCGTCGACTGGCTCGCGCCGGTCGCTCTGGTCCCGTCGACGACGGCGATCTCGCCGACCGACGACGGCGACGGCTCGGTCACCGTCGGCGGTTCGTACCAAGGCGCGGTCAACACCGAGGGCGACACCGACATCATCAGCGTCGTGCTCCAGGCCGGCGAGACCTACATGATCTCGCTTCGGGGCACGGGCCCGGAGGCGTTGCTCGATCCGTTCCTGCAGGTCTCCGATCCGAACAACGCTCCGCTCGGCACCGACGACGATGGCGGTACCTACATAAATTCGCTGATGACCATCACCGCCACCGTCGCGGGAACCTACAAGATCACCGCCGGCGCGCTCCCTGCGACGGGCGGGGTCGGCACCTACACGGTCGACGTCCGCCAGATGGGCGAAGACGTCATCGACGACAATTTCCAGACGAACGACACGCTCGCGATGAACGCCAACACGTTCGGCTTCATCGAGGAATATGGCGAGTTCGACGTCTACAAGGTCACCCTGAATTCGGGGAGCCTCTACACCTTCGAAGTCGCCGGCGGCGCGGATTACAACACAAACTATCTCGCGGTCCCGCCGGGCGAGCTGGACACGAAGCTCACCTTGTTCGACGCCAACGGCAACGAGGTTGCCTTCAACGACGACATCTCTTTCTCGGCGGTACCCGGCGAAGGCGATATCAGCTCGAAGATCGGCTACATGCCGACCGCGAGCGGCACGTATTTTCTGCGCGTCGAAGCCTATGAGAGCAATGCCGGCGGCGGCGTCGGCGGCTATGCGCTGACCGCCCAGCAGGACGTCATCACCAATCTCGATCCGCTCGATGCGATCGACTGGAAGGAGAATTTGGGGGAGCGTCAGAACAAGTGGCCGACCAACGAGATCAAAGTCTACTTCGCCCAGGCGACGGACCCGACGATATACAGCAATCCGTTGGATGGTGAGCCGCCCGAAAAGTCGCTCGGCTGGACGGATTATGAGATCGAGCAGGCGATGGAGGCGCTCCGGAGCTTCAGCGACTACGCGAATCTCACCTTCACACAAGTCGACACCGCCGAAGAGGCCACGTTCAAGCTGGTGACCGTTACCTCCGAATCCTATCTCGGCAGGATGTACCCACCGAACTCCTCAGAGCACGAGGGTACCGGTTTCTTCGCGATCAACTGGCCGAGCTGGGACCGCGGCACTCCGACCGGCCAGCCGATCACGGGCGCGCTCGAGCAGGGCGCCGACGGCTGGTTCACTCTGATCCACGAATTCGGTCACGGCCTCGGCCTTGCCCACCCGCACGACAATGGCGGCAATTCCGAGATCATGGCCGGCGTCGTCAGCCCGTTCGACAGCTTCGGCGTCTTCGACCTCAACCAGGGCGTCTACACGACCATGTCCTACAATCCGGGCTGGCATACCCATCCGGATTACGCGGATTTCGGCGGCACCACCTATGGCATGAACGGCACCGCCGGCGCGCTCGACATCGGGGTCCTGCAGGCGAAATACGGCGTCAATCCGACGCAGGGCGCGGGCAACACCACCTACGTGCTCCCCGACGAGAACGCGGAAGGCACTTTCTACAAGTTGATCTGGGACCTGAACGGCGTCGACACGATTGCCCATAACGGCTCGGGCTCGGCCCGGATCGACCTTACGGCCGCGACCCTCGATTATTCGCCGACCGGCGGGGGGGTCGTCTCGTTCGTCGACGGGATCTACGGCGGCTTCACCATCGCCAAGGGCGTCGTCATCGAAAACGCGTTCGGCGGGAGGGACGGCGACATCCTGATCGGCAACGCCGCCAATAATTTCCTGGACGGCGGTGGCGGTCTCGACAAGATGATCGGCGGCACGGGCAACGACACCTACGGCGTCAACAGCACCCGCGATCTGATCACTGAAAATGAGGGCGGCGGGACCGACCGCGTCAGGAGCTCCGTCAATTATACGCTCGGGCAGCATCTCGAGAATTTGGTCCTCATCGGCACGGCCATCAGCGGCACCGGCAACGCCCTGGTCAACGACATCATCGGCAATTCCAAGGATAACGTGTTGGACGGCAAGGGCGGCGCGGACACGATGCGCGGCGGCGGCGGCAACGACACCTACTTCGTCGACAATGTCGGCGACCAGGTGATCGAGCTTTCCGACGGCGGCACCGATCTGGTGTGGAGCACGGTGACCTTCACGCTCGCCGACAACGTCAATCACCTGACTCTGCTCGGATCGTCGGCGATCGACGGGCACGGCAACGTCCAGGCCAACATCCTGACCGGCAACGCGGCCGCGAATCTGCTCAACGGCCGCGGTGACGCCGACACGATGCGGGGCGGCAAGGGCGACGACATCTATGTCGTCGACAATGTCGGCGACCAGGCGATCGAAATCGGCGGCGGCGGCGACGATCTTGTCCAGAGCTCGGTCACCTACCGGCTCGGGGACGGCCTCAACGACCTGACGCTGACCGGATCGAACGCGATCAGCGGCACCGGCAACAGCCTGTCCAACCAGATCACCGGCAACGGCGCCGCCAATTATCTCAACGGGGTCGGCGGCAACGACGTCCTCAACGGCGGCCTCGGCAACGACCGCCTGAACGGCGGCACCGGCCTCGACCGCTTCCTGTTCGACACCCCGCTCGACGCGGCCAGCAACGTCGACGCGATCCTCGATTTCTCGGTCGCGGACGACACCATCTACCTCGACCGGACGATCTTTACCGGAATCGCCGACAACGGCGTGCTCAGCGCCGCGGCCTTCCGCGTCGGCGCGTCGGCCGCCGACGCGAGCGACCGGATCGTCTTCGATACCTCGACGCAGCGTATCTATTACGACGTCGACGGCCTCGGCGGCGCGGCGCAGGTGCTGTTCGCCACGGTGAGCGGCGGCGTCGTGCTGACGAACGCGGACTTCGTGGCGGTCATCTGAGGATCGCTCCGGCTGTCGGTTGACCCGCCCCGCCGCGCGCGGCTAGGGGCGGCGCTTTCCCGCATCCGGAGCCTTCCATGCCTGACCCCCGCCTTGACGTGCTCGCCATCGGCAACGCGATCGTCGACGTCATCGCCGACGCCGACGACGACTTTCTCGAGGCGGAGGGCCTGACCAAGGGCTCGATGCGGCTGATCGACGCCGACGAAGCGACAAGGCTCTATGCCCATATGGGCCCCGGGCGCGAAGCGAGCGGCGGCTCGGCGGCGAACACCGCCGCCGGAGTCGCGGCGCTGGGCGGCCGGGCCGGCTTCATCGGCCAGGTCGCGCCCGACCAGCTCGGCGACTTCTTCCGGCACGACATCGGCGCGCTGGGCGTGGAGTTCACGACTCCAGGCCAGGATTTCGGGGTCCCGACGGCGCGCTGCCTGGTGCTGGTCACGCCCGATGCCCACCGGACGATGAGCACCTTCCTCGGCGCCGCCCAGCACCTTCCCGTCGCCGCGCTCGACGAGGCCCAGATAGCCGATTCGGCCATCCTCTATCTGGAAGGCTATTTGTGGGACCCGGAGACTCCGCGCTACGCGATGATCAAGGCGATCGACGTCGCCCGAAGCGCCGGCCGCAAGGTCGCCTTCACCCTGTCGGATACGTTCTGCATCGACCGGCACCGCGACGGCTTCAACCAGCTCATCGACGGCGGCAAGGTCGACATCCTGTTCGCCAACGAGGCCGAGATCCAGGCGCTCGCCGCGGTCCCGCATTTCGAGACCGCGCTGAAGGCGGTGCAGGACAAGGTCGAGACCCTGGTCGTCACCCGCAGCGATAAGGGCGCCGTGGCCATTTCGCGCGGCGAGCGCGCGCAGGTCCCCGCCGAGCCGGTGTCGGCGGTGGTCGACACGACCGGCGCCGGCGACCTGTTCGCCGCCGGCTTCCTGGCGGGTCAGGCGCAGGGCCGGTCGCTCGAGCAGTCGCTTCGAATCGGCGCGATCGCCGCGGCCGAGGTGATCTCGCATTACGGCGCCCGGCCCGAGGCCGATCTCAGGGCCCTCGTCGCGGATCGCCTCGGCGGCTAGAACGCGATCGGGTCAGCTTGAACCCCGACCCGCTCATCCCGAGCAGGGACCGAGCGAGGTCGAGGGCCCGTATCCAAGGACCCTTCTAGGCGCTCGGAGTCGCCGGCGGGGGCGCCGGAGGCATATCGGGCGCCGGCGCCGGGACGTCGATATCGGGCCCGGGCGGGGTGATCTCGGGCGGCGGAGTCGCGGGCTGACCGGGCTGGGACGGCTGCGGGGGAATTTCGGGGGGCTGGGTGGACATCGGCATCTCCTGCTTGCGAGCGAACGCCGGCGCGCGGCGAGGGTTGCCACGACGCCCTGGCCCATAAAAGAGAGGGGAGGCCGGAGCCTCCCCTTCACCCGAACCTGGACTGGATCGTCACGACGCGGTGCGCGGCGGGCGCTCGGGCCCCGGATCGTCGACGCCGGGAATGCCGGGCGCGATGTCGTGGATCTCGGGCTCATGGACCTCGACGATGCCGCGGCCGAGATGGCTGTTGCGCCGGCTGTAGCCGAAATAGACGAGGAAGCCGATCGCGGTCCAGATCGGCAGGACGAGCATCGCCGCCTGCGGCAGGTTGAAGAACAGGAACAGGCAGCCGGCGATGGTGAGCGGCCCGACCAGCCACAGCGCCGGAACCCGGAACTTGCGCGGCCGGTCCGGGTCGCGCCGGCGCAGCAGCATGACCGCGATGGCGACCATGAAGAAGGCGTAGAGCGTTCCCGCATTGGCGATGTCGGCGAGCTGGCCGACCGGGAGGAAGGCGGCGGCGATGGCGACGACGATGCCGGTCAGCGCGGTGACGACATAGGGGGTCTTCCACTTCGGGTGGACCTTGGACAGGGAGTCGGGAAGCAGGCCGTCGCGCGACATGACGAAGAAGATCCGGGTCTGGCCGAACAGCAGGATGAGGATGACCGAGGGCAGCGCCAGGATGGCGGCGTAGCCGACCGCGTCGCCGATCGCGCCGAAGCCGATGGTGCGCATGACGTGCGCGAGCGCCTCGTTCGAGCAGACCAGCGCCTCGGCATATTGCGGCATGGCGCATTGGCGGGCGAGCTCTTCCGAACCGGTCGGGAAGGGAATTCCGTCCGGCCCCATGACCGGCTGCCCGCCGATCGCTCCGATCGCGCCGGCGGCGACGAGGATGTAGAAGACCGTGCAGAAGCCGAGGCTGCCGATCAGGCCGATCGGCACGTTGCGCTGCGGATTCTTGGTCTCCTCGGCGGCGGTCGAGACCGCATCGAAGCCGACATAGGCGAAGAAGATGGTTGCCGCCGCTCCGACCGCGCCGACTCCGGTGCCGAAGCCGCCGAACGTGCCGGCCGGAAGGAACGGGCTGAAATTGCCCATGTCGACGCGCGGAAGGCTGAGCGCGATGAACACGGTCAGCGCCGTCACCTTGATCATCACGAGGACGGCGTTGACCCGGGCGGACTCGCTCGTCCCGATCATCAGCAGCCAGGTGATCAGCAAGGCGATGACGAGAGCGGGCAGGTTGATCAGGCCCCCGGGCGCTCCGCCCAGCGCGAGCGGCCCGGCGCTGAGCCAGGCCGGCAGGGCTATCCCGAACGTCTCGTTGAGGATCGTCCCGGTGAAATAGCCCGACCAGCCGACCGAGACGGCGCTCGCGGCGATCGCATATTCGAGGACCAGGGCCCAGCCGACAGTCCAGGCGAGGAACTCGCCCATCACCGAGTAGGTGTAGGTGTAGGCCGAACCCGCGACCGGGATCATCGTCGCGATCTCCGAATAGCAGAGGGCCGCGACGACGCAGACCGCGCCGGCGATGACGAAGGCGAGCATCAGGCCCGGCCCGGCTTTCTGGGCGCCGGCCGCGGTCAGCACGAAGATTCCGGTGCCGATGATGCAGCCGATGCCGAACAGGGTGAGCTGGATCGGCCCCAGGGCGCGGTGCAGCGACTTCTTCTCGGCGGTGGCCAATATGGCGTCGAGCGGCTTTACGCGACCGAAGATCATCGTCTTCCCCTTGCCTGGCGGCCTCGCGGGCCGTTCTTTGCTGCTTGGCGCGGAGCCTAGCCGCTAATTTCGCCGCCGCAAGCGCAAATCAGCGGCTCAGCATCGGCCCGAGCGGCCGGCCGGCGAAGATGTGGACGTGGAGGTGGGGGACCTCCTGGCCGCTGCTCCGGCCGACATTGGCGAGCAGCCGGTAGCCGGGATCGACCAGGCCCGCCGAGCGCGCGATTCGGCCGACGGCTCGGACGAAGCCGGCTATCTCCCCGTCCGAGGCGCGCTCGGAAAAATCGTCCCACGACACGTAGCGGCCCTTGGGGATGACGAGGATATGGACCGGCGCCTGCGGGTTGATGTCGTGGAAGGCGAGCGAATGCTCGTCCTCTTCGACCTTCCGGCACGGAATCTCGCCGCGCAGGATGCGGGCGAAGATGTTGCTGTCGTCGTAGGGGAGCGTGGCGTCGACCGGCATGGGGACCTCCTCGCCGAGCGCTTACGCCCTGATCCGCGCGCGACGCAACGCGCTTGACCCGCCTCCCCATCGCGTTACCAAGTCCCCTGATGAGCGAGCAGCCGCCCGACAGCCTGATTCCCTACGACGAGATCGTCCAGGAAGCCCTTCGGGCCGTGGTCGGCCGGGTGCTGGGCGAGGTCGAGGCGACCGGAAGGCTGCCCGGCGAGCATCATTTCTACATCACCTTCAAGACCGCCGCGGCGGGCGTCGACATCCCGCGCCATCTGTCCGAGCGCTTCCCCGACGAGATGACCATCGTCATCCAGAACCGCTTCTGGGACCTCAAGGTCCGCGAGGAAGGGTTCGAGGTCGGCCTCTCCTTCAACCAGGCGCCGGCCAAGCTGTTCATCCCCTTTTCGGCGATCACCGCCTTCCAGGACCCGGCGGTCGATTTCGCTCTCCAGTTCCACGCCCGGGCGGACGAGGCCTCGGTCGACGATCATGAGCAGGCCGAGAACGATCCTCCCGTCGCCGAGCCGATCGAGGACGGGTCCAACGTCGTCTCGGTCGATTTCAAGCGCAAGAAATAAGGGACCGCCCTCCGTCCCCGCCGGCGGAAGCCGGCCGCGACCCCTTCACCGCCGCCGATCATCGTTCTAGGAGCGGCCCGTCAGACAGGGGACGAGGATGAGCGCCAGCACGACCCGCACCGAGACCGACAGCTTCGGCCCGCTCGAGGTCCCGGCCGACGCTTATTGGGGCGCTCAGACCCAGCGCTCGATCGAGAACTTCCCGTTCGGCCCGCGCGAGCAGATGCCGGCCGAGATCGTCCACGCGCTCGGCTTCGTGAAGCAGGCCGCGGCTCGGGTCAACGCCCGCGACGGCGGCCTCGACGCCGAGCTTGCCGAAGCGATCCAGCAGGCCGCCGGCGAGGTCGCCAAGGGCGATCATGACGATCAGTTCCCGCTCGTCATCTGGCAGACCGGCTCAGGCACCCAGTCCAACATGAACGCCAACGAGGTGATCGCCGGCCGGGCCAACGAGATCCTGACCGGCAAGCGCGGCGGCAAGAGCCCGGTCCACCCGAACGACCATGTCAACAAGAGCCAGTCGTCGAACGACAGCTTCCCAACGGCGATGCACGTCGCCGCGGCGCGGGCGGTCAACGACCGGCTGCTGCCGGCGATGAACTCGATCCACCGCCGGCTCAAGGAACAGGCCGAATCGTGGGACCGGATCGTCAAGATCGGCCGAACCCATCTCCAGGACGCGACGCCGCTGACGCTGGGCCAGGAATTTTCGGGCTACGCCTTCCAGATCGAGGCCGGGATCGCGCGGGTGAAAGCCGCGCTCCCTCGGCTCCACCAGCTCGCCCAGGGCGGCACCGCCGTCGGCACCGGGCTCAACGCGCCGCCCGGCTTCGGCCTCAAATTCGCCGAGGAGATCGCGCGTCTGACCCGGCTGCCGTTCAAGACCGCCCCCAACAAGTTCGAGGCGCTGGCGACCCACGACACGATGGTCGAGTTGTCCGGAGCGCTCAACGTCATCGCCGTCTCGCTGACCAAGATCGCCAACGACGTCCGGCTGCTCGGCTCGGGGCCGCGCTGCGGCCTCGGCGAGCTCAGGCTGCCCGAGAACGAGCCGGGCAGCTCGATCATGCCCGGCAAGGTCAATCCGACCCAGGCGGAGAGCCTGACCATGGTCTGCGCCCAGGTCATGGGCAACCATGTCGCGGTGACCGTCGGCGGCCTTCAGGGCCATTTGGAGCTGAACGTGTTCAAGCCGCTGATCGGCGCCAACGTGCTTCGCTCGATCGACCTTTTGAGCGTCGGGATGGAGACCTTCGCCGCCCGGGCGCTCGACGGCATGGTGCCGGACGAGGACCATATCACCGAGCTCTTGAACCGGTCGCTGATGCTGGTCACCGCCCTCGCGCCGGAGATCGGCTACGACAATGCCGCCAAGATCGCCAAGCATGCCCACGCAAAAGGCCTGACGCTCAAGGAAGCGGGGCTGGAGCTCGGTCTGGTCGACGAGGCGACTTTCGACCGCGTGGTGAAGCCGGAGAAGATGATCGGGCGCTGACCGGCGTCAGTAAGCGCAGATCGAGAAGTCGGGCCCCTCCCAGCAGGCCCGGTCGCGGCGCGAGCGCACCGCCGTGCCCCAGCGCGAGGCGGGTCCGGCAGGGGTCAGGCCGTAGACCTCCGCCACCCCAGGCTCGACGATATTGACCTGGATACCGGTATGGCCGCTCGGAAATTCCCGGTCCGGAAGCGGTGTGACGGTGAAGGTGCCGCCTTCTTCCGGAAGGAAATGGCAGGGACCGCGATAAGTGTCCGATCCGTGGCTGACGATGACGCAGCGGACGGTCCGGTCCTTCGCGAGGGCCTCCGGAGCCGAGAGTGCGGCGGCGCAGAGCGCGGCGAGCGCGGCGATGGCGATCTTCATGGCGCCTTATCTAGCAGAAACGCCCCTTCTGTGGCCAATGCCGCCGGAACCGGCTGCGCGCGGTCGGGTTGGGGCGGCATGAGCGACACCAACAGCAATCCCGGCGACGAGGCGGCGCCCGGCACGCCGGGCACGGGCGAAAACGTCTGCCGCCACTGCAAGGGCAGCGGCGAGCATGACGGAATCCCCTGCCCGGTCTGCGGCGGCACCGGCAAGGTCACCGAAGGTCTGGCGGGCGGCTGACGCCTCAGCGCAGACGGTAGGTCAGGCGGATGCCGATGCTGTCCATCCCCGGATTCTGCCGGCTGAGCAGCCGCGCGTGGCTGAGGTGGACCCAGGTCGCCTCGATCGACAGCCGGTCGGCGACATCGTAGCCGACGCCCAATTCCGGCTCGAACAGGATGCGCGAGCCGAAATCGGTGCGCAGGCCGTTGGCGACGCCGCGGCTGCCGCGGCTGTGGACGGCGATTCCGACTCCCGGGCGCACGAACAACCTTCCACCGACGCGCCAGCTCAGGCCGGCGGCGATGAAATGCGTGTCGCCGCCCGTGGCGAGGGAGCCGAACGCATAAGGCGACGGCGATCCGAGCGCGGCGAGAGCGCGAAGCCGGTCGCCGCGCCAGCCGAGCTGGAGGTCGGCGCCGTCCTCGAGGCCGCCGCGGGTGAGCGGCGAATCGACGTCGTGGGCGAGCAGGCCGCCGAACAGCTCCGCCGCCCGGGCGGGAGCCGCCGCCATCGTCGCCAGCGCAGCGAGGAGAAGGATCGCGACTCTCGCCACGGGGTCAGCCCGCCGCCTGCCAGTTGGCGATGGCATCGACCGGAGCGACGAGCATCAGGACGTTCAAGGTGAGATTGTCGCGGATGACGATCAGGGTGACCAGCTCGAAGCCGAGCGCGAGCGCCACCGTCGCCCGGACCGGCAGTCGGCGGGCGATTCCGAAGCCGACGATCATCCAGACGATGTCGGCGAGCGAATTGATCACGCTGTCGCCGTTATAGCCGAGCGCCATCGTCGCTTCGCGATAACGGTCGATCACCCATTGGCTGTTCTCGAGCAGCTCCCATCCCGCCTCGATCAGCACCGCTCCGAGCAGGCGATCGCCGGGCGGGTTTCGCCGCAGGAACAGCCAGCCCAACCAGTAGAAGAGGAAGCCGTGGATGATGTGGCTCGGCGTGTACCAGTCGGCGAGGTGCTGGCTGTTGTCGGGGCCATGGACGGTCCCGACCCACAGCTTGACCTCGCCGCAGGTGCAGATGAGCGGGCGCCCCATCCACAGCAGGATCGCCGCCGCGGCAAAGGTCATGGCGAGCGCGATCAGCCAGTAGCGGCGGGGGATGAGCGGTGCGGCGATCATTTCTCGAATCCCCTCTAAAACGGTGCCGGCGCGAACCAGGTCAACGAGACCCGCGCCCGATCTGTGCCGAACCCAGCAATCGACACCCGCCATTGCAGCTCGCCGGGTTGTCCGATGGTGATGTCGACCCCGTCGGCGTTGCCGTTCATCAGCCACGCTTGCTCTGTCGGCAAGTCGGCAAGCGTTCTGCGCGCGCCGGCACCGCATGCATCGCGCCGGTCGGCCGCCTCATCCCGGCAGCTGAGCCGGAAGGGTAGCCGGCCGCGTGCCGCCGCGGCCGCGCGGGCGGCGGCCAGGTTGCGGAGCCCCTGAATAACCAAATCCCGTTCGACGCCCGGATTGAGATAGACGAAGCTTTGGCCGGGCACGGTCCGGCAGTTCGGCGCCAGCGCGATCGTTTCATTGTCGCGAATGCGCTCAGCCCGCAGCGGCTGCCGGTCGCGGGGCAGCGACGTGGCGTTTGTCGGATCGAGGAGGACCAAGGATATGTAGTGAACGCGCTGGCTGCACATATCTCCGGCCAAAGGCACCGGCCGGTGAAAAAGCCGCAGTTCGGCGCGACCGGGCAGCATCCGATCCCACCTCACCTCCGACCGCTCGACGTCGGCTGCCTGCCCTGAACCGACCAGGCGCTCGGCCAGCGCGCGCGGCGGCCCGGTACGAACGCCCTCGAAAGTGAGCGGCCCGGTCGGCTGCGCGAAGGCAGCCGCCAGCATCGAGAGGATCAATATCGCCGCGCTCATGCCTCGACCATCTCCGCAAGCCTCAGCACCGTATTGTAGTTTCGAGCGGTGCCGGGCGAGCCGACCGCTCGGTCGATCAGCGACGGGGTCAACTTCGACTTGCCCGCGCCTGCGGGGTAATGGAACCAGAGCGCGTCGCCGACGCGGCGGACCCGCTCGCCGGCAACCGCGCGGGCCAGGATCCTCTCCTCGGCGCCCGCCGCCGGCGGCGCCTTCGCGAGGAGCAGCATGACCCGGTTGGATGGGTCCTCCGGAAAGGGGTTGGCGGGAGGATAAGCAGCCCACTGGGCGGCGGTGCGCACGATCACCGGAACTTCGAGGCCGAATTGCGTGGCGATCGCCTTTTCAAGCCGGGCCTCGAGCGCCGCGGGCGTGCCGGTCGCCTTGAAAACGACATTCCCGCTCTGGATGTAGGTGGCGACCTCTTCCCAGCCGAGCTCGCCGCACAAGGACCGAAGCTCCGCCATCGGCAGCTTCCGCCCGCCGACATTGACCGCCCGAAGCAACGCGACCATCCGCTCCATCACCCCTGCCTAGCAGAGAATCGCCGCGCGTCCGCCCTTGACGCATAGGGTTGGCGCACGCCACTAGCGCGCATGGAAATCGCAAGCGCCTTCCAGCGGCGGGGCCTGCTCTACGTCCTTTCGAGCCCGAGCGGGGCGGGCAAATCCACCATCGCCCGGATGCTGCTCGCCAGCGACGACGGGATCGCCATGTCGGTCTCCGCGACGACTCGTCCGATCCGACCGCGCGAGCAGGACGGCGTCGATTATCATTTCGTCGACGATGCCCGCTTCGACGCGATGATCGCGGGCAACGCCTTCCTGGAGTGGGCGCACGTCTTCGGCCATCGTTACGGCACGCTCAAATCCGAAGTGATGAAGGTCATCGAAGGCGGTCGCGACGTCCTTCTCGACATCGACTGGCAGGGGACCCAGCAGCTGAAGCAGGTCGACCCCGACATCGTCCGGGTCTTCATCCTCCCGCCGTCGACCGAGGAGCTGGAGCGGCGGCTGCGGGCGCGCGGCACCGACAGCGACGCGGTGATCGCCAAGCGGATGGATCGGGCGGCGGCCGAGATCAGCCACTGGGCCGAATATGATTACGTCCTGATCAACAACGATGCCGAGAAATGCCGCGAGCTGGCGCACAACATCCTCAAGGCGGAGCGGCTGAAGGCGACCCGGCGGGTCTTCCTCCACGATTTCGTGCGCGAGCTGATCGGCTGAAAAGAATTCGCGGAGGTTGCGTTTTCCGCTAGGCTGGGCAGGTCAACAGGGAGGATCGGCAGTGGCACGGGTGATCATCGGCGCCATCGTGGCGGCCATCGCGATGTTCTTCATCGGCTTCATTTTCTTCGCGACGCCGCTGGCGAAGCTCGGCATGGCGAGCATCGACGACGGGCAGGCCGCGGCCGTTCAGCAAGCGCTGGCCGCCAACCTGCCCAGGACCGGGACCTATTCCGTTCCCGGCATGGACACCCAGGCGCAGACCAACATGTTCTCGCGCGGGCCGATCGCGACCATCCACTACAATACCGGCGGCTTCGCGGCGATGGACCCGGCCTCGCTGGTCAAGGGGCTGGTGCTGAACTTCCTCGTCGCCTTGCTGATCGGAGCCGCTTTGATCGGGATCGACCGAAGGGTGCCGGATCTCGGCTCGCGAGCGCGGGTGGCGGTGATCGTCGCGGTCGCCGCGACCGCCTACACCCATCTCGGCGAGCCGCTCTACTGGCACCATGACTGGGGGCATTTCCTCTATCTGTTCATCGCCGATTCGGCGATTCTGGCGGCGGCCGGCATCATCGTCGCCTGGTTCCTCCCCAGGTCGCGGGCGGCGGCCCCGGCCGACGCGCCGGTCGACGTCTAGATGTGAGGTTTCCATAGGTTGTTCATCCGGCCCCGGCCGAGCAGACTGAGGTTGTCTAAGCTTCAGGTGCCAGGGAGGACCGGATGAACATCCACCAGAATGCCCGATTGACGCGGCACAGTC
>Ga0196962_10000308_pt1 | contig 22814 bp, 22 predicted proteins | sample S3v_20metaG_FD_183186 | JGI IMG/M metagenome (GOLD analysis project Ga0196962, IMG submission 183186) | Soil microbial communities from Anza Borrego desert, Southern California, United States - S3+v_20 | ecosystem: Environmental > Terrestrial > Soil > Desert | place: USA: California | collected...
CGTGATCTCCTCGTCGGCGGAGCGGGCGTAGGTGTAGATGCCGGCGTAGCCAGGGTCGACGACGACCGAGCCGCGCACGAAGTAGGTCTCCGAGCCGGCCTCGATGTCGGCCCGCGTCGACTCGGTGATCATCGGCGGGCTGAAGGTGGCGAGGAAGCGGCGCACGACCAGTTCGTAGACGCGCTTCTTCGGGCCCTCGAGGGCGCCGGGGTGAATCGCCTGGGTCGGGTAGATCGGCGGGTGGTCGGTCGTCTCTTTTTTGCCGCGGGTCGGTTTCAGCTCGCCGTCGAGCAGGCCGGCCGCGGCGGAGAACTCCTTGACCTTGACCAGCGAGCTGACCAGCTCGCGCAGCGGCAGCGAGGATGGGTAGACCGTGTTGTCGGTGCGCGGGTAGGAGATGAACCCGTCCATATAGAGGTCCTCGGCGATCCGCATCGCGCTGGCCGGGGTGATCCCGAGGCGGCTGGAGGCGTCCGTGCTGAAGGCGGTGGTGTTGTAGGGGGTCGGCGGCTTGCGCGTGTTCTTGCGCGCCGTGACCGATTTGACGACGCCGGGGGCAGAGGTGCCGGCGAAGGCGGCGTCAGCCTCCGCTTTCTCCCAGAATTTGTCGACGCTGTGGTGGGTCTCGAAGGTGCCGTCCGGGTGCTCGAACTTGGCGAACAGCTCCCAGAAGGGTTTGGCGACGTGGGCGCGGCGTTCCATCTCGCGCTCGACGATCAGGCCCAGGGTCGGGCTCTGGACGCGGCCGACCGAGAGGAAGTTGGAGCCGAAGCGGCGGCTGGCGAGGGAGACGGCGCGGGTCAGGGTCGCACCCCAGAGCAGGTCGATGTCCTGGCGCGCGGCGCCGGCGTTGGCGAGCGGGTAGGAGAGCGTGTCGAGGTCGCCGAAGGCGCGCTCGATCTCGTCCTTGGTCAGGGCCGAGTAGCGGGCGCGCTTGATCTCCAGGCTGCCGTCGGCGGTGCCCTCGCGGGAGCCGAGCTCGGGGTTGGCGTCGAGCATCTCCTCCAGGGCCTCGAGCCCGATCAGCTCGCCCTCGCGGTCGAAGTCGGTCGCGATCACCAGCTCGTCTGCCTCTTTGGCGACTTTCTTGATCGCTTTGACGACGTTTTTGTCGGTCGGCTCCTTGATCAGCTCGGCGTCGATCAGGTCGTGCAGGTCGGTCTTCTGCCAGTTCGAGTAGCCCTCGGGAAAGGCGGGGCCGAGCACGTGGCCCTTGAGGCCGATCGTCATATGTTCGTCGCCTGCGGCGTCCGTCCAGGTGTAGAACGGGACTTTGAAGGTTTTGTCCTCGCCGTTGCTGCCGTTGCTCAAAGCCTCGGCGATCTTCTTGGCGCTGTTGTTCTTCTCGGTGACGATGAGGCGCATGGGTCGGCGAGGGTAGCAGGGGCGTTCGGCGCTCCCGGCATTAGGATCGCCCACTGATGAAGTGCTTGGTCACGGGCGGCGCGGGGTTCATCGGCTCCAACTTGGTCGACGCGCTGCTCGCGCGCGGCGACGAGGTGACCGTGGTCGACGACCTCTCGACCGGCCGCCGCGGCAACCTCGACGGAGCGCTGGCGGCGGGCGCGGAGCTGCTCGAGCTCGACATCCGCGACGGCGAGGGCCTGGCAAAGCTGACGGCGGAGCGGCGGCCGCAGACGGTCTTCCACCTGGCGGCGCAGATCGACGTGCGCAAGTCGCTGGAAGATCCCGCCTTCGACGCGGCGGTCAACGTCGGCGGCACCGCCAACGTGCTCGACGCGGCGCGCGCGGGCGGGACGGGCCGGGTCGTCTTCGTCTCCACCGGCGGCGCCATTTATGGAGAGGGCGAGGGGCAGGCGCTGCCGCTCTCCGAGCAGGCGCCGATCGCGCCGCTCGCCGCCTACGGGCAGAGCAAGTACGCGGCCGAGGGCTATCTGGCGCTCTACGAGCGGCTCTACGGGCTCTCCAGCGTCTCCCTGAGGCTCGGCAACGTCTACGGCCCGCGCCAGGACCCGCTCGGCGAGGCCGGCGTGATCGCGATCTTCTGCGGCCTGCTGCGCTCCGGCGGGCGACCTACCGTCTACGGCGACGGCACCCAGACCCGCGACTACATATACGTGGGCGACGTCATCGCCGCGGCCCTGGCCGCGGCGTCGTCGAAAGTGACGGGCCCCGTCAACATCGGCACCGGCGTGGAGACGAACGTCCTCGAGCTCGCCGCTGCGCTGGGACGGCTGGGGGACGCGGGAGACTTCGAGCCGGAGCTCGCGCCGGCCCGGCCCGGCGAGGTGCAGCGCATCGCCCTCGACGCCTCGCGCGCCGAAAGCGAGCTGGGCTGGCGCCCCGAGACCGGCCTCGACGAGGGTCTGCGCCTCACCCTCGACTCCATATAAGGCGCCCGCAAGGGCCGGCCGCTAGCCTTTCTCCCGTGCCCGCCCAGGCTTATGCCGGCAAGGAGTGCGTCTGCCAATTCCGCAAGGGGATCTGCGACCAGTCCTGCGTGCGGGACATGCTCGAGACCCCCTTCTACATCGCCTGCCTGAAACTGAAAGGGCGGCGTTGCGTGGTGGTCGGCGGCGGCGACATCGGCCTCGAGAAGGTCGAGGGGCTGCTCGCCTGCGACGCCGACGTGACCCTGATCGCGCCGGCCGCCCACCCGGAGCTGGAGGATCTGGCGCAGGAGGGCTCGATCGAGTGGGAGAAGCGGGCCTACGCCGGGGCCGAGGACCTCGAGGGCGTGTTCATGGCGATCGCCTGCACCGACGACACCGACGTCAACATCGCCGTCTTCGACGACGCCGAGCGGCGGGCGATGCTGGTCAACATCGTCGACGTGCCGCCGCTCTGCAACTTCATCCTGCCGGCGATCGTCCGCACCGGGCCGCTGGCGATCGCGATCTCCACCGCCGGCGCCTCCCCCGCCTTGGCGAAGCGGATGAAGCGCGAGGTCTCGGAGCTGTTCGGCGAGGAGTACGCGCGCCTCGCGGTGATCCTCAACGACGCCCGCGGCTGGGCGAAGGGGACGCTGCCGACCTACCAGGACCGCAAGGAGTTCTTCGAGGGGATCGTCAACGGCGACCCCGACCCCGTCGAGCTGTTGCGCGACGGACGGGAGCCGGCGGTGCTGGCGATCATCGAGTCCGCCAAAGAGCGGGCCGCGGCGGCGCTCGCCTGACGGTGGGTCGACTTCTTCAGGCTATAGCCGCATAACTCGACCCATCAGGCCGTCCCGCAGGCGCTGCTGCGGACGCGGTCGAGCATCTCGCGCAGCTGGTCCGCCTGGCGCTCGCTGAGGTTGGCCGAGAAGGCGACCTCGAGCTCGCCGACGATCACCGGCCGCATCTCCGCCAGCAGGTCGCGGCCGGCCGGCAGGAGCGTCGCGTAGCTGACCCGGCGGTCGGTCTCGCAGAAGGTCCGCTCCAGCAGTCCCGCTTTGACGAGGCGGTCGACGAGCTTGGTGAGGCCGCCGCGGGTGATCACGAGGATCTCGGCGAGGTCGCCCATCCGCATCCGCTGCTCGGGCGCCTCGGCGACCGTGGCCAGCACCTCGTACCAGGGCAGCGGCGGGTAGTCGCCCTGGGCCAGCGCTTCCTGCAGGCGCTGGGTGACCGCCGCGTGGGTGCGGGCGAGAGCTCCCCACGCCTCGCCGTGGGGAGTCTGCGGCGGTGCGGCGCCGTTGCCGGAAGCTGCAGTGGTAGCGCTTGCGAGCTCGCTCATCTTCCCAATCATCGCAGATGAACCTTGTCATGACAATAGTTGTATCTACAAGCTTTTCTGTTATGATTGTTTCTACGTCAATAATTTATCCGGCAACTACGAGAGGAATCAGAGATGAGCACGCAAACCGTTTCCCAGAGCGTCCCGGCGGGGGCCTATCGCGTCGACCCCGTCCACTCGACGATCGGCTTCGCCGTGATCCACAACGGCGTCTCCACCTTCCGCAGCGGCTTCCGCGCCTACGACGCGAAGCTGAGCGGAGGCGAGGAGCCGCGTCTCGAGGGCACGGTCGAGGTCGCCTCCGTGGACGTCTCCGAGGAGATGCTGAAGGGACACCTCCTCTCCCCCGAGTTCTTCGACGCCGAGCGTTACCCGCGCCTGAAGTTCGAGTCGACCGCATTCGAGGTCGCCGAGGACGGCACGCTCACGCTCCGCGGCGAGCTCGAGATCCGCGGCCAGACGCACGAGGTCGAGGCGACCGGTCGCTTCGCCGAGCTCGGCGCCGACCTGGCCGGCGCGGCCCGCGTCGGGCTCTCCCTCGCGGCCAAGGTCGACCGGCGCAGCTTCGGGCTCGACTGGCAGGCGGAGCTGCCAAGCGGGGGCGAGGTGCTCGACTACGAGGTCGCGATCGCGGTCGAGCTGGAGCTGGTGAGGGAGGCCGAGTAGAGATGCGGGTCCTCGGCATCTCGGGCAGCCTGCGCCGCGACTCGCTGAACAGCGCCCTGCTGCGGACGGCCGCCGAGCGGCTGCCCGCGGGGACGGGGCTCGTCCCGTTCGAGCGGCTGCGCGAGATTCCTCCGTACGACGCCGACGTGGAGCTGGTCGAGACGCCGGACGCGGCGCGCGAGCTGCGCGAGGCGATGCGCGGGGCCGACGCCGTCCTGATCGCGACGCCGGAGTACAACCACTCGATCCCCGGCGTGCTCAAGAACGCGCTCGACTGGGCCTCGCGCCCGGCCGGCCAAAGCGCGCTCAACGGCAAGCCGGCAGCGGTGATCGGCGCCTCGACCGGCATGTTCGGCGCCGTCTGGGCGCAGGCCGAGACCCGCAAGGTCCTCGGCGCGCTCGGCGGCCGCGTGCTCGAGGCGGAGCTGCCGGTCGCCGGGGCCGACCGTCTGCTCCGCGACGGCCGGCTCGAGCTCGACCCTCAGCAGTCCGAGCGGCTCGAGGAGATGCTGGCCGAGCTCGTGGCCGCCGCCGAGGAGTCGGCGCAGCTCGCCGCGGCGGCATGAGTCGACGGAACGCCAGGCTCCAGAAAACTACGAAACCGGGGGACAACAGCCCCGGCGCAGGCGTCCCTGAGCCTCGGCGCTGTGAGTTATGGGCGCTATAGCGCCCATAACTCACAGCGCCGGGCTGCCGCCGGTCGTGGAGCGCCACGCCGCGCACCGTCCGCCGCCGTCGGGTGAAGCGCGGGTCGCTATCCCCAGGGCGCTCAACCCGGAGACTTTCCGCTTAGGCGTGCGGGAGGGCGAAGAAGGCGACCGCGGAGAAGTGGGCGATGGCGGCGGCGATCACGAGCAGGTGGAAGACCTCGTGGTAGCCGAAGGTCGCCGGGGCGGGGTTGGGGCGCTGGGTGGCGTAGACGACGGCGCCGGCGGTGTAGAGGAGGCCGCCGACGGCGACCAGCATCGTGCCCGCGACTCCCATCTCCGACCAGAGCTCGGGGAAGGCCGCCACGGCCACCCACCCGATCGCCAGATAGATGATCGCCGCCACCCATTTCGGATGGTCGATCCAGACCATCTCGACGATCGCCCCGGCGATCGCCCCGATCCAGACGACGGCGAGGATCGCGTCGGCCAGCGGCCCGTCGAGCACCAGCAGCGCGAAGGGCGTGTAGGTGCCGGCGATGAGGAAGAAGATCATCGAGTGATCGAGGCGCCGCATCCACTGGCGGACGTTGGGCCTGGTCCAGTTGACGCGGTGATACAGGGCGCTGGTCCCGAACAGGGCGGAGAGGCTGACCGCGTAGATCGTCACCGCGACCGTCGCTTCCGGCGTCTTCGCCCAGAGGATCAGCGCCACGCCAAAGCCGAGCGAGAGGAAGAATGCCCACTCGTGCGAGACCCCGCGCAGCTTCGGCTTGACGGCGGCAATCGCCGCGTCCTTGGCGGCGCCGGCCTTCTCGACCGCCGCCTCGCGCGCCGCGCTGGCTCGCTCGCCCATTCGTTCCGCGCCCCTGCGCAGATCTTCGGCCATAGAGGAAGGCTACCCGGAAGTTCGAGCCGATATTGCGGAATTGCCACCATGTAGAGACGAACGCATGCATCGGTCAAGTGCCTTATTTGCGACTTCAGGCACTTTTTCCGACCGGCCGGTTAGCGATCCTGCGGAGTTACCCCTGAAAGTCGCTGCGAGAGGAGAAGTTCGATGTCCCAGACCGCTATTAGCACTCCCAAGAACGGTCTCAAGGGCCTCTCGATCGAACGCCGTTTTTCGACCGCCGGCGTGCATCCTTTCGACCAGATCGAGTGGGAGATCCGCGATGCGGTGATCGGCAATCCGGAGAGCCCGGCCTTCGAGCAGCGCGGGGTCGAGTTCCCCAAGAGCTGGTCGCAGAACGCGACCAACATCGTCGCCCAGAAGTACTTCCGCGGACAGCTCGGCAGCCCCGAGCGCGAGAGCTCTGTGAAACAGATGATCGGCCGCGTCGCCGGGACGATCGCGGGCTGGGGCCGCGAGGGCGGCTACTTCGCCTCCGCGGAGGACGCCGACGCCTTCGAGATGGAGCTGACCGCGATCCTGCTCAACCAGAAGGCGGCCTTCAACTCGCCGGTCTGGTTCAACGTCGGCTTCGAGGAGAAGCCGCAGTGCTCGGCCTGCTTCATCCTCAGCGTCGAGGACACCATGGAGTCGATCCTGGCCTGGAACACCAAGGAGGGCAACATCTTCCGCGGCGGCTCGGGCTCCGGCATCAACCTCTCCAACATTCGCGGCTCGATGGAGCAGCTGCAGAAGGGCGGCACCGCCAGCGGCCCGGTCAGCTTCATGCGCGGCGCCGACGCCTGGGCGGGAACGATCAAGTCGGGCGGCAAGACGCGGCGGGCGGCGAAGATGGTGGTGCTCGACATCGACCATCCGGACATCGAGCACTTCATCTGGTGCAAGGCCGACGAGGAGAAGAAGGCGGCGGCGCTGCGCGACGCCGGCTTCGACATGTCGATCGACGGCGAGGGCTTCACCTCGATCCAGTACCAGAACGCCAACAACTCGGTGCGGGTCACCGACGACTTCATGGAGGCGGTCGAGGCTGGCGAGGACTGGCACCTGACCGCCCGCACCAACGGCGAGTCGGTGAAAACGCTGGATGCGCGCGAGCTGATGAACCAGATCGCCGACGCCGCCTGGCGCTGCGCCGACCCCGGCGTCCAGTACGACACGATCATCAACCGCTGGCACACCTGCCCGGAGTCGGGCCGGATCAACGCCTCCAACCCGTGCAGCGAGTACATGCACGTCGACGACTCGGCCTGCAACCTGGCCTCGCTCAACCTGATGAAATTCCGCCGCGAGGACGGCAGCTTCGACACCGAGGAGTTCGAGCACGCGGTCGACATCGTCTTCCTCGCACAGGAGATCGTCGTCGGCTTCTCCAGCTACCCGACCGAGGAGATCGGGGAGAACGCCAACCGCTTCCGCCAGCTCGGCCTCGGCTACGCCAACCTCGGCGCGCTGCTGATGTCCGACGGCCTCCCCTACGACTCCGACACCGGCCGCAACGTCGCCGCCGCGATCACCGCGCTGATGACTGGCCGCGCCTACCGCCAGTCGGCGCTGATCGCCGCCGGCGCGACCGGCCCCTACGACGAGTACGAGAAGAACCGCGAGCCGCACAACGGCGTGATGCGGATGCACCGCGACGCGGCCTACGAGATCGACGCCCGGGGGATCAAGGGCGAGCTGCTCGAGGCGGCGCAGCGCGCCTGGGACGAGGCGGTCGAGCTGGGCGAGGCGCACGGCTACCGCAACGCGCAGGCGACGGTGCTCGCCCCGACCGGGACGATCAGCTTCCTAATGGACTGCGACACGACCGGGATCGAGCCCGACTTCTCCCTGGTCAAGTTCAAGGAGCTGGTCGGCGGCGGCCAGATGACGATCGTCAACCAGTCGGTGCCGCTGGCGCTGGAAGCAATGGGCTACTCCGAGGCCGAGATCGACCAGATCAACGCCCACATCAAGGAGAACAGCACCATCGTCGGCGCGCCGGGCCTCAAGGACGAGCACCTGCCGGTCTTCGACGTCGCGGTCGGCGAGCGGGCGATCACCCACACCGGCCACATCGACATGATGGCGGCGACCCAGCCGTTCATCTCCGGGGCGATCTCGAAGACGGTCAACCTGCCCCAGTCGGCGACGATCGACGACATCGCCGACGCCTACACGCGCGGCTGGAAGGGTGGCCTGAAGGCGCTCGCCATCTACCGCGACGGCTCGAAGACGGCGCAGGCGCTGCGCACCGACGCGCAGGACGAAAAGGAAGACGGGGCAGAAGTGGCGATGGCCGAGCCGGTCCGCAAGCGGATGCCGCGTGAGCGCGAGTCGATCACCCACAAGTTCTCGATCGGCGGCCACGAGGGATACATCACCGCCGGCAAGTACGAGGACGGCTCGGTCGGCGAGATCTTCCTCACCGACATCGGCAAGGAGGGCTCGACCATGCGCGGGCTGCTCAACGCCTTCGCGACGGCGATCTCGCTCGGCCTCCAGTACGGCGTCCCGCTCGAGACCTTCGTGCGCAAGTTCAGCTACATGCGCTTCGAGCCGGAGGGGATCACCGGCAACCCCGAGATCCCCTTCGCCAAATCGATGCCCGACTACCTGATGCGCTGGCTCGGCAGCCGCTTCATCGACGACACCGACACGCTGGAGGAACTGGGGATCATGACCCAGGAGGTGCGGGCCAAGAAGGACGCCGAGACCTCGCAGCTCGGGCTCGGTATCCCGACCGACACGGCGGGCCCGGCGAACGGCGGCAACGGCCGCTCCAACGGCGGCGAGGCCAAGGCAAGCGGCGGTCAGCCGGTCCCCGCGGCGGCGGCCTTCACCGACAGCCCGCCGGTGGTCCCGGCGAAGATGCAGGGCCTCGACCTCGGCCCGGCCTGCGAGCAGTGCGGCGGCATGATGCAGCGCACCGGCAGTTGCTACACCTGCAGCAGCTGCGGCAACAACACCGGCTGCGGCTGAGCCGCGAGGCGAGGGCACGGGCCGATGGCCAAGCGCGAGAACGGCGCGGTCTCGCTGCTGATCGCCTGTCTCTGCATCGGGGCGGCCGGGCTGTCACTCGTCGTCCTCTCCAGCGACGACGGCGGGACCGCGATCGCGGCGACGCTGACCGCAACGGGAGCCCTTGCCTTCTTCGGCCTCACCGGCGCAACGGGGATCGTCCTCTGCCGCCGAGACTCGGCGCTCTCGCTGCTCGGGGCCCTGACCATGGTCCTCTCGGTGCTGGGCTTCGTCGCCGTCGTGGCGGTCGCTCTCGACGACGACCTCTTCCTCGGGGACGCCTGGATGCCGGCGGCCTACCTGCTGATCGCCTGCCTCGTCGCCGCACACTGCTCGGCCCTGCTCGCCGATGCCGACGAGGCAGACGCCTCCGGCCTGCAGCTAGCCCGCGCCGGCATGGTCCTCTCGATCTGCGTGGTAGCGCTCCTCGTCGTGATCGAAATCTCCGAGTCGGGCGAGGACATCGGAATCCAACCCGTGGCGGCGATCGCGGTTCTCTACCTGCTCAGCGCCTCCGTCTTCGGCCTGCTGCGATTCAGCGCAGCAGGGAGCCGCTAGACCTCGACGCCGCGCGCCTCGAGCCAGTCGGCGAGCAGCTCGGGCGGCTGGCCGTTGAAGACGCGCCGGACGCCCTCGCGGATGACCTGGTCGCCCTGGTTCTGGCCGGGATGGTTGGCAAGCCAGACGGCTGCGGCCGCTGCGGCCCAGGCTGCCGGCTCGTCTTCCTCCGGGTCGATCCCACGAACCGTGCTCAGCAGCTCTCGGCGCAGGTCCCCGGCCGCGCTCGCCGGCCGGTCGTCGTCCTCGAAACCGTCATAGAGAGCGGAAACGGCGGTTTCGGTCCCATCCGGATCGCAGATCGCGGCCGCCTCGCGGACCACCTCCGACACCGTGGGGATCCGCTCGTGGTTGCCTGGCCTCACGGGTCACCCCTACCCCGTCCTGAGGCCGGAGAACCAAGCTGGGAAGTGCACGTGGCGAAGGCCAGTCTCCAGCACGACCCGGGGCCGCGGGTGCTTCTCAGCGTCGGGTTATGCAGGGTCAGGAGAGGATGACCTCGGCGTCGTGCCGCGGCGTCTCGGTGATCGCGCGGCGGAATGGACGCTCGGACCCGGGGCGAGCGGGTGCGATTTGCCGGCGTTTGACCAGCTCGCGCAGGACCACCTGCATCTCGAACTGGGCGAAAGCGGCGCCGAGGCAGCGGCGGACGCCGCCGCCGAAGGGGATCCAGGTGTAGGTGCCGGGCGGGCGCTCGAGGAAGCGCTCGGGCAGGAAGCGGTCCGGTTCGGGGTAGATGGCGGGGTCGCGGTGGACGAGGTAGATGCTGGGCGTGACGCGGGTGCCCGCCGGCAGCTCGTAGCCGCCGATCTCGACCGGCTCGGTCAGCTTGCGGATCACCAGCACGATCACCGGTCGCAGCCGCAGCGTCTCCTGGATCGTCGCCGTCAGGTAGGCGTCCTCGCCGGCCAGCGCCTCCGCCCGCAGCCGCTCCAGCTTCTCCGGGTGGCGCACGAGGCGCTCGACCGCCCAGGAGAGCGCCGTGGCCGTCGTCTCGTGGCCGGCTACCAGCAGGGTGAGCAGCTCGTCGCGGATCTCCGCCTCGCTCATCGGGCTCCCGTCCTCGTGCCGGGCGGCGACCAGCATCGAGAGGATGTCGTCGCGCTGCTCGAGGTCCTCGGCGGCGCGTCGTTCGGCGATCTCGCTGTGGATCAGCGCGTCGACCCGGTCGATGCGTTTGCGGAAGGTCGGGATGCTGCGAACCCGCTCGGGACCGACCAGGAGCACCGGCAACAGGACCGCCGGGTTGGTCGTGAGATCGAGGAAGTCGCGCAGCGCCACCCGCAGCGGCTCCAGCCGCTCCTTGTCGTGAACGCCGAAGACCGTCTCGAGGATGATCTCGAGCGTGATCGCCTGCATCCGCGGCCGCAGCTTGTGGGGCGTCCCGGTCGGCCAGCTCTCGATCTCGCGGGCGGCGATCTCGGTCATCGTCTCGCCGTAGCCCTGCATGCGCTCGCCGTGGAAAGGCGGCAGCAGCAGCCGGCGCTGGCCGATGTGCGGCTTCTCGTCGAGGACCAGGACCGAGTTGTCGCCGAGGAACGGCCGCAGCACGTCGTTGCCCTCGCCTGCGTGGAAGGTCCGCGGGTCGCCGGTGAAGACCTGCTTGACCAGCTCGGGGTCGGAGACCATCACCCAGGTCCCTTCGTAGGCGATCTTGATCGTGAACATCTCGCCGAAGCGGGCGCGGCTCTGCCTCAGCATCCACTGCGCCTGCCGCGACCAGATCGCCGTCTGCAGCGCCCGCGGCATTCGCGGCCCGGGCGGCAGGCCAGGGACGGGCGGCGCGGCCGGGGCCGCCGTTGGAGCCGCGTCTTCGACCGCTGCCTCCATCGCGCTCAGACCAAGTTACTGCGCCCGTCGCACGATTTGGTGTGACGTTCGTCGCACCCGCACGCGGTAGCCTCATCGCGCGATGCCGCCGCTCCCTCGCCTCCCCTCGCGCTTCGAGCACCTGCTGCTGAAGAAAGTGTGCGGCCTCTCGCCGCGTGCGCAGCGGCGGCTGTTCGGGCCGCCGCCGAGCGTCGACGGGCAGACGCTGGCAAGCGACGTCCACGCCCTGCTGAAGCTGGCGGAGAGGGCGGGTGACACCTCTTATACCGGTGGCCTCTCCCCCGCCGCGGCGCGCGTCCACAACCGCCGCGGCGCCGCCGCGGCGCAGCCGCACCCGCCGCTCCCGATGGCCCGGGTCGAGGCGGTGACGGTGCCTGGGCAGGGCGGTCCGATCCCGGCTCGCCTCTACATGCCGGGCGGCCTGCCGGCGAACGAGCGCCCGCCGCTCCTGGTGTTCTTCCACGGCGGCGGCTGGGTGATCGGCGACCTCGAGACCCACGACAACGTCTGCCGCTTCCTCGCCGCCGCGGCCGGCACGGCCGTGCTTGCGCTCGACTACCGGCTGGCCCCCGAGCACCCCTTCCCCGCCGCGGTCGAGGACGCCTGGGCCGGCTTCGCCTGGGCCGGCGCCAACGCCGAGCCGCTCGGAATCGACCCGGCCCGGATCGCGGTCGGAGGCGACAGCGCCGGCGGCAACATGGCCGCGGTCGTCAGCCTGCTCGCCAAGGGGGCGGGCGGGCCGCTGCCCGCTATGCAGCTGCTGATCTACCCGCCGACCGACTCCGCCGGAGACCTCCCATCCCGCTACCTCTTCCGCGAGGGCTTCATGCTGACCAAAGGCGACATGGACTCGTTCGAGGGCCACTACCTGCCACCCGGCACCGACAAGACCGACCCGCGGGTCTCGATCCTCCTCGCCCCCGACCTCAGCGGCCTGCCTCCCGCCTACGTCGCGACCGCCGGCTTCGACCCGCTGCGCGACGAGGGCGAGGCCTACGCCCTGCGGATGCGCGAGGCCGGCGTCCAGGTCGCCCTGCGCCGCCACCCGGGCCTGATCCACGGCTTCGCCAACATGACCGCGTTCAGCCGCAGCTCCCGCGGCGCGATGCTCGAGGTGGCCGGCGCCCTGCGCATGGGCCTCGCCCGCCGCGGCTGACCGAGACGCACCGCGCCCGGCTACTCGTACTGCAGCGACTCGAGCACGTCGAGGCGAGAGGCGCGCCGCGCCGGGCCGATCGCGGCCAGCACGCCGGCAAATCCGGCGAAGACGAGGAGGACGATCAGCTGGCCCACGGGGTAGGAGAGCGTGAACCCTTCGTCCTTCAGGGGCTGGGCGATCAGAGCAGCGAAAACGAGCCCGATGATCATCCCGAGGATCGCGCCGATCAGCGCCGTGATCACGGCCTCGTAGCGGATCATCGTCCGTACCTGGCGCCGCGACATCCCGATCGCGCGCAGCATCCCCAGCTCCCGCCGCCGCTCGTGGATCGAGAGCGCCAGCGTGTTGGCGATCCCGAACAGGGAGACGATCACGGCCAGCGCCAGCAGCGCGTAGATCAGGCCGAGCAGCTGGTTGATCTGTTCTTCCTGGTTTTCCTTCAGTTCCTGCTGGTTGCGCACCTCGACCACCGGGAACTCGCGGTCCATCGCCTTGACCAGCGCGGCCTGGACCTTTTCGGCATCTGCCCCAGGCGAGAGCTTGATGAAGTCGAGGAAGTCGTCGCGCTGGTCGAACTGAGAGGCCATCAGTCCTTGGGTGACGATCGCGCCGCCCAGCAGTTCCGCCTTGTCTTCGAACTCGCCCACGACTTCGAGATTGGGCCGTTTGCCGATCTGGGTGAGAAAGCGGATGCGGTCGCCCACGTCGAGCCCTTCGTCGCCGGCCAACGACTTGTCGACGATCACCTGCTCGTCGGTGAGCCTGCGCAGGACCCCCGGCCCGCCCTCGGTCCAGTCGATCGTCAGCACCTCGGCGGCGTCGGGAGCGAGCGCGGAGACGCGCTGTTTGCCGCCATCCACGACCTTTGCCTGCGCAGCTCTAACGGTCGAGACGAGATCGACCCCAGGGACCCCGCGGGCCACCCCCGCCGCCTGCGGAGAGATCGGCGAGAAGCCGTCGGTGTTCTGCAGCACCAGCTCGCCCTGGAAGCTCTCGTCGACCGCGGTCGCGATCGAGCTCTTGATCCCGGCGGCGAAGACGGTGACGAAGGCGACGACGGCGAGCCCGATCATCAGCGCTGCCGCGGTGACCGCCGTGCGGGAGGGGTTGCGCTGGGTGTTCTCGCGAGCGAGGCGGCCGATCAGGCGGCGGAACAGTTGCAGCGGCCGGCCGGCGAGCGAGGCCAGCGGTCGCACCAGCCGCGGGCTGAAGAGGGAGACGCCGAGCAGGACGGCGACGGCGCCCGCGCCCATCAGGCCGGCGGCGCTGCCGCCGCTGGCGTCGCCGAAGAGGCCGGCCAGCACCAACCCGAGCCCCGCCGCGCTGAGCAGCACCGCGAGCCCGGCGTAGACGATCCCCCGGCGGCGGCTGCGCGGCAGCTCCAGCGCCAGCAGGGCGGCGATCGGCGGCACCCGGGTAGCGCGCAGCGCCGGGACGAGGGAGGAGATCAGGGTGACCCCGATCCCGATCAGCAGCGAGATCACGATCGTGCGGTCCTTGGTGACCAGGGCGGTGGTCGGCAGGTCGATCCCGATCGCGACGAAGAGCGCGTTGAGGCCGACCGCGATCGCGTAGCCGCCCGCCAGTCCGACCAGCGCCCCGAGAATCCCGATCGCCAGCGCCTCGACGATCACCGAGGTGAGGATCTGCCCGCGGCCGGCGCCGAGCGTGCGCAGCATGCCGAACTCTTTGATCCGCTGGGCGACCGTGATCGAGAAGGTGTTGAAGATCAGGAAGGCGCCGACGAAGAGGGCGACGAAGGCGAAGACCAGCAGGGCGATCCGCAGGAAGCCGAGGTCGTCGCGGATCTGGTCGGAGTTGCGTTCGGCGTTCTCCTTGGCGGTCTCGACCAGGAGCGACGGGTTGCCGACCGCGTCCTGCACCCGCTGTTTCAGCGTCTCTTCGGAGACGCCGTCGGCGGCGGCGATCAGGACCTGGTCGAATTCCCCGCGCTTGCCGGTGATCCGCTGCGCCTCGGGCAGGGTCAGGCCGGCGACGCTGGCGCCGCCCCAGGAGGCGCTGCCGAGCTTGGTCAGGCCGACGATCTCGTAGCTGGCCACGCGTTCGACCGAGGCCAGTTTGAGCGTGTCGCCGAGTCCCAGCCCGGCCTCCTTCGCGGCGCTCTCGTCGAGCGCCGCCTCTTTCGCGTCGCGGGGCGGGTGACCCGCCTCGTAGGTCTGCGTTTCGAGGCTCTCGGGCAGGTCGGAGGTGATGAACTTGGGGGCGAATTTGGTCCCGATCTGTTCGTTCTCGGCGTCGAAGAAGGCCCCCGAGGTGAAGATCTGCCCGACCGCGACGCGCACGCCGTCGACCCGCTTCACCTCCGGCAGCACCGACGCCTTGAAGCTGGGGACCTCGCCCGTTTCCTGGCGCACCTCCTCCTTCGCCGTGATCACCACGTCGGTCTTCGCCAGCGAGTCTTCGAAGATTTCGTCGAAGGCGGCAAAGGTGGTGTCGGTGAGGATGTAGGTGCCGGCGACGAAGGCGACGCCGATGGTCACCGCGAGGATCGTGGTCAGGGCGCGAATGCGGCGCGCCCAGAGGCTCTTGAGGGCGAGGCCGGTCACCCGCGCGTCAGTCGATCTGCTTCATCAGCTCGATCACGTCGTCGGTCGAGCCGGGCGCGGCGTCGTGGACGACCCGGCCGTCGCTGAGGGTGATCAGCCGGTCGGCGTGGGCGGCGGCGGCCGGGTCGTGGGTGACCATGATCACCGTCTGGCCGAACTCGTCGACCGCCTGGCGCAGCAGCCGCAGGACGTCGGCGCTGGCTTTCGAGTCGAGGTTGCCGGTCGGCTCGTCGGCGAAGACGACCGCCGGCTTGGAGACAAGGGCGCGGGCGACTGCGACGCGCTGCTGCTGGCCGCCGGAGAGCTCGGAGGGCCGGTGGGTGCGGCGGTCGTCGAGGCCGACCGTGCGGATCAGCTGGTCGACCCACTGCCGGTCGGGCTTGCGGCCGGCGATCGAGAGCGGCAGCACGAGGTTCTCCTCGGCGCTGAGGACCGGCAGCAGGTTGAAGAACTGGAAGACGAACCCGAGCTTGTCGCGGCGCAGCTTGGTCAGCTCGCCGTCGTCGAGCTTGGTGATCTCGACCCCGTCGAGCTCGACCGTGCCGCTGGTCGGCTGGTCGAGGCCGGCGAGGATGTGCATCAGCGTCGACTTGCCCGAGCCCGACGGGCCCATGATCGCGGTGAAGCGGTCGCGCTCGAAGGCGGTGCTGACCCCGGCCAGCGCGTCGACGGCGGCGTCGCCCTCGCCGTAGCGGCGGGTCAGATCGGTGGCCACCACGACCTGTCCGTTCGAGCTCACTGGTCAGGCACCGTATCGAGATCGGTCACAGTAGGGCCTACCGAAACCCGGACGCGCGCCGGACCAAGCGGGGCAAGGACGCAGGGAGGCCGAACAGCAGCGCTATTCGGGCCGGCCGAGGACACCGCCCGGCGCAGTTGTCCGCCGCCGCCAGGCGTGCGCGCGGGTTTCGGTAGTCCCTACTAGCCTGCTGCCCGTGGCGTTGGCAGACCAGTTCGACGGCTTTCTGGTCGACCTCGACGGGGTCGTCTGGATCGGCCGCGACCTCGTGCCGGGGGCCGCCGAGACCCTCGCCCGCCTGCTCGCGGACGGGCTCGAGCTCGTCTTCGTCACCAACAACTCGGTGAAGTCGCCCTCCGCCTACGCCGCACGCCTGCGCGACGCGGGGATCGAGATCGCCACGGACAGGGTCCTCACCGGGGGGGTCGCTACCGCTCGCCTCGCCGCCGCTGAGGTCGGCCCTGGCGGGACCGCGTTCGTGATCGGATCGCCGGGGTTCAAGGAAACGGTCGCGGCAGCCGGGCTGCAGCTGCTCGACGGCGACGCGGGGCAGTCGGCCGACGCCGTCATCGTCTCCGCGCACCGCGAGTTCGACTACGACGAGCTGTTCACCGCAACCCGCGCCCTGCAAGGGGGAGCGGCGCTGTTCGGGACCAGTCGCGACCCGACCCTGCCGATGCCGGGTGGCGCCTGGCCGGGGACCGGCGCGACCCTCGCGGCCGTCGAGACCGCGGCGGGGAAGCGCGCCGTCACCGGCGGCAAGCCGGAGCCCCACCTCTTCGACCAGGCCCGGGCGTTGATCCCGGCGGCGAACCGGATCGCGATCGTCGGCGATCGCATCGCCTCGGACATCGTCGGGGGCCAGCGGGCGGGGCTCGCGACCATCCTCGTTCTCACCGGGGCCTGCACGCGCGCCGACGCGGAGTCGGCCGAGCCGCCGCCCGACCACGTCGTCGACGACCTGACCGGCCTGCTGCGATGAACGCGGAGGAGGCGCCTTCCCCGCTTGCGCGGCCGGGCGTCGCCTTCGCCGGCATCTTCGCCGTCACCTTCTGCGGGCTGCTCGCCGTCGGCGCGACGCTCCCCGTCCTCCCCCGCTACGTCGACGGGCCGCTCGGCGGGGGGAAGATCGAGGTCGGGATCGTGATCGGCGCCTACGCGATCACCGGCCTGCTGATGCGCCCCTTCGCCGGCCGGCTCGCCGACAGCCGCGGCCGCCGGCCGACGGTGGTGGCGGGCGCGGTGCTCGCGGGCGTGGCGGGCTTCCTCTACCTGCTGCCGCTCGGCGTCGCCGGGCTGATCGCCGCCCGGCTGGTCCTGGGCATCGGCGAGGGCGCGGTCTTCACCGCGGGCTCGGCCTGGATCGTCGACCTCGCCCCGGTCGAGCGGCGCGGCCGGGTGATCGGCCTCTACGGGCTCTCGGTCTGGGCGGGGCTGAGCATCGGGCCGTTGTTCGGCGAGCTGATCAAGCACAACGCGGGCTACGACGCGGTCTGGATCTTCGCCGGCGCGATGCCGCTGCTGGGCGCCCTGGTCGCGACGCGAGTCCCGGACCCCTTCCGCCCGAAATGGCTGGAGCAGGAGCACCGCTCGTTGATCGCCCGCGAGGCGGTCCTTCCCGGCGCCGCCCTGGCGCTCGGCTCGACCGGCTACGCCGCGGTCGCCACCTTCGTCGTCCTCCACCTCGACGAGCGCGGGGTCGGCCACGGCGCGCTCGTCTTCGGCGCCCTGGCGACGATGGTCGTGGTGACCAGGCTGGTCGGAGGCGATCTGCCGGACCGGGTCGGTCCGGCCCGGGTCGCGACCGCCGCCGCCCTGGTCGAGGCGGCCGGGCTGACCACGCTCGCCTTCGCCCAGAGCCTCGGCGTGGCGATCGCCGGCGCGCTGGCGATCGGTGCCGCCTTCTCCCTGCTCTATCCCTCGCTCTCGCTGATCGTCGTCAACCAGGTTCCCGAAGAGCGGCGGGGCGCTGCGCTCGGCACCTTCACCGCCTTTTTCGACGCGGGGATCGGGCTGGGCGCCCCCCTGGCCGGGGCCGCGGCGGCACTGAGCAGCTACGAGGGGTCGTTCCTGCTCGGCGCCACGATCGCGCTCAGCGCGGCAGTGCTGATCGCGGTGGCGATCGGTCCCCGCAGCCGCGCCCTGGTCGCGGCGCGGACCCGCAGCACCGGCTAGCCCCTCAGCGTTCGCTGACCAGCAGCGTCTGCAGGGCGCGGCCGATGCGCCCGCGCTCATCGGAGAGGACCGACTCGGCGGTCCCGATTCCGTTGGGCTGCGGCAGGGTGGCCGCGTCGACGCAGACCCACTCGCCGACCGGCAGCCGCTCCAGGTGGAGCGTGAGGTCGACGTTGATGAAGAGGTAGCGGCGGTAGTCGAGCGCGGCGCTGACCCCGTTGCCGACGTCGGCGGTGACGAGGACGCGCTGGAGCGGCGAGGGCTGCTCGCCGCCGAGGAGCGGCTGGCGCATGCGCAGCCAGACCTTCGCCGGGCCTGGCTCGAGGAACCCGCCCTCGAGGAAACGGACCTCCATCGCCGAGTGGTAGCCGAGCTCCTGCCCGGTCGGGAAGAACTCGGCTTCGGAGCCGTGCTCGGGTCCGATTGGCGGCTCCTCGGCAGGCAGCGCCGCGGGCGGGATCTCGACCGGCGCGGTGCGGATCCGCCAGGCGCTCGCGCGCATCAGCGGCTCCCCGTCGGCGCCGCGCAGCTCCGCCTCGAGCAGCTGCACGCGGCGCCCGGGACGGACGATCCGGGCGCTCGCCGCGACCGGGCCGATCGGCACCGAGCGCAGGATCTCGCAGGTCACCCGCCCGACCTGGAACTCCCCGGCATCAGGGAGCCGCTCCAGCTCTCGCCCCAGCAGCGCCGCGGGCGGGCCGGCATGCTGGGCGCCGGGATCCCACGGTCCGCGCGTCAGCTCGGTCGCCAGATAGCGATCGCCGTCGGGCTCGTAGAAGGCGCCGGGCACGGCGCCATCCTAGGCACTGGGCGCCGCTCAGCAGTCGCGGCTGCCGAAGGTCTGGGTCCAGACGCGGGCGCCGGAGAAGCCCTTGAGACTGCCGGCGCGCAGGCCGATCCCGATCTCCTCGAAGGGACCGAGGATGTTCTCCCGGTGCCTCGGGGAGCGCATCCAGGAGCTGAAGATCGAGCGAGGGGTGCCGAGCCGGCCGCTGCCCCAGGCGATGTTCTCGCCTGCGGCGCAAGCTGGATAGCCGAGATGCTCGATCCAGTAGGTGAACGGCCGGCCGCAGGCTTCGTGGCTGAACTCCCCGCAGCGGAGGATGTCGGCGGACTTGTGGGCGGCGACCCGGTTGAGCGCTCCCGACGACGCGTAGGGCGGAAGGTGGCGCACCTGCCGGGCGAAGTTGACGAGGCAGCGCATCGCGCGCGCCTGTTCGGCGATCGGCGCCGAGAGGTTGGTCTGACCGGGACAGGCCGAGGTCGGTGCGAGCACGGGCTGCGCCCCCGCGGGGGCCGCCAGCAGCGCAGCGGCCAGCGCAACGAGAGAGATCGCGAGACTCGCCCTGCCTTTCATGCTCCCAAGGTTAAGGGTTGGACTTGGCGCGGGGCGTACCCTGGATACAGAGAGAAGAAAGGAGAACGATGGCGACGAAGGTCGAGAAATCCGAGCAGGAGTGGCGCGAGCAGCTGACGCCGCAGCAGTTCGAGGTGACCCGCAGGGGCGGCACCGAGCGCGCCTTCACCGGCCCCTACGTGGATGAGAAGAGCGAGGGGATGTACCGCTGTGTCGGCTGCGGCACCGAGCTGTTCTCCTCCGACACCAAGTTCGACTCCGGCACCGGCTGGCCCAGCTTCACCGAGCCGGCGAACTTGGAGAACGTGGAGCTGCGCCCCGACAACAGCCTCTTCATGAAGCGGACCGAGGTCGTCTGCAAGGCCTGCGACGCCCACCTCGGGCACGTCTTCGACGACGGGCCCGCGGACCGGGGCGGCCAGCGCTACTGCATCAACGGCTGCGCGCTGGAGCTCGAGAAGAGGTAATCGCCGACAGCGCGGGTGCCGGGCGGCGCTAGCCCTGAACGGCGCCGCCGGCGCCCAGGTAGTTGAAGCGCACCGCCAGGGCGACCGCCTCGGTGCGGGTGTCGACCTCGAGCTTGCCGATCGCGTTGCGCACGTGCGTGTGGACGGTCGCCGGGCTCAGCTGCAGCCGCTCGGCGATCTCTTTGACCCGCAGCCCCTCGGCGAGCAGCTCGAGGATCTGGCGCTCGCGGGGCGAGAGCTCGAGCAGTTTCTCCACCTCGGACGGCTTGCCGCCGGCGAAGTCGCCGCCGAGGAAGGTCCCTCCCCCGGTCACCGCTTTGACCGCGCGGGCGATGTCCTCGGCGGGAGCTGACTTGAGCACATAGCCGGAGGCGCCAGCCCGCAGCGCCAGCGCCAGCAGGTCGGGCTGGGCATGGGCGGTGAAGATGATGACTTTGGTCCGCGGGCGAACCTTGAGGACCTCCTTGGTGGCCTCGATCCCGTCCCGTTTGGGCAGCTCGACGTCGATGATCAGGACATCGGGTTCGAGGTCCTTGACGACGTCGACGACATCGCGCCCGTTGCCGGCCTCGCCGACGATCTCGAGGACGCTCGAGTTGGCCATCCGGGCCTTGATCGCCTCGCGGACGATCTCGTGGTCGTCGCAGAGGACGACCCGCTTGGCGTCCCGCACGGAGGAGCTCATAGCGGCGCGATTCTCTCAGGCGAACCGAACCGATGCAAAGTTTTAGGTAGCGTGAATCCGCCGTCCCGTTCCTGCCTGTTCTCGATCAGCGCGATCATCGTTCTTCCCACCGCTACCGCCGTTCCGTTCAGGGTGTGCACTGCCTGCGGTGCTTCGCTATCGGCAGATCGATACCTACATTTGAGCCGCCGGGCCTGATAATCGGTCGTGTTCGAGCAGGAAGTCAGCTCGCGGTAGCGCCCCTGGCTGGGAATCCAGGCCTCGCAGTCGTACTTCTTCGCCGCCGGAGCGCCGAGATCCCCGGCCGCGACGTTGACCACCCGGTAGGGAATCTCGAGCTCGGCGAGGATGCGCTCCTCGATCGCCAGCAAGCGCTCGTGCTCGTCGCCTGACTGCGACGGCTCGACGAACGAGAACATCTCGACCTTGTCGAACTGGTGGACGCGGAAGATGCCTCGGGTGTCGCGGCCCGCCGCGCCCGCCTCGCGCCGGAAGCAGGTCGAGAAGGCGCAGTAGCGCAGCGGCAGATCGTCGGCCGCGAGGATCTGGTCGGCGTGCAGGCCGGCGAGGGCGACCTCCGAGGTGCCGGTGAGGAAGAGCTCGTCCTTGGGCATCTCGTAGATCTGGTCGCGGTCGCCCGGCAGGAACCCGGTCCCCTCCAGCGCCTCTTCGCGGACCAGGACCGGCGGGACCACCGGCTCGTGGCCCTCGCCGCGGACCAGCTCGATCGCGAAGCGGACCAGCGCCAGCTCCAGCATCACCAGATCGCCTTTGAGGTAGGCGAAGCGGGAGCCGGAGAGCCGCGCCGCCGCCTCCATGTCGATCAGGTCGAGCTCGGTGCCGATCTCGAGGTGGTCGCGGGGCTCGAAGTCGAAGCTCGGGCGCTCGCCGACCTCGCGGACGACGACCGCGTCCTCCTCGGTCATCCCATCGGGCGCGTCGGGGTCGGGCAGGTTGGGGAGGGCCCGCGCGACCCGGCCGAGCTCGCCCTCGACCTTCTCCAGCTCCTCTTTGCCGGTCTCGATCCGCTCCTTCAGCCCCTGCACGGTCGCCATCAGCTCCGCCGCGTCCACCCCCGCCTGCTTCGCCTCGCCGATCTGCTTGGAGAGCGTCTTGCGCTCGGCCTGGGCGTTCTCGACCTCGGGCAAGAGCTCACGGCGGCGCGCGTCGAGCGCCAGCAGCTCGTCGAGCGACTCGGCGGCACCGCGGCGTGCGAGGGCCGCTTTGACCCGCTCGGGGTCGGAGCGGATCAGCTTCAGGTCGAGCATCTCGCTCTCTGACTAGGGCGCGGGCTCTTCGCCGGGGCGCGGCGAGGATTCGGCTTCGCCGCCGGCGTACTCGGCGACGAACTTGGCGACCGCATCGGCCTCGTCGCCGACGACGATGTTCTGGGGCATGATCGCGCCGGAGAAGCCGCCGTTCTGGATCGCGAAGAGAGCGTCCTCATAGGTCTCGGTTCGCTGGTCGAGGTTCGGCCCCTGCACCCGCTCGCCGCGGTTGCCGCTGCCCTGGGTCCCGGCGGCGCTGAGCGTGTGGCAGCCCGAGCAGTGCGTGGCGAACAACTCGGCGCCCGCGTGGTTGGGGTCGTCCTTGGAGACCGAGATCCCTTCCTCGCCGAAGCCGCAGGCCGTGAGGCCGAGCGCAGCAGCGAGAACCATGCTTATGAGCAGTACGGGGCGCACGCGGCGCGCATCATATTGTCTGGAGGCGATTCCGAGCCCGACGATGCCGCCGCCCGACCCAGCCAGCTTCCGCGCCGCGATGGCGACCCTGCCCACCGGCGTCACCGTCGTCGCCGCCGGGGGGGCGGACGGGCCGGCGGGCGCGACCGCCAACGCGGTCTGCTCGCTCTCGATCGAGCCGATGCTGATGCTCGCCTGCCTCGACCGCGGCTCCCGCACGCTGCTCGCCGTGCAGGCCGCCGACCGCTTCGGGATCAGCGTCCTGCACTCCGGCCAGGAGGAGATCGCCCGCACCTTCGCCACGAAGGCGCCGGTGCCGGAGAAGTGGGCCGGCGTCGCCTGGAGCGTGCGCGACGGCATCCCGGCGCTCGACGACGCCCTGCTCTGGATCGCCTGCGACCTGCGCGACGTGATCGCCGCCGGCGACCACGTGATCGTCACCGGCGAGGTCCGCGACCTCGAGGTCGGCGAGGGCGACCCGCTGGCGTTCTACGGGGGCCGGTACCGACCGCTGGGCTAGTCCGCCGACGCGCTGTGGCAGACGGCCTCGATGTTGTTGCCGTCGGGGTCGAGGACGAAGGCGCCGTAGTAGCCGGGGTGGTAGATCGGGCGCGGGCCCGGGGCGCCGTTGTCGGTGCCGCCGGCGGCGAGCGCGGCGGCGTGGAAGGCGTCGACGAGATCGGCGGTACGA
>Ga0196962_10000309_pt1 | contig 22613 bp, 24 predicted proteins | sample S3v_20metaG_FD_183186 | JGI IMG/M metagenome (GOLD analysis project Ga0196962, IMG submission 183186) | Soil microbial communities from Anza Borrego desert, Southern California, United States - S3+v_20 | ecosystem: Environmental > Terrestrial > Soil > Desert | place: USA: California | collected...
AGAAGAGGTCGGACTCGAGGAAGATCTGACCGTCGGTGATCGAGATCACGTTGGTCGGGATGTAGGCGGAGACGTCGGAGGCCTGGGTCTCGATGATCGGCAGCGCCGTCAGCGAGCCGCCGCCGAGGTCGTCGTTCAATTTCACCGCCCGCTCCAGCAGGCGCGAATGCAGGTAGAAGACGTCGCCCGGGTACGCCTCGCGACCCGGCGGGCGCCGCAGCAGCAGCGACATCTGCCGGTAGGCGGCGGCGTGTTTGGTGAGGTCGTCGTAGACGCAGAGCGCTGCTTTGCCGTTGTAGAGGAAGTGCTCGCCCATCGCGCAGCCGGCGTAGGGGGCGATGTACTTGATCGGGGCGGCCTCGTCGGCCGGCGCGGCGACGATGATCGTGTTCTCCATCGCCCCGTTCTCCTCCAGCGTCTCTTTCAGCTGGACCACGGTGGACATCCGCTGCCCGATCGCGACGTAGATGCAGATCAGGTCCTTGTCCTTGTTGTTGATGATCGTGTCGATCGCGATCGCCGTCTTGCCGGTCTGGCGGTCGCCGATGATCAGCTCGCGCTGGCCACGGCCGATCGGGATCATCCCGTCGATCGACATCAGCCCGGTCTGGACGGGTTCCTCGACCGGCTGGCGCTCGACCACGCCGGGCGCTTTGAACTCGGCCGGGCGGGTCTCGGTGGTCGCGACCTCGCCGCGGTTGTCGAGCGGGCGGCCGAGCGGGTCGACCATGCGCCCGAGCAGCTCGGGGCCGACAGGGATCTCGAGCAGGTGGCCGGTGCGCTTGACCGTGTCGCCCTCGACGATCTTGTCCCACTCGCCGAAGAGCACGGCGCCGACGTTGTCGGCCTCGAGGTTGAGGGCCAGCCCGGTGACGCCGTGCGGCAGGTCGAGCATCTCCAGCGCCATCACGTTGTCGAGGCCGTGGATGCGGGCGATCCCGTCCGCCACCGAGAGGACGGTGCCCACCTCGGTGAGGTCGGCGGAGTCGGTCTCCAACCCCTCGATCCGCTCCCGCAGAATGCTTGCGATCTCGTCCGGCTTGATCTCCATCTTCCTTTTCGACTCCCTTTAGTGCGCCGCGGTCGCGACGGTCTTTCGAAGTTTCTCCAGGCGACTGCGGATGCTCGCGTCCAGAACCATGTTGCCGACCTGCAGGACGATGCCGCCGAGGATGCCGTCGTCGACGCGGCTCGACAGCTCGACCTGCTCGCCGGTCTGGCGTTCGACCTCTTCGCCGATCCTCTTGACGACCGCTTCGTCGAGGTCGACGGCACTGGTCACGGTGACGTCGAGGCGGCGGTTCTCCTTCTTCCAGAGCTCGTCGAACTCGCGACGGATGCGGAAGATTTCCGGCATCCGGTGCTTCTCGACCAGCAGCTCGAGGAAATTCGTCAGCTCCGGCTCGGCGCCGGAGATCGCCCGCCCCAGGCCCTCCCGCTTGTCCGCGGAAGAGAGGTAGGGGCTGAACAGGAACACCTGCAGCTCCTGGTTGCGGTCGACCGCGTCGGCGAACTGACCCAGCTGCGACTGCAGCGAGTCGAGCTTGCCTTTGTCCTTGCCGGCCTCGAAGAGGGCGTCGGCATATACGCGGGCGGCCTCGGGCATCTAGTTCTTCTCCGCCCCCGAGAGCGAGGAGAAGTCGACCTCGGCTAGCGCCTCCTCGACGAGCCGCTTCTGGTCCTCGCCGGAGAGGCTCTTGCGGGTGACCTTCTCGGTCGCCAGCACGGTCAGGTCGGCGACCTCGCCGCGGATCTGCTCCAGCGAGCGGCGGGTCTCGGCTTCGATGTCCCGCTTCGCCTGGGAGACCAGCTCCTCGCGTTTCTCCCTGCCGGCGGCGGTCGCCTCGGCCTCGGCCGTCTCGGCCGCTTTGCGGGCGCGGGCCATGATGTCGTCGGCCTGCTCGCGCGCCTCGGCCAGGCGACCTCGGTACTCCGCGAGCAGCTCGTCGGATTCGCGACGCTGGCGCTCCGCCGCGTCGAGCGACTCGGCGATCGTCTTCGCCCGTTTGTCCAGCGCCTCCTGGATTTTCGGGAACGCCAGCTTGCTCAGGACCCACATCGTGAACCCGAACAGGAGCAGGGTCCAGATCATCAGTCCCAGGCCGGGCGAGACGAGGAAGCTGCCACCGCCTTCCTCGCCCGCCGCCTCGGTCGCCAGCGGGATCGCGGCTATGTAGCCGAGCAGCTCCATGCGCCTAGAGGAAGAAGGCGATCAGGCCGAAGATGAACGTGTAGAAGGCCACGGCCTCGGTCAGGGCGAAGCCGAGCCAGCGGATGCTCTGGAGCTCGTCTTTCATCTCCGGCTGGCGGGCGACCGACTCGATCTCCTTGCCGAAGATGATGCCGATGCCGATGCCGGCGCCGATCGAGCCGAGGCCGGCGCCGACGCCGAGCGCGATCGCCTTACCGGCGGATTCGATGCCTTCGTCGGAGATGGCCGCGACGACAGGGGACAGGTCCATTGGGAACAGTGCTCCTTTTCTAGTGACTGGCGGAGGTAGCTCCGCCGAGGTAGATGGCAGTGAGGGTCGAGAAGATAAATGCCTGCAGCGTTGCGATCAGCCCGACCTCGAGGATGAAGAAGAAGAAGGCGAGCGGGAAGGTCAGCGCCCCGAGGGCGGCGATCCCGAGCAGCACCGCCAGCCCGCCGCCCATGAAGAGCAGCAGCAGGTGGCCGGCGAGGATGTTGGCGAAGAGTCGAACGGAGAGCGAGATCAGGCGGGCGAAGTGCGAGATCGCCTCGATGACGAAGATGAAGCCCTTGGCGACCGGGTTCATGTCCTCCAGGCCGGGCGGAAGCCAGCTGGCGAGGTACTTGATCGGCCCCTTGGCCCGCACTCCCTCGACGTGGTAGGAGACCCAGACGACGAGCGTCAGAACCAGCGGGATCGAGAGGTTGGCGGTCGCCGCGTAGATCGCGAAGGAGGGGATCTCGAGGCCGAAGACGTCGACGGCGTGTTCGGTGTTGGTCGGCAGCGGCAGGAACCCGATCATGTTCGAGAACCAGATCCAGAAGAACAGGGCAGCGAGAAAGGGAAACCATTTGCTCGCCATCTTCGGCTCCATGTTGCCGCTGGTGATCGTGTTCTTGGTCATGTCATAGGCGACCTCGATCGCGGTCTGGACCCGGTTCGGCTTTTGCTGCATCCGTTTGGCGATCCAGAGCATCGTGCCGATCGTCAGCGCGCTGGCCAGGAAGAGGTAGAGGACGGCCTTGTTGATCGAGAAATCGATCCCGCCGATTTCCAGCGTTATCCAGGGCTCGAGTTTGAACTCGTTCTGGGGCTGGAAGTGTTCTTCTTTGCCGGAGCTGCCGAAGATCAGCAGCATCAGCATCGCGATCGCGAGATAGACGCCGAGCCCGATGAAGACTTTGGCCTTGGTGCTGAGGCCGCTCTTCGGAGCGGTCGTCGCCTCGTCGCTCATCAGACGCCCTGACCCTCGGGCTCGCCGAACAGGTGGGAGATCCCCTGGGCGGCGAAGGAGACCGTGAAGAGGACCAGGACCAGGACGGCGGCGGCGAGGCCGGCTTCCCGCTCTGCGAGGCCGACCAGCAGCACCGCGGTCGCCATCCCCCAGACGCGCCCGAGGGTGGTCATCGCGACGATCCCCATCGCCCGGTTCCGGTTCCCGGCCTTCAGCTCCCCCTTGACGCGCGCCGCGACGAACAGCTGGACGCCTTTTTGGACGAGCCAAGCGGCGGCGCCGACGACGAAGCCGAGCATCGGCAGGCCGGCCGCCAAAAAGACGGCAAGGGCGGTGGCGAGCACGATCAGGTCTGCGTACTTGGGAGGGGTCATAAAGACGAAAGAGGCCCGGCTCGGGCGGGAGCGGGCGGACCCGCGACTATATCCGAAAGGGCCCGGGAATGGCTTTCTGAAGCCACTTCGTGAGGGTTGCCACTACCCTCCGGGCGGCTCCGGACCGAGCGCCTCGAACTCCCCCGTCTCCGGGTCCACGACTGGAAAGCTGCCCGTCTCGAGCTCCTGCGCGACCGCCTCGTCGACCTCCTGCGAGGCGGGAGCGGCCCGTCCGGCCTGGCGGCGCACGCCGACCAGCTGCCGCAGCCGCATCTGGCGCAGGGTGAGGATCTCCAGGACCGAGACGAGGTAGACGCTGGCGGCCAGGGCGAGCAGTCCGAAGACGATCATCACCGCGGTCCAGGCCGGGTCGAAGCTGCCATGGTCGTCGCTGTAGGGGACGAAGCGCAGCGCCAGGGCAAGAGCCGCCATCACCAGGGTCCAGCCGTAGAGGTAGAGCAGCGTGCGGCGCTGCGAGAAACCGATGTTGGCCATCCGGTGGTGGAAGTGCCAGCGGTCGGCTTTGTAGATCGGGCGGCGGTACTTGAGCCGCTTGGCGACGACGAAGCCCGTGTCGAGGATCGGCACGGCGAGGATGATCAGCGGTAGGAAGAGGGCGATGACGGCGTTCGTCTTCAGCGCCCCCTGCACGGCGACGGCCCCGAGCAGGTAGCCGAGCAGGTTGGAGCCGGTGTCCCCCATGAAGGTGGTGGCCGGCGGGAAGCCGTGGCGGAGGAAGCCGAGCGCGGCGCCCGCGGTGAGCGCGGCGAGGACGCCGGCGGCGGTGCGGTCGAGCGAGAGGGCGACGATCGCCAGCGTGATCGCCGAGATCGCGCAGACGCCGGCCGCCAGCCCGTCGACGCCGTCGATCAGGTTGATCACGTTGATCATCGCGACGATCCCGAGCACGGTGCCGACGTCGCCGAGGTGGACGACGCCGTCCCAGGGCAGCGTGAAGAGGTCGACCGAGCCGGGGTCGAGGCGACCGAAGAAGGGGAAGGTGAAGTCGGAGACGGTGACCCCGGAGGAGACCGGGATGATCACCGCGGCGGTCTGGCCGAGCAGCTTCACCGCCGGGTTGAGGTCGAAGACGTCGTCGGCGACCCCGACCAGCGCGATCGCGATCGCGCCGAGCAGGATCGCGCGGCTCTCCCCTTCCCAGGGCAGCCAGACGAAGCCGGCGACCAGGACCCCGGCGAGGATCGCGAGGCCGCCGAGCTTCGGCATCGGCGCGGTGTGCAGGGAGCGCTCGTTCGGCTCGTCGATCGCGCCGACGCGGAGCGCCAGGCGGGTGGTCAGCGGGGTGAGGAGCAGGGCCAGCAGCCCCGCGACGAGGAAGGCGAAAAGCGCGTCCAGGGAAGTCGGCGTCTGCTCCATTCGGCTGCGGGTCCCGCGATCAGCGTAGGGGACGCTAGACCGCGTAGCGGTCGAACCAGAGCGTGAACGCCATCAGGCCCCAGAGCTGGCGGCTCAGGTCTTCACGCCCGGCGCAGTGGCGGTCGAGCAGCGCGGTCGCCGTCGCCGGGTCGAGGCAGCCCTGGCGCTGGAGGGTCGTCGGCGCGAGCACCTCGCGGGCGAACGGCTGCAGCGGCCCGCGCAGCCAGGCGGCGATCGGGATCGAGAAGCCCTGCTTGCGGCCGTGGACGATCTCCTTCGGGAGCAGGGGGGCAAGCGCCTGGCGCAGCAGGCGCTTCTTGGCCGAGCCACGCACCTTGTGCGCCCGCGGGAGCGCGAACGCGAACTCCGCCACCTGCGGATCGAGGAAGGGCACCCGCAGCTCCAGCGAGTGGGCCATGCTCAGCCGGTCGGTCTTGACCAACAGGTCGTCGACCAGGTAGATGCCGAGGTCGACGTCCTGCATCCGCGCCAGCAGGTCGGCACCGGCGGTTTCCGCGTAGCGGTCGCGGTAGAGGTCGAACGGGTCCCAGGCGGGATTCCGGCTCCCCAGCAGCTCCTGCCGGCGCGCGGCCGAGAAGATCTCCTTCCAGCCGAGGTGCCGCATCAGCGGGTCCGGGATCGAGGCGGCCCGGGCGAAGCGCTTCGCTTTGTAGTCGAACCCGACCTTGTCGGTGCGGCTCGGCAGCCGCTCGATCAGCGGGGAGGCGAGCGCCGCTAGGCGACCGACCCTGGGCGCCAGCAGGTCGGCGACGTAGGTGTAGTAGCCGCCGAACAGCTCGTCCCCACCCTCGCCCGAGAGCGCCACCTTGACCTCGCCGGCGGCGAGCTCGGAGACGAGATAGGTCGGCAGCGCCGAAGAGTCGCCGAACGGCTCGTCGAAGGAGGAGACCAGCTTCGGCAGCAGCTCGACCGCGTCGGGGCGCAGGACCAGCTCGCGATGGTCGGTCCCGTAGCGCTCGGCGACCATCCGGGCGCGCGAGAGCTCGTCGAAGCCCGCCTCCTCGAAGCCGATCGAGAAGGTCTTGACGGGGTCGCGGGACTCGGCCGCCGCCAGCGCCGTCAGCCCGCCGGAGTCCACCCCGCCGGAGAGCAGGACTCCGACCGGCACGTCGGCGACCAGATGGGCGCGGATCGAGTCGCGCAGGACCTCACGCAGCTCGCCGGCCAACTCGTCCGCCGACTCCGTGCGCGCCTCCTCGGCGGCGACCGGACCTGGGCGCGCATAGCGCCGCTGCTCGACCTCCCCGTCCCGCCAGGAGAGCAGGTAGCCGGAGGGCAGCTTGCGGGCCTCGGCGAAGATCGTCAGCGGGGCCGGGATCGAGTTGAAGGCGAGGTAGGCGGACATCGCCCGTGGGTCGATCTCCCGCGAGAACCCCGGCTGCTCGAGCATCGCCTTCAGCTCGGAGGCGAAGGAGAGCGTCCCGCCGACGTGGCGGTAGTAGAGCGGCTTGATCCCGAACCGATCCCGGGCCAGCAGCAGGCGCTGCGCGCGGTCGTCCCAGAGCGCGATCGCGAACATCCCCCGCAGCCGCTCCACGAACGCCTCGCCGTGCTGCTCGTAGAGGTGGACGAGCACCTCGGTGTCGCAGTCCGTGGCGAAGCGATGCCCCGACCGCTCCAGCTCCCGTTTCAGCTCGCGGTAGTTGTAGATCTCGCCGTTCTGGACGACGGCGACGCTGCCGTCCTCATTGGCGATCGGCTGGTGGCCGTGGGCAAGGTCGATGATCGAAAGCCGCCGCGCCGCCAGCGCCACCGGCCCGCGCTGAACCAGCCCCTCGTCATCGGGCCCGCGATGAACCAGAGTCGCGTTCATCCTCCTCACAGCTCCGAGGTCCGGCGCCCCTTTGGAGCTTGCGATCCCACATATCCCGCACATGAAGCGGGCAGTCTCGCAGCCACGCCTCCGCCCAGAGCCACGCGTCTGCAGTTGACCGTCCATAGCACGGTCGAATGCAGACGCGTGCATGCCAATCCGTCATCGCCGAGCGGTCCCGAGCCCAGCTGAGTGGGGCTCGTCCGTACGAGAGGGGCTGGGGGCAAAGGTAGGAGGGTTCCCCTCCTCCTCGACGGCCCGAGGTCCGCGAGTCAGTCCTTGCTCGGAGCCGCCGGACCGCGGCCGAGCACCTTGGACACCGTCGCCAAGAGCACGCTGAAGTAGAGCGTGACCGAGCGGTCGGCGATGTACTCCATGTCGTGGGCGAGCTTGTTGGCCCAGGACTCCTCGCGGGTGACGCGGGTCTGGGCGAAGCCGGTGACGCCGGGGCGGACGACCAGGCGCTGCCAGTACTGGGGGATGTCGCGGCAGAGCTCGGCGAAGAAGGAGGGGCGGATCGGGCGCGGGCCGACGATCGCCATGTCGCCGCGCAGCACGTTCCAGAGCTGCGGCACCTCGTCGAGGTGGGTGGCGCGCAGAATGCCGCCGATCCGGGTTCGCTCTTCCTCGGTGCGGCGGGTCAGCTCCTCGCCGTAGTAGGGGCCGAGCCGCTCTTCGGCATCGGGCTTGAGGGTGCGGAACTTATACATCCAGAAGAGCTCCCCGGCGCGGCCGATGCGGGCGCCGCGGTAGAGCACCGGGCGACCGGAATCGAGCGCGATCAAGGCGGCGATCAGCGCCAGCAGAGGCGAGAGCACCAGCAGCACCGAGGCTGAGATGAGGATGTCCAAGCCCCGCAGCAGAGCGTCGACCGGCCGGTGCTCGCTCTCGGCCGCGGGGGCGATCAGCTCCTCGAAGCCGGTCTCGGCCTCGAGCTCCGCTAGGAGGGCGCTACTGGGTGGTGCTCGCCGCGCGATGAGGCCCCGACGGTACCGAGAATGGTCTCGACCAGAGTGGCTGGGTCGCGCTTGGTGGGCGCAGCTTGCGCGGTCCTCTTTTCCAGCAGCAGCGCGCGCGGATCGGTCAGCGGCCGCAGCCTGCCCGACCTGATCAGCGCTTCGTCGACACCGCCGAGCCGGCCCCCGTAGGTCGTGTACACGGGCGTCCCGAGCGCGGCCGCCTCGCGGTTCATCGTGCCGCCGGCGGAGAGCACCAAATCGGCGAGGGCGACGAGGCTCTGGGCCTCGACCGCGCCGTCAGGGACGATCAGCGACGGAAGCCGGAGCCCGTTGATGAACTCGCGCTGCGCCTCGGTGCGCGGCAGGACGACGGCGTGGACCCCCTCGTCGCGGCCGAGCCGGTCGAGCACTTTCGGAAAAAGCGGGTTCGACTTGCGGTGGTACAGGGAGACGTCGGGCGGCGGGCGGACGATCACGACGACCCGCTCGGTGTCGACCGCGAGCCGGGCCAGGGCCCCGGGGTCGGGCTCGAAGTCGAAGAGGTAGTACTCCTCCTTCAAGCCGGGATAGGGGAAGAGCTTCTCCGGGGTGACGCCGAAACGGCGCAGGCGCTCGGCCGGCACCGAGTCCGGGAACATCACCCGCTGGGCGAGCCGGCAGCCGATCCGGTGCTGGGTGACCGCGTACTCGTAGTCGTGCATGTTGGCCTCGGGGACGCCGAGGGCGCGGGCGGCAAGCGCCAGGTCGTTGGAGCCGTGGGCCAGCGCCAGGTCGAATTCGCGGCCGCGGCCGAACCGCAGCATCCCGGCGGTGCGGGCGCCGAGCCGGTACGCCTTGCGAAAGCGCGAGGCGCCGCCGTGGCGCCCGATCGGGGTGTGCGGGAGCCCGTGCAGGTCGAGCAGCGCCTGGGTCTGCGCGTAGTCCCGCGAGGTCACCTCGACCGTGTGCCCCTGGCGCTGCAGGCGTTCGATGATCGGGCGCAGCACCAGCACGTGCGCCGGCGCGCTCATATCGACCCAAACCTTCATCCGCCACCGGCTCCGCTTCGCGCCCGCGAGTGGCAAACGACATATGAGCGCCGCCCGCGAAGAATCAGATCGCGACGCTCGCCAGTTGGGGATACAAGGGAAACGCGTCCATGAGCGATGCGGTCCGCTCCGAGAGCGCCGCCTTCTCAGCCTCGAAGTCGCCGCCGAGGGCGGCGGCGATCACGGCGGCGATCTCGCGCATCTCCTCCTCGCCGAGCCCGCGCGTGGTCAGCGCCGGGGTGCCGATGCGCAGGCCGGAGGGGTTCATCGGCGGGCGCGGGTCGAAGGGGATCGCGTTCCGGTTGATCGTGATCCCGACCTCGTGCAGGCGATCCTCTGCGGTCTGGCCGTCGAGCCCGGTCGGGGTCAGGTCGACGAGGACCAGGTGCACGTCGGTCCCCCCGGTCAGCACCGGGATCCCGTTCTCTTCCAGCCCGGCCGCGAAGGCCTTGGCGTTGGCGATCGTCTGCCGCTGCCGCTGCCGGAACTGCTCGCTGGCGGCGATCTGCAGGGCCACGGCCTTGGCGGCGATCGTGTGCATCAGCGGCCCCCCCTGCTGGCCCGGGAAGACGGCTTTGTCGATCGCTTTCGCGTGCTCCTCGCGGCAGAGGATCATGCCGCTGCGCGGCCCGCAGAGGGTCTTGTGGATCGTCGTGGTGACGACGTCGGCGTGCTCGACCGGGTTCGGGTGCTCGCCCGCGGCGACCAGCCCGGCGAAGTGGGCCATGTCGACCACCAGCCTGGCGCCGACCGAGTCGGCGATCTCGCGGAAGGCGGCGAAGTCGAGGTGGCGGGGGTAGGCGGACCAGCCAGCGACGATCACCGCCGGCCTGTGCTCCCGGGCCAGCCGCTCGATCTCGTCCATGTCGACCAGCATGTCCTCGCGGCGCACGTGGTACGGGACCGGGTTGTAGAGCTTGCCCGAGACGTTGATCTTCATCCCGTGGCTGAGGTGGCCGCCGTGGTCGAGCGCCATCCCGAGGAACGTGTCGCCCGGCTCCATCATGGCCATGTAGGCGGCGTTGTTGGCCTGCGCGCCGGCGTGGGCTTGGACGTTGGCGTGATCGGCGCCGAACAGCTCCTTGGCCCGATCGATCGCCAGCTGCTCGGCGACGTCGACCTCCTCGCAGCCGCCGTAATAGCGGCGGCCGGGGTAGCCCTCGGCGTACTTGTTGGTCAGCACCGAGCCGACCGCTTCCAGCACCGCCTGCGGCACGAAGTTCTCCGAGGCGATCATCTCCAGGGTGCGCTGCTGGCGTCCCAGCTCGCCGTCGAGAACAGCGGCGATCTGCGGATCGACCTCGCTCAGCGGCGCGCTTTGGAAGTTTTCCGGCAACTCGGCCATGGGCGAGCGACCATAGCAACGCGCCGGGATATTCTGGGGCGGGTGAGCGTTCGCCTCGCCACCCTCGCCTCGGCCGTGATCGCCCTCGCCGCGGCCCCGGCCGCGAGCGCTGCCGCGATCGAAAACCCCTGTGACGGCCCGCAGGCGCAGGCGCTGCTCTGCCCGAACCTGCGGATCGGCCCGGCCAGCGAGATGTACGTCCAGGCCAGCGGCCCCGGCCGCGTGCTGCTGCGCGCGACCAGCGACGTGCGCAGCCGCGGCCTCGGGCCGATGGAGCTGCGCGGCACCCGCAACGGCGGGCGCACGATGCGCACCGTCCAGCGCATCTACCGCAAGGGCGGCGGCCATCTCGACGTGCGCGGCGGCGCGACGCTGCGCTTCACCGGCGTCGGCGCCTACTTCGGCGGCTTCTACTGGAAGGTGCACCAGCTCGCCCGGTTCGACCTGCGCCGGGTTCTTCCCGACGGCTCGCTCGGCGGCGTCGTCCGCACCAGCCCCAAGCTCAACTACTGCCTGCGCGACCTGACGCTGACCAGACCCGGTCGCGGCGCCCCGAACAGCCGCCACTATCCGGGCTGCAGCCAAAACCCCTACCAGGACCGGGTCACCCTGGGGACGTCGGTCGGCTGGTCGGACATCTACCCGGCCCCGTATCACCAGCAGTGGATCGACGTCGCCGGCCTGCGCGGCTGCTTCGGCTTCGAAATGATCGTCGACCCGAAGGAACTCCTCTTCGAGTCCAACGAGGAGGACAACACCTCGGTCCGCACGGTGCGGCTCCCTTTCACCGGCGAGACCGGGTGCCAGAGCTAGCGAGCGACTAACCGAGCCCGACCGAGGCCAGGGCGCTCGTCAGGTCGCCCTCCGAGAGCGCGCCCTGGCGCAGGATCGTCCAGCCGCCGCCCTCCTCGATCGTGGCGACGTCGACCACGGTAGACGGCAGGCCGGTGAGCTGGCCACCGTCGATCGCCAGGTCGGCACCGGCGACGATCTCTTCCGGCACCGCCGCGAAGCGCGAGGCGGCCGGCTCGCCGCTCAGGTTTGCCGAAGTCTGGAAGACCGGGCACATCGCCCCAGCCAGCGGTCCGCCGATCAGCCGCAGGCCAAGCCGCTCCCGATCCTGGCGGCAGGCGAGCGGGTATCGATGCTCGGGGTTGGCGACGACAAGCGTCACCGGCCCCGGCAGCAGGGCGCTGACAGCGGCTGCCGTGCGCGGCCCGAAGCCGGCGAGGAGCTCGCGCAGCGACAGCGGCGAGAAGTACATGACCGCCGAAGGCTTGCCGTCGTCGCGTCCCTTCAGCCGGTGGATCCGTGCGATCGCCGCGGCGTCGAGCGGATCGCAGGCGAGCCCGTAGAGGCCGTCGGCGGGGAACACGACGACGCCGCCGCCTGCGATGCAGCGCTCGAGCGCGATCCGCGCCGCCTCCGCGCCGTCGCGCTCGATCGAGACCGTCTCAGCCACCCGTCCCGATCACCACCCGCTCGACGCCGGCGAGATCCCGGCGCACCTCGACCCCCCCGAACCCCGCTCTCTCCATCAGCTCCGTCACGGCCGGGCCCTGCCCCTCCCCCACCTCAACCGCCAGCGTGGTCGAGCTTCCTGCCGGATAGGGCCCGAAAGCTCGACCACACTCGGGGAGAAAAAAACGATAGGCGTCGAGGCCGTCCGGGCCGGCGAGCAGCGCCTCGCGCGGCTCCCACCGCGTGACCTCGGGCTGCAGCGCGGGCCAGTGGCGCTCGGAGACGTACGGGAGGTTGGCGAGGACCAGGTCGAACTCCCCCTCCGGCACCGAGCCTGCGAGGAAGCGGACGCGGTCGGCGAGGCCGAGGCCCTCGGCGTTCGCCCGGGCCACTTCCAGCGCGGCCGGCGAGGTATCGGTCGCGGTCACAGCGCAGCCTGGCAGCTCGTCGGCGACGGCGAGCGCGATCGCCCCGGAGCCGGTGCCGACGTCGAGCACGTTCTCCGGCCGCCGCTCCAGCGCCACCTCGACCAGCAGCTCGGTCTCCGGCCGCGGGATCAGCACCCGGCGGTCGACCGCCAGCTCGAGCCGACGAAATCCTTTGCGGCCGAGGATGTAGGCGACCGGCTCGCGCCGCAGCCGCCGCCGCACCATCTCGCCGTACAGGCGCGCCGCCGCGGGCGCGACCTCGGCCTGCGCCTCCGTTGCCAGCATCACGCGGTCGACCCCCATGGCCTCCGCAAGGAGCACTTCTGCGTCCAGGCGCGGCTCTTCGATCCCAGCCGCATGCAACGCGTCCGCAGCGGCGTCCAAAGCTTGTCTGGCGGAGCTGGCGGGCATGACCAGGGCGATCAAGGAACTCGCGCTGGCGCCGCGCCCGCGCCCCTCCCGCGGCGGGGGTCGCGTCGCGTGCACTGCACGCGGGCGGCCGAGGACACCGAGAGCCTCGGGTGACGCACGTCAGCCAATAGCGGCAGCCTGCAGCCTTTCTCGCTTCTCCTCCGCCGCGAGGGCGTCGGTGAACTCGGTCAGGTCCCCGCCCAGCACCCCGTCGAGATTGTGCGAGGTCAGCTTGATCCGGTGGTCCGTGACCCGGCCCTGGGGGAAGTTGTAGGTGCGGACCTTCTCGGAGCGCTCGCCGCTGCCGACCTGCGCCTTGCGCTCGGAGGCGATCTTCGCCTGCTGCTCGGCGACCTCGCGCTCGAGCAGCCGCGCCCGCAGCACCCGCATCGCCCGCTCCTTGTTCTGCAGCTGCGACTTCTCGTCCTGCATCGAGACGACGATCCCGGTCGGTTTGTGGGTGATCCGCACCGCCGAGTCGGTCGTGTTGACCGACTGCCCGCCTGGCCCGGAGGAACGGTAGACGTCGATCTGCAGGTCGTTCTGGTCGACCTCGACCTCGACGTCCTCGGCCTCCGGCAGCACGGCGATCGTCGCCGTCGAGGTGTGGATGCGCCCCTGCGACTCGGTCTCCGGCACGCGCTGGACCCGGTGGGTCCCTCCCTCGAACTTGAAGACCGAGTAGGCGCCCTCGCCCTTGACCGCGAAGGTCACCTCCTTGAACCCGCCCGCCTCCGAGGCGGACTGCGAGAGCACCTCGGTCGCGAAGCCGCGCTCCTCGGCGTAGCGGGTCAGCATCTTGTAGAGGTCGCCGGCGAACAGCGCCGCCTCGTCGCCCCCCGTGCCGCCGCGGATCTCGACGATCACGTTCTTGGCGTCGTTGGGGTCGCGCTCGACCATCGCCAGCCGCAGCTCCTCTTCCAGCCGCTCTAGCTCCGCCGGAGCCTCATCGGCCACCTTGCGCAGCTCCTCGTCCTCGCCCTCGGCCAAGAGCTCCCGCGCCCCTTCGAGGTCGTCCTTCAGGGTCGCGTACTCGAGCGCCAGCTCGCGCGCGGGCTGCAGCTCGCGGTAGTCGCGGCCGACTTCGGCGTAGCGCTCACGGTCACCGATCACCTCGGGATCCGACATCTGCGCCTCCAGCTCCGCGAAGCGCGCCTGGATCTGCTCGACCAGCTGCTCGATCACACCGACAACCCTACGCCGGAACTAAGCGACGATCTCGATCGGCTGCTGCTTGGCGGCTTCCTCGGGGTTCTCCTGCTCGAGAACCTTGTTGAGCGAGGCGATCGCCACCGCCAGCTGCTCTTCGTCGGGCTCGCGGGTGGTCAGGTTCTGCAGCATCAGGCCCGGCCACATCACGGCCCGCACCCAGCGCTTGCGCCGGTTTTTCCCGGCCCACTTGATCACCTCGTAGGAGAGACCGGCAATCAGCGGGATCCCGAGGATGCGGGAGAGCACCAGCCAGTACCAAGCGGGCAAGCCGATCGGGGCGAAGACGAAGATCGCCAGCACCATCACGATCAGCAGGAAGCTGGTGCCGCAGCGGGGATGCAGCCGCGAGTAGAGCTTGGCGCGGGCGGGGACGAGCTCGTCTTCGGCCTCGTAGCAGGAGATCGTCTTGTGCTCGGCGCCGTGATACTCGAAGACGCGCCGCAGGTCGGGCATTTTGCTGATCGCGACGATGTACCCGATGAAGATCGCCGTGCGGAGGATCCCCTCGATCAGCCAGAACAGCAGGGCCGAGCCGAGCTGGTCCTTGATCAGGCTGGTCAGGCCGACCGGGACGACGAAGAAGAGCCCGATCGAGAGCAGCAGCGAGAGGAAGATCGTCACGCCCCAGAGCCAGCCGCCGATCTCTTCCTTCTTGCCGTCGTCGTCCTCGTCGAGCTGGGCGTTGGCGGAGATCGCCAGGGCTTTGAAGCCGATCTTCATCGACTCGCCGAGCGCGACGACGCCGCGGATCACCGGCAGGCGCCAGATCCGGTGCCGCTGCGCCCAGGGCTTGAGCGAATCGGACTCGATCTCGATCTCGCCCTCCGGCGTGCGGACCGCGACGGCCCAGACCGAGACGCCGCGCATCATCACGCCCTCCAGCACCGCCTGGCCGCCGATCGGCGCGTCGCGCTTGGCGACGAGAGCGCCGTCGGGCATGCGAACCGGATCCCCGCCGTTGGCGGAGGGGGCCGAGGGAGCTTGTGCCGAGCCCTCCGGCGGGCTCACGGACTACTTCCCGGCCCTGTGCTTCGCGGCGCGGCGCTGGAAGCGCTCGACGCGACCACCGGTATCCACCAGCTTCTGCTTGCCGGTGTAGAACGGGTGGCACTCGGAGCAGAGCTCGACATGCAGGTCGTCCTTGGTCGACCGCGTGTAGAACTGGTTGCCGCACGAGCAGTGCACGTTGGCGAGCGTGTACTCGGGGTGGATTCCAGCTTTCATCTCGGACCAGTCTAGATCACGCGCGTATTTTGCTCGTCGAGGGGGTTGGGAATGCCGCGCGTCGTGCCGATAGCTGAGAATGACGTCTGGCCTGTCGACGGCCCCCGACACCGGCTTTGCCCGCGCGATGCGGATCGCCCTCTCCGTGCTGCTCATCGGCGGCACCGCCCTCGTCGCCGCCCACTACTGGCTTGGGGTGGCCGGTGGGCTGCACGACGTGATCGGGGCAGTGGTCTACGACGCCGTCGTGCTCGGCGCTGGGCTCGCCTGCCTGCTACGCGCCTCCGTCTACGGCAGCGAGCGCCGCGCCTGGATCCTCCTGGGCCTGGCGATCCTCTCCTGGGGGGCCGCCGAGGTCTACTGGGCGATCGCGATCGAAGACAACCCGAACGCTCCCTATCCCTCGCCCGCGGACGTCGGCTATCTCGTCTTCTACCCGCTGGCCTACGCCGGCCTCGCCCTGCTTGTCCGCGCCCGCGCCCGGGAAATGAACTGGCGCCTCTGGATGGACGGCCTGATCGCGGCGCTCGGCACCGCGGCCCTGGGCGTCGCCTTCGTCTTCGACTTCGTCGTCGACAAGACGAGCGGCTCGACCCTGGAAATCGCCACCACGCTGGCCTATCCCCTTGGCGACATCGCGATGCTCGCGATCGTCGTCGGCGTGATCGCCCTCACCGGCTGGCGACCCGGGCGCACCTGGTCGCTGCTGCTCGCCGGCCTCTCGGCCCTGGTCATCGCCGACATCGCCTTCACCCTGCAATCGACCGCGACGACCCTGCCCGGCGGCGACTGGATCGACCCGATCTACCTGATCGCGGCGGTCTGCCTCGGAGCCTCCGTCTGGCAGCCGGCCGCGGCCGCGGAGATCAGCTCTCCGGCGGAGAGCCGCCGCGAGATGGTCGTGCCGGGGGTCTTCGCCAGTGTGATGATCGGCCTCTTCGCGATCCAGTACTTCAACGCCACCAGCAGTGTTTCCACCACGGTCCTCTGGACGGCGACGATGACCGCCGTGGTCATCCGCCTCGGCATCAGCGACCGGGAGAATCGCGAGCTGCTCGAGCAGGTGCGGACGGACTCGCTGACCGGGCTCAGCAACCGCGGCCGCATGCAGGTCGACCTCCCGGCCCATTTTGCCCGAGCAAGCGCGGAGCAGCCGCTGCGACTCCTGCTGTTCGACCTCAACGGGTTCAAGCACTTCAACGACACCTACGGGCACCCGGCCGGCGATGAGCTGCTGGTGCGGCTCGGGGCGGCGCTGCTCAGGGCGGTGGGCGAGGACGGCACCGCCTACCGGACCGGGGGCGACGAGTTCTGCGTGCTGCTCACCTGCGAGCGCGAGCGCTTCGACGCGGTCAGCGACGCCGTGACGCGGGCGCTGACGGCGAACGGCCCGGGGTACGCGATCGGCTCGTCCTGGGGCGTCGTCGAGATCCCCGCCGAGGAGAGCGAGCCCTCGGCGGCGATGCAGCTCGCCGACATGCGGATGTACGCACAGAAGGAGTCGCGGCGACCGGCCCCTGACGACGGGATGGAGATCGAGGGAGGCGACGTCTCGGTGCGGTTAACGGGCCGCGACGGCGAAGCTCTCGAGCAGGGCCAGTAGGACCGAGGTCACCTCGGACCGGCTCTCCGGGTCCTCGGAGCGGGCGACCAGCATCGCCGCCTCGTCGAGCGCGCCCAGCAGCAGGTGGGCCATCGGCTTGACCGGGAGGTCGCGGATCTCCCCCGCCTCGATTGCCGCCCCCAGGCTCGCTTCGATCAGGCCGAGGCCGTTGGCGGCGCCGATCTCCCGCCAGCGCTCCCAACCGAGCACGGCGGGGGCGTCGTGCAGGGCGATCTGCCGCAGCTCCGGCTCGGCGCACTCGTCGAGGAAGGCCTCGATGCCCGCCTTCATCGCGTCCAACGGGCTCTCCAGCTCAGACCCGAGCACGATCCGCGCGACGCGTTCGGTCGATTCGGCCTCCAGCTGTTCATAGGCGGCGTCGAGCAGCCCGGGCTTGCCGCCGAAGTGGTGGTAGAGCGCGCCCCGCGTCACCCCCGCCGCACGCACGATCTCCTCGGTGCCGACGGCCTCGTAGCCGCGTGCGGTGAACAGACGACGGGCGGCGGCGATCAGGGCCCCCCGAGTGGCCTCGGTGCGCTGGGCTTGGGTGCGGCGCTCTGGATTTACATTCATACAGCCTGTATGTTAATCGTAATACCCACGACCCGAGGAGACTGCCATGAGCGAGCGCAAAGAGATCGACCTGCCGGCCGGCCGCATCCGCTACCGGGAGGCGGGCAGCGGCAAGCCGATCGTCTTCGTCCACGGCTACCTGGTCGACGGGCGGCTCTGGGACGGCGTCGTCGACCGCCTCTCCGACCGCTACCGCTGCGTCGCTCCCGACTGGCCGATCGGCGCACAGCAGATCGCGATGAAGCCCGAGGCCGACCTCTCCCCCTACGGCATCGCCTCGATCGTCGCCTCCCTCCTCGAGCAGCTCGACCTCGAGGACGTGACGATCGTCGGCAACGACTCGGGTGGCGCCATGTCGCAGGTCCTGGTCACCCGTCACCCCGAGCGAATCGGGCGCCTCGTGCTGACTAACTGCGACACCCACGAGAACTTCCCGCCCGGGCCGTTCAAGGCGCTGGTCCCGCTCGCCAAGCTCCCCGGCGGCATGACGGCGATCGCCATCCCCTTCCGCTCGGGAGCCATCGCCCGCGCCGCCTTCAAGCCCTTCGCCAAGGACATCCCGGCCGAGCTGGTCGCCTCCTGGATGCGGCCCGGGCTCAACGACCCCGGCGTGAAACACGACCTGAAGAAGGTGACCATCGGGATGAGCAAGCGCTACACGCTCGAGGCGGCCGAGAAGCTGCGCACTGCCAACCTGCCGCTCCTGCTCGCCTGGGCTCCCGGCGACCGCGTCTTCCCGCTGAAGTACGCCGAGCGGCTTGCCGGCGAAGTGCCCGACGCGCGGATCGTCCAGATTCCCGACTCGCGGACCTTCGTCCCGCTCGACCAGCCCCAGCGCCTGGCCGACGCGGTCGCCGAGTTTGCGCCGGTGGCCTAGGCGAACACGCGTTCCCAAAACCCGCAAAGTGCAGCTTTTTCGTCCGACTGGTGGGTGAGTCTTCCGCAAACCCCCTAACAGGACGGAGAGCCAGTGACGAAGCAGATCTTCGACCAGGACCGGCCGCGGAGCACGATGGCCCAGCGCCTCGACGAAGCGTTCGCCGGCTGTGACGAGTGGACGGTCGTCGCGGCTCCGCCGCGACGCAGCACCTTGGAGGTAGCGCCTTGGGTCTCCCCGTCCGAGTCGCCGCTGCCGGAGGAGCGCCTCCCGCGGGCTGCTTAGACGGCGAAAACCAAGCCTGGCAGGACGCAGGGAGCGCGGCGTGCCCCGCACGCGAGCGACCGAGGACGCCGCCGGGCGCCGGTTTTAGGTCTCTTGGTACAAGGGGCCGTCGCCACCCTCGGGAAGGGTGAGGCGGCCGCCCTTGGCGGTGATCGCGCCGCACTGAACGCAGTTGGAGGCGGTGACGTGGACGTCGACGGTCGCCGCGCCGTTCTCGAGCTGCTCCTCGGGGATCTCGTAGACCTGGGCCGGGCACATCGAGACCCAGGTCTGGGCGATCTCCCGCGGCACCTTGGATTGGATGCGGACGTGATTGGGGGCGTCGTCGCGGGTGGCGTTGCCGGAGAGGAAGACCGAGTCGAGCTTGTTGAAGGTCAACTCGTTGTCGGGCTTTACGTAGGTGTCGCCCGCCTTGCCCAGATCCATCTCGACCTCGGAGTCGTGCTCCTGCTTCCAGTGCCCGCCCGGGAAGTTGCCTTTGGTGACGGTCATCGCCGAAGCGAGCGCGCCGCCCACGAAGAAGCCCTTGGAGAAGGGCTGGCGCATGTTGCGCGATTCCTTCAGGTCCTTCTCGATCATCGAGTTGTGGACTCTCTCGTCGTACGCCTCGAAGTTGACCGATTCGATGTCCCGCTTGAGCGCGTCGACGATCGTCTCCGCCGCGTACATGCCCGCGTGCATCGCGTAGTGGACCCCCTTCAGGGTCGGCACGTTGACCATGCTGGCGGCGTCGCCGGCCACGACCATGCCGGGAACCGCGAGGCGCTTCGGCATCGCGAAGTAGCCGCCGGAGGGGATCGTCTTCGCGCCCCAGGCGACCCGCTTGCCGCCCTCGAGCAGCTTCTTGATGAAGGGATGGGTCTTGAGCAGCTGCAGGGCGTCGTGGACCGAGAAGGTCGCGTCGGTGTAGTCGAGCCCGGCCACCAGGCCGATGCAGAGCTTGTCCTCTCCCATCGGGTAGATGAAGCTGCCGCCGAACTCGTTGAAGCGCGGAGATTTGCGCAGCGGCCAGCCCATCGTGTGGATGACCCGGTCCAGGGGCTGCTTGACCTCCCAGACCTCTTTCACCCCGAGCTCCCAACGCATCGGGTCGGCGCCGTGCATGTCGAAGTAGTCGTAGGCGGCATAGGTGAGGTGGCCGACGGTGCCCTCGGCGAGCACGGTCGCCTTCGCGGCCACGTCAGAGCCGGGCTCGAAGTTGGCGAGCTCTTCGCCCTCCTTGCCGCGGCCACGGTCGCCGGAGCGCACGCCCTTGACCACGCGGTCCTCGACCAGCAGCTTGGTCGCGGCGGTCTCGGAGAGGATGTAGACGCCGGCCTCTTCGGCTTTGTCGGCGAGGAAGCGGCCCAATTTCGAGACCGAGGTGACGTAGTTGCCGTGGTTGCGGAAGTTCGGCGGCATCGGCTTCAGCGGCAGCGCCGCCTTCGAGGTCAGCAGGTAGACCGCGTCCTTGGTGACCTCCTGGTAGACCGGCCACTCCTCCTTCGGCAGGTCGGGAAACAGCTCTTCCATCGCGGAGGGCTTCATGTTCGCCCCGGAGAGCAGGTGCGCCCCGGCGACTTTGCCCTTCTCGATCACGGCAACCGGCACTTCGCCAAGCTGCTCGGTCAGCTCCGGCTCGTTCTCCAGAAGCTGCATGAGCTTGTTGGCGCAGGCGAGGCCTGCGGGCCCGCCGCCGACGATCGCGACTCCCACCTCGATGCGGTCCTCGGGCGCGTCGGTCGGGGGACCGATCGCCTCGGCCGCATCGAACGGCGGCGGGAACTCGCTGGGCGCGACGGCGGGCACTGGCTCAGCCGCCCTTCTTCGCTTTGATCGCCTCGGTCAGCTTGGGGACGATCTTGTGCAGATCGCCGACCACTCCGAGGTCGGAGAACTCGAAGATCGGCGCGTTCGGGTCCTTGTTGATCGCCAGGATGTTCTCCGAGTTCTGCATGCCGACCTTGTGCTGGATCGCGCCCGAGACGCCGGCCGCGAGGTAGAGCTTCGGCGCGACCGTCTTCCCGGTCTGGCCGATCTGAGCCGCGTAGGGGTACCAACCGGCGTCGACGACCGCGCGGGTCGCGGCGACGGCGCCGCCCATCGACTCGGCGAGCTGCTCGCAGAGGTCGAAGCCCTCTTTGGCCCCGAGGCCGCGCCCGCCGCCGACCAGGATGTCGGCGTCCTCGATGTTGACGTCGGCGCCGCGCTGCTCGCCGCGCTGGACCAGCTTCGCCTTGGACGACCACTCGGAGAGCTCGACGTCGACGTCGACGACCTCAGCCGTGCCGCCGGACTCCGTGGCGTCGAAGGCGTTGAGGCGGCCGATGATGATGCCGGGCTCGCTGACGTACCCGACGTCGGCGACCTCGGAGTCCTGCAGGATCGGCCGCTCGACGACCAGCTTGCCGCCGTCGACCTTGACCGCGGTGACCTCCATCGTCACGCCGGCGTTGAGGCGGGCCGTGAGACCGGCGCCGATCTCGAAGCCGAGCAGGCCGCCGCCGAACAGGGCGTAGGAGATCCCGTTCTCCTGAATCACCTTGGCCATCGCGTCGACGATCGGCTGGGCCAGGCCCTCCGGGACGCTCTTCGCCCGGTAGACCTTGGCGGCCCCGTAGTTGCCGAGCGAGGCGCAGGCGTCGTCGGCGACGTCGCCGACCACCAGCGCGGCGGCCTCGCCGCCGACCTCGCCAGCCAGCTTGGCCGCCTCGGAGATCGCCCCGAGCGAGTTCTTGTTGAAGTTGCCCTCGTCGTCGTGGAGGGCGTAAACCAGGATGCCTGCCATCTAGATCAGCTTCCTCTCGTCAAGCCAAGCGACGATCTTTTCGACCGTCTCGTTGGTGTCCTCGTCCTCGATGATCTCGCCTGCTTCCTTGGCGGGCGGCGGGTTCAGCGCCAGGACCGCGGTCTTGGAGCCGCCCTCGCCGACCATGCCGGCGTCGATGCCGACGTCGCCGGTGGCCTTGCTGTCGAGCGGTTTCTTTTTCGCGCCCATGATCGCTTTCAGGCTCGGGTAACGCGGCTCGTTGATCGCGTCGCCGACGCTGATCACGGCGGGCAGCTCGACCTCGACCGTGTCGTACCCGTACTCGGCCTGGCGCTCGCAGCGCAGCCTGCCGTCGGTGACGTCGATCTGGATCACCTGGGTCAGCGAGGGCATCCGCAGGTGGTCGGCGACGACGGCGCCGATCGTGTAGCACTCGCCGTCATCCGACTGCTGGCCGAGCAGGACCAGGTCGGGGCTCTCGGACTCGAGCACTTTCGCCAGCGCGTAACCGGTCGCGCAGACGTCCGAGCCGGAGAGGGCGTCGTCGGAGAGGTGCACCGAGCGGTCGGCGCCGAGCGCCACCGCCTTGTGCAGGGCGCGGACGGCGGAGCTCGGGCCCATCGTTACGGCCACGACCTCCTCGACCGGGATCGCCCCACCCTCCTTGATCTGCATGGCCGCCTCGAGGGCGTGCGTATCGAAGGGGTTGAGGTTTTTCTCGCCGCCGCGGTCCAGACGCATCGTGCTGGGGTCGATGCGCTTCTGCACCGCGGCGTCCGGAACCTCCTTGACCAGGACGCAGATCTTCAAGTGAAGCCTCCTTGGGGAAACGATTCTCAGGTAGTCGCGGGCAGCGGAATGCGCCTCGCGGGCCGGTTGCGGCGGCGCATGTTATCGGTTGTGGGCGACCGGTTGACTGACCAGTCAATCGGCGCCTAGGCGCCTGCCGCGTGGCGCTCGCTCGCGCCCTCGCGGATGAAGTCGACGATCTCGTCGGTTCCCGAGCCCGGCGTGAAGACCGCGGCGACCCCCAGCTTCTTCAGCTCCGGGATGTCGTCGGCGGGAATCGTGCCCCCGACCGTGACCAGGACGTCGTCGACGCCTTGGGCGGCGAGCAGCGCCACCACTTTCGGCACCAGGGTCATGTGGGCGCCGGAGAGGATCGAGAGGCCGACCGCGTCGGCGTCCTCCTGGATCACCGTCTCGGCGATCTGCTCCGGGGTCTGGTGCAGGCCGGTGTAGATCACCTCCATGCCGGCGTCGCGCAGGGCGCGGGCGATGATCTTGGCGCCGCGGTCGTGCCCGTCCAGGCCGGGCTTGGCGACGACGACGCGGATCTTGCGGGCGGTGGCGGTGCTCATCGGCACGAAATCTAGACGGTTGCGAGGAGTGCCGCCTATCTGGGCTGCGGTGCGGGCTCGTGCTCGACTGCCGCGTCGGGCTCGAT
>Ga0196962_10000310_pt1 | contig 22575 bp, 25 predicted proteins | sample S3v_20metaG_FD_183186 | JGI IMG/M metagenome (GOLD analysis project Ga0196962, IMG submission 183186) | Soil microbial communities from Anza Borrego desert, Southern California, United States - S3+v_20 | ecosystem: Environmental > Terrestrial > Soil > Desert | place: USA: California | collected...
TGGGAATGGCACGGCGTCGCTCTGGAAGGACGTCCTGGGGCCTGGGACGCCCGTGGTGCTCGCGTCACCGCGGTGCTGCCCGACGGCCGCGCCTCTTACGACGGCCGAGCCACCGCCGAAGAGAACTGGTTCGAACGCACAGGTCTCGCATACCAGAGCGGAGAACCCGGACGACTGCGACACGCCGAGAGCGAGCCGGTGGACGTCCGGTACCTGGATGTCTTGCCACTGCCAGAGGGCGGCTTTCGCATTTACTACGAAGCCAGGCTTCCCGACGAGAGCCACGAACTGCGCACGGAACTCGTTCCGCCCCAAACCGGATAGGGACAAGAGGCAAGCTGAGGAATTCATCGGGGATTCATCGGCTCTTGCTAGCGTGATGGCGTAGTGCAACGTTAGGCGGGGCTGATCACCCCGCTCCTTTAATACGGAAGGGGTAGAGCAGTGGCGGTGAGGAAGAGGCTGGCAGTCCCCTGGTTTGTGAAGGCTCTGTGCCTCGCGGTAGCGGTGCTCTTCGTCCCGCAGGTCGCGTGGGCAAGTTCGTACATGGCCGGTTCTGTGGTCCGGGTGTCGGGGACGAGTCCGTTCGCCGGGTCGAACTGCGGTCTCGCGGGCCAGACGGGGAAACACTTCCTCAACAGCGAGGTCGAACCGTTCGTTGACTTCAGCCCCGCGAATGGGAACAACATCATCGGCGCGTGGCAGCAGGACCGCTGGTCAAACGGCGCTTCACGCGGCAATGTAGTGGGCACGAGCCTCGACGATGGCCAAACGTGGAAGGTGATAAAGCAGACCAAGAATTCGCTGTGCACCGGTGGCACCCCGGCCAACGGCGGGGGCTACGAACGCGCCTCCGACCCCTGGGTAACGATCTCGCCCAACGGGGACGCCTACCTGATGAGCTTGTCGGTGGACCAGGATCCTAACGCCCTCGGCGATTTCAATCCCGAGGCCATGCTGGTCTCTAAGTCCACCGACGGCGGGCTCACCTGGAGCAACCCCTCAACGCTCATCCGCGACGCCGACCCCAATCGCTTCAACGACAAGAACTCCATAACCGCCGATCCCAACGACTCGCGCTACGTGTACGCAGTCTGGGATCGGCTCGCCACGACCGGGCCTGCGGTTCGGGGGCCGACGCTGTTCACGCGAACCACCAACGGCGGGGCGAGCTGGGAGAAAGCGCGCGTCATCTACGACCCGGGCGTCTTCGCGCAGACTATAGGCAATCAGATCGCGGTGCGTCCGCAGGGCGAACTCATCAACATCTTCTCCCTCATCCGGAACATTCGCAGGCCGGGTGCTCCCCTTTTCAACGTGACCGTCATGCGATCCGAGGACAACGGAAAGACGTGGTCTGGCCCCGTACGGTTCGAGAGGATGGTGAACCCCGGCGTGGTCGACCCAGACGACGGTGACCCGGTCCGCACCGGCGACATCATCCCCGACATCGCGGTCGACCCGAGTAGCGGTCGACTCTACGCCGTCTGGCAAGACGAGCGCTTCTCCGAGGGCCGTTTCCGCAGGCACGACAGTATCGCGCTCTCGACCTCGACCGACGGCGGCCTTACCTGGTCGTCCGCCGTGAAGGTCAACAAAACGCCGACCAACATCCCGACCGGCAACCAGCAGGCGTTCACGCCAGCCGTTGATGTGGCGGAGGACGGGACCGTTGCGGTCACCTACTACGATTTCCGCAACAACACGCCCAATCCAAACACGCTGCCGACGGATTACTGGGTGGTCCACTGCCACGCTTCGAAGACGGGCGACTGCTCGCGGGGCTCGCAGTACGGCGCCGAGCTTCGGCTGACCAACGCCCCGTTCAACATGGAGCGAGCCCCGGTCGCCGGCGGATACTTCCTCGGCGACTATGAGGGCCTTGCGAACGACGTGGCCGGAGAAGGCAACGACTTCACGCCCCTGTTCTCGCGGCCGCAGGGTGTGGATCCCGCCACCATCTTCTTCAGAAGAGTCGGTCCCTAAGAGCCTGTTGGGCGAATAGAGGGACCTCCCGCCCCTCTATTCACCGAAGTGCGTGGAAAAAGGTGGATTCTCCGAAGCTCGCGGTAGCAAGCTCGGGCGGTCGGGTAGGAGGTCGGGGCATTGGGGTGGAGCACAGCGTGGTTTCTAGAGTGTGTGATCACAGCCCTGCGCTACTTTCGCGGCGAGGAATCGTAGCAAGCGGTTGCGACTCGCCACCTCCGGACTTCCCGAGAATTTTCCGCTTGCCTCCTGTTCTCATAACACCCCCAGACCTTCGAGCTGACCCCCACCTCAGAGGCCTTGTGGTTTGCCCCGCTCCTCGTTCATCCTTACCCTGCGCCTGGCCTCTACGAGCGCCGCCTCCACCGCGGCGTGGGCGTTCTCGAGCCGTAGATGCAGGACGGCGTACTCCGGGCTGGTAAGCCAGTGGCGGGCGTCCGCCTTCAACGCTGCCAACTCCCCGGCCAGCCCCGAGAGGTCGCGGGATGTGTCCCTAATAACGTCCTTCGGGTCTTGTGGGCCCACTCAACACCCCCGGAGTCGCTCAGGTACCGCGCGCGGGTGCTGGATGGCGTCGGTCAGAACCCGTATGTCTTCGTCCACTCCCTCAAGGGCCCGATCCACGTGGAGGCTCTCCAGGCGAGCCCGCATATTGTGGCCTTCTGGGTAGGAGCCCATGAGCCGAGCCAGGCCTTCGAGCCCGTCGCGCACCAACTCAGCCTTGCGTAGCTCCTCAGCCATCGCCCTAATGCGCTCGTTTGCCGCCCTGAACTCGGCCTCATCTGGTTCCATCGCCACTCCTCCCTATCGGCTGCTGAATATACTACGCCACAAGGAGCGTCGCCGCGTGCCTTTTTGAGTCCCTACCGTTGCGGAGTGGGGCTACTTCTCTGCCTACACGGGAATATAGCTCTCGTATTCGTCCGCCGACCAAGGCCGGTAGCGGGAACGCGGTAGCGACCGGGCTTGGTGTTAGTGCTACCAAGACGAACTTCGCGTAAGCCTGATTAAGGCGAAGTTCCGCTCATCGGGCTTGTGGGAAGTTCGTCCTCATGGAGTTTTCAGGAATTCGCGTCCTGCGGGAGAGCTACTCCCGACTCTACGAGCCTTAACGTAAAGTTCGCCAGCGCTTAACCGTCTGTGGCGATCGGGGTGTTAGGGTCTCGCTAACCGCGCGGGGGTTCGGCCGGGTCTTCCCCCTCCCTCCCGGCCGGACCCTAGCGCCGAGGAGAAAACGCGTGTACGAGCCGATCACCCTGGAAGTAGACAGAGCTAGCGGCGAGGGGACTTACCGTTCGTACAGCCTCTACTTCGTCGGACGCCTGATTCGGATCGTCGAAGCCGGCCACACCAAGATGAGCCTCTACGAGTGGGCGGATTTGGGCCGCTTGCTCTACCTGGTCCACGTCGAGGAGGACAAACCAGGGCGGCCTCCCCGGCGCACCCTATACCCGTTCATCAACACCCATTCCGGCGCTGGCACGCCTAGGAAGGGATACACCGCAGAGGAGGTGTCTCGGGCTTACCCGGAATTCGGCGCCGAGAAGCTTCTGAGGCTTGCCCGGAACTAGCGCCCCCGAGGTGGGGGTCACACCCGAACGTGGTGGCGACTTCGAGTAGCTCTCGGGCGCGCTAGTCAAACGTAGGGAGGTGCTCCCGCCGATCATCAGCCAAGCGCATATCTATGCAGCACCACAACATCTAGTGTCGACTTCAACGCTTAGATGCGGGGCCATGGGGCGATTCTGGTCCTATAGGACCTTAGGCCATGCATGATGTCGTATACGAACTTCCATGTGAAGGCACTGTTTGTCAAGCCGACGTGGCGGCTCCTTGCGGTCGAGCGTAACGACTCCGTGTCCTTCGCGCTATGCTTCCATCCGCACTTTCGGTGAGTCCGCTCTTGAGTGACTCGGTGCATTATGAGATCCGTCTTGGTTCGGACTAATAGAAGGTGCTGCAATCTTCGGAGCGGTCTCTCTGCTCCTCGCGGAGAGTGGACCAAGTTCGCAACTTGCGCAGTCACCCTAAAGACCCGAAGCGATCGGACACACAGAAGCCGTACGTCTCGCTCTAGGAGAGCTTTATCGGGATCATCACCTCCTCCTCTTGGTCTTTGGCTTGGCTTCTTTCTCCTTTAAGCTGCCTGACCACCACAGCGGTGGGTGTTTCTAAGCGGCTCGTAGACCTCTCCGCTCACCCACAGACTGTGCAAAAGCACCGCAAACTTCCTCGCCACGGCCACCACCGCTCGCTTCTTTGCGTTTTTGCCCCCGCGTGAGGCTATCTTTTCGCCGTGGCGCCTTAGGTCCGAATCTGAGCCGAAGGGGCCGAGGACGTAGTGTGCGCCGCTTACCAGAAGCTTTCTCAGCATCTGGTCGCCCTCCTTGGAGATGCGCTTCTGGGGATCTCTGTCCCCCGACCGATCGCTTGCAGGCACGAGCCCCAGATAAGCACCCACGCTGCAGCTCCTTTCGAAGCGGCGGGGGTCCTCTATGGTCAGCACGAACGTGAGCGCCGTAAGCGGACCGATCCCCTCGACCTGGCGCAGGAGCTTCGTTTCTGGGTAATGCTCTTCAGAGACCGCTTTCAGCTTTCGCTCGTAGTCGCGGATACGATCTGTAAGCGAGCCGATCGTCTCAAGGATGGGTCTTAAAGCCGGCCCGAGCGCCTCTGGGATGTGCGTGGCGGCTCTGTTGTGGAAGGTCCTTGCAGGGCACTTGGGCAGGCGAGCCCCGAAGGACTTGACCGCTCCTAGGGACGTGGTTTACCAGCTGCGTGCGAGTACTCACCAGTGCCTCGCGCGAGCGGACGATGGCCATGTGGTCCTGGCTCTCCGATCCTCCTTCCTGGGCCGCTAGAGCCCGTACATATTGCTTGCAGACCTAAGGGTACTGCGCAGGGGGTCGGCCTTCTCATCTCATCTTCGGAGAATTTTCATTCGGGATTCATTGTCTTCGTCTATATTGGGGGCGCTAGAGCGAACGGGAGCGGGGGTATGGTCACCTTTCTTTCCTCCGCCTTATCTAAGAGAGGAGTGCCAGGAACGAGGAAGATCATTTTACAGTCGGCCTCTGTGGTCTTAGTCGTGCTGCTTGCTTTGGGCATCTCGGGCAGCGGGCCTACAGATTCCCAGGCACACACTGCCAAGCCTAACATCGTCTTTATCCTTGCCGACGACATGCGCAAGGACGACCTCAAGTACATGCCAAAGATGCGCTCCGTGCTGAAGGACAAGGGCATGATCTTTCATAACGCCTTCGTCTCCACTCCCTTGTGCTGCCCCTCCAGGGCCACCATAATGCGCGGCCAGTACGCCCACAACAGCGGGGTGTGGAACATCTTTGGTTCGAGAAGCGGCTGGCAGACGTACCGGGCCAAAGGTCTCGAGCGAAACAACGTGGCCACGCGCCTGGACGCTACTGGTTACAGGACCGGTCTCTTTGGCAAGTACCTCAACGGCTACAAGGGTACCTCGAACAAACCGCCGGGCTGGGACAAATGGTTCGCACACACGGGCGGCGTCCATTACTACGACTACAAGATCAACGACGACGGCACCGTGCGTCATTTCGGCTCGACCTCCGCCGACTACGAAACGGACGTGATAGCGAACCGTGCCAAGACCTTCATCGGCACATCCGTGAGGACGGGAAAGCCCTTCTTCGCCTACGTGGCGCCCAAGGCCCCGCACGACCCGTATACACCTGCACGGCGCGACGAGCATACGTCTGACGGAATCAGGGCCCCGCGTCTGCCCTCCTTCAACGAGAAGAACGTCGCAGACAAACCCCCCTGGATACGAAAGCTGCCAAGGCTCAGCGATGCCAAGAAGGCGAAGATAGACAACCGTGCCGAAAAGCGGGCAGAAACGCTGCAAGCGCTCGACGACCTGGTGGCCGGAATCGTGGGCAAGCTGGGGGACAGTGGTGTGCTCTCCAACACCTACGTATTCTTCACCTCCGACAACGGCTTCCATATGGGGGAACATCGCATAACCTGGCCGGGCAAGGGTCGTCCCTACGAGGAGGACGTCCGCGTGCCGCTACTGGTGCGCGGACCCGGTGTTGCGGCCGGACGCCGGGCCCAGGAGAAGCTCATCCTCAACACCGACTACCTTCCAACCTTCATGGACCTTGCGAGTGCGCAGACGCCGGGCTACGTCGACGGGCGCTCCCTCAGGCCCGTGCTCAAGGGGAACGCCGTCGCCTGGAGAAGCGCCGTTTTGCTTGAAGCCCACGATGCGCCGCGTAATACCCCTCCTTATTCTGGCATCCGCACCAGCAGCGGGCGCAAGTACATAGAGTACGCGAACGGAAAAAAGGAGCTGTACTACCTCGACCGTGACCCCTACGAGCTCCGCAACTCTTACAATCCCAGCGACCCACCCACCGCCCTGGCGACACGCTTGCAGGCGCTGAAGAGCTGTGCTAAAGATGGTTGCCGGGCAGCCGAGAACAGGCGGTAGTTCTCCGGCAGACGCAGCTCGGCTGTGAGATGAGGTAGTTCGCAAGGCCCACGTACCGCGGACCTTTATTCACCGGAGTGCGTGGAGAAACTGTTTGGAAAATACCCGAAGGACTCACTAGCGCACGTCTTTGGCGCCAAGAGGCGACCGATCGGCCTTCCCTGGACCCCTCTTAGCTGCTTTCGGAGCTCCGATTCAGCACCCTTTCCTAATTTCCAAACAGTTTCGGAAGGGGGATTCTCGGAAGTACCTACAGTCCCGGTCCAACACCCATGAGCAGTCCTAGCTCAGAAGATCGGGGGCCCGCAGGACATTATCGAGTCTCCTTGGCACCCAAGAGGCCGATGGCCAGCACCGTCACCCACAGCATGGTGGCGTAGATGTTGATGCGCTCCGTCAACCCCATCAATGGCGTCGGTTCATCTGCCACCATCTTGCCGGCCTGCAGGCTCGTCAAAACGCCGAAAACGATGAGTATGGCGATCGTCGCGTAGGAGTAATACCGGAACCGCTTCCCGAGCAAGGTGGCCGCGAAGCCCATCGCAAGCAGCATAAACAGCGACATCACCGCCGTCATGGGGACGTGCATGGCGTTGCGCAGCCCTCGCTCGCCAGCCGCCAGGGCCTCGCGCGTTTTCATCGGGGTGAACCACCCCCCTACCATGCCGAAGGCCGCGTATCCGAGCAGCATGGATCCGGTGATGCGCCCGGCGCGCTTCGGTCGAGTCGAGATCCAGACGCCCACCGCGAAGGCCGCCACAAGCAGGGTATAAGGGATCACGCTCAGGCCGACCATGAAGGGCCTCACCGGGGAGCCAGCGGCCGTCAACTCGCTGAACTGTTGCTCGGTGTAGCGATAGCCCGGGTAGCGCAGAGACCCTAGTACGTCAACCGCGATGTACAGCACCGATGAGACGATGCCGCAGCCAGCAAGATCCTCCGTACCATCCCTAAGGCCCCTTCTTGTTTGAGTCTTGGGCGTCAGTGTGCCACAAGTAGCAAGTGACCCGCCATGTCACACGTTGCCACTACCAGTCCTATTCATCGGAGTGCGTGGAATAGATCAGCGTGTTGAAAAAGTAGTAGTCGGTCCAAGAGAGCCCGAAAACGAGACCAAAACGCTACAAGAACGCCGCATGTGGCTCCCGAACCAGGGGCAGAGAAGGACGCCAATGGGTTTTCAACACGCTGAAGATTTCTGCGAAGTTGAACTTCCGCTTTACGGCTTTCTAGGAAGTTCCCGGGCGGTCGCGGGGACCATGCGCCTGCGAGGTGGCGCTTATAGTGTCCGCTCAACCGGTGAAGGCATGTATCTGCGCGGCCATCTCGGGGAAGGCCACGACCAGCTCCTCGACGTTACCGTGCTCCACGTCCGGCGGTTCCACACCTGGCCACTCCGTGCTCGCCAGCAGCGCATAGCCGCTATCGCCGGATGCCAGGCGCGAGGTGTGGAAGGTGTTCCCGGGCACGAACAGTTGCGGGCGCTCGCCACCGGTCAGGTCGGAGCCCACGGAAGCTACGGCACCCGTCCCGTTGGGGTAGAGCATCAGCACCTCCAAGGGATCGCCCATGTAGTGATGGTAGAGTTGATCGGAGCGTATCCTGTGCATGACGATCTGGGCCTCCGGGGAGACGAGGAAGTACAGTGCGGAGCCGTACGGACGATCACCCTCATAAGCTTCGGGAAGCGCCTCAGAGGGGATCTTCAACGGGCTGCGGTAGGTCTCGGCGACGAAGCCGCAGGTGGGGTGGGGCTTGAGGCTCAGCATAGCCTTAACTTCTTCTGCGGTAGGATGTGTCTCTAGGTTCATCATCTCCTCCTCGACGTTCCGGTTCGCCCACCATGATGGCATGCTGAGCATCCCGGTGCAGCCTCCGAGTCTTATTCACCGGAGTGCGTGGAAGGGTTATTCTCCGAAATTGAACTTCTGCTTTACGGCTTTCTAAGACGTTCGCACCGTCCCCTTTACCCGATGTTGAGCCTTCACAGTGCAAAGCGCTGTCGTCTCACCGATAGTGCAAATTGTCGGAAGGTACTTGAGAGTATGCGGCGGGGTACCATGTGGTATGCATGTCTCGGGAGAACGAGCGCGGTGCCTGCACGAAGTGCTACTGCAGAAGGGGTTCGCCTGCCATAGCTGCGGCTCTGTGTCCTTCATCATCAGGGACGCGCAGTGGGCTACGATATGGTCGCCCGCCCTAGACGTCGACTTGAGATGTGCCATCTGCGGCACGAGGGATACGATCTCGTTGCAAGATGCCAGGCGTTGCGGCTTCGACGACCCCTACGAAGGCGTAGGCCAAGACGTCTCGTAGGATCGGTCCAACCGAACGCGCGGGAAGCCGACTTCAGAAGTCGCGCAGCGCCAAGAAGACAGCCAGCGCTACGCATAGTACCCACACGGCGACGATCACCACAGCCGCAACGCGGCTCACAGGCTTCTCGCCCTCCGCCACCTCTCGGGCTTTCTCCCTGCACTCCTCGAAGACATCCTGCGGGATCATCTTCGCCGCCAGAAGGATGCCGATGGGAACGACCACCATCTCGTCAAGCAACCCCACTCCGGGGATGAAGTCAGGGATGGGGTCAATGGGGGAAAAGACGTAGCCGACGATGAGGGCGGCGAAGGCCTTAGCGTACCAGGGTGTTCGGGGATCGTGCGTGGAATCGAAATTCTCGGATGTTCGGTGGCCCCGGTCCAGCACCTGTGAGGGGCGGCGTCAGTTCCTTGGCGGTTCGAAAAGTTCGATGGGGTTGCCGGAGGGGTCCTCAAGCAGGATTTGCTTGCCGCCTCTGCCGCCGACGATCTCGTTGCGGAAGTGCGCCTCCGTGTCGCGCAACGCCTCGACCTCGCTGCTGAGATTGTCGACCTCAAGTTGGATGCGGTTCCAGCCGCCGGGCTCAGGATTGCGCCCGTCGGGCATGGGTTGGCCCGCTCCGCCGGCACCGGGCTCGTTCAGCAGGAGGCGCAGGTCACCTCGCGAGAGGACCGCGAAACCGGGGGGGTTAAACTCTACACCGAAGCCGAGCTGCTCGGTGTAGAACGCGATCGCCTTCTCGACGTCATCAACTATGTAACGTACACTGACCGTGGCCATCTTTGGTCCTCCTCAGATTTAGTCGTTGTTGTGTGTTATGCACATGGTGGCACGGAGAAGGGCTGGGTACATCGTGCGAAAGCACGGTTTTTTGCCTGTCCGTTCGTACGGCTTCTTGCGTTTGCGCCCGATGGGCTCCAGAGAAGGGCTCCACCCTCGGGGCTCGGGCAATTTGATCGATTCGACTCCCGACTCATAGTCGGGAGTCGAAGTCTGTGAGGAAGTCTGTGGGGTCGAGGCGGGCCAGGCGTGCGGGGTCGAGAAGGATGTCCATGGTCGTGATCCGCCCGTTGTGCACCGTGAGGGCGCAGATCGCGTAGAGTTCTCCTTCCAGCACTGAGACCCAGCCGGGGGCGCCGTTGATAAGCGCTCGCCGCCCCACGAGGCCGTCTGTGTGCGAGGCGGCCATCGCTCTTCGGGCCACGTTCTGGGCGCCACGAACCTCCACGATGGTCCCGCTGCCCGTGTCCACACGCTCCACGATGTCGGGATCTAACACGGCGAGGAGGGCGTCGAAGTCTCCATCGCGCGCGGCAGCCAGGAAGGCTTCAACGACTTCTTCTTGGTGTGCGGCCGCCTCAGCGTGGTGGGGGGTGGTGTTTGCGGCGCGGATGCGGCGGCGTCCGCGGCTGGCGAGTTGGCGCGCCGCCTCGGGCGAGCGCTCCAGGATGGCGCCGATCTCCTCGAAGGGAACCGAGAACATGTCGTGCAGGACGTAGGCGAGCCGCTCTGCGGGGGTCAGCGTCTCGAGCACGACGAGCAGCGCGAGGCCTAAAGAGTCAGCCAGCAGCGCCTCGTGCTCAGGGTCGATGCCCTCTGCGCGGTCGACGATCGGGTCTGGCAGGTGTGCGTCGAGTGGCTCCTCGCTTCGCGTCCTGCGTGAGCGGAGCATGTTGAGCGCCACGCGTCCGACTACTGTGACAAGCCAGGCTTGGAGGTTGTCGATCTCGCCGGTGTTCGAGCGGCTGAGCCGGACCCACGCCTCCTGGAGGGCGTCGTCGGCCTCGCTGGTGGAGCCCAGCATCCGGTAGGCTAAGGCTCGCATTCGGGGCCGGTGCTCTTGGAATCGTTGTGCCAGCCAGTCGCGCTCTTCCATCTATTTCTGTAGACCCCTCCCGGGCGCCGAATGTGACGTCATCAGAGACGTCACGTCTTGATGTCACGTTTGAGCGCCGCCGGGTGTCTTCCCTTTGAGATGGTAAACGAAAAGAGAGAGAACCTCTGGACATCATTTCTTTCGTCTTTTCGCTGCCGGCTTTGTGTTCGCTGAAGCGATGATCCGAAAGGAGGATCGACGATGCTCAAAAAAGTGGTGTACGTGGCGCTGTTGGTGAGTGATCAGGACAAGGCGCTCGACTTCTACACGAATGTCATCGGTCTCGAGAAGCGGGGTGACTATCCAACACCAGACGGACCGCGATTCTTGACCGTCGGCGTCAAGGGGCAGGACTTCGAACTCGTTCTGTGGCCAGGCACACCAGCCGAGGCCAAGGGGGGTTCCGCGGTTTATACCATTGAGGTGGATAATTGCCGAGAGGCTTTCGAGACGCTGAACTCGCGCGGAGTGAACTTCGAGCCACCCGAGATCCTTGAGTTCCCCTGGGGTTACGCCGCGAGGTTCCAGGATCCGGACGGGAATCGGCTTCAGGTGCGAGAGGGTCGCGGGGCATTTCGGCGCTGAGTGCCAGCGAGCGTCGGATAGAATCGAGGCTAAACGAGCCACAGAAGGAGTAGGTGTGGGTGAGGATCGGGAGCGCCGGGCGGCCGACCATCCCTCGACCTCGGGTTCGGGCCCGCTGGCCGGCGGCCAGGCCATCACGAAGCTGCCTGCCCAGGACCTGGATCGTGCGAGGGCTTTCTATCGAGACAAGCTGGGGCTCGCGCCCGTAGAGGAACGTGAGGGCGGGCTGCGCTACCTCTGCGCGGCTGGGGAGTTCCACCTGTTCCTCTCGACGGGGGCGGCTCCCGGCACGTTCACCCAGATGGGATTCGAGGTTGAGGACATAGGGGCCGCGGTGGCGGAGCTGCGAAGCCGCGGGGTCGTTTTCGAAGTGTTCGACCTACCCGGCTTCGAGGTCGAGGACGGGATAGCGAGGGTAGGCGACAACTACCCGAGCAAGGGCGCGGGCGAGCGCGGTACCTGGTTCCGCGACAGCGAGGGCAACCTTCTGGGGTTGGCGCAGCCGTTATCGTAAGCGGCGTCCTACAGCAACCTATTCACCCGAGTGCGTAGAAGGAGACAACCTGTTGAAAAACCCCTCTACGCCCCTTCCGAGTGCCCTTCGAGGACTCAAGAACCCCCTATCGCGGTGTTTTGGCCTTGATGTCTAACAGCGGGTAGCAGAAGGATTGACCTTCTGCTACCCGCGCCGTCAGCTATCAGCCATCAGCGATCAGCTTTTTGTTTTTGGCTGAAAGCTGAAAGCTTATCGCTGATAGCTCGCCGTGCATAAGGGTTCAACCCTTATGCACGGCGCTGTAAGTGTTTGAATGCGGTATTGGACTACCGACTGGTCCTATAACGACTTTTTCAACACGCTGGTGGATTCTCGGAAGGTGAGCAAAGTAAGAGGGCTGAAGTTCTACGGGCTTCAGCCCTCAACATCTAGGCCTTCTTGCTCCTCAATGGTGCTGGTGGTCCTCCTCGCGACCTCCGTGACCGCCGCCATGGTACTGGTGGACCACCGCGTGACCTCTTCCTCTAGCGATGAGCCAGCGGTTGAGCGGGAACGCCGCCACGAAGGCGACCGCCAGCGCGAACGCCAGGCTCCCCCAGAACAGCAGGCTCGTAAGCCCCGCCTCCATCGCCCCGGGGATGATCAGTATGATCAGGTTGTCCACGATCTCCATGACCGTTATCGAGAGCGTGTCGGCCGCAAAGGCAATGGGAAGCACCGTCGCCACCGCCAGACCCGACCGCAATAGCGGCAGCATCGTCAGCGAGTAGCCGAAAAAGAACGCGAGTACCACGGCCAGCACGATGGTCGCAACGGTGCCCCATCCGAGTATGGTCCCGATCACCAACCCAAGCACCTCGCCGATGGCACAGCCGGTAAGACAGTGTGCCGTCGCGCTGAACGCTACCCTGTTCAGTGAACCGCCCATCTCGTGCATCAGTTCCTCCTTCCTATCCGGGAGCCGACTAGCCCTCCGGATACAAGTCCTTTCGCCAGCGGCGCATCCGAGCGATCTCCCTCTCCTGAACGCTCACGATGTTCTCTGCAATCTCCCTTATCCTCGTATAGATCGCTCTCGTCGAGAGCCACCGTTACCATTCTCACCGCCTCTCTGTCGCTTCGGTCAATACCCCTAGGGGGTATACAGATCTCTTCCTAGTGTACACGACCCGTCAAGGGGGAAGGTCGGCTCCCGGAATGCTATTCACGAACTGCCTGGTAGGGTCTTTCTCCGACGTTCGGATTCATGACTCACAGCTGGTAGCATGTCAGACACTTGGGGTGCTCTGAAGAAGGAGGAGAGCATGACAGACTACCTGCCTGAGGTCTACAAGCACTTCGAGCGTCGCTTTCCAGCGGTCAAGGAAGCGTTCGACGCTTTGGGTGCCGCCGAGCACGAGGCAGGGCCTTTAGGCGAGAGGGAACGCCGCCTGATCAAGCTCGGTATTGCCGTGGGCGCAGAGTCGGAAGGGGGCGTGCGATCACACGTGCGCAAGCTGCTCGGTATCGGAGTCCCTGAGGCGGAGATCCTGCATGCGATCGTCCTCGCCCTAACAACTATAGGTTTCCCTGCTACCAACGCGGCTCTTAGCTGGGCCGAGGAAGTCTTGTCCGAAGAAGGTTGAGGAAGGCCCTACAGTAATTCGCCCGTAGAGCCGACACCCCTTCGGTGAACAGTGACCTCAGGGTGTCAGGAATCGTTTGCGTAGACCAGCCCGTACAGGCTCCACCGGATCATCGTGCGACTTCGGCGAAGTAACGCATACGTCGGTTCCTAGAGAAGTGGTGCTCGCACCAAAAGGTATCCCGGCCGCCCCCAAGGCACATTCATGGCCGCGAGGGGCCAGGGCCCACCTGCGGCCTCGCGTAGCGCTGATGGAACTCGACGGGTGCTGAGCGGCCCTCTCGGCCTTACCTCACTCTGCTTCGAGGTGTTGCGTAGGCATGGACCCTAGATTGCGAGTCGGAGCACGGAAGTTCTCCCCTCGGCAAAACGCTGGTCCACTCGATCCTTCAGGGCGTCGATCTCCTCCGCCTTGGCCAAAGCGACGGCTGCCAACCCGCTGCTGGCTTCCGCGAGATGCTCTCCGATATCCTGCCCCGTTAGGCTCCGGAGCCTTTCTTCGGCGTCCCTTTTGCGCACCAGGACCCTCTGCTCGACCTCCGCCAGCTCGCTGAGCTCCGTCTCCAATTCGGATACCCCTTCTTCGAGCTCCAAGGTCTCGCTGCTCTCCACGATGGCGTTCAAGGCCTCCCCCTTAAGCTCCGCCGTTCGTTGCTGGATTTGCTCAAGCTCCTTTTCGGCCTCCATGAGCTGCCGCCGCGCATCCTGGAAGTTCCTGAACTCCGTGCTAGCCCTCTCTATGCTCTCCTCGACCTCGCGGCGTCGAGCCTCGAAATAACGGTCGAGGGACCTAAAGAGCTCGGTCTCGAACTCCTCGATGGGACCCTCGGTACCGGTAGGCTCGGACATCGAATTCCTCCTCCTCTTTAGACAGACCGATCTCGGAGAACTCTATACCCGCTGAACTGCTTAGAACTGCGTTTCTACGTGGTTAGGTGATTAAAGTGGTTCTCCGGTGTCGCTTGCTCGCGCTCCGTCGGTAGCACTAATCCCGGCGCTCGCTCCTGATCAGACCTACGGCTAGGATGACCAAAGCCGCCGCGAGCAGTAGGGCGCCCAAGCGCGTCACCACCGTTCCTAGGGAGCTCCTGTTGGGCTGCCCGAGCCCGAGGTGGACGAAGAAACCGCCCGACTGGGCGAGGATCCCCGCCTGCAGAAGGCCGCCCGCGAGCCACTTGACTGCATCGGAGTAGCCGGTCCGGTCGAGGTGTAGGTAGTAGACGAGCGAGAGCACCAACAAAACCCCGGCGTGGGCGTGCCCAGCCCGGAAGAACCGCTCTCGGAACTGCCCGAGCTGGCCGCGTCCCGTAAGGAAGCCGAGTAGCGCCCAGCCGCCGTATTCCACGCCGATCAAGGACAGCACCGAGACGGCTGGCAGGACACGAGTAGGTTGCATACGGCGTGACCTCCTTTCCCGACCCGCTCTAGGAGAACCCGGCGGGCTGATCTTTCTACCCTCAGCATGATGCCACTAGCCAAGGCTTGGCGCGACCTTCCTAGAACTGCGTAAAGAAACTCTCTGACAAGGGGTTTGAGCGACGCTCCGAGCATGGGTTTGGCCTGTATATCGGGGCCAAACAGTACGGTGTAGGTGCCCTGAGCGGCTCCGTTTCGGGTGCCTACAGGACTTTTCAGTCAGTTTCGGTACGGAGCTCTGAAAATCTCACACGCAGGAATTGTGCATGGCCGAGGTCCAATACACATGTGAGCGTGCCCTGCTGGGTCTGCTGCCTTTAGGTATCATCCCGACGTCATGGTAATTACCCGCGAGGTAGACCTTCGACATCCACAGGGGGCAAAGATGAGCAACGAGGCGGGGCACGGCGGTAAGGGCTATCTTGCCGGGGCGCGGGCGGGGTTGCCGTTCGCGTTGGTCGTGGGGGTAGTCGCAATCTCTTTCGGGGTTCTCGCCCGCTCTCTTGGTTGGGGAATTCTCGCTCCGATCGTGTTCTCGGTTGTCGCATACTCCGCTGCGGCCCAGTTCGCAGTGGCGACGGTCCTAGGCGCGGGTGGTGGGATGTTCGTGGCGATCGCCGCCGCTGTGCTCTTGAACGCCCGCTTCTTGCCCATGGGGATGGCCGTGGGCCCGTTCCTTAAGGGCGGACCCTTACGTCGGGCCCTGGAAGCTCAGACGATTATTACCACCTCCTGGGCCCTAGCGATTAGAAGTGGAGGGCGCTTCGACAGAGCGTTCATGATCGGTGCCACTGTTCCGCAGTACGTCGCCTGGATTGTCGGAACGACTGTCGGCGTGCTGGCCCCTGTCGGCGGCCTGGGAGACTTCGAGAGGCTAGGACTGGACGCGATCTTTCCCGCCTTCTTCTTGGCCCTGTTGATAGGGGAGCTCAGGAGTGGCCAGAAGCGCACGATCGCAGCCACCGCGCTCGCGGCGGTCCTTGCGGCAGCCCTCGTCCCGATCGCGCCACCCGGCGTACCGGTGCTTGCCGCCTGCGGTGCAGCGCTGTTGGGCTTGAGGGAGAGCTCCTCGTGAGCACGCTGTGGGTCGTGATCGTAGCCGTTACGTTGGCGAGCGCGGTCATCAGGGCAGCAGGCCCAATACTGTCCGGAGGGCGAGAGCTTCCCCCACGGGTGAACGCCGTAATCGCGTTGCTCACGCCCGCCTTGCTCACCGCTCTGGTAGTCACAGGGACCTTCGGCGAGGGGGGCCGCCTGGCGCTCGACGAAAGGGCTCTGGGGGTAGGGGTGGCGGCGATTGCGATTGCGCTGAGGGCCCCAGTGCTGCTCGCTGTAGTCCTGGCCGCGCTGGTCACCGCCCTAGCTCGCCTCTTAGGCTGAAACTACAAGTGGCTTTCACCATCGCGATAGCATACGAATAGCTTCCACAGGCATCTTGGTAGTTGTCCGCATTCCACTAGGTTTTCTCCGTAGGTCGCCCGGAAAGTGGTCTCTCTGAAGTAGCGAGGTTGATACTAGAGTTGTTCATCGAATCGCGTAGAGCTCGACTTTATCCATTCAGGCCGCATAGCATAGCGTCTCGGTTAGGTGTTCCACGATCGCTCGCGGGACTTTTACTGTGTCTGGCTCCCGGGACGACCGTCGAAAAGTCTCGTGTGTCCATAACACACGAGACTTGCCTCCCTACCCGACCAGGTGGCACGGTTGAGGACGCGGTGGTAGCACTGGAAGTGTCTGGTTTGCCCTAGACCTATGACACGTAATGCAGCACTAACGGTCCGCTTGCCCGGGGCTGCGGAAAAGCTCCTGCCAAGAGCACCTGGAGGTATTGCCATACACGTCTAGAGAACAGTGGCATGAACGGGTTCAGTAGGTGTAGCATCATGGCTGATAGGGTTCGCATCATCACCTCTCTGTGGCGGACGGATAAAGTCGAGCTCCACGCACTCCGGTGAATAAGGGCAAGAAGGAGGGCCGGGTATCGACTATCCCGGCCCCCTTTGCAGCAGCAGGCCTACTACACTACTATCGCCCTGGCGCTCGATGTTCTGCCTCACCCGCCTTGCGCATCGCCTCCATGCCTTCCTCAGCGCTGAGCAGCGCGGTGGTCTTCACCGCAGTTAGATGTCCGGGGGCCCTGGCAGCCACCTCTATAGCTGCAGCGGTGCTCGGGTCGGGAGCTTCGTAAATGGTCACCACATCGTACTCGCCGAAGCTGTTGTAGAAAGCGAGCAACCGCCCGCCCAGGGACTCCGCCAACCTGCCAAAGGATTCCCTGCGGTCCTCAGGGTTCTGGGCTAGCGCGGACCAGGCGTCAGTGTCGTAGGCGACCTGCTGCATGTAGAGGGGCATGGCTTGTCCTCCTCCTTTCTGACCCGCTTGAGCTAAAGCGGGCCATTCCTTTCCACCACAAGCATGATGGCATATACCGAAGCCTGGCGCGAACCTCCTAGAATTTCACTACAACTGACGTCGGCCGCATTGGGGAGTGTCCTCCAGCTGCGGAGTGCTCCTCCAGCGATGATTGTGCAGCAGCAAACCCGGGTTGGAAGTGCGTAATCAATACGTGCTATGGATACCCCATTTGTGCTCCTCCATGCACGCCGTGACTACCGGATTGCGAACCCTGCACCGAGGGCAGCCAGTGCTGTGGCGGCCAGTGCCTCGGGAGCGGCCTTTGCAACTTCGCATAAGTGCATGCTTGGGGTGATGACTCGCATCCCTAAGCGTCCTGCCACAAGCCGACCTTCGGGGAACGCTCCTCCTATGTGCCAGCGTCGTAGCCGATCTTGCCCACAATTGCCGGGCTGCCCATGTTGCCCCTCGCCAGGTAGTAGAGTTCGCCAGCCTGGCTCACCTCCAGGTCGATGGGCCTCTCTAGCCCGGTTGCGAACCCGCTCGCTGTGAACCCGATCGCCGCATCGGGGGGCGGTTCGAGCTTCCTTATCCACCCGTTGCAGAAGTCCGCAAAGAAGTAGTCGCCCTCATACTCTTGCGGGAACAGGGTGCCCGTGGGATTGTAGAAGGTACCCCCTGTGATCGCGCAACCAGTGGTGGTGGTGCTGCCGTGACCGTAGGCGAAGATGGGGTCCACATAGGGGGGACCATCATTAGCCACGCCCTCGTGGACGGGCCAGCCGTAGTTGGCTCCCTTCTGGAGCTGGTTTATCTCCTCCCAGGTATTCTCCCCCACGTCGTTTATGAAGGTAGTGCCCGTCCCTGGCTGTATGGCGAACCTGAAGGGGTTGCGTAAGCCTAATGCCCAGATCGCCCGGTTGTTGCCCGAGGCCGTTGCGTAGAAGGGGTTGCTGGTGGGGATGGTTCCTGACTTGTTTATCCGCAGCATCTTGCCAAAGAGGTTGGTGAGTTGTTGCGCCTTGTTCGGGGTGTCGTTATCGCCGGTGGCGACGTAGAGCTTGCCGTCTGTGCCGAAGTCTAGCGCCCCGCCCATGAACTGGGGGAACTGGTTCTTGGCACTCTGGTTACCCAGCTTGAAGATGAGCTTCTCGCTGCCAGAGACGGCCCTGTCGCCGCTGGCAGTGACGCGCACCACGCGGTTGTGAGGCGGGGTGGTGGAAGTAGCCTTCCTGGTGTAGTGGAGGTAGACGTAGTGGTTGGTGGAGAAGCCTGGGTCAAACGTGAGTGCCAGCAGGCCACGCTCGCCCAGGGAGTCGACCTTTGAAGAGATGTCGAGGAACGTAGTGAGGGGGGTGCCGTCGGGCTTGGCTATACGTACTCTGCCCGTATCCTCGGTGATGAAGAGCCTGCCGTCGGGGGCGAACTCCATGTCCGTAGGGTTCGTCAACCCGCTTACGACCTGGGAGTTGGTGAAGCCGTCTGGTAGCACAGGCTCACTATGTACAGGGGTCACGCTCCCCGCCAAGGCTGCCGTGAGTGCGGCCACTGCCATGCCGATCACCAACACCGTTAACCTTCCCGTCGGCTTCATCTTGCTTCCTCCCACCTTAGCCAACGCCACGACCGGCCGCGCTCCTCCGTAGCGGTAGCCGGTCGCACCACTGGCTCCTCCCGTCCCATCAGTGCCTCGCGTCTCTCGGGGCGGGTATCTTAGCCTCTACCCTAGTCTTCGGGCCGGTCCCCTATCACAGGTACCTGACAATAGCAAGCGCCAGGTGCTAGACGCATCACCAACATGGACTATTTCGGTGTTGTTTTGGCGTTGTGAGCGGGTGGCGAACTTCGTAAAACACGCCTGGACTTCGGAGAACTGCTCAAGAGAGCTAAGGCTATGGCCGCAAGCAGCGCTTCATGCCGCTCGCCCCTTGCCCCGAACGCATCAGCCAGGGCATCCCGCATCGTCTCCCAGTACTGGTAGAAGGACGCCATATTCTCTTGCGCTACGGGATCTAGCGGTACGTCGCGCAGTGCGTTGGCTAACATCGCCTCATTGTCTCCGTAGTAGGCGTAGACCTCCGAGAGCGCGACCCCAAGTCGCTCCTCGGCGTCTGCGACGTCGGCCAAGAAAGGGGGCTCCGTTAAGGGGTTTTGTTCCAGGTAGTGGGCGGTGCCCCTCGTAGTCAAATCCATCTCGCGCCCTTCCTAGAACCACTTATATCAGGGGTGGGGCTTCTTTCGCTCCGCTAGCATAGCCACGTACTTGGCGATGCGCTTCGCCCGCGTCTGGGGCCTCCTGGCATCCTGAATCTGGTACAGAATTGCGTACCTGTTCCTTGCGTCGAGCTCGGAGAAGAACTTACGAGCCCGCTCATTCTTCTCCAGCTCTCTTTGCAGATCCTCGGGCACCGTGGCGGTGCTCGGTGAGTCGTAGGCGGCCTCCCACCGGCCGTCGGCCTTAGCCCGCTCTACTTCCCGCAGGCCCGCAGCCTTCATCTCGCCCCGTTCTATGAGCTCCGCAACCTTCTTGCGGTTGACCTTCGACCACTTGCTTCTGGATCTGCGTGGAGTGAACCGTTGGAGGTAGTAGTCCTCGTCGAAGCCGCGCACCTGGCCATCGATCCAGCCGTAGCAGAGGGCGACTTCGACGGCTTGATCGTAGGTGACGCTCTCGATCCCCGAGCCCTTCTTGGCTATCTTGAGCCACAGGCCATCGGACGTCGCGTACTGCCCTTCGAGGAAGGCCTCCCACGCGTTGCGGGAGGCGAAGGGTACGATCGGCAGATCCGGTTTGTTGTTGATGGCGTCTCCTTTCGAAGATCGGTGCCACTATGGAGCGAAAGCGTTGAAGGTCCCGTGAGGGTGGCCCATCCCTTTGCCCAATGTTAGCGCTGCGCGAGCCTGGCGAAAGTTTACGAGGCTTTCGGTGGACTCCCAAGTAGCACCTGCCCCGGCAGAGGGGATACTCATGGGTGTTAGACCGGCCCTACACAGTAACTTAGGAATGGACTCCTTAGATTTTACCTTCCACGAACTTCGGTGAATAAGGCTGCCTCCGTGTCCGTATATACGAGGGTAGACTCCTTTTCGGAGCTCGGGAAAGCACGAATGAGATTGTTGGGACAATCGCCGAGCCCCGGAAAGGCGCAGCATGGAGGGTGAGTTTGAGAATGGGCCGCGAGAATCGAGGGGGATCGTACGAACTTCGCGTAGACGCAGATCTCCGAAGTTCGGGGCTTCCTTTGTACTCTGAGGTGCTTTGTGGTCTGGCGAATAGATACTCCCCTCACACAGGAGTATGATGCTGTCTTCGTTACGTGGGCAGCCCCCGCCGCGCGAAGGCGCAGTGGCGGGCGCCCCCTTAGACCAGAACTCCACTAAAAGGAGATGGCCAAGTGGAAACACCAATTACCCGTAAGGACGCCCTCAAGCTTGCTATAAGCCTTCAGCTTTTTGTTCTTGGCTGCAAGCTGAAAGCTAATGGCTGAAAGCTCGCCGTGCATAAGGGTTCAACCCTTATGCACGGCGCTGTCAGAACCTCGGAGGGCATAGAAAGAGCCGGAGGCTGCTGGACGCCGGCCGACCACACTACTACTGTTCGGGGGGCGGTAGTATCTCCACACCGTACTTCGGAGCGACCGCCAAGAGTTTTTCGATGTCCACTTCTTCGAAAGGCGGCTGGGAAGATACATCACTCCCCAGCTTACCCACCCCTTCGAAGAACTTCTCCAACCCGGCCGGCACCATCAGGGTAAGAAACCGCGCGGGTCCTGTGCCGACGTTCTCGTAGGTGTGCGGGATGTCTTTGGGCAGATGGACGAACGAGCCTGCGCCCGCCCCGAAGGTAGTCTCTCCCACCATGACCTCCAGTTCGCCCTCCAGCACCCAAAAGGCCTCGTCCTCCCGATGGTGGATGTGGGGCGGCGGACCACCCCCCGGAGGCACCACCGAGTCGGTGAGCGCGTACGCCCCGCCGGTATCTTCGCCCGAAGCCTTGAAGGTCATCAGCTCGTCCACCACCCAGAGCATTTTGCCTTCGCCTTCGGTTACATACAGAGCCCTCGGTTGGTTCAACGGTATGCCCTTCCTTCCCTCGACCGACACGCCCTCTCTTCAATACTGGTCGCAAGACACGAGGCCGTCAAGGGTACTTATTGAAGTAGCTGAAGAGCCTGCGCCTAAGGAGTGCCAGGCGACCAGTTGCCTCTAATCATTGCATAAGTCGGGTCCATCGGATCAGGATTGATGTCATTCCTCCAGTCCAACGCATTCTAGTCAACACTACATGTCGTGGCTTTGGATAGGGATGCGCAATCTTGTATATTGTTCGGCTCTTGGCGCCGCGGATAACAATCGCACTCAATAACGTGCATTCATCTCCTCTAAGCGGGCCTGCTCCTTCCCATCCTCTGGTCGATGATCTCTACCGCGCGCGCTACTCCTCGCTCGGCCCTTATCATCTCCCCCAGCTCCTCAGCGCGCCGGTGCACCCCCCCGTTAGTAACAGCCCTGCGGATCGCGCGCCCCAGCATTTCGGCCGTGAGCTTGCTCTGAGGGATGGGTTCTGGTCCGACTCCCAGTTCGAAAACCCTTCTTCCCCAGAATGCCTGGTCGTTCATGGAAGTCGGGCAGATGAGCGTCGGCTTGCCGGCACGCAAACCCTCCGCGGTCGTTCCTGCTCCGCCGTGGTGGACCACCGCCGCCATCTTGGGAAAGAGCCAGTCATGGGGTGCAGAGTCGATCACGCACACGTCGTCGGGCACGTTTGGGGGGACCCGGCCTCCGCTCGTGGCGAACACGCTTCGTAGCCCGCTCTGCTTCAGGGCAGCCAACGTTGCGCTGATGACCTTTTCTGAGGCCCACGTCCCGAGGCTTCCGAAGCCGACGTAGATGGGTGCTGGTCCCTTCTGGAGGAACTCGGCCAGGTGAGCAGGCGGCTGCCACTCTTCCGAGCTGTCCAAGAACCAGTACCCAGTGACGGAGGTCGAGTCGTCCCAGTCTGAGGGGGGCGGAACCACGTGGGGACTGCAGCAGATGAGCCTTTGGATCGGCCGGCCGCGAACGTCGAGCTCGCTCGCCAGCAAGGAGGTCGGCGGTAGCCTCAGAGTCTCCTTGCGCCAGCGGTTTATCGTGCGATGGTACGCTGCGGTCGGCAAGCGTAAGAACGCCCCAAAGCTGAACCTGTTGAGCACGCCGCCCAGGTTAGCGACCGGCAGGACGGGGTTGGGGAAGGCGCGGGTGGGTGAGAACATGGGTACCGGGTGGGCGAGGAAGCCCGGGACGTCCAAAGCGTCGGCGATATGGTAACCGCCCAGGGCCTTCGGATGGTAGACCAGGGCCTCAGCCCCTCGAGATGCGGACCACTCCTGATCGAGGACCCTCCTGTACATGGAAGCGACCTGCTTCATAGTGGTGAGGAGATTCTTGCCGGAGACAGCAGCCTTGCCCTC
>Ga0196962_10000312_pt1 | contig 22410 bp, 24 predicted proteins | sample S3v_20metaG_FD_183186 | JGI IMG/M metagenome (GOLD analysis project Ga0196962, IMG submission 183186) | Soil microbial communities from Anza Borrego desert, Southern California, United States - S3+v_20 | ecosystem: Environmental > Terrestrial > Soil > Desert | place: USA: California | collected...
AGGCTGGTCACCTTCGTAGTGATGCCGCTCTTGGTGGTCAACCTCGTGATGCCGCCCATCGTCGCGGAGATGTATGCCCAGGGCAGAATAGCCAGACTGGAGCGCACGATACGCGCCTTTAGCACCCTGGCCGGCGTGCCGGCGCTGTTGGTCTTGGTCGGGTTCATGCTGCTGGGCGGGCCGATACTGGGCTTGCTCTTCAACCAGGACATCTACTCCAGCAACACGGCCTGGTTGGTACTCTTGATCCTCAGTGCCGCCAAGCTCGTGGCCGTCTGGTCCGGCTCTTGCGGTCTCGTGCTCCAGTTCACAGGCCATCAGGGATCGATGTTGCGGGTCAGCCTGCTCACCAGCCCGCTCTTCTTCGTCTTGGCCATATTCGCCGTCACGCGCTACGGACCCGTGGGGGTGGCCGCCGCTGCGGCCATTACCACGAGCCTACAGAACGTGATAATGGTGCTCCTCGCCAAGAGAAAGACCGGGATGTGGACCCACGTGAGCTTCTCCCTCGCCCCGTTCCGGAAGGCTCTGAAGAAGGACTAACATACCCGGGACTTTGATCGGCGCTAGCCCAGAAGCTGCGTACCCGGACCATGGTCTAGAGGATGGCGTCCGAAACCTGTGGCAGCTACACCCTGCCGAGCACGGCCGGGAGTGCGGCCCCGAAGACAGCCGCGAGCTGTCGCGGTGGAAGCTCCTCGTCGATAAAGCGCAACGATTGGACGAGGGGCACGGCGTGCATGACATTGCGCAGCAGAGCCAGCGGCCGCCTGGAGTCGTTGGCGGCCAGCTGCAAGAACCCCAAGTCGAGGAGCTGCCACCACAGGGAGGATCGTTGGCTCGGCGGCAGCGGCCGGCCCTGCTTCCAGAGCCCCGCTAGCCGTCTGCTCTCCAGGGCCATGCGGACCACGCCGTAGCCGGCGCTGGGTTTGACGAGGCCGCGCTTGGTGCCAAGCAGCACGTGGCGGGGTCCGGCAGTTTGCGATGGTGCGAACCCGAGCGGTATGTGGCCATGCTCCGCGTGTGTGACGGCGAAGGTGGCCCCCGGATACCGGGAGCGCAGGTACCGCAGTAGCGGCGTCTCGTCCTTTTTCTGGATGGCCGAGTCGAACGTGGCCGACTCGAGCAGGGCTTCGTCGGGGCTAAGGGGCAGCAGGTAGGCGAAGGACCGTTCGTCGAGCGGATCGAACAGGGTTGCGGCCGCCGCGTCGAACACCGGCCGATCGACCGTAACACGGACGCCGGTGCCGCTCAGCACAGCCCTGGGCCTGCGTGGGGACGGAAAAGCGGGTTCGATGTCGGGGACGCTGTCGAATACCCAGCCGGCACGCACCGCACCAGCGTCCGTAATGACCCCGTACGTTCCATCCTCCCGGCGCTCGACCGAATGGGCCGAGGTACGCAGCCATTCGAGGGACACAGTGCTCAGTTCTTCAGCTATCTGGGCGAACACGTCGGTCGAGCGCACCAGACGCAGGGTGTACGGTGCAACGGACTCAGCCGGCATCTGCGCCACCCTGGCCATCCGCCAGCTCCCGACGGCGAACCGGTCGTAGAGGGTCGGTACGTGGCCCCAGTAACTCCAGTGGATGGTCGGCCTTTCCGACGGCGGGCACGGGTCGATAACCGCGACCCGCCCAGACAATCCCGGGCCGATCTCGCGCAAGAGCAGCATGGCCGCCAGACCGCCGCCGACAAAGATCGCCTCGTAGTCTCCAACAGCCACAGCCCACCATGATACGTTGTCCGCCGAGGAGGGGGAACAACTTCTTCGCGGGCGCGTTCCGCAAAGGACAGATAGCGAATGGCGCACTTCGAGCACGGAAGTGCTCGATCCGTGTCAGGATAGAATGTGGATGGGACCCCACAGCGGATCCTGAAACGGAAGAACGGGCGTGGCAGAGCGGGGGCATTGATCCCGGACGAGGAGGTTCATGGTGTGGTGGTCAGACCTCTTGTGGGGGTTCTGGAACGGACTTACGGCCTGGATCGTTCTAGTCGTACACGTGTTTGGCGGTTGGGAGCAGTTTCCGTTCTACAACGCCGAAAGGGGCGGTAACTGGTACGACTTCGGGTTCCTGGTCGGAGCCGGCTCCCCCCTTCTTGGCGTCGTTGGCGGGAGAGGTCGGAGGAGCTAGCCATGAAGAGAGCGCCGCATCCTAGCGGCGCTCTCTTCCACGGGACCTGCTACTGCTGTTCGCTACCGGCCGCTGTTACTTCACCCGGGAGCGTTGACCCTCTGCGCGGCCGCTGAAAAGGGTTCCGGGGTAGCCAGGGATCCCGATGGCCGGCAACACCCAGCGGTCCAGGCCCCGGTACCCGGCGACCCGCCAGGAGAGCATCAGCAAAATGGCCAGGATGAACATCAGGGGGTTGGCCCCGGCGGTTCCGGCGAAGAAGAAGCTGGCGTTCATCAGCCCGGCTCGGACAGCTTGCCAAAGCCGGCCATAAACCACAGGTAGCCCAGGTAGACCCGGACAAGCAGCCACACCGGGAACACGGGAGCGCGGGCCGGTGCTTATCTCTAGAATACATCTGGTGGTCGAGGTGGCCGTTTAGCCCTACCGAAAGAGCCGTGAGTAATGAGGTTGGAGTTGAGCAGCGAGGGACGTTACGCGCTGCGGGCCCTGGTATACCTCGCCGAAATCGGCGAGCAGGCGAGCGCCAACAGGATCTCCGCCGAAGCGAACGTCCCACGACGCCTGCTGGCCCGCATCCTGGCCAGACTCTCCCACGCAGGGCTGGTGGAGAGCGAACAGGGCCGCCGCGGAGGCTCCCGCCTCGCCCGACCACCGCAGGAGATCTCGCTCCGAAACGCCGTGGAAGCAGCCGAAGGGCCCTTCGGCGTTACCCGCTGCATCATGCAGAACCGCGCCTGCGGCAGCGGTCCTCCATGCGCCATGCACAACGCCTGGGAAGAAGGACAGCAAGCCATCCTCGGATACCTGGAAACCCAGACCCTCGACGACTTCGTCCAGGAGACCGCCTCAAGAAGACTGACCCCAGGACCCTGAAGACTGGGAACGGACGCCCGTCGCCACAGCCCTTGCACCACGCCAACCCCCCTTTATATTACCTATTGTGTAACTATTCTTGACCGGGAGGAGTTTCCGGCCGCGACCGTCTGGAGGTAGCCGATGGTATCAGGGTCTGGGCGGCGGGAGTTGCTAGTATCGAAGGGGTGGGTCCAGGCCGTTGCGCTGGTCGTTCTGTTCGGCTTTTTCGTGCTCGGTCTTCTCGCGTACCGGGCGTATTCGGGTCAGCCGCCGATCCCTGAGCGGGTAGTGGACTCTAGCGGGAGGGTGATCTTTACCGGCGAGGACGTGACGGCCGGGCAGGGTGTCTTCCTGAGGAACGGACTGATGCAGTACGGATCCGTCTTCGGGCATGGGGCCTATCTCGGGCCGGATTACACGGCCGACTACCTGCGGCGCTCCGCGCTCTCCGTGCGCGAGAGCTACGGGGGAGAGGCTTCCGACGAGGCGGCCGCGCGCACCGTCGAGGATTTCAAGGAGAACCGCTACGATCCCGAAAGTCGGACGCTCGAGTTTACCGCGGCGCAGGCGGCGGCCTTCGGGGAGTTGCGCGGATATTACGGGGACTACTTCGGAGAGCCGACCACCAGGTACGGGCTGAGGCCGGAGGCGATCGAGGATCCCGGGGATATCCGGCAACTCACGGCGTACTTCGCCTGGACGGCGTGGGCGGCTTCGACCTTGAGACCAGGACTCGACTACACGTACACCAACAACTGGCCGCCGGAGCCGCTCGTGGAGAACGAGCCCACGGGCGAGGTGGTGGTGTGGAGCGTATTGTCCTTGGTCGCGCTGCTCGGGGGCATCGGGTTGCTCTTCGCCGCCTTCGGACGGTGGAACTTCCTTGGGTGGCGGGGGCGCGAGCAGGCTACGCTCTCGTTCCGGACGCCGGGTGACGTTGCCCTGACGCCGGCGCAGCGGGCGTGCGCCTGGTTCTTCCTGGTGATGGCCGCGTTGTTCTTGATCCAGACGCTCGTCGGGGCGGCTTCGGAGCATTACCGGGCGGATCTGGCGGGATTCTTCGGAATAGACCTTGCGCAGGTTTTGCCTTACAACCTCATGCGTACCTGGCACGTGCAGTTGGCCATTTTCTGGGTTGCAACGTCGTTTCTGGCAGCAGGCATCTTCCTCGCGCCGATGATCGCCGGCAGGGAGCCGCGGGGCCAGCACTTGCTGGCTTACGGGCTGCTCGGGGCCCTTGCGGTGGTGGTGTTCGGGAGCATGATCGGGGAGTGGCTCGGCATCTTCGGGCTCATGGGCGGATGGTGGGCCTGGTTCGGCAACCAGGGGTTCGAGTACCTGGATTTGGGACGCTTCTGGCAGGTCCTGCTCTCTATCGGCCTCTTCTTCTGGGTGGCCGTGCTTTTCAGGGGCCTGCGCGGACGGCTGCGGCGGGAGCACGCGGCGAACATGCCCTGGCTGTTCTTCTTCGCCGCCCTGGCCATCCCGGCCTTCTACGCCGTCGGCCTGCTCGCCAGGCCCGAGTCTCATTTCACGACCGCGGACTTCTGGCGGTTCTGGGTCGTGCACCTGTGGGTGGAGGATTTTCTGGAACTCTTCACCACAGTCATGGTCGCCTACATCTTCGTCCTGCTCGGGGTGGTAAGGGAGAAGGTGGCCCTGACCGTCATCTTCCTGGACATATTGCTGTACTCGGCGGGCGGTGTGATCGGGACCATGCACCACCTGTATTTCTCGGGCACGCCCGCCGAGCACATGGCCCTCGGCGCGTTCTTCTCGGCGGCGGAGGTCATCCCCCTGACGTTCCTGACGGTGGAGGCGTGGAGTTTCTTGCAGCTCGGGGCCAGGCAGGAGTCGCGCTCGCGCACGCCGTTCCCGCACCGCTGGGCGGTCATGTTCCTGGTGGCGGTCGGGTTCTGGAACTTCCTGGGAGCTGGGATCTTCGGGTTCCTGATCAACCTCCCCATAATTTCTTACTACCAGATCGGCACCGCCCTGACCGCCAACCACGGCCACGCGGCCATGATGGGCGTCTACGGGATGCTCGCCGCTGGCCTGGCCCTGTTCTGTTTACGCTACCTGATCCCCGAAGACCGCTGGTCGGAGAGGGCGGCAAAGATTAGCTTCTGGTCTCTGAACATCGGGCTCGCCTGGATGTGCTTCGCTACGCTCTTCCCCCTTGGCATCCTCCAGCTCTACGAGTCCGTCAACTCCGGGTACTTCGAGGCCCGCAGCCTGGAGTACATCACCAACGACACAAACGCCCTCCTGGAATGGATGAGGCTTCCGGGCGACGTGGTGTTTATCGTCGGCGGAGTGCTGCCGCTGCTGTACCTGTGTTACCTGGGCGTGCGCCATACCGTCCCGCGAGTGACGATGGAGGAGCCGGAGGACATCCTGTTCACCGACATCGCCGAGCCCGAGACGGCCGGGCAGCGGGAGTAGATCATGGCCATACATCCGGAGGTGTTTCTCGCAGCGGGGTACGCCATCTTCCTGGTCTGCGTCTCTTTGGGCCTCGACGCTCTGGCCCGCCACTCGCACGCCCGCTCCGAGCGCTACCGCACCGCCGGGTTCACCTACCATCACCCGAGCGACGCCTGGATCTGTCCCGAGGACCAGCTCCTCCTGAGGAGCGAGGTGGATCACGGAAGGCGCCTGATACGCTACCGGGGACGGCCCCACATCTGCAACAGCTGCCCCACCAAGCCCGAGTGCACCGACTCCGACGAGGGCAGGGAGGTGGTGCACGCGATGGATCCCTGGCTGCACTCGGAGGCGGGCCGCTTCCACCGGGGCATCTCGCTCGCGGTGGTCCTGATCGCTGGCCTGATCCTTGCGGCCGAGACCCTCCGCAACCACGCACCACTCGAGCTGGCAGTGCTCGGCGTCGTATTCCTGGCGGTCGTGCTGACGGGATGGCACCTGCACGCGGTGTTCCGCAACAGCCCGGCAAACTTTCCGGTCCCGAAGGTCCCTCCGATCCCTCCCGTCCAACCTCTTCGCGCCGGCTACAGGAAAGCGAAGAGTGAAGGCGCCGATCCCAGACGAGAGGTCCCGCGCAGATGATCAATGTTGGCCAGAGAGAGTGGGCAAGACCGTTCAGGCCGTGCCGCCCCGCGCTCGCTAGGCTCCGGGGCAGATCGCCGGCCCGAAACTCCGTCGGGTCCGGAGCGACGTGGGAGGCAGCTCGTCATTTATCCAGGTCTCGACCATCGGAGCGAATGACTCGGGGTTCTCCAGCATCCAGTTGTGCCGGCGGCCCTACATTACCCTCTCCGGCCCTCGGTAGGCCGCCGACTATGTCGCGGGGCAGAGAGCCGCACGGCCTTCTTCTGCAATTCGCTCCAATGGCGTGGTCATCCTGGACCAACCGTATCGCCGCCGTCGCTCAGGGTCAGGAGCAGCGTCTCGCCGGAGCGCGAGACAGTGCCTTGCATGGCATCGGTAGGGTTGGTGTCCTCGAGCATCCGTGGGAGATCCGCTAGCGGGACGAACTCGCGCGCTGCATCCGGGGTCCTTTGGCCGGGCGCCACCGGGAAGAACCTCTCCCCCAGATCAGCCAGGTCTCCGGGACGACAAGCTCGGTCGCGCCGCGGGCCTGGAGCACCCGCCGGCGTAGCTCCCACCACCCCTCTCCGTCCCTGTGATCAGGGTAGGCGCCGAAGAGCAGGTAACGTGAGCGCAACCCACGGGCCGCTGCCATGGCGGGGTTGACGAACGCCAGGTGCCACAACGGTGTTTCGGAAGAGGCCAGATCCCCCACCGCCCCGGCGAGACTTCGCGCGTCCTCGAAGGCTGCTGCGAAGACACGATCCGTGGCCGCGCGCCGGGTCCTTAGCCTTGCTCCGACGACGACGCTGCCGGCCTTCATCGGCATGAAAGCGCGGCCCAACTCGTCGCTTCCGATCTCGCGGATCTCGCCGCCGCGCCCGACCACGGTGGCGGAGATAACGTTCTCGTAGAGCCTGCCGAACTCGAAGGAGCCGACGCCGATGCCGTCGGTGGCAAGCCAGCCGCCCACGGTGGCACGGGGGGCGCTCGTGGGGTAGACGGCGAGGCCCCTCCCCCGTCGGCGCAACTCGTTGTCCAGCTGGAGCCAGGACGCCCCCGGCTCCGCCTCTATCATTCTTCGTCATCCTTGGAAAGGTTCGTGCCGCTCATCAGGTCGAAGCGGATCTGGACGGCGTTCCTCCTCGTCCCGGAGCCGTCGTCAGGCGCGGTGCCAGCTCCGACGGGCACGATCGGCAGCGCGCATCGCGTGGCGATCTGGGAGGCCCACCGCACGTCGTCCGCATGCAGGGGGAGGATAGATGCCACAACATTGTCTTCCGACCGCTCGTGCCACCTGAATCGGTCCCCGAAGCGCCCTGAAAAAGCCTCGAAGGCCCTTACCTGGTCTGCTTCCATCTTCTTGCCACTACCGGCGAACCATGCAGCTTCCTTCATCGCGACGCCTCGAACACCAGCCACGAACCCCTCAGGCCGTCGATGCCCCTGCCACCACCGTAGTCCCCCTTGCCTGGCACCACGTTCACCAGGCAGTCCTTCTTGCCGGCGAAGTCCTCCAGCGTGGCCGTCAGGTCCTCGCGGTGCAGAACGAAGACCACACGCTCCTCCTTGGTTATCTCCTCCAGGGAAGCCCGGTCGGCCTCTCCCTCGGCCAGTGCCTCTGCCAGCAACCGCTGGCGCTCGGCGGCCTCGGCCCAAAGCTCTGCCCTGTGTGCCTGCAAATCTACCTCGCGGACCCTCTCCTTGGCGCGGTACTCCTCCACGCTGTCCTCGATTCTCTTCAGGACCCTCTCGATCACGGACCCTCGCCGTTTGGCCATCGCGCACCTCCTCGTCTTCCGGATTTCGACCACGGCGCCCTCGCGAATTCGTCGGATAGCCTGCGCCCCTTCTCCCTCGAACGCTGTCGTGGTCCATCTGCCATGAGGGGACTCTACGGTGCGAGAGGACGATGCTCCTGAGCCAGATGGCCCAAGATCTCGCACAGATTGATCATCTCGAAACGACCAAGGGGCGACAACGCCAGCGATTGGTCGGTCTTGGCTAATGGAATGGGCAGTCCTGACCAGTTAACGCGAGCCATCCGCGACTATGATGGTTTGCGACAGGGACGAGAGCGAGAGGAGCACACTATGGCGAACACCGCGGGTTCGTGGTCGTCTTGCGGGCCTGGACGCCCTACGTGCTGTCGGGGCTGGAGGGTGGCCAGGTAGTACCCGAGGAGACGAGGTCAAGGAGGAAGTGCGATGATGTTCCCGAGGAAGGTACTTCTGGCGATGGACAGCTCGGAGTTGCATACGACCGGAGGCCCGGTCCTCGTCTGCCCACCGCCACGCAGCGAGACATGAGCCCGACGGACGGGTCGGCGTCGCAATGAGCGAAGCCGTACTGGTCTTCCTCCTGGCGTCGCTGACCGCGGTGGCGACGGGCCTCGGCGCGCTGCCCTTCCTCTTCGCCCAAGAGCCGACCCGGAAGTGGCTCGGCATCTCCAACGCGGCCGCTGCAGGGCTCATGCTGGCGGCGAGCCTGGGGCTCGCCTACGAGGGCGCGTTGCGGGGAACCCTGGGAGTGGCGGTAGGGGCCGCGGTCGGGCTTGCCTTCATCGTGCTGGTACGCCGGTTCCTGAGCGCAGACGAGCACCCTGCGGTATTCGCGGGGATGGGCGGTCTCGACGCCCGAAAGGGGCTCCTGATCGTGGGCGTCATGACCGCCCACTCGTTCACCGAGGGCGTCGGCCTCGGCGTCTCCTTCGGCGGCGGGGCGGACCTGGGCCTGTTCATCACGATCGCCATCGCCGTCCACAACGTCCCCGAGGGGCTCGCCATAAGTCTCGTGCTCGTCCCGCGCGGGGTTGGCGTTGGCCTGGCGGCGTTCTGGAGCGTCTTCTCCAGCCTACCGCAGCCGCTTATGGCGCTGCCCGCCTTCCACTTCGTCGAGGTGTTCCGGCCGCTACTGCCCTACGGGCTTGGGTTCGCGGCGGGAGCGATGGCGTGGATGGTCTTCGCCGAGCTTCTGCCAGACGCTAGAAAGGAGGCTCCGGCCCGTCTCGTCGTCGCGGTCGTCGCGCTCTCCGTCCTCGCCATGCTGGCGTTCCAGGTCCTCGTGAGGTGACCGCTAACCTCTCAGGAGACCTAGCTTGCGGGCCGCGGCGACGGCTTCGAGCTGGGAATGGGCGCCCAGAGCCTGCAACAGCGCGCGAACGTGGTTGCGCACGGTGGCCTTGGAGAGGCAGAGCTCGGCGCAGATCTCCTTGACCGACCTGCCCTCGGCGAGAAGTCCCAAGACCTCCGCCTGCCTCGGCGTGAGCTCCGGAACTACTTCGTGGTACGTGGTGGAGGCGTTCTCTCCCTTCGAAGTGAGCCGGACCAGGTCGCGGGCCATCTCCAGGGCGTCGTGGGCCTTCTGGGCGTCGCGCAGCAGGTGGACCAGGTAGGGTCCGTCGTCGGAGTCCACGCTCAGTACGCTCACGCTGACCCAGCGTTTGCCGGCGATGCGGGTCTCTACGCGCATGTCGTAGCTGGGGACCGCGTGGCCGGCCCGGGCGAGCGCCATGACAGGGCATCCTCCCTTACACAACCGGCCGCCGCCCTCGCACTCGCCGCGCAGCGCCTGGTGGCAGGGCCTGCCGACCATCTCCTCGGCCAGGAGACACGTCAGCGTCTCCGCGTTCGGGTCCCAGTGGACGATCCGCTGTTCCGGGTCCACCACGAAGACGGCGTCCGCCGTGCGGGCACTTAGCAGGCACTCCACGCTGGTGCGCTTCGCGAGCGCCCGCAAGGAGCAGGAGTACGAGGCCAGACGGTCGCTGGAGAGCCTCACCGACAGGGAGAAGGAGGTGCTCTCGCTCATGGTCGAGGGTCTGGACGCAGGCGAGATCTCCGAACGGCTCTACATCAGCGCCAAGACGGAGCGCAACCACGCGGCGAGCATCCTCTCCAAGCTGGGCGTCCACTCCCGCTTGCAGGCGGTCATCTTCGCCGCGCGCCACGGCGCGGTGGAAGTGGGCGGGGGCACAACGGCGCGGGCGGGTAGACGATCCTGACCACCGAGATGGTCCAACTTGGTCACGGCGCGAAGGCAAACCGCCTCTGCGGTAAGTCCATCGAACGCTGTCACAGCCGCCTCCCTCGCTGTCGCCCGGTCCCAAGGCCGCCAGCCGGAGCCGCCGGGGGTGTGCCAGGCCGTGATGGTGGTCCTCCGAAAGGCTCTTCGACTCCGCGGCGCGCTTCATGCTTCCTCCTTCCCATCCTCGAGCCCGCGCAACACCCCGAGGCTTGTTTGGCTACCTCCCCGACCCTATCCGAAGCGGCCCGCGTCTCCTGTGGACGGTGAGGTAGGCGAAGCCCTCCGAGGCGCCTCGGGTCGAGCGCCGGGATCCTTTGGGGACGAAGACTAGCTTCCCGGCGCCCAGGGCGTGCTCGTGGCCGTCCACGACGACACTCCCTGACCCGGCGACGCCGACCAGGAGCACGTCTACCTCTTCGTTGACGTGCTCCCCGACGCCCCCGCCTTTCGCGAAACGTGCCAGGTTGGCATTGAGGTCCTCGCTGGCTTGTAAGGTCCACACGACGCCGCGGCCGGCTGCGACCTCTTGGAGATCCACAGCGTTCTCGACCAAGCTACCGGGTTTCGCTCTTCGTGCTGACATCCAGTCCCGCCTCCTCCGTCCACCGAACCAACGCCGCACGAATTCTAATGCTTCCTGTGTAATAGAGGAGGCGATGGCCTCTCGCGTATCTTCGGACGAGTGGGTGAGCGAAAATAGGAGAGGTTCGAAGGTCTGTGGGGGAGTAAAGTGTTTGCACCTGGAGTCGAGCAGCGAGGGGCGGTACGCTTTGAGGGCGACTGGTCTATCGGGATCAGGAGATTAGGGAAAATTGCTCAGGGAAGCGCGCTCCGCCCGCGTTATGCTGCTCGCATGGAGGGCCGGGTGTGGCGGGCACTGGTTGGAGACCGGAGGAGGCGAGCGTGTTGCGGAGATGAGGAGTGGCATGACTGTGCGGGGGTTCTTCCCGGAGCGGACGGGTAACTGAATGGGTGGAAGCCTGCTCCGGCGGATCCCGCCTGCCCGGCCGTATCTGGTGGCAACGGTCGTGGTCGGGCTCCTGGTGACCGTCGTAACGGTCGCCCAGATGGCCTTTCTGAGCGAGTTAGTGGACCGGGTCTTTCTGAACGGAGGAGGCCGCGGGCAGGTTCTCACCCTGCTTTCGCTGCTCCTGGGAGCCGGGGTTCTGCGGGCAGGGTTGCTCTGGGTCAGGGAGACGACGGCGCAGCAAGGTGCGGTTCAGGTAAAGAACGACCTCAGGGAGAGGCTTTTCGCCCACGTGCTGCAGCTGGGACCGGCCTACGCCCGCAGCGAGCGTTCCGGCGAGCTCACGACGACCCTGACGGAGGGCGTAGAGAGGTTGGATCCTTACTTCGCCCGCTACCTGCCGCAGGTCTTCCTTAGTGTCTCTGTTCCCCTGCTGGTAGTGTGCTACATCCTCCCCCACGACATCGCCAGCGCAGTCCTGCTGGTCGTTACAGCGCCGGTCATACCGGTGATGATGCTCCTGGTCGGGAGCTACGCCGAGGAGCACACGCGGCGCCAGTGGTTCGCGATCTCGCGTATGGGTGCGCACTTCCTCGACGCCCTGCAGGGCCTGCCGACGCTAAAAGCGTTCGGACGCGTCGCGGCCGAGGGAGAGAGAGTGGAGCGGGTTAGCGGTGAGTTCAGGGAGCGAACGATGAAAGTGCTGCGCTACGCGTTCCTCTCCGGGCTGGTGCTCGAGTTTATGACGGCCGCCGCCATAGCGCTCGTTGCGGTGGTCCTGGGGGTGCGCCTGATCAACGGCGCCATCTCGTTCCAGGACGCCTTCCTGGTGCTCCTCCTGACACCGGAGTTCTACCGCCCCCCTGCGCGAGGTCGGCACCCACCGCCACGCCGGGATGGAGGGTAAAGCCGCCGCCGAACGGATCTTCGAGATACTAGATACCCCGGCGCCCGCGGACGGAAGTTCGCAGGTGAGCCTGGCTGGGGGATTGGAGATCTCGTTCTCCGGTGTCCGTTTCACCTATCCGGGGCGAGACGTCCCTGCGCTCGACGGGCTCACCCTCACCCTGCCGGCCGGCTCCCGCACGGCCGTGGTGGGGCGCAGCGGTTCCGGAAAGAGCACTCTGGTCGGGCTGCTACTGAGGTTCATGGACCCGGACGCCGGGATCATCTCGGCTAATGGAGTTCCCATAGGAGACCTGCCGGCGGGGGCCTGGCGGCAGCACGTGGCGCTGGTGCCGCAGCGCCCGCACCTCTTCTACGGCAGCGTGCTGGAGAACATCCGGCTGGCGAAGCCGGATGCGAGCCGGCCGGCGGTCGAGCGGGCGGCAGAGCTGGCGGGGGCTGCGGAGTTCATCCGGCTTATGCCGCACGGCTACGACACCCAGATCGGTGAGCGGGGCCAGCGCCTCTCCGGCGGCGAGGCGCAGAGGCTTGCGATAGCCCGCGCATTTCTCAAGGATGCACCCCTGCTCGTAATGGACGAGCCTACCTCCTGCCTGGACCCGGAGAGCGAGCGCCTCGTCAGGGATGCCCTCGACCGCCTGGCGCTAGGCAGGACCTCCCTGATCGTCGCCCACCGCCTGAACACCGTTAGCACCGCGGACAGGATCGTCGTCCTCCACGAAGGGCGGGTCGTGGAGACCGGAACCCACGCAGGACTGCTCGAACGCAAAGCGCATTACTCGCTTCTGGTTGGCGCCTACGAGGACATGCCGGCGTGAGGGTATTTCTGCGTCTGCTCGTCTTCATGAGACCCTACAAGTGGCGGATCCTTCTGGGCGTCCTGCTGGGGGCAGCGACGGTGGCGAGCAACGTGGGGCTCCTGGCTACGGCTGCGTACGTGATCTCCGCCGCCGCGGTGGTGCCTTTCCTGGCCATGCTCACCATCCCGGTCTACCTCGTCCGGCTCTTCAGTGTCTCACGGGCCGCTTCGCGTTACGCAGAGAGGCTCGTCTCGCACGACGTTACTTTCAAGCTGCTGGCGGAACTCAGAACCCGCTTCTACGCCCGCCTCGCGCCCCTCACGCCGGCCAGCCTCCTGAGATACCGCAGCGGAGATCTTCTCTCGCGCATCGTGAAGGACGGCGAGGAGCTGCAGAACGTCTACCTGCGCTCCTTCTCCCCCGTGGCCGTGGCGCTCGCCGTCTGCACGCTCGCCGCCCTCGTCCTCTACACCTTCGACCCCACGATGACTTTCGTAGCGATAGCCTTCCTAGCAGCGACCGGCGTCGGGGTGCCGGTGCTGGTGCGGGCGCTCTCTAAAGGACTGGGACAGCGGCAGCTGCAACTGCGGGCGGAGCTCGAGGCCAGGATCGTGGACGACGTCCAGGGGGTACAGGACGTCCTCGCTTTCGGCCGGGAAGGCGGGGAGCAGCACGAGGTCTCTATCTTGAACGGCAAGCTCGGCCGGGTGCAGCGCCGGATGGCCCTGGTGACCGGTCTGCAGAACGCTCTCAGTGACCTGATGATGAACCTGGCGCTGGTGACGGTGCTGATCGTCACGATACCCCTCGTCGCTGCAGGGAAGATGGACGGTGTCTTTCTAGCGTTCATCGCGCTCATAGTGCTCGGCAGCTTCGAGGCCGTAGCGCCGCTCGGTGCTGCCTTCCAGGTCCTCGGCCGTTCCGTCGGAGCCGGCGAACGCCTCTTCGAGATCACCGACTCAGAACCCTTGGTCACGGACCCGTGTGAACCCCTGTCCCTGCCACAGGACGGCACGCTGGCGCTGGACCGGGTGAGCTTCCGCTATGAAGAAGAGGGCCCGCCGGCGGTGCGGGATGTCTCGTTCGTATTGCGGCCCGGAAAGCGGGTCGCGGTCGTGGGGCCTAGCGGTTCGGGCAAGAGCACGCTGGTAGGTTTGATCCTGCGTTTCTGGGATCCCGAAAGCGGCGAGGTACGACTCGGTGGATGGGATGTCCGCCGCTATGCCCAGGAAGATCTGAGATCCAGGATCGGGGTCGTCTCCCAAGACGCCCACGTCTTCAACGACACGATGCGCAACAACCTGCTTCTCGCCGATCCGGAGGCGGATGACGTTGCTCTGCACCGGGCGATAACAGAGGCTCATCTGGTGGATCTCGTGGAAGGGCTGCCTGGTGGCCTGGACGGGTACGTCGGCGAGCAGGGCCAGCGGCTCTCCGGTGGGGAGCGGCAGCGGCTGGCCGTCGCCCGGGCCCTACTCAAAGACGCCCCGCTGCTCCTGCTGGATGAGGCCACGGCCGATCTGGACACCGTTACGGAACGCGAGCTCCTCGGGACGATAAGGGAGTTGATGCGGGGCAGGACCACGCTCCGGATCACCCACCGGCTCGTCGAGATGGAGATGATGGACGAAATACTGATGCTGGACGAGGGACGCGTCGTCGAGCGTGGCACCCACGAAGAGCTGGTCCAAAGGGACGGACCGTACCGCCGGATGCTCGCCGTGCAGGACGACATGCTGGCGACGGGCTGAACGGAGGGCGGTTTGGCCTGCCACCCACGAAATTGGTCAGATTTGATCAGGCGCCACCCCGGCGGGACCTGTAGCCTGATCCAGAAATCCGCAGGAGGTTAGGTCTTGGAAGACGCATTGTTGGTATCCCGGTTGCAGTTCGCCTTCACGGTGACCTATCACTACCTCTTTCCCATGCTCACCATGGGGTTGGCGCTGCTCATCTTCGTCTTGAAGAGCGCCTACATGCGCAACCGGAACGAACTGTACAACGACTCGGCGCGGTTCTGGGGCAAGATCTTCGCGGTAACGTTCGTTATGGGCGTGGTGACCGGCATACCCCTCGAGTTCCAGTTCGGGACCAACTGGGCCGCTTTCTCCGCGTACGCCGGGGACATCATAGCCCAGACCCTGGCCATGGAGGGTGCCTTCGCCTTCTTCCTGGAGTCCGCGTTCGTGGGTCTGTTCCTCTGGGGTGAGGACAGTTTCGGTCAAAGGGTGCACTGGTTCTCGTCGCTCATGGTCTTCCTGGGCACCTGGGCCTCCGGGTACTTCATCATCGCGACCAACGCCTGGGTGCAGCACCCGGTCGGCTACCGGGTGCTCGAGAACGGCAACATAGAGCTCGACAACTACTGGGCGGTCCTGCTCAACTCCTGGATGTGGCCCCAGTACGCGCACAACATGGGCGGGGCCGTGGTCTGCGGGGCGTTCGTTATGGCCGGCCTGGGGGCCTTCTACGTGCTGGGACGGCGCCACGAGGAGTACGGAAGAATATTCCTCAAGGTCGGCGTGATAGCCGGCGTGCTTGCCAGCCTCTGGATGCTCTTCCCGAGTGGGCACTTCTCGAGCGAGCAGGTCGCCGAGCACCAGCCCGTCTCGCTCGCCGCGATGGAGGGTCAGTTCGAGACGGAGAGGCCCGCGGGTATCGTGTTCATCGGCCAGCCCGACGTAGAAAACAGGCGCATAGACAACCCCATCGTTCTGCCGCGTGCGCTCAGCTTCCTGATCTACCAGAACTGGAACGCCGAGGTGAAGGGACTCGAAGCCTTCCCCGAGAAGAACTGGCCGGACAACATCCCGCTCCTGTACTACAGCTACCATGTCATGGTGGGCCTCGGCACCATCTTCATCGCGATCATGGTCGTTTCGGCCTTCCTGCTGTGGCGGGGAAGGCTGTACGGCTCGCGCTGGATGCTCTGGGTCCTGATGCTCGCCATACCCTTCCCTTTCATCGCGAACACAGCAGGGTGGTTCACGGCCGAACTCGGCCGCCAGCCGTGGCTAGCTTACGGTCTGTTCCGGACGTCGGAGGGCGTATCTCCCCTCGTCTCCTCGGGTAGCGTGCTCTTCACGCTCATAGGGTTCGCGGGGATGTACCTGATCATGGGTCTCCTGTACATCGTACTCATGGTGCGCGAGGTGGCCACGGCCCGGGAGGCGGAGGAGATGTTCTCGAGTCACCCGAGAGTCTGACGGCCTGAGGAGGAGTGGTGGAGACGATCTGGTTTATCTTCGTGGCGCTGATGGTCACCATGTACGTCCTGTTGGACGGCTTCGACCTTGGCGCCGGCGCAATACACCTGTTCGCGGCCAGAAACGACCGGGAGAGGCGCACGATCATACGCGCCATAGGCCCCGTGTGGGACGGCAACGAGGTCTGGTTGATCGCGGCCGGCGGCACGTTGTTCTTCGCGTTCCCGACCTTGTACGCTTCCGGCTTCTCCGGGTTCTACCTGCCCCTCATAATCGTGCTCTGGCTACTGATGATCCGGGGCCTCTCCATCGAGCTGCGCGGGCACATAAGCGACCCAATGTGGGCCTCTTTCTGGGACGCTGCGTTCTTCGTCGGAAGCTCTCTGCTCGCAATCTTCTACGGCGCCGCCCTAGGCAACGTGGTGCGCGGCGTCCCGCTGGACGAAAGCGGCTACTTCTTCCAGCCGCTGTGGACGGACTTCAGCCCGTTCTCGGGCACCCCCGGCATCCTCGACTGGTACACGGTCCTGATCGGGCTGCTCGCCCTGACCACTCTGGTCGTGCACGGCTCGAACTTCATCGCCGTCAAGACGGAGGACGACCTGAACGCCCGCTCGCGCCGCATCGCGCGCCGTTTCTCCTTCGCGACCATCCTGCTCACCTTGTTCGCCACCCCGGCCACCTTCTGGGTTAGTCCCGAGGTGCTCTGGAGCTTCAACGAACGCCCCTACGGGTACGTCCTGCCGCTCGTAGCCGTGGCCGGGCTAGCAGGGATGGTCTACTTCGACCTCAGGGGCCGGGACAGGGAAGCGTTCCTCTCCTCCAGCGCCTACATCGTCGGGATGCTTACCAGCACCGTCTTCGGCGTCTACCCGAAGGTGCTGCCTGCGGTGGACCCGGCGAACAGCCTCACGGTCCAGAACGCCTCCGCATCGACGTACGGCATGGCGGTCGGCCTCGTCTGGTGGAGCATCGGAATGGTCCTCGCCGTGGTGTACTTTACCGTCATCTACCGCCTGTTCCGCGGCAAGGTGCGCCTGTAGTCGTCTCCTCGCATACCGAACAGTCCACGATGTTGACCGAACAAGCTTTAGCACGGCAGAGTACGTAAGAAATGGCCCGAAAGATGCATGACCGGGCGGCATGTCGGTGGCAACATGAATGTCACAAAGAGAACGGAGAAAGAGCTGTCTTATGCGGAAGTGACGGTTCACCACATCGAGGCGTAACGGACGACCATCCGGCGCCGGGCAAAACGTTCCCTCGAGTCCGAAGGGTGAGACGACAGAAGGGTAGAGTAGGACGTGTTCTACGAAACAACGCACGCGTGGAAGGGCAGTTCGATGCGTTCTCCGTGGTGGCTGATCGCGAGGGGCCCGACAGACCACATGGAGGTGTTCACGCTCGATGGCGGTAGCATCCTGCCCGTCTTCAGCGGCGAGGACGAAGCGGAGATGTACCTCTGGTTCGAGGAGGCGTGCGATGATGGCTGGGAGGTGCGCAGGAGCTCCCCAGAGGAGCTGATGTCGGTGCTCTACGGACCATGCTCGGACGCCGGGGCAGTGGCCCTCGATCCCTCGCCGGAGATCATCGACGGGCCGTCTGCCTGGCTCGTTAGCCTGAACCGGAGGCGGTTCTTGGGATGGATGGTCTCGGGAAGGATTCCCGTCTCATGAGGGTTCAGTACCTGAGCCTGACAGTTAAGCGAGAAAGCATGAGTAGAGCATGCCCGGAGACTACGATCTGATCATCGAGGACGCCGAACTTTACGAGAAGCTACGCGAGGTGGAGCGAGCGAGGAAGAGATTGCGGTGATCGCCAACACAGGCCGCTCGGCCGCAGGTAAGCGAAGCACTCCAGGAGCTGTCCTAGAGCGAGTTGCAAGAGCGTGCCAGGGGATCATCGTAGGGGGACGCTCCAGGACGGACAAGGATGGGCCCATCGATGCCCTCCGCAACTACTGAAGGGACCGAGAGCCGTCCGGATTCTGGCCATCATGCACCTTTGTGTGCAGTCCACTACACACTTCGGCCCAAAATACCCGTACCGGCGAGGTTACGTGTCCGGTTTCACAGCCCAAGGAGCGGGTGGCCGCGCAAAGTAACATCGATTATGGAAGGCAGTGACGATACCATGGCGCACCTGTCGGGTTCGTCTATGAGCGCGCAAGGCGGTGCAGGCCTTGCTTTGATCGCGTTCATACTCGAGCACGCCGGGTGCGCGTTGGTCGAGTCCAGGTTGGGGGAGGATCTGCTGGCCTGCTGGTGCCCGCAATGCAACGAGGCACAGACCTTCGGTACTCTGGCATCGAGGACGTATACGGCACCCGGATAACACCGAATAGCGTTGCTTACTCTATGGACTGAACCCACGGCCCCCTCCAGTAGAAAGCGACCCCTTACACACCGTGAACGTAGGGAGAGAGGATGACCAAGGACTACGAGCAGAGCCAGACGATAGACGCCCCGCCCGAGGAGGTTTTTGCCTGGCTCGCGGACGTGGACAACCTCCCGAGGTATCTGCCACCTGTCGTCAGTTCCTCCGCTGAGGGGCCGTCTGCGGAGGGAAAGCCTGGCCGCAGGGTAAGGACGACGCTGGAGTATCCGGGCGGTGAGGGCACCTTCGACGCCCAGGGTTACCTCGCCTTCGACGAGCTGGAGCGCAGGATGGAGTGGGGCGCCGAGGCAGGACGAGACTACTCGGGATGGCTGAAGGTGGGCAGCCACGGCCAGGGAGGGAGCGAGGTTGTCGTGCACCTCTCCTTCGGGGAGCGCTCGGTGGAGGGTGAGATCCAGTCGGAGTCGCCGGAAGGGCAGGATCCCTTGACCGAGGGCATCCTGGCGACCCTCGAGTCGATCCGCCGTCAAATAGAGGAGGGCGCGGGCAAGGTCCAGCCTCCTCGGTCCGGCGTCGAGCCGGACACCGGGGAGAACCCGGCGGTTGTCCGCGACGACCCGCCGTCCGGCGCCCCCGGATCCTGAGAAGCTACCTCGATGATCGAACACAGGCTCGAAACCAGGATTAGAACATCCCCCGAAGCCCATCGTGCAGATTTATCCCCAGAACGGGTGCCCGCGAAGACCGAGCCCGCCCGTGGATCTGGGTCTTCGAGTGTTACGAGAAGAAGCCTGAGGCTCGGAGCACAACCCATGCCCGCTGCGAGATGAAGGGAGTGATGATCACACCCAGAACAGCCGGAGTTTGAACGTCTATTCCGAGGTACTTCATACTGAAAAACGCAGGACGAAGGGAGTCGCAAATGCCCCAGCGCGTACAAGAGAGCGTGGAAGTCCAGGCCCCACTCCAAGAGGTTTTCGACTACTGGTCGAACTTCGAGCACTTCCCCGAGATCATGAGCAACGTCGAGGAGGTGCGTGTGATCGACCGGGAGAGAAGCCACTGGAAGGTCAAGGGTCCTGTCGGTACCAGCGTAGAGTTCGACGCGAGGACCACGGAGATGGACCCGGCCCGCGGGATAGGCTGGAACAGCGTCGAGGGTGAGGTGGACACCTCGGGCGAGGTGCGCTTCGAGGAAGTCGCTTCCGACAGGACACGCATCGAGGTGACGATGAACTACGCCGACCCCCCTGGCGGTAAAGTGGGTGAGGTCGTCGCCGACGCGATATCCAATCCGGAGCGCATGATGCGCGAGGACCTCGAAAACTTCGCCGCGAGAGTAGAGCGGGGCGAGGTAGAGTTCGCCGGGCCGGGCTCCCAGGCACAGGGTAGATAAGCAGCGAATGTCCATCATCTGCCGCGTAGGCCGGGTGACATGAAGGCCGCGGTGCTCAGTTGTACGTTGAAAGCGCGGCCCATCCCGCCCGAGCAGCGAGGTTGATCGGCAGTCCAGCCCGGTGCACCGGGCAAGAAGCTCAGCCGAGAGTTGGCAGGCTGAATGACCAATTGATTCAATCTTCGATCCTGAGATGATCCGGCGCCCTGGGGGCAGGGTCGGGTAGCACGAGTGGTGAGCGTCCGGGCGTAACGCTGCCAAGCACTACCGCCGAGCGCGCCCCTGTGCAGGAGGGCACGTTCGACGGCAGACCGTGCACGCTCAGAAATCCCATCAGGGCGAAGGCATAGGCTTCTTTGGCGCCCGAGGGGATACCCCAGTCCTCGATCCTGCGCAGCCGCACCTCCTTGGCGTCCTCCCGCAGCATGCCCATCAGTGTGGGGTTCGACGTTCCCCCGCCCGACGCAACGACCTCGAGAATGTCGTAGCGCTCCAGCGCGTCCGCAACCGTCCGCGAGGTCAGCGCCGTGACGGTCGCTACCAAATCGTCAGCCTCGATGTCCCCGAACGGCGCAAGACGCTCCAGGAGGTAGGGCAGGTTGAAGAGCTCCTTTCCTGTGGACTTGGGTGGCCCCAGCCCGTAGTAGGGTTCCGCGAGTAGCGAACGGAGGAGGCCCTCGTGGATCCCACCCCGTGCGGCCCTCCTGCCCTCGTGGTCGTAGGTCTCTGAGCCGTCGGTCAGGTACTCTACGGCCGCGTCCAGAAGGGCGTTGGCCGGCCCCACGTCGAAGGCGAATGGAGTGTCCCCGGCTTCGCCGTCGGGCACGACCGTGATGTTGGCGATGCCGCCGAGGTTGAGCGCGGCCCGCCTCCTTTCGCCGCTCCCGAGCAGCAAGACGTCGAAGATGCTCGCCAGAGGCGCCCCTTGTCCGCCCGCCGCTATGTCACGGCTACGCAGGTCCGACACCACGGGCGAGCCGGTCCGATCTGCGATCCAGGCCGGCTGCCCGAGCTGCAGCGTGCCCAGAGCCTTCTCGCCCTCCACCCAGTGGAAGACAGTCTGCCCGTGCGAGACGATGAGATCCGCGTGCCCGCCACAAAACGCCAGCGTGGCATCGGCCGCGGCCTCCGCGAACGCACGCCCCAGGCGCGTGTCGAGCATGCAAACCCCACCCGCGGTCGTGGCGGCGGGGGGCAACGCTTCGGCGACCGCCGTCCGCAGCCCTGTATCGTAAGGTACGCCGCGCGACCCCAGGGGTCGCAGCACCACAGCGTCGCCTTCGAGGCGTAGATCAGCGGCTGCGGTCTCTATGGCGTCGAAGGAAGTGCCTGAGATTATTCCGACTACCTTCACCGCTGCCTCCCTGTCACGTCCCTGGCGAGGTCGCCCCTGGCCCCGGATCTCCCGCGCACCGCCCGGCCCGTGTTCCCAACACTACCATCGAAACGCTCTGGCGCGCGCCGGCTGCCACAAGATATTAGTATGTTGCGTGTACCAATGTACGCGAAGGCCGGGAGAAGGTGGCGCTGCAAGCGACGTAGGTGACCCGAGCGCATGGTCTCTCGTCGTTGCCGATAAAGGAGGAGAGCATCATGGCTTCTGTTTCGGAAGGACGAGGTGGATCGCCGCTCCGGAGCACGGGGGAGGCGCTAAGGGCCCTCTCGGCCGGTTGCGTGGGAAATTTCGTCGAGTGGTACGACTTCGCCATCTACTCATACTCGGTCCCCATAATCGCAACGGTCTTCTTCCCCGAGGGCAACCGTACCGCAGCCATACTCTCTGCTTTCGCCCTCTACGGCGTCGCGTTCCTGGCACGTCCTTTGGGCGGTGTATTCTGGGGCAACCTGGGGGACAGGGTGGGCCGCCGCAACACGCTCGCCGCGATCGTCCTCCTCATGGGGGGAGGAACGATGCTGATAGGCCTCCTGCCTACCTACGCGCAGGTCGGCCTCCTCGCCCCGACCTTGCTCGCCCTCCTGCGGCTCGTCCAGGGTTTCTCGGGCGGCGGGGAGTTCACCGGCTCGACCTCCTTCATAACGGAGTACGCCCCCGAAGGGAGCAGGGGGCTCTACGCCGCCATCTCGGCGACTTTCACGACCCTGCCTTCGCTGCTCGGCGGGCTGACCGTGCTGGCCTTCACTGCGGTAATGTCCGACGCCGCCTATGCTTCGTGGGGCTGGCGCATCCCGTTCTTGGTGGGAGGTCCGCTGGCCCTCGTAGGGCTGTGGATAAGGCTCAGGATGGAGGAGACGCCCGCGTTCAGAAGGGTCCAGAGCACCGAGCACGTCGAGGGCGTCCCCGTCAGGGAGGCGATCCGGCACCACAGTAGAGAGATAGTGCTCGTCTTCGCGATCGCTTCCCTTAGCGCGCTCGGGGCCTACACCTTGGGGGCTTACTTCGTCACGTACCTGCAGGAGGTAGTCGGACTCGACCCGACGACCGCGATACTCGCCAACTTCACGGCTTTCTTCGTGACCGTGCCGCTGGTCCCGCTCGTCGGGGCCCTGGGAGACCGGATCGGGAGAAAACCCCTGCTGTTCATCGGTTCCGTGGGCTTCGTCGTCTTGAGCGTGCCGGGCTATTTGCTGGCCGGCAGCGGGGGCCTCGTTACCGCCATACTGGGCCAGCTTCTGGTGGCGCTGCCGTGGAGTTTCGTCGTCTCGGCCGTGGTCGTCACGCAGGTCGAGATCTTCCCGACGAGGGTGCGCTACAGCGGCGCCTCGG
>Ga0196962_10000313_pt1 | contig 22367 bp, 21 predicted proteins | sample S3v_20metaG_FD_183186 | JGI IMG/M metagenome (GOLD analysis project Ga0196962, IMG submission 183186) | Soil microbial communities from Anza Borrego desert, Southern California, United States - S3+v_20 | ecosystem: Environmental > Terrestrial > Soil > Desert | place: USA: California | collected...
GACGGCGTACGTGCGCGGGCTCGAGTCGGCGGGCGTCGGGGCCACGCTCACGCACTTCGCGGGCTACTCGGCGTCGCGCGCGGCGCGCGACGAGGCCCCCGTGCCGATGGGCCCGCGCGAGCTGCGCGACGCCATGCTCATGCGCCGCGTCGCCGGGTCGCCCGGCGAGGCGGGGGACGCGCTGCTCGACACCGGCACGGTGCCGTCCGGCAAGCTGTCCGTGCAGATCCCGGGCAGCGCCGGCGCGCAGCCGCACTCGTACCCGCACCCCGTCGTCGGGGGCCACGGCGGCGAGGTGAGCGACGTCGACCCGGCGCCGGCCTTCCCGTTCGGCCACGGCCTCTCGTACACCGCGTTCGCCCACGACGACTCCGGCGTGTCCGCCGAGGAGGCTCCGACGAACGGCGAGGTCGACGTGTCGCGTCGTGCGCAGCGCCGGCGAGCGCGCCGGGACGGAGGTCTTCCAGCTCTCCACGAGCGACGTCGTGGCGCAGGTCACGCGCCCGGTGATCCAGCTCGCCGGCTTCACGCGCGTGACCTTGCGGCTGCACGCCGACCGCACCGCGTTCACCGGGATCGGCTCTGCGGCGCGTCGTGGAGCCCGACGAGGTGCGCGTGATGATCGGCGCGTCGAGCCAGGACATCCGTGGCGGCCGCGGCGCATTCCGGCTGACACGCGAGCTGCGCGCGGCCGGCCACGACCGGATCCTGACGACGCCGTGCTGCTTCGAGCCGGTGGAGGGGTAGGGGCGCCCGCGTGAGAGGGTTCCGCATAGCGGAACGTCGCGTTGACACCGGGCGGCCGGCGCAGCATCCTGCCGCGCCCCGGTGCGCGCCCGCGCCCGGTCGCATGTCGAGTTCGAGGCCCGCCGCGTCGAGGCCGGCCGCGCAGGCTCGGCAGGGAGGAGTGCAAACGAGGATGCCGACGTGAGCGCCGGCGCGTCCCCGGAGCCCTTGGCGCGCCTGCCGCGTCAAGTGCTGTACGGCGTCGCCTACTACCACGAGTACCAGCCCTACGACCGCCTCGAGCGCGACCTCGACCTGATGGCCGAGGCCGGCCTCACGGTGATCCGCGTCGGCGAGTCGGTGTGGTCGACGTGGGAGCCCGAGGACGGGCGCTTCGAGCTCGACTGGCTGGAGCCCGTGCTGGACGGCGCGCACGCGCGCGGCATCCGCGTGATCCTCGGCACGCCGACGTACGCCATGCCGCCGTGGCTCGTCCGCAAGTACCCGGAGGTGCGTGGCGAACGCGAAACCGGGCGGCGGATCCCCTACGGTCACCGGCAGGACGCCGACTACACGCACCCGGCGTTCCGCTGGCACGCCGAGCGGGTCACGCGCCGGGTCGTGGGCCGCTACGCGGACCACCCGGCGATCATCGGCTACCAGGTCGACAACGAGCCCGGCATCGAGCTCTTCCACAACCGCGGCGCGTTCCAGGGCTTCGTCGACCGGCTGCGCGCGAAGTACGGCGACGTCGAGACGCTCAACGAGCGGTGGGGCCTCGTCTACTGGTCGCACCGGATCGCCCGCTGGGACGAGCTGTGGACGCCGGACGGCAACACGGTCCCCTCCTACGACCTCGAGTGGCGCCGCTACCAGGCGGAGATCACGACGAGCTTCATCGCCGAGCAGGCGGCCATCGTGCGCGAGCTCGCGCGGCCGGACCAGTTCCTCACGACCTGCATGGCGCTGTCGCGCCCGGCCTTCGACCCGGCCGAGCTCAACCGTCCGCTCGACATCGCGGCCGTGAACCCGTACTACGCCATGCAGGACGCGTTCGCGATGCCGCCGGCGCCGCCGGGCGCGACGCCGCCGGGCCCGGCGTGGCTGCGCCAGGTCGGCGCGTGGGCGGTGCACTTGCAGGCCGACTTGACGCGCGGCGCGCGCGACCAGCCGTTCCTCGTCACCGAGACGAACGCCCTGGCGATCGGCGAGCCGCACACGAACTACCCGGCCTACGACGGCCAGTGGCGCCAGGCGGCGTGGGCGCTCGTGGCCCGCGGCGCGCGGATGGTGGAGTACTGGCACTGGCACTCCATCCACTACGGCCACGAGGCGTACTGGCTCGGCGTGCTCAACCACGACGGCACGCCGAACCGCTGCTACGCCGAGGTCACGCGCATCGCAAGCGAGCTTGCCCGCGCCGGCGAGCGGGTCGTCGACCTCGTCCCGGACGCCGACGTCGGCATCCTCTACTCGCGCGAAAGCAAGTGGGCGATGGAGTTCCACTCGCCGCTTGCCGTCGAGGGCGGGGGCACGCCGGACCGCGGCGCCTACGAGCGGATTCTCGCGCGGTTCTACGAGGGCCTTTTCGGCGCCGGCCTGCAGGCCGACATCGTCTACGCGCAGGACGCCGGCAGGGACGCGGCGGCGCTCGTCGAGCGCTGGCCGGTGCTCGTGGTGCCGGCGCTCTACGTGGCGGACGACGAGCTGCTCGACCTGCTCGGCGCCTATGCGGCGGCGGGCGGGCATCTCGTCATCGGGTTCCGGAGCGGCTACGCCGATCCGGAGGCGCGGCCCCGGGCGGAGGTCATGCCCGGCCGGCTGCGCGAGGCGGTGGGAGCGACGTACCAGGAGTACACGAACCTCGGGGTGCCCGTCGCGCTGCGCGCGGCCGACGGCGCAGACTTCCCGCTCCCGGAGGGCGCGACCGCGACGGCCTGGGCCGACGCGCTCGTCCCCGAAGACGCACAGACGCTCGTGGCCTACGACCACCCGCACCTCGGCCGCTGGGCGGCGGTCACGACGCGGGCGCACGGCGAGGGCCGCGTGACCTACGTGGGCACGCTGCCGGACCGGGCGCTCGCCGTCGCGCTGGCGCGCTGGCTGCGCCCGGAGGCGGATCCGTGGGACGGCCGGCCGGAGAGCGTCACGGTGACCACGGCGCGGAATGCCGCAGGGGAGCGGCTCGCGTTCGTGTCGAACTGGTCGTGGGGGCCGGCGCGCCTGACGCTGCCCACGGAGATGAACGACGTATTGTCCGCGACGGAGTTCCGTAGCGGCGATGGTCTCGATCTGGGACCATGGGATGTCCGGGTGCTGGGGAAGCCCCGGGGAGGAGTCAATCGAGAGGGGAGTTGATGTGAGCAGTTCGTCGAAGGCTGCCGGCATCCGCTGGCGTGTCCTGCTGGCGACCCTGTGCCTCGCGCTGGGTCTTGTCGTAGCCGCGTGCGGCGGTGACGACGGCGGCGAAGGAGGCGGAGGCGGAGGCGGAGGCGGCACTACCGAGAAGGTCGACATGGCCGCCGAGCTGAAGAAGCCGGCGAACCTGACGCTATGGGCGTGGACGCCGGGCACCGCTGAAGCAGTGCAGATGTTCGAGAAGGCGTACCCGAACATCAACGTCAAGGTGCAGAACGTCGGGCAGGGCGACCCGCACTATCAGAAGCTCCGCACCGTCCTCAAGTCGGGCAGGGGGTTGCCGGACGTCGTCCACATGGAGTTCCAGTACATCCCGAGCTTCACGCTCACCGAGAGCCTGCTCGACCTGACGCCGTACCTGCCCGACGACTTCCTCTCCGACTACCCGGAGTGGATTCAGCAGCAGATCAACCTGAACGGAGCGATCTACGGCGTCCCGTGGGACACGGGGCCGCTCGGGTTCATCTATCGCAAGGACCTGCTCGACAAGGCCGGCATCAAGACGCCCATCGAGACGTGGGACGAGTTCGCGGCCGCCGCCGAGAAGTACCACAGGGCCAACCCGGACTCGTACTTGGTCAACATGCCGGGTGGTCAGACGGGGCAGTGGCTGGGCCTCTTCTGGCAGAACGGGGCGCGCCCCTTCAGCGGCGACCCGAACAACCTCAGAGTCAACCTCACCAGCCCCGAGATCAGGGAAGTCACGGAGTTCTGGGACAAGCTGTACGCGTCGGGCGCCATCACGGACGACGCCGACTTCAACGACGCCTGGTATCAGGGCTTCGCGCGCGGCAAGTACGCGGGCTGGATCTCGGCGGCATGGGGGCCGATCTTCCTCCAGTCCTACACGGAGAACTCGAAGGGCAAGTGGCGCGCCCAGGCGCTGCCGCAGTGGGAGGCCGGCCAGACGGTGTCCGGCAACTGGGGCGGCTCCACGCTCGCCGTCCTGAAGGACAGCCCGAACAAGGCCGCGGCCGCCGAGCTCGCGCGCTGGATCCTGCAGGAGCGCCAGCCGGTCGAGATGTTCTCGTACGACCGGTTCCTGTTCCCGCCGCAGAACTTCATGCTGGAGAGCCAGGAGTGGCTCAACCAGCCGTACGAGTTCTACGGCGGCCAGAAGGTCAACCAGGTCTACGCCGAGATGGCCGACGCCGTGGACACGGGCTGGGAGTGGACGCCGATCCACGAGTTCGTGGCGACCCAGGGCGACGACATCAAGGCGAGGACCGTCGACCGGGGTGAGGGCGCGACGGCGGCACTACAGCCGTGGCAGGACGCCGTCGTCAACTACGCCCAGCAACAGGGCCTGACGGTCGAGGGCCAATAGTCACGGAGGGGCCCGCCGGCGGCGGGCCCCTTCCCTCACTACCTCTCACGACAGACATGTCGCAAGCCACCGCTACCGCTGCCGGCCCCACCACCAGGCGGGCGGCCGGCCGCCGCAAGAAGAAGCCGGGATCGCACGGCGCCGCCGGCTTCCTCTTCACGCTGCCGTTCATGGTGCTGTTCCTCGGGCTGTTCATCGCGCCGCTGCTGTACGCGCTGTATCTGAGCCTGTTCCGAGAGCAACTCGTCGGCGGCAACCAGTTCGTCGGGCTGGACAACTACATCGACGGCCTGCAGGACCGGGAGTTCACCCGCGGCATCGGTCGCGTCGCGCTGTTCCTGCTCATCCAGGTCCCGATCATGCTCCTGCTCGCGCTCGTGTTCGCGATGATCCTCGACTCCGGCAAGGTCTGGTTCCCCAAGCTCTTCCGCGTGGGGATCTTCGTCCCGTACGCGGTGCCGACGGTCATCGCGGCGCTGATGTGGGGCTTCCTCTACGGCCGCGACTTCGGCCCGTTCGCCGACCTCGCGGACGCGATCAACGTCCCGCCGCCGAACTTCCTGAGCGAGAGCACGATGCTGTTCTCGATCGCCAACGTGTCGACGTGGACGTACACGGGCTACAACATGATCATCCTCTACGCCGCGCTGCGGTCGATCCCGACGGAGCTCTATGAAGCCGCGGCGGTCGACGGCGCCGGCGCGGTCCGCACGGCGCTGCACGTCAAGCTGCCCCTGCTGCGGCCGGCGCTGCTGTTGTGCGCCATCTTCTCGGTGATCGGCTCCTTCCAGCTGTTCGCCGAGCCGCAGATCTTCGCGACCATCGCCCCGGAGGTGATCGGCAAGGGGTACACGCCGAACCTCTACGTCTACAACCTCGCGTTCTCCGACCAGCGCCTGAACTACGCGGCCGCGCTGTCGTTCCTGCTCGGCGTGGTGGTGTTCATCGTGTCGTACTTCGTCATGTACGCGTCGCGGAAGCAGGAGGAGCGATGAGCGCCGTCCCCACCGCAGCACCCGAGGCGCCGGCCGTCAAGCGGGCGAAGAAGCGCGGGACGTCGGCGAAGCCTGGAGCCGACAAGGGGTTCGTCTTCCCGACGATCTTCATGCTGGCCTTCCTGGTGTACTTCCTGATGCCGCTGGGCTGGCTGCTCATCGCGTCGACGAAGTCGATCAACGACCTGTTCGACTCGTTCGGACTCTGGTTCGCGGATTTCAACCTCTTCGACAACATCAGCGAGACGTTCAGCAAGGACGACGGCGTCTTCTGGACGTGGCTGCGGAACACGCTCGGGTACTCGTTCATCAGCGCGGTCGGCGCCGGGCTGATCTGTGCCGCGGCCGGCTACGGGTTCGCGAAGTTCGAGTTCAAGGGAAAGAACCTGCTGTTCTGGGTCGTGCTCGGCTCCGTGATGGTGCCGACGACGGCGCTGGCGATCCCGACGTACCTGATGTTCGCGGAGATCGGCCTGACGAACAACCCGCTGTCGGTCATCCTGCCGTCCCTGGTGAGCCCGTTCGGCATCTACCTCATGCGCATCTACGCGGAGGGGGCGGTGCCGTCGGACCTGATGGAGGCGGCGCGGATCGACGGCGCGGGGGAGTTCCGGATCTTCTGGCAGGTGGCGTTCCGCCTGCTGGCCCCGGGGTTCGTCACCGTGCTGCTGTTCAACTTCGTGGCGACATGGAACAACTACTTCCTGCCGCTCGTGATGCTGTCAGAGCCGCGTTGGTACCCGCTCACCGTCGGACTCGCGCAGTGGAACAGCCAAGCCGCGGCCGGCGGCGGCGCCACGGCCGCCTTCAACACCGTCATCGCCGGCTCGATGATCTCGGTGGTGCCGTTGATCATCGCCTTCATCTTCCTGCAGCGCTACTGGCAGAGCGGTCTGACCGCCGGCAGCGTCAAGGGGTGAGGCGACACCGCTCGCGGGCGTGATCGCCCGCACGTCATGACAACGGGAACCGGTGCGGGGAGACCCCGCACCGGTTCGCGTGCGAGCGCGGCGCTGCCCACGCTGGTGATGCTGGCCGCGTTCGTCTACTTCCTGTTCCCGCTGTTCTGGCTGTTCGTCGCCTCGACGAAGGCGAGCACGGATCTCTTCAGCACGTTCGGGCTGTGGTTCGCCGACGACTTCCACTTCTTCCAGAACATCCGGGACCTGTTCGCCGCGCGCGACCTCGCCGGCGGCTCCTACCTGCTGTGGATCCGCAACACGGCGCTGTACTCGATCACGAGCGCCGTCATCGCGGCGCTGTTCGCCACCGCGGCCGGATACGGCTTCGCGCGCTTCTCCTTCCGTGGGCGCGAGCCGCTGTTCTGGCTCGTGCTTGGCGCGGTGATGGTGCCGACGCAGGCGCTCGCGACGCCGACGTACCTGCTGTTCGCGGAGATCGGCCTGACGAACAATCCGCTCTCGATCATCCTGCCGTGCAGCGTCAGCCCCTTCGGCGTCTACCTGATGCGCGTCTACGCGGAGCGCGCGATCCCCACCGAGCTGATCGAGGCCGCACGGCTGGACGGCGCCGGTGAGCTCACGATCTTTCGCTCGGTCGCCTTCCGGCTGCTCGTGCCGGGGTTCGTGACCGTCGCGATCTTCGCCTTCGTGGCGACGTGGAACAACTACTTCCTGCCGCTGATCATGCTCTCCGAGCCGAAGTGGTATCCGCTCACCGTCGGCATCCGCGGGCTCGGTGACGCGGGTATCCTCATCGGCTCGCTGCTGGCGGTGGCACCGATGATCCTCGCCTTCGTGCTCCTCCAGCGGTACTGGCAGAGCGGCCTCACGGCCGGAAGCGTCAAGTAAGACGGAAGGCCGGTGGTCCTATGACGACGCCCTATCACGAGACCATCGCGCCGGCGCGCGGGGTGCGCGCCGCGCGCGCGTTCCTCCGGTCGGACGCGCCGTCGCTGACCCTCGACGGCGACTGGGCCTTCCGGCTCTCGCCGCGCGCGGACGCCCCGCTCGACTTCGTCGCCGCGGACTTCGACGACGCGAGCTGGGACCGGCTGCCCGTGCCCTCGCTCTGGCAGCTGCACGGCTACGGGGCGCCGGCGTACACGAACGTCGTGTTCCCCTTCCCGGTCGAGCCGCCGCACGTGCCCGACGAGAACCCGACGGGCGACTACCGCGCGACCTTCGCGGTGCCCGAGGACTGGCGCGGCGCGAGCACGGCGCTGCGGTTCGAGGGCGTCGACTCGTGCCTGCGCGCCTGGCTCAACGGCGTCGAGCTCGGCGTGTCGATGGGCAGCCGCCTTCCCACGGAGTTCGACGTCACGGAGGTGCTGCGCCCGGGCGAGGACAACGTGCTCGCCGTGCGGGTGCACCAGTGGTCCGCCGGGTCCTACCTCGAGGACCAGGACATGTGGTGGATGTCCGGCATCTTCCGCACGGTGAAGGTCCTCGCCCGGCCGCAGGGCGGGATCGAGGACCTGTTCGTGCACGCGGACTTCGACCACACGACGGGCGGCGGGACGCTGCGCGTGGACGCGGACGTGCCCGCCCGCGTGACCGTCCCGGAGCTCGGGATCGACGCGGGCACGGGCGAGACGGTCGCCGTGCCGGCGGTCGAGCCCTGGAGCGCGGAGGTGCCGCGCCTCTACGACGCGGAGGTGGCGAGCGAGGGCGAGCGGGTGCGCCTGCGCATCGGCTTCCGCACCGTGGCGATCGAGGACGGCCTGCTCAAGGTGAACGGCCGCCGGGTGCTGCTGCGCGGGGTCAACCGGCACGAGTTCGACCCGGACCACGGACGGGTGATGTCCGAGGAGCTGATGCGGCGCGACGTCGTGCTGATGAAGGCGCACAACGTCAACGCGGTGCGCACGAGCCACTACCCGCCCGACCCGCGCTTCCTCGACCTGTGCGACGAGTACGGCCTGTACGTCATCGACGAGTGCGACCTCGAGACCCACGGCTTCTTCGTGCTCGACTGGCGCGGGAACCCGTCCGACGACCCGGCGTGGGAGGAGGCGCTCGTGGACCGCATGCGGCGGACCGTCGAGCGCGACAAGAACCACCCGAGCATCATCATGTGGTCGCTCGGCAACGAGAGCGGCGCGGGGCGCAACCTCGGCGCGATGGCGGCGTGGGCGCGCGAGCGCGACCCGTCGCGGCCACTGCACTACGAGCACGACTGGTCGTGCCGGGACGTCGACGTCTACAGCCGCATGTACGCCTTCCACGCGGAGGTCGACGCCATCGGCCGCGGCGAGGAGGACCCGCTGGACGACCCGGAGCTCGACGCGCGCCGCCGCCGCATGCCGTTCATCCTCTGCGAGTACGGCCACGCGATGGGCAACGGGCCGGGCGGGATCGCGGAGTACCAGGAGCTCTTCGAGCGCCACCCGCGCTGCCAGGGCGGCTTCATCTGGGAGTGGATCGACCACGGGCTGCGGCAGCGCACGGCGGACGGCGGCGAGCGCTACGCCTACGGCGGCGACTTCGGGGAGCCGCTGCACGACGGCAACTTCGTCGCCGACGGGCTGCTCCTGCCCGACCGCACGCCCTCGCCGGGGATGCTCGAGTTCAAGAAGGTGATCGAGCCCGTCCGGATCGACGGCGACGCCGCTGCCGGACGCGTGCGCGTCGCGAACCTGCACGACTTCCGCGACCTCGCCCACCTGGCGTTCCACTGGGCGCTCGAGGAGGAGGGCGTGGCCGTGGCCGAGGGGACGCTGGACGTCGGGCCGCTGCGCGCGCAGGAGACGGCCGAGCCGGCGTTCCCGGAGCTGCCGGCCACGAGCGCCGAGGCGTGGCTGACGGTGCGCGCCGTGCTCGCCGCCGACGAGCCGTGGGCGCCTGCGGGGCACGAGGTCGCCTGGGGGCAGATCCAGGTGACGGCGCCGGCGCGGGACGACGGCGCGGGAACGGATGCGGCCGCCGCGGGCGGCGCGGGCCGCACGGCCTCGCCCTCCGGCGGCGAGCACACGCTGGGGCCTGGCGTCTTCGACGCCGCCACGGGGCTGCTCCGCCGCCTCGGCGACCTCGAGCTGGACGGGCCGCGGCTCGACCTCTGGCGCGCGCCCACGGACAACGACCGCGGCATGCACGGTCCGGAGCAGCTCGACGCGGTCTGGCGCCGCCACGGCCTGCACCGCGTGCGCCATCGCGTCGCGTCCGTCGAGGCGGGGGCGGACGCGCTCGTGGTGCGCGCCCGCGCCGGCACCGCCGCCTGGGACGGCGGGCTGTGGACGACCTACACGTGGACGCCGGCCGGCGACGGCCTGGCGCTCACCGTCGACGTCGAGCCGGAGGGCGACTGGACCTTCCCGCTGCCGCGGCTCGGCCTGCGGCTCTCCCTGCCGGGCGCCATCGAGCGCGTCGAGTGGTTCGGCCGCGGGCCGGGCGAGGCCTACCGCGACACCCGGCAGGCCGCGCGCGTCGGGCGCTTCGCGGCGTCCGTCGACGAGCTGCAGACCCCGTACGTGCGCCCGCAGGAGAACGGCAACCGCATGGAGGTGCGCTGGGCGACGCTTTCCGGGGCGGACGGCGCCGGGCTGCGCGTCGAGGGCCGCCCCCACATCGACCTGACGGCGCGGCGGTGGACGACGGAGGACCTCGACGCCGCCACCCACACGCCCGATCTCACACCCCGCGACCGCGTCTGGGTCAACCTCGACCACGCGCAGAACGGGATCGGGTCGGCGTCCTGCGGCCCGGGCGTGCTGCCGCAGCACCGCCTCGAGGCGCAGCCGGCGCGCTTCGGGGTCGTGCTGTCGGAGCTGCGGGGCTGAGGCCGCGCGCCCGGCGGGCACGGCGTGCGCCGTGCCCGCCGGGGCCCGTCACAGGAACGGGCGGATGACCGGGCGGTCGCCCGGCTCGAGCGGGCGCACCTCGTCGCGGATGCGCTCGTGCTCGGGCGTGATCACCGTGACCGGGACGCCGAGTCCCTCGACGCGCCGCGGGAGGTCGCGGCGCAGCCAGTGCGAGACCCGCCGGGGCAGCGTCGAGATGAGCACCAGGTCGTAGCCGCCGCCCTGCAGTTCGCGGCGGATCGCCTCGTACGGGTCCTGCCCGCCCGTCAGCCCCTCGACCGGGCCGCCGGCGGCGCGCTCGAGCAGCGGCAGCGCGAGCTCGAGCGTCCAGTCGGTGTGCTCACCGCGCGGCGCGTCCGGGATGAGCAGCGCGAAGGTGCTCGGCTGCTCGGCCGCACGGCGCCGCACCTCGTCCAGCAAGGTCGGCGTGGCCGCCGTGCGGTTGGCGACGACGAGCACCCGCCGAGGGCGTGAGGCAGCTTCCATTGATCCCCCTGTTCTCCTGCGGTACGGCGCGCAGGGTGGCGCGCCGCCGCTCGCGGGTCAAAGCCGGCGGTACGAATGCTCACCGCCGCAGGGGTCAGCGGCGGCACCTCACTCCCGCAATCCGTTCGCCGCCGTCACCCCGGCGTACCAGCGCGCGCTGTCCTTCGGCGTCCGCTCGAGCGTCTCGTAGTCGACGTGGATCAGGCCGAAGCGCTTGGAGAAGCCGAACGACCACTCGAAGTTGTCCATCAGCGACCACACGAAGTAGCCCCGCACGTCGGCGCCGTCGGCGATCGCCCGGTGGGCCGCGCGGAAGTGCCCGTCGAGGTAGGCGATGCGGTCCGGATCGTGCACGGCGCCGTCGGCGTCCTTGACGTCGGCGAACGCGGCGCCGTTCTCCGTCACGTACAGCGGGACGCCCGGGTAGTCGCGCGCCACCCGCGTGAGCAGGTCGTACAGCCCCTCGGCGTCGATCTCCCAGCCCATCTCCGTGCGCGGCAGTCCGCGCGAGACGGGCTCGATGTCGCCGTTGCCCACCCACTGAGACACCGCGTCGCGGCTGCCGCCGCCGGCGCGCACGACGGTCCGGTAGTAGTAGTTGATCCCGAGGAAGTCGAGCGGCACTCCGATGCGCTGCTCGTCGCCGTCGCGGATGTGCGACAGGTCGCTCACGCCCCGGACGTCGTCGAGGACGTCGGCCGGGTAGCTGCCGCGCAGGAACGGGTCGAGGAAGATGCGGTTCGTGAGGCCGTCGGCGCGGCGCGCGGCGTCGACGTCGGCGGGATCCTCGGAGGCCGGGTCGACCTGCGTCATGTTGAGGGTGACGCCGAACTGGCTGTCCGCGCGTCCCTGCGCCCGCATCGCCTCGATCGCGAGGCCGTGGCCGAGCATCAGGTGGTGCGCGGCGCGCAGCGCCGCCTCGGGGTCCTGCAGACCGGGCGCGTGGCGCCCGGTCGCGTGCCCGATGAACGCCGACACCCAGGGCTCGTTGAGCGTCGTCCAGTGCTGCACGCGGTCTGCGAGGCGCTCGTACACGGCGGCCGCGTACTCGGCGAACCGCTCGGCGGTGTCGCGCTCCGGCCAGCCCCCGGCGTCCTGCAGGACCTGCGGGAGGTCCCAGTGGTAGAGCGTCACCCACGGCCGGATGTTCTTGGCCAGCAGCGCGTCGACGAGGCGGGAGTAGAAGTCGACCCCGCGCTCGTTCACGTCCCCGCGTCCGGCCGGCTGGACGCGCGGCCAGGCGATGGAGAACCGGTACCAGCCGACCCCCAGGCCCGCCATGAGGTCGACGTCCTCCTCGTAGCGGTGGTAGTGGTCGTCGGCGACGTCGCCCGTGTCGCCGTCCTGCACCTTGCCCGGAGTGTGCGAGAACGTGTCCCAGATCGACGGGGAGCGCCCGTCCTCCTCGACGGCGCCCTCGATCTGGTAGCTGGCCGTGGCGGTGCCCCAGGCGAAGCCGTCGGGGAAGCGGGCGGCGGTCACGCGTCCTCCCCCAGGCCGTTGCGGGCGATCACGCCGGCGAACCAGCGCGAGGAGTCCTTGGGCGTCCGCTGCTGGGTCTCGTAGTCGACGTGGACGATCCCGAAGCGCTTGGACTCGCCGTACGCCCACTCGAAGTTGTCCATCAGCGTCCAGACGAAGTAGCCGCGCAGGTCCACGCCGTCCTCGATCGCCCGGTGCGCCGCCCGGAAGTGCGCGTCGAGGTACTCGATGCGGTCCGCGTCGTGGACCCCGCCGTCGTCCGCGACGACGTCCGCCGACGCGCGGCCGTTCTCCGTCACCCACAGCGGCGGCGGCCCGTACTCACGCCACACCCGGGTGAGGATGTGGTACAGCCCCTCCGGGTCGATCTCCCAGCCCATCTCCGTGCGCGGCAGCCCGCGGGAGACGATCTCCACGTCGCCGGCGCCGACCTGCGGCGTGCCGCCGCCGAAGCGGTCGCCCGACCCGGCGCGGACGAGGTGGCGGAAGTAGTAGTTGATCCCGAGCGCGTCGAGCGGCTGCGCGATGGTCTCGAGGTCGCCGTCCTGCACGTGGTCGAACGCGAGCAGCGGCTCCAGGTCGGCGACCACGTCCTCGGGGTAGCTGCCGCGCAGCAGCGGGTCGAGGAAGATGCGGTTCGAGATCCCGTCGGAGCGGCGGGCCGCGTCGGCGTCGGCCTCCGACTCGCTCGCCGGCATCGCGGGCGTGAGGTTGAGCGTGATGCCGTACTCGTGGCCGTCGCCGCCGCCCGCGCGCATCGCCTGCACCGCGAGGCCGTGGCCGAGCAGCAGGTGGTGGATCGCCCGGATGGCGTTCGCGGGCTCCTTGCGGCCGGGCGCGTGGACGCCCGCGGCGTAGCCGAGCAGGCTCGAGCAGTACGGCTCGTTGAGCGTCGTCCAGAAGCGGATGCGCTCGCCGAGCGCGTCGTGCACCTTCTCGGCGTAGTCGGCGAAGCGCAGCGCGGTGTCGCGCGCCGGCCAGCCGCCCGCGTCCTCGAGCACCTGCGGCAGGTCCCAGTGGTACAGCGTCACCCACGGCTCGATGCCCCGCTCGCGCAGGGCATCGGCGAGGCGTGCGTAGAAGTCGACGCCGCGCTGGCTCAGCTCGCCGCGGCCGTCGGGCTGGAGGCGCGGCCAGGCGAGCGAGAAGCGGTAGAACGGGAGGTTCATGCCCGCCATCAGCGCGACGTCCTCGGCCCAGCGGTGGTAGTGGTCGTCGGCGCGGTCGCCGTTCGTCCCGTCGCTGATCGCGCCCGGCGTGTGCGAGAACGTGTCCCAGATCGACGGCGAGCGCCCGTCCTCGCCGACCGCGCCCTCGATCTGGTAGCTGGCCGTCGCGGTGCCCCAGCCGAAGCCCGCGGGGAAGCGGATCGCTGCAGGATCGGACGCGTTCGTGCTCTCGATCGCCATGGTGTTCGGGTTCGCCCTTCCTCGGTGGTGTACGACAGCCGTCAGTTGAGCCACGTCTCGCGCGGCGCGGCGAGGCCCTCGAGCTCCGGCCAGATCCCCTCGGGGATCGGCCAGGCCGCGAGCCGCGCGGTCTCCTCGATGCGCTCCGGCCGGGAGACGCCCACGATCGTGGCGGCTACCCGCTCGTCGCGGGTGGAGAACTGTAGTGCCGCGGCCGCGAGCGGGACGCCGGCCCCGGCGCAGATCTCCTCCATGCGGCGGATCCGGGCGAGCACCTCCTCCCCGGCCGGCCGGTAGCCGTAGTCCTGCGTGGCGGCGGTGCCGCGGGCGAGGATGCCGCCGCCGAACGGCGCGCCGTTGATCACGCCGACGCCCAGGGAGACCGCCTCGTCGAGCAGGGCGTCCGCGGACCGGTCGACCAGCGTCCAGCGGTTGTGCGTGATCAGCGCGTCGAAGGCGCCCGTCTGCAGGTAGCGGCTCATCAGCCCCACCGGCCCGCCGGCCACGCCGATGAACCGCGCGAGGCCCTCGTCGCGGATCTTCACGAGCTCCTCGAGCGGGCCGCCGGCGGCGACGCCCTCCTCGAAGGAGATGTGCTCGGGGTCGTGCAGGTGGAGCACCGGCACGCGGTCGACGCCGAGGCGCTCGAGGCTCTGCTCGATGCTGCGGCGCACCTGCGCGCCGGTGTACTCGCCCGTCCGCACGTCGCGGTCGACCTTGGTCTGCAGGACGAAGCCCTCGGGAAGACCGCCCCGCCGCCGGAGCGCCTCGCCGATGCGCCGCTCGCTCTCCCCGTCGCTGTACTCGTTGGAGGTGTCCAGGAAGTTGAACGGGCCGTCGAAGGCGGCGAGCGCGGTCTCCACGCCGCGCTCGAACGGGGTCTCGTAGCCGAAGAGCTTCGGCATGCCGCCCAGCGGGCCGCCGCCGATGCAGACGGGGGTCACCTGCAGCCCGGTGCGGCCGAGCGGCCGCATGGCGAGCGCGGCGGCGATGGCGTCGGGGTCGGGTCCGGTCTGGCTCGTCACGTCGGCTCCTCGGGTCTGGGAAGGCGCTCAGGCGATCGCGTCGGCGAGCAGGTCGACCTGCTCGGGGTCCGCGTCGCACGGGAAGAAGATCAGTTCATGGCAGCCCGCGGCGGCGAACTCGCGCACGTCTCGCCGCACGGTAGCGACGTCGGTCGCCGCGCGCTCCACGGCCCAGTCGGCGTAGCTCCCGAGATGCCCGTAGTAGTCGCGCAGGTAGCGGTCCGCGGCCTCGCCCGCGCGCTCGCCCAGCGCGAAATACGGCTGCGCGATGGTGTGCGGCGCCCCGTCGCGCCCGGCCGCCTCCCATGCCGCGATCGCGCGCTCGCGACCCTGCGCGAAGCGCTCGGGCGTCTCGTTGCCCGCCGTCCAGCCGTCGCCGTGGCGGGCCGCGCGGGCGAACGCGGCGTCCGCCGTGCCGCCGATGATCACGCGCGGGCGGCCGCCGGGCGCCTCGGGCCCGATCGCGCCGGCCACGCCGAAGTCCTCGCCGCTCCAGATCCGCTCCCACCGCGCGAGCATCTCGTCGAAGATCCGCCCCCGCCGCCCGAACGGCACCCCGCAGGCCGCGTAGTCGTCCTCGCGGCCGCCGACCGCCGCGCCGAGCACGAGCCGCCCGCGCGACAGCGCGTGGAGCGTGGCCGCCTGCTTGGCCACGACCGCGCCGTTGGCTCGCGCCGGGGCGACCAGGATCGTGGTCGCGAGGCGGATCCGCTCCGTGACGGCAGCGGCGGCGGCGAGCGCGATCAGCGGGTCGTGGTTGGGGTAGACGATGCGGTCGATGGTCCCGAGCGTCGAGAAGCCGCGCGCCTCCGCCCGCCGCGCCCACTCCAGCAGCTCGCCACGTCCCGCGCCGCGGAGCGTGGACGGGAGCCCGATGCCGATCTCCATGCGTTTCTCCCCCTTGTCCGATCCATTCCATCCGGCGCCTAGTACCGTGCCCACCCTCCGGGAGGTGGCACGGGAACGCCGGGCCGCCCTGTCACTTTCGAACCAGAGGACTGCATGACCGACGCGCCATCGCGACCCCTGCGCACCCGCGGGACGGAGATCATCGACGCCGACGACCGGCCGATCCGCCTCAAGGGCACGAACATCGGCGGCTGGCTCAACATGGAGAACTTCATCACGGGCTACGCCGGCAACGAGACGATGATGCGCGCGGCCGTGCGCGACGTGCTCGGCGACGAGCGCTACGAGCTGTTCTTCGACCGGCTGCTCTCGGCCTTCTACGCCGACGCCGACGCCGCCTTCCTGGCCGAGACCGGCCTGAACTGCGTCCGCATCCCGCTCAACTACCGCCACCTCGAGTCCGACGCGAAGCCGTTCGAGGTGATCGAGGACGGTTTCCGCCACCTCGACCGCGCGATCGAGGCCGGCGGGGCGCACGGCATCTACAGCATCATCGACCTGCACGCGCTGCCCGGCTGGCAGAACCACCACTGGCACTCCGACAACCCGACCAACCGGGCGCTGTTCTGGGAGCACCCGCACTTCCAGGACCGCGTGGTGAACCTCTGGGAGGCGATCGCCGACCGCTACAAGGGCAACCCGTGGGTCGCCGGCTACAACCTCATGAACGAGCCGGCGGACGAGTCGCGCCAGGTCGTCGGGCCGTTCTACCGCCGGCTGTCCGCGGCGATCCGCGCGGTCGACCCGGACCACACGCTGTTCCTGGACGGGAACACGTACTCGACTGAGTTCGACTTCTTCGACGACGAGACGCTCGAGAACGCCGTGTACGCGCTGCACGACTACGTCCCGGCGGGTCTCGGCCGGGCGGCCGAGTACGACCGCGACGCCGCGGAGGACAAGTTCCTCCAGCGCTCGGCGTACGCGCGCCGGACCGAGACGCCGATCTACGTCGGAGAGTTCGCGCCGATCTACACGGGCGACCCGGAGGCCGACGCGCTCCGGCGGGAGATCCTCGACCACCAGCTCGAGCGCTACCGCCGCTACAACGCCGGGTACGCGACCTGGATGTACAAGGACCTCGGGCGCCAGGGGCTCGTGTACGTGCGACCCGATTCGCCCTACGGCGAGCTCGTCGCCGACTTCGTGGCCAAGAAGGTCCGCCTCGGCGTGGACCAGTGGGGCAGCACGGGGCGCGAGAACAGCGACATCACGCAGCCGGTGCAGGACCTCGTCGAGCGCGAGGCGCCGAACTTCGACCCGTACCCGTGGGGCCGCTTCGACTGGGTGCGGACGCTGCTGCTGAACATCACGTTCGCGCAGCCGCTCGTGCAGGAGTACGCGGAGCTCTTCCGCGGCCTGGGCGAGGACGAGCTCGTCGCGCTGGCCGACTCGTTCGCCTTCGAGAACTGCGCGGTCCGCGAGACGCTGCGCGACCAGCTGGCGAGCAGTTGAGCGTGCGCCGGGACACCGCCGATCCCGCCGGGAGCCGATGAGGGCCGCCGTCCTGCACGAGCCGGGCTCGCCGCTGCGGCTGGAGGAGCTCGCGCTGGAGGCGCCGCGGCGCGGCGAGCTCCGCGTCCGCGTGGCCGCGGCCGGCGTCTGCCACAGCGACTACCACTACATGACCGGCGACCTGCAGTGCCGCCTGCCCGTGGTGGTGGGCCACGAGGGCGCGGGGGTCGTCGAGGAGGTCGGGGCGGACGTCGAGACGGTGGCGGCCGGCGACACCGTCGCGTTCCTGTGGCGGCCGCGCTGCGGCCGCTGCTCCTTCTGCCTCACCGGCCAGCCGGTGCTCTGCGTGCTCGGCCGCGTGCAGGCGACCACCGGCGGCCTGCCGGACGACGGCACGACGCGCCTGCGCCTGGACGGCGAGGAGGTCCACCACCTGATGGGCGTCTCCTGCTTCGCCGAGGAGGTCGTGGTCTCGGAGAAGTCGGTCGTGCGGGTGCCCGACGGCGTGCCGCCGCGCATCGCGGCGATCACGGGCTGCGCGGTCATCACCGGCGTGGGCGCGATCCTCAACGTGATCGGGGAGTGCGCCGGGCGCTCGCTGCTGGTCCTCGGCGCCGGCGGCGTCGGACTGTCCGCGGTGATGGGCGCGCGGCTCGTGGGCGCCGATCCGGTGATCGTCGTCGACGTGGACGCGGCGAAGCTCGGGCACGCCGAGCGGCTCGGCGCCACCCACACGGTCGACGCGTCGCGCGAGGACGTCGTCGAGGCGGTCGCGGCCGCCGTGCCCGACGGCGTCGAGTTCGCCATCGAGGCCGTGGGCCGCGCCGGGACGCTGCAGCAGGCGGTGGCGTGCCTGCGCGCGGGCGGGACGACGGTCGCCGTCGGGCTCGGCCGCGTCGGCGCGACGGTCGAGCTGCCCATCAACGAGCTGGTGCAGCGCCAGAAGCGCGTCGTGGGCAGCTTGTACGGGTCGGCGAACCCGCTCGTCGACCTGCCGCGCCTCTTCCGGCTCTACCTCGCCGGGCGGCTGCCGCTGGACGACCTCGTCGGGGAGGAGTACGCGCTGGAGTCGATCAACGAGGCCTACGGAGCGCTGACGCGCGGCGCCGTGGGCCGCGGCATCGTGGTGCCGGGCCGATGACGGACACCTTCGCGACCTACCCGAGCCTGCGCGACCGCGTCGCGTTCGTCAGCGGCGGCGCGACCGGGCTCGGCGCCGAGTTCGTCGCCCAGCTCGCCGCCCAGGGCGTCCGCGTCGCCTTCGTGGACGTGCAGGAGGAGGCCGGGCGCGCGGTCGCCGCGAGCGTCGCGGAGCGCGGGCACCCGGGGCCGCTCTTCATCCCCTGCGACGTGCGCGACATCCCGGCGCTGCAGGCGGCGATCGCGACCGCCGGCGAGCAGCTCGGCCCGGTCACGGTCCTCGTCAACAACGCCGCCAACGACGTCCGCCACGAGGTGGAGACGCTGAGCGTGGACCGCTGGGAGGAGCTGATCCATGTCAACGTGCGCCACCACTTCTTCGCCACGCAGGCCGTGGTGCCGATGATGCGCGCGGCCGGCGGCGGCTCGGTGATCAACCTCGGCTCGATCGCCGCCCACATCGACCTGCCCGACCTGCCCGCCTACATCACGTCCAAGGCCGGCATCGAGGGGCTCACGCGCACGCTCGCGCGCGAGCTCGGGCCGGACGGGATCCGCGTCAACTGCGTCCTGCCCGGCTGGATCATGACCGAGCGCCAGCTCACGCACTGGGTCACGCCGGAGGCGGAGGAGAGCATCGCGCGCAACCAGTGCCTGCCGCAGAAGCTCTATCCGCCGGACGTCGCCCGCATGGTGCTGTGGCTGGCGGCCGACGACAGCCGCGCCTGCACGGCGCAGAAGTGGGTGGTCGACGGAGGCTGGACGTGAGCGCCGGCGCTACGACGGAGGAGCGGCCTTGACCACGACGGTCGAGCGGTTCACCGAGCGGCTCGCCTACCATGCCGAGGGCCCCGTGTGGGCGCCGGGATGGGAAGGGCTGCGGTTCGTCGACATGCTGGCGGGCGACATCGTGTGCCTCGACGGCGACGGCACGCTCGTCGAGCGGCTGCACATCGGCAGCGTGGCCGCGTCGTTCCGCCCGCGCGCGGGCGGCGGCATGGTCGCCGGCGTCGAGCGGGGGTTCGCGCTGATCGACGACGACGGCGCCGTCCAGCCCCTTCCGGAGGTGTGGGACGACCCCGCCGTGCGCATGAACGACGGCGCCACGGACCCGGACGGCCGCTTCTACTGCGGCTCGATGGCCTACGACATGACGCCCGGCGCGGGCGCGCTCTACCGGCTCGAAGCGGACGGGACGGTGTCGGTCGTCGCGCCGTCCGTGACGTGCTCGAACGGGCTCGCGTGGACGCCCGACCTCGGGACCGCGTACTACGTCGACTCGATGACGTACCGCATCGACGTCTACGACTACGACGCGGAGGCCGGCCTGACGAACCGGCGGCCGTTCACGACCGTCCCGGAGGAGGAGGGCCTTCCCGACGGGTTGACCGTCGACCGCGAGGGCGGCGTGTGGGTCGCCTTCTACGGCGGCTCGGCGGTGCGCCGCTTCAGCCCCGAGGGGAAGGTCGAGGAGGTGCTGGAATTGCCCGTCACGCAGGTCACGGCGTGCACGTTCGGCGGGTCCGGCCTGGACGAGCTGTACATCACGACCTCGCGCGAGAACCTGCCGGACGACGAGCAGCCCGAGGCCGGAAGCATCTTCCGGGCCGCGCCGGGCGTCGCCGGCCTCCCGCCGGCGCCCTTCGCGGGGTAGCGACGATGCGGCTCGCCTCTCCCCTCACCGTCACCTGGGACGACGCCGGCGGCTGGATCGAGACGCTTCGGCGCCACGGGTTCCGCACCGCGTTCTGGCCGCTGCCCGACGACGCCGACGCGGCGACCGTCCGGGCCTATCGCGACGCCGCGGCGGCCGCGGACGTCGTGATCGCCGAGGTCGGCGCGTGGCACGCGAACCCGATCAGCCCGGACGACGAGATCCGGAAGGCCGGCATCGCCCGCTGCCAGGCGCAGCTCGCGCTCGCCGACGAAGCCGGCGCGCGCTGCTGCGTGACCACCGCCGGGTCGCGCGGGGACGCGTGGGACGCGCCGCACCCGGACAACCTCACGCCCGACACGTTCGACCTCGTCGTCGACACGGTGCGGGAGATCATCGACGGCGCGGCCCCGCGCCGCACCTTCTACACCGTCGAGCCGATGCCCTGGAGCTTCCCGGACTCGCCCGACAGCTACCTCGAGCTCGTCCGCGCGGTCGACCGGAAGCAGTTCGGCGTGCACCTCGACCCGACGAACATGATCAGCTCGCCGCGGCGATACTTCGACAACGCAGGGTTCCTGCGCGAGTGCTTCGCCAAGCTCGGCCCGCACATCCGCAGCGTCCACGCCAAGGACATCCGGCTGACGGACGAGCTGACGGTCCACCTGGAGGAGGTGCGGCCGGGCCTCGGCACGCTGGACTTCGCGGTCCTCCTCACCGAGATGGAGAAGCTCGACCCCGACACGCCGATCCTCGTCGAGCACCTCGACACGGAGGCGGAGTACGAGGCCGCCGTCGCGCACGTGCGCGGCGTGGCGGAGTCGCTCGGCCTCCGGACGTGAGCCGTCGGCGCCGGCGTCGCCGCCGCGCCGGCGGCTACGAGCGCCGGCGGAGCACCACGATGGCGAGGATGTAGGCGATCCCGCCCACCGCCATGACCTCGCTATAGGGGCTGCCGTCCTCGCCGTGCGACAGCTCCCACAGCCACGCGCCCGCGAGCACCGCGATGACCACGAGGCCGGCGAACGCGGTCGCGCGCAGGTCGATCAGGGACCAGCGCTCGTCCCGCCCGGGACCGCCGAGCCCGCGCAGCGTCTCCGAGCGCCCGCCGAGATGGAACAGCGCGGCGACGGCGGCCATCACCCCGAACGCCCTCAAACCGCCGCCGGGGTCGCCGCCGACGGCCATGGCCGCGAGCACGACGCCCCCGAGGACGAGCGCGAGCAGCGGCGTCCACCATCTGCTGCGCCACCATGGCCGGCGGCGGGTGGGGAGCATCCGGGCTTTTCCTCGCGGGCTCGACTCTGCGGGCGTGGGGGTCATCCCGCCCGTCGCCGCGCGGCGCGAGCCAGGGTCGCGCGCCCGCGCGCCGTCTCCGCGTACATCGCCGCGAGCGCGAACCCGAGCCAGGCCGCGTGCGGCGCGCCGGCGGCGAAGGCGATCGCGAGCGCCAGGACGAGCCCGAGCAGCAGGGTGACGGCTGTGCGCCTCCACGTCCCGTCACGCATGGTCGTCGTCGACATGAAAGAGCTCCTCGACAGTGGTCTGGAAGAAGCGGGCGAGCGCGATCGCCAACGGAAGCGACGGCGTGTACCGCTCCTTCTCGATGGAGTTGATGGTCTGGCGCGACACGTCCATCGCCTCGGCCAGCTGCTGCTGGGAGAGGTCGCGGGCGGTGCGGCATGCCCGGACGTCGTTTCGCATCGCGTGTAAAGCTGACTTGACAAACGGTATCCGGAACGCCCGGGCGTGTCAAGCGGACTTTCCATTGCCAGATGCCTCCGGGCCGGCGGTCCGGTATGGGAGACTCGCGCGGTACCCGATCGCGAGGCGTTTGCCGGCGGCGTGACGTCGGGTAGAGGCGACGGTCGCCCGGCCGGAGTACCAGCACACGAGTCACCTCGCCTGACGCCGCGGCAGCCGCGTGGACGGCCCGTACGACCTCGACGCCGTGATGGCGCTGCCGTCCGGGTGGGCCGAGCGCGTGATCGCGGCGCCGCGGGTCCACGCGCCCGGGCGCGTGTTCGCCTATGACAACGGCGCCTCCTACCTGCTGGGCGTGGGGCTCGCCGAGCGCGTGGGCACGTCGCTGGGGGCGTTCGCCGAGGAGGCGCTGTTCGCGCCGCTGGGGATGCGCGACGTGCGCTGGCTGCGCGGACCGGACGGCCACGACGTGGGCTGCGCGCACCTGCGCATCCGGGCGCAGGATCTCGGCGTCGTGGGCGAGCTGTAGCTCGCGCGAGGGACGTGGGGCGGCCGGCGGCTGGTCGATGCGGGCTTCGCCGAAGCGATGACGACGCCGCAGAGCGGCGGCGGGCCGCCCGAGGACCACCCGTACGGCGTCGGCCTCTGGATCGCGCCGGAAGGCGTCTTCGCCGCGGGGTGGGCGGGACAGCTCGTGCTCGCCGTCCCGGCGGCGGACGCCGTGGTGGTGGTCACCGGCGATCCGCGCTTCGCGCTCGGGCCGCCGCCGCGCGACGAGCTCCCTCCCGGGCTGGCGCCCGGCGGCCGAGCTCGTGCGCGAGCACGTGCTGCCGGCGCTGCTCGGCCGCTGACGACGGCGCGCGCTACGCCGCCACGGT